>Ga0209008_1000094_pt1 | contig 43347 bp, 59 predicted proteins | sample JacPin_JW_Ref_O3_FD_187963 | JGI IMG/M metagenome (GOLD analysis project Ga0209008, IMG submission 187963) | Forest soil microbial communities from Algoma, Ontario, Canada - Jack Pine, Ontario site 1_JW_Ref_O3 (SPAdes) (version 2) | ecosystem: Environmental > Terrestrial > Soil > Boreal... | reverse complement strand
AAAGCGGGCTTATGTCTACACTATAAGCGCTAGACATGGTAACAAACGCACCAATTCCACCACCAAAACCTAATGCTAGTTCAGCAACTTTGCCAACTTGCCTTTCTGCCTTATCACTTTTTTCCACTTTTTTTCCAAAAATACTTGTAGCTGCTTGACAATATAGGTCCTCCCCACGTTCATACGCTTCTAGCTTTGACTTTTGCCCAGCTAACCAAGCTAAAACTCTAGCTTCTATTTGGCTAAAGTCCGCACCGTAGAAGGTACATCCACTAGGAGCGATAATAACTTTTCGCAGCATCGAACTGAGCGCCCCAGCAGTATCTTTGTAGAAGATAGAGAATAGTTCCTCATCTTCTGTGTTAAGCACGTCAAGCACGTTATCCGAATTTTTTGTTTCTCTGGGAAAATTTTGAATCTGTATTCCACGCCCTGCCCACCTGCCTGTATGTGCTCCGTGATATTGTAGTATTTCCCTAATTTGCCCATTCTCGTCAGCCCTCTCTAACATTTTTGAGTATTTAGCTAAACTGCTTTTATTAGCAGAAACAGCAATTTCTAATACCGTTCTCATATCATCTGACATAGCAACATCAGTATCAAGATGCTTTTGTAATGTAGCTTTTTGGGTATCTTGAACTAATAAACCATTTTCATTTAACCATTTTAAGAGTTTTCCACGTTGACGTGGGTTCTCAGGATCAGCACCTGTAATGCTTGTAAATCTATTTCGTCTTTTATGAAAATCGGAGCTGGCAAGTTCCATGGCTCTGTTAATAGAGACAGTATCGACTTTAATTCCCTCTCTGTTAATCCGCTGATCAATAAACCATATTTTTTGTTCTTTTGGGGTAAGATCTTGCAAAGTTTCATCAATCAACCTCATTACTTCTACATCAGTTTTACAATATTCATACAATTTCTCAAATGCTTCTGGCTTGTCTTGTGGTGTCCAAAAAGTTCCATTTTTACGTGGCTTAGAAAGGGATAGCATATTATCACGCCCTTCCATATCCTTTTGGATAGGTAATTTAAGGGCTATGGCAGCTTCTTTAAGGCTACCTGAAAGACCATGGGCATAACATTTAGCCATAGTGCAGCGCCAACGTTCTATAGGAATCTCAGGATAGCCATATTTCTTGACCATTACTGATTGCCATATAAATTGGTCGAAAATGCCGTGGGAGATGAAAATATTTTTCGGATCATTAGCCCAAGAAAATAACTGCCCACCGGGTTTCCATAACATGGCCGGTTCTTTATTTTCCGCAGCCCCAACACACAACACATCAGTACTTGGATCAGCAGCATACTTAGCTGCCCCAACTGCTTTGAGATCAGCTAGGGAGCGTGTTTCAAAATCGAGGTATATTTTGTTAGACATCTTTTACTTTTCTTGAATTTCTTGCTAATAGCATCAAATCATATTTGTCATGCGTATTACTTGTTATTCTATGTACGGGGATCATTTCCATATAATCCAAAACATCTTTCAGTTTATAGATTATTTTCTTACTTATAGGATCTTTATAAAAAGGAATCCAACCAATATGATTTCTTCTATACGCCGTAACTAAAGAAATAGAAAACATTTTTGCTACTTCTCGAATAGTCATAAAATAACGCCCGTTAATTTTATCGTATTCAAATTTTTCGACTCTTAAATCAGTAAAAGGAGTATGAAGTTTAAACTGTTTATCGTACCAACGAACATCTAATATATGTAATTCATCTCTATAGCAAGTTAGTTTTTCTGGATGCGTATAACCTATTTCTACAACGCAAACAACAGCTTTACTTTTATTTCTTACCGTTAAATCCGGTACAAAAGAAGTACCAGCTAAAGGTTTTTCTATTTCAATAGAATACATAGATCGAGGATAGTCTTGAACTATAATTTCTATCAGTTTGTTAATTAGCTCAGGAGAATGTGGCATTATTCGTTCACCAACTCCCAACACTGCGCATACCCAGCTATATCAACCGCGGTATCACGCTTATAGTCTTGTTTGCCACGGCAAATTTTTAAGCAAAGCATCATCAAGATAACATCGTCAGGAGTTATGGGTTCAAGCTCGTTAGAAAGTTTATTACGCCCTAAAAGTTTCTCCCGTAAAACTATAGTCCACATCTGAGCTACATCATTGAAATTTTCTTTAGGATGCCCATATTCCTGACGGCGTGGGCCGTTAACAATACGCGCGGCTTCTTCTAGGATGGTTTCCTTTTTGCCTAAATTTGGATCAGTAATTTTGTCTAAAACATCTATTCTATCCAATTTATCCATAGTTACATATCCTCTAAGTCTGTTATGCCTTTGGGTAATAAATTCAAGATCCATCTTCCCTCAATAACTTGGATTATCTGGAAAATTTTCCATTTCTTCTTCGTCTTCTGTTTCAGGTTTAATGCGGGCAAGCACATCATGCTCATTCAATATCAAATACTCAATATCACCTATTCTTGCGTCAGTTCCTGAATACTTTGCATAAAGCACTGTATTACCCACTTCTACGTCCATACCAATTCGTTTACCATTATCGTCACGCTTACCTGGGCCAACAGCAATTACAATGCCTTGCAATGGTTTTTCTTGTATCGTATCCGGTACTATAATTCCCCCTTCTGTCACCTCTGGTGCACTTTCAGGTTGAATTATAAGACGGTCACCTAAGGGTTCTAAATTCATTTGTTTTTTCCTTTAAAAATAAAAAGTGGGGCTGAGGGCTATTAGCGCCTCTAGCATGTGACGTATATCATCCGTCAGTCTAGATCAGCCCCACAAACTTATATACCGTAATCCTCGTCTTCTTCATCAGTAGTAGCAAATGCTTCAGAAGCTGGGATTTCTTCAAATGCTTGTGCTGCTGTAGTAGCACTCCCAACAAACGGAGTACCGTCTTTAACTTTCATTATGTGGTTAACACCAAGAGAAACGCCTTTCTTACCACTATTTTCCCAAGCAAATGCTGTTAGTGAAAGAATTGCGTAACATCCACTATAAAAGTCTTTTGTGTTGATAATTTCTTCTTTGTCTGGCCCTATAATTTCAGGCTGTCTACCACTAGAGATAGCTTTGATAATTACTTTGCCTTTGTATTCAGGATATTTTTCGCAATCTAATGGATCTGAGAAAAAATCATCTGTTTTATAGCCTTTCTCTGTTCTAATTGTACAAAGTACAGGCCCACTAAATTTAGGCCATTTTTCTTTCTTAGTCTGCACCATTAACTCTTTAATAGTATTCCATCTAGCTTTATCTTTTTCACTTAAGTCTTTTGGCATGTCCATAATCCCAGTAATATCATACTTTTCAGTGTCTTTACGTGGTTTCCATACGTTGCAGAAACTTACTCTTATAATTGGACTTAGGGAGTGTGTTTTCTTTGTTTCAGTTTTTGTTGTCATTTTTGTTTTCCTTTTTGCGTTATATTGTTGTTTATATAAGTAATTAAGTCTTTCTTGATCAATTATTTCCATAGCAGCATCAGCCATATCACCCATCAGTCTACCTCACTAAATACTTCTTTTACTGTTATTTCCTTACCGTTAGCTTTTTTTAGAGAATAGCCTGTAAATGGCGATTCTACAAACGGTTTTAAATCAAATTTTTTCTTAGTTAATAGTTCTATTTGATGTGGTGAAAGTAATTTAGGTTTTGGCTTAGTTTCAAAATCTCTAAAACCAGCAGCAAATAATGCTGTTCTAGCTCCAGATTCATCGCGCCATTTCCTATTACCCCATTTTTTCTCGTAGGTATAACCAGGAATCTTTGTATTCTTACTTGCTAGTTCAGCAGCATGTTCATTCAACCGCTTATAAAAACTCATAACCATTGATTCTTTATCAAGTAAATCCGCAATAGCTTTTGGTGTAAGAACGTCAATCCATTGCGTAGGTTCTTGAAATGCTATTTTAGCTACGGCTAAATTTTCTTTCTTCAATGCTGGACAGGTTAGCGCAGCGGGGCAGTATTTACACCAATCACCTGGATTTAGTGGGGCATCTGGTTGTTTCGCTTTATATAAAGTTGGCCCCAAAACGTCTTCATACCAATTATGAAGATCCTTACTCCTCATCCTAAACGTCTTAATTGATTCTCCAGCACCTCTAGGTTGAATTATATTCATTTCAATAGGCAGGTCTTCCGCTTCATCTTCATCTATCTCTATTAACCGTCCAAGAGCATAAATCATCATTTGTTCATTCATTTCAGCATCAACCTGAATCCCAGCCCCATGCTTATAATCATTAACTATAAGAATGCGATAAGGGCTGTAAATAATACTGTCAGCAGTACCAAAACAATCATCAGTTACTTTTACTTTGCGTTCTATTTCTGGTTGTTCGTCATATTTGTTTATTTGGTCACGTACAAAAGCTACGTAAACGCTTACCGCTTCCCACATTTCTTCTGTACGGTTTATCTCAAAACCGTCTTGAATAGTTTTGCTAGGAATAGGAAAATTCCCAGCTTTTAAATTCAAATAGGATGCTGCTAACTCATGCGCCACAGTCCCTTCAGCACTATAAAAATTAGGCTTTTGCTTTGGTAAATCTTTGCACAAGTTTACAGAACCGGGGCAATTAATCCAGCGTTTTGCTGCGCTTGGGGAGAATACTGCGTGTTTTTCTTCTGTTTCTGGCATTTTGACTTCCTTTTTATAAATGGCGCCCGTCACCCACCTTAGGACTTACTTTGAGTGCCTTAGCGATACATAGGGCATGTCTCAGCAAGGATTCGAACCATGCACCTCCCCATTTCTGGGTCGCTCTACCACTGGAGCTACAGAGACAAATGGAAGGGGTTCTGTTTATCGTCTATTCCACCCCTCGCCCTAAGTTAGACGCGACCTACTCCCAACAGCTAAATTATATATCTAAATCGTCACTACTTTCAGCATCAGGCGCAAACGTCCCAGCAACTCTCTCAAATGCCCGTACAGCATTCTTATAGTCACTTTCTTGTAAATCTTCAATCTTTTCGCAATCAAATTCCCCAAGTACACGCTTAACGTGTTTCTTGCCTTCAGCAACGCCCTTTGTTTTATCCCCGCCTACTGATTTAATAGCAGATTTAATCATTGCGTTAGCAGCTATGCGTACCTCTTCTTCAGTAACTTCTTTTTCTTTTACTGATTCTGGTTTAGCTTTACCTTTAGGTTTAGCCTTGGGTTTTTCTTCTTCCGCTTCTTCCTCAACTAGCATTTCATCTAGTTTTGGGTTTTTCTCGGGCAAGCTAGTCAAATGGTTGTGGATCATTTCCAGGCGATCCGCTATCCGTTTTAATTGTAGTATTCCGTTCTCCAACACATCTTCTAATGGCATCTCTTAATATCCTCACTTCTAATAATAGTTCTTCATTATCCGTTTCCAATTTTAGCAGTTGACTTACGCAGCTTTGCGGCCAACCTCTAAAACTTAATTTACTTGACAGCTTTAACTCTTTTTCCATTACGTAACACTTTATCAATTACTTTGGACTTCTTATTGTATACACCAAAAATGGATTCGTCCAGTGTTTCTCTAGCAATTATTGGGTAAACGCTAACTAATTCTGTTTGTCCAATTCTGTGAAGTCTGCCAATGGCTTGGTCAAAGGTACCGGCTGACCAGTCAGGTTCAGCCATAACCATGCAATTACTATGCTGCTGTAAACCATCAGTACCAGTCCCAGCAGCGTTATACTGAAGTACAATAATTCTACAATTAGGATCTGTTTTAAACTGCTTAAGAGCGAATGCTTTATCCTCATATGTTAAACTCCCATATATAAAAACAGGGTCATACTTTGCAAGTTTATCGTGGTTTGCAATACCTTCAATAACGGAGCGGCTGTATGCAAAAACAACGATCTTCCCTTTCATGGATTCAAGTTTATCTTGCAAATATTCAACGCAAAAAGGTATTTTCGCATCGCCTAGAGCTTTTCGTAATGTTGCCAACGGAGTATCTTTTTCACTTATATCTAACTTTACTTGACAGTATATTGGGCTTATCAGACGCTCTGGAAGCTGAGCGTAAACCTCCTTCATTTCACGACGAAGCATAAACTTGCTAAGGCGTTCTTTTAATTCTTCTACATTACTAGCACCGTCGTAGTTTATTCCGTAGTCGTTTGGCTTGGGATCGCAAAAACGGTTTCCAAAAACCTCATATGTTCCGTAGGGTTCAATGGTTGACGGGGCAAGAGTCCGAAGAATAGGAAAAAGCTCAATGGGGCGATTAGGCATTGGAGTACCCGTAAGCAGCCATTTGCGATAGGCGATCGAAATGAGAGGCGCACGTTTTCCAGTTTTCGCAAGGATAACATGAGTAATTTTTGCACTGATCTCTTTAAGGCGGTGCGCTTCATCCACAATGCATAATCCGAATTTTCTATTTCGGATAAGCTGGGAAAGGATTCCATCCACGGAATTTCTTTTTTTAGATATTTGGGGGTAAAGTAGTTCATAATTTACAATAATAACTCGTTTATCGCTAACGATATCGCTTTTTGTTCTAAGTATTTGAATACTGCGAGAATCAAACGTAGTCCAGTCTTCAATATGCTTAGCCCAAGTGTCCTTTATAATTGCCGGACAGATCACTAGGATAGAACAAACACCTAGTTCTGCTGCGGCTGATAATGCTTGTATGGTCTTCCCAAGCCCCATCTGATCTGAGAGAAGCCTGTGGGGTTCAGCTTTTAAAAACTCAACACCTATTTTTTGGAAGGGGAATAGCATCTAGTCTTCTTCTATATACTCACAAGAAGCTTCGTAAAATATTTTAGCTAAAGTAAATGCTTTTTCTGCGGCATCCCTTGCTACATCTTCAGGCCAATTCAAAGCATCGTTCCCTACATTTTTGCAGTATATATTTTCTGCTGTTTTTATAATATCTTCTTGTTTACTTGTTAGTTTTTCAAATTCACAGGTCTTTTGCATAATTTTCTTCCTTTTTAACCCAGACATATGGTCGGCTTGTTCCTATTCGTTTTTGTTTTTGCTCGTACCCTAATTTTTCCATAATCTTTCCTAGCCTATTTGAATAATGCTTATTAAATTGATTACCTTTTAAACTTAACGCTTGATCAGCAATATAAGAAGAAATTAGATTTGCGTGATCTCCGGTTAACCATAAGGCTATAGTTTCTTCCCACGGATCTTTTCCTACTCTCAAATTAGCCTCATCTATAGCCGTTTTAAGTATTAAAGCGTCTTTAATATGCCATTTTTCACCCTGTTTATAGCGGTGATAGGCTTCAGCAAATAGTTGATCACGATCCCTAGATAATGCTTGCAAATCTATTTTAGAAGTGGCAACGGGCCAATAGCGTCTATTTCCCTCGGTGTCTGATAAATAACCGGCTTCTCTATCAGGATTTACAGTACCTATAAATACGCTTTGACGAGGGTATTCTTGATCATATCTAGCCCATGCAAATCTAGTTATATCATGTGTTAAAGTGAGGAAGCGTTTAATAGCTTGCGCTTCGTTGCGCTTCATAAACTCTAACTCAGATGCCTCAAGAATCCATCGTCCTTGCATACATTGAATCGTATCTTTTAAATTCATTAAATCAATTTTTATATCTGCATAGTACTTACCTCCAAGGATACGCACCATGCTCGTTTTGCCCGTGCCCTGCTTGCCTTCAAGAACGAGCATTGAGTCATGCTGGCATCCCGGTTCAAATACTCTTGCAACGGCAGCAATCAGAGTATTTTTTGTCACTTCTCGCACATATAGAGTATCTGGAGAACCTGCATAATCAATTAACATCCTATCGAGTCTTGCCTCTCCATCCCATCGCAAAGAATTAAGCCAATCTCTTACAGGATGCCATTTATAGGTCATAGCTGCTTGCAATGCCGCGTCTTCCATAACTGTTTTAGAAAATGGCATTGAAAGCCGTTGATCCATCCAACGCCTACATTCAATAACATCTGAATCAACCCAGTATTCTTGTGGCTCATCATGCCAGGGAGCTGGATAATTAAAAGAAATTTGATTAGCAAATTTATTGTATTTCAAAAGCCTATAAACTGGATTTTTTACTTCTTTAGTATGCCCATCAATTTTAACGCTGACTCTTTTACTATAAAAAATAGCCCTAGCATTCCACGTTTCAGCCGTTGGATCTTCTTTCTTTGCTTTATTTCGTAAGACAGACCAACCAGCTTCATTTTTTTCTAATTCATCATCATACTGAATTATGTCTACGTCTTTAAACGCCTGCCATACATTCATACAGCCTTGCGGTGCTTTGCTAAATTCAAATGCGTTTTTAACTACTACTCTAAGTTTTTCAGCTGGCCATGGTGGCTGACATTTTTCATTCCAGTATTCCAACATTAAGTTAAATGCGGTGTTTTCGCTTAATCCTCTTAACTTGCCTTCCCTAGCTAAATGAAAAGTTTCATTATTAGAACCTTGTCCTAAAATACTACCATTCGTATTGTTTAATTGTTTTATGTAGAACGATTGATTTTGTATTGAATCATCTTCAAATGGCTCTAAATTGCATATTGCTTTTCTTTGGGTAGTTGATAAATATTGAAATAAGGTGTCATCCTCGTCTAATAATTTTATGTTAAAAACCATTAGAACCATCCTTTAACGTGGATAATTCTACCGTCTTTATATTCTCCGTTAAATTCACCTTTATTTATCAGAACTGCGCCATTAGGCAATATTAAACTATCCACAATAATATTATGTGTGCATATATTATCTGCTTCTAGTAAGTCAGCATATTCTTTAAAATATCCTCGCTTATTACAATCACAGGCGTTATTACCTTCACGCCAAATAAAATCCAATCCTTCTAAATAAGTTATATTCTGCCAATCTCTGTCATATAGAGGAGCAATAGCTACAGCACGTTTTTTAAGCTTTGGGTCGTATAGAATAACTATATATTCGTTATCCTTTACGAACAATTCGGTATTGGACACCATTAATTACACTTCCTGCGCCTATTACATACTGCCCTTGCTTCTTTAACTCAATAGCTGGAAAATTTGGTATGTAAGAAGGCAATTTAGTTTCCGTTGGTTGCCTTTTTAGATATACGTGTAAGCCCTTGCGGGCAGTGGTAACTATTAAAGTTTTAAGAGGTGTTGTATAGCCTAGCAGTTTTATAAATTCTTTCAACTGGCCCAAATATATATCGTCCCGTCTTGGATCATAGTCAAGCACCATATCTAGTGCCCCGAGCTGTACCCCAAACGCTACATATTGGCCAAGAGCAAAATTAGAATCAAATGTTAGTTTATTCCAAGCTTTTTTTGCTGGGGTTTTATCTTGATAGCATGGGAATAAAGTAAAACCAGCATTCAGATATTCAGCAATACAACTGGTTCTATATTTGACTTGGTTCATCTTTCCAAAATTTATGATCTTCGTTCATTTGTTTTTTGAAATTTTCTATCTCGGCAACAGTATGACCATAATTAGTCACAGTATTTCTGGGATTACAATTACATGAAAATATATTAGGTGGTGGTAATACACTCCAATAAGGCGATTGAACATATATTGGAGCGCCGCATTTAGGGCAATTTCCTACTGTTTCGTACATTACATATCACCCAAATAATCTTCATCGTCTACAAAACTAACAATCATATTATTAGCTTGCTCTTGCAAATGCTCATCAAACGATTGTACTAATACATTCGCATCATTAGCATCAACATCAATCTCAGTCTCATCAGTTTCAAGCACCAAATTTAGTGCCTTAGTTACTTCATCCAAATTAAACCAATCTTTGCGGCTCATACCAATACGCTTATGGGGAATACGCCCATAACGCGCAAGTCTACGCAAAGAATGGGTTTTTAAAGGGTATACTGATTTAATAGCATTTTCCAATGTGGGTAAATCTATATATTTTTTACCTGCTATAACTATTTCATGTAGTGCTGGATAAGACATTTAAAACACCTTTATAAATAACTCTCTGCCAAGTTCAAATACTATTACTATGGCAATCGTAATAACCAATATTTCCCACCAACAATAATCCTCAATATTTTTCATTCTTATTTTTTCCAGCAATTGTCATTAATCCATCCTCAATTGTCCGATATAGACAAGAAGCAGAATGAAGGCAAAGCCAACTATAAGCATGACAATGAGTTGTAGCATGTTATGCCAGACATTGGTTTCGTCAAATTCGTAAGTCATCTTTTCCACCAAGGATCTGCAAATCTATCATCCCCATTAAAAATAACGTCTAAATCATATTCACAATAATTTTTAGGTGGTAATTCTTGCTTTTCTATTTGCAAGGAAATATCAAACTTAGCTTCTTTTCGTAATGGGGCGAATAAGCTTTTAGCTATATTAGTTTGTCCTTGCCATGCTATTTTTTGCATTAATTTTAAGTTATTGCTCATTTGTAGTCTCACTAATTAAATAAGGAAATTTATTGATAATTGCATTGTATTCTTGGAATAGTAGCATCTTAGATTTAAAGCTAAATGTCTTAGCTGTGTAATTATTGCCAGTACTGTAAGTTATAGTCAATAGAAAAGTATTTAACTTATGTTCCAGTTTTAGGTGAATAGGTTTCAATTTGTTCATCAAATAACTCCTTAATAGCATCTTGGTATAGATCTTTTGGCTCTAAATAATATCCCCCATGTCTACAAGCAATATCACAGGCTCTTTCCCAAGCATTCCGTTCTTGTTCTAACTTCTGCGCTTCTAATAGCATTTCAATAGAGGTGGCTGTGGGGTCCATAATAAGGTTTTTTAGTTTGCTCATATAGGATTATACCTTTAATGCGTTTTGTAGTAGTAATTAAGCTCTAAAACTTGCTCTAATAAAACTGCATGGGCGTATTTATTTAAAAACGCTTGTGTTAATGCTTGTGGGTGAGTGAGACAAAGCAGGTATTGACACATAGCATTGCTCATTGGTAAATCCTTGGCTATAAATTCAAGATCCCTATGTAAATCGTTAATTACGGTTTTGTTGTTTTTCATGTGGTGACTTCCTTTTTTCTGTTTTGCTATGCCGTAAAATTGCATATATTCTTGGTATTGATATTTTATAATAGTCAGCCATTGCCCTTAAATCAACACCAGCATTGTAGTCAGCTATTATTTGGTTGTTGCGGGTTAGTTGTTTTGTGGTCATGCAATTCCTATATAATCATCTTCGTTTCTATATTCCGGGCATATTAACCTAACAGTCATACCGCGCGGGTCTCCTTCAAATTGCATTTTGCAATTAATATCAGCCGCATAGAATTTCATTTTAGATTCTAATTGTTGTTCCCTATTTTCCCAGTATTTTGTAGTTTTGTCATCCATTTCTACATTGCACCACATTTCTTGAATACGGTTATATGTAACTGCTAAGCGGTGAATTTTAGCTAAGATAACAGGCACGTAAAAATAGTTGTTACCATTACCGGCAGTTGCTCCTTTGTTTATTGCTCTTAAAGCAATTGCTTCTTTGTTGAATTTCATTGTTCTAAACCTCTTTAAATTGTATACGGCCTTGTTTTTGGAATTAAATATGGTCTATTTCAAAAGCGCTATAAAATGGCAATCTATAACGAGCCGTTACTTTGACTCGTTTAAGCATTATTAACTTAGTAGCTTGCTCAAATGTTATTACTCTTGACTTTTCACGTTCAGGTGAATCAGCTTCCCCTTGAGTAGTGGAATAGTGAAGCAAGCAATGGGTAATTTTACCTGTTTCAGGAGATACCACATTACCTATTGTATGAACAAATAGTTTTTTGCCCCAAATATTCACTTGTTAAACCTCTTTAAATTGTATACGGCCTTGTTTTTGGAATTAACTAGCAGTGAGTTCTATATTCCTATAAATTCACTTACGGTTTTATTGTAAGTACCCCATATCCACGCTGCTAATTCTATATCCGTTGATGTTTTTACCCAGTGCTTCTCTGAAGGTGTAATGCACCATTCATTTAATATTTCTCTAGCTAGATCGTAGTTATTCACTTGTTAAACCTCTCATTCGTGTTAATCACCACTGATTAACTATATGAATAGCATACCAGGGCTTGTTAATAGTGTCAATAGTGTTAAACAGTATTTATAGGTTATTTTAGCGGTTATTTTTAACTGGTTTTGGTATATATGAGATATAGATGTAAGACAGTAAAACCCTTGTTACACAAGCAATACGGGCATATTGTCTTATAACTTATATTATAATAGGGAATAGTATAAGTATATATAGTGTATATAGTCAAGAGGTAATATGTATGTATGTACTATTGGCTATTACGGATTACTTGTAAGACATAAGACAGCAGGTATGTATTGCCCGTATATTCAAGAAAATAGCCGGCTTGTATAGGTTTTTATATTGTGAGCCGGAAAAGCGGTGTTACATTGATTATTTCCTTACCAATGCCACTAAAACACCTAAAAACTATCACTACTGCAATACAGTCTCACTAGTGTAACTCAATGTATAATCACCCACCTAATTATTTTCATAAGCCTTCCTGAGCCTTTAAACAGCTTGTCATTATTACTACATATGTATGTGTAACAGTGCCATTAGTAGCACAGTTACACATGACATCATGTGTATATTGCCAGCCTGTAAGGCATACAGCCAATATGAAACATAATAGCTATTATCAGTCACTCAATAGCTAGTCGTATTGTCGTACATATGACTATTATTCAAGTCTCAGACCATCTTCAAGGGGGCGGGGGAGGGTGCCGGGCGACCCACGGCGCGGCGCGTACCCCTACAGAATGTGTATCCCCATCACAGCCAAAAAATTAAAGGTTGACACTACGAAACACTAGTGATACAGTACTTCTTGTATTTCCTCCGGCCGCCTTCTTATGCGATTACTTCAATAAAGATGTTGGTGGAATCTAAGGGCAGCAGTTGGCCGGTATCTCCTTAGTGGTCAGTACGGGACATCATAACGTCAGGTTACTCGCAAACCTATAGCCGTATTAAAAGAGAGACATATAAATCCAGTAATCACTGATGGACGCATTGGGAGGAAAGCTGGATTTCTTGTTGGAAAATCTAAACTTGACACTACCTCACACCAGTGATATTGTCTAACTACATAGAGGTATAAAAATGAAAAACGCTTTAATACTAATGGTTTTATTGGCACTACCAGCCGTAGCCCAAGATTTAACTAAGTCTGGTGTTCCCGGTTCTATGAACGATAAGCAGTACGAAGCGAAGCTATATGCAGTTCATGAAATGCAATTGAAACGGCGTATTGGTGAGCTAGAGCGCAAAGTTACCGGTATGCAGAAATGTATTACAGAGCTTTATTCAAGAGTGATTAAATTGGAAAAGGTTAAATGAACAACCTCCAGCTAGGCAAAATCATAAACACCCAGCAGCAACCTCCCGATGAGTTCTTATCAGATGCCGCTATAACAGTCTCAGGTTGGGCACCCTTACCAATGGCTGACGGTTCTATTCGCATAGCGTTTTGTGAAAGGGTTTTTGAAGGGGGAACGAACCACGCACGGGGAGCTATAGTTATGTCTAAAGACTCTTTCAACAACTTCGTTAACTCCCTGGTAGAATTTAGAAGAATGCAATTACCCCCACAAAAAATAGAGGTGCCAAATGTCGGAAACGCTTAGCCATGCAGTAACTTATATAGGAACTTACAACCCAGGTAACAAACCGTACAGGGTTACTTTAAATGTCCCAGAAGATGTAATAAAAAATCAAAATGCTATTGGTTGGATAAAGCGAGAACTGCATAATGAAAAAACTGTGACTTATAAGGAATTTGTAAAAGAGTATCCTGATTTTGAAAGATTGGCTACGCACAATATAGAAAATTTAGAAGAAGTAGAGGCAGTTAAAAAAGGGAATGATGGTAACTAAAGTAGCAGCTAAGGACGTAATTTATTTTGTAACTTTCCAGGGAGTTTACTTTAATGCTAAAACCCCAGGGGAGAATGCTTGTTCGTATGAAATAGAAGTGCCCATCAACCATGAACAACTTATGCGAACGTATACGATTCGCATACCAATAGAGCCTAAAAACAAAAACGAAAAGCCGTACAAGGAAAAACATATCCTTGCTGATTCTACTCTCAGCCTATTTCGCAGGGATTACGCCCCTATGATGATGCCACTAAAATATCCAGATTACCAGGCATTACAAACGTTTGAAATTAAATCAGTACGTTCAACACATCCCCAAATGCTAAAAGAAAATACTGCTCTTATGAATTTCCAAGCACTGGTGGATTATATTGAAGAAAATGAATATGAAATTGAACCTGCGTTATGTGATGACGCAGGGAGCCTTAGGGCTGCTATAGCGCTGTATAAAACTGACAAGGAAGGGTTTCTATCCACCCAGGAACAGACACAGAAGCGTAAGGGCAAGAAAGTGGTTCAAACTAATATTGCCAAAGCATTGCTTGACAAATACAAAGACCAGCTACAAAATGATACTAAAAACGTTAAAGAAGTAAAAGTTCGCTTTACGGGCAAACAATTGGTAACTTCTGATGGGGCATACGAGGACGACTATTTATCGGATTTGTAAATGGTATATGAATTACTACGAGACAATAGGATATTTAAAAAAATATGCGCGTGTTTCAAAACATCAGAATTTAGATTGCCTTTAACTTTTGAATTTATGGGTACTGAGTATTGCCAGTATTGTGATGGGCAGCGTATATTAAGAGAGGATTATGACGATTTAGTATCTGCTCAGGAAGCTTATAAAACGGGTATGAAACTAAAACCTAGAAGTTTAGGAGCATCGACGTTTATAAAATGGTCAAAGACCTCCCAGCGGTAACAGGAAATGACAGAGCGGTTTGTACTCCAAAAGGCTTTCTTGTCAGAGAGCGTCCCATTACAGAGAAAGACGTTAAAAATGTCTTTGACAATGCAGCCCTTGAGAAATTCTCTACGAATAATATCAACAAGCCCACGTCAGATCAACTTGAATTTGAAGCTGAAGGGTATACCAACATCGAAACTGCTGTCTACCAAGAAGTCAGAGAAGCTGCTCGTGGGTCAGCGTCGGCACTTACTAGACTCTTGGATCGTACTGTTGGCCCAGTAGTACAGAAAACCGCCAACACCAACTTAAACGTTTCGTTAGTTGAATTTCTCCGTAGCGAAGATTTGAATGATGCTACTGACATGGAATTGGCAGAAGCAGGTATAGTTATTGATGCGGAAGTCACCGATGTAGAAGAGGACTACACACGAGATTTATAAATGCCCGTACTAACGGAACAGCAAAAAGCGAAACTATTAACCAGCTCTTATCGCTATTTTGCTAGAAAGATTTTAAAAATAAAAACGGATGATGGCATAATTCCGTTTGAATTTAATATGGTGCAGGACTATATAGACTTTAGAGCTAATGACCAGCTCCGCCGCACCGGGCGTATACGGATGATAGTAGTAAAAGCAAGACAACAAGGATGCAGTGAATATGTATGTGGAAGGGGATTTAAAAAGGCAATTCAGGAAGAAGCAACTTCCGTCTATATCCTTTCACACGAAGATAAGTCAGTCGCAAAGTTATTTGATAAAGTCGATAGATATTGTCGTTTCGCCAAGGATTACGCTCAGGCGCTTGTTCCTGAAGAAACAACAGCGAACAAGTATCAAAAGAAGTTTAAGAATGAATCTAACTATACCGTGGGAACTGCTGGCAGTGATAACACCGGGCGCTCCGACACTAATAAATTTGGACACTTATCAGAGCCTGCTCACTACTCTAACGACGCAGGAATTAAATCTGGCTTGCTCCAAACTATATCGAATAAACCGGGAACAGAAATATGGTGGGAATCAACTGCTAACGGGCTTAATTGGTTTCATGCGTTCTGTGAAAAAGCCAATGCCGGACTTAATGGATATGAAGTAATTTTCTGTCCTTGGTTTTGGTCAGATAAATATACTGAGCCAGTTCCAGCTAATTTCGTGCGTACACATGAAGAAAACGAACTATCTGCTATTGCTACTACTTTTGATAAGCATACTAACGAAATTGTGCTTACACCGCTTACTGATGGGCAGTTACAGTGGCGTAGACTTAAGCTTGAGGAACTAGGGGAAAAGCTTTTTAAGCAAGAGTATCCAGCTACTTATGCAGAAGCATTCCAAGCTACTGGGGAATCGTTTATTGACAATATGAAGGTGGAAGCAGCTAGAAAATGCGAGATTGAGGAAACTTATGGGGCGAATATTCTTGGTGTTGACCCTGCACATAAAAACGATAGGATGGTTCTTCTTCTACGTAAAGGTAGACAAGTAGTTGATTTTTGGGTTAGGGATACAAAGAAAGAACCTATTTCAGATCAGCAGCAAAAGGAATGGGTAGCCAAGATAATTGACGAATACGATGTGGATAGAGCAGCAATTGATATCGGGGCTGGTTATGGCTTGATATCTAAACTTAGGGATTCGGGATACCAAGACGTAGTTAATGAAGTTGATTTTGGGGAATCTCCAGACGACCCTCAATTCCTCAATAAGCGGGCTGAAGTATTCCACAGGGTTAGGGATTGGTTTAATGAGAAGGGATGTAATATACCGGATTCTGATGACCTTGCCAGCGATATAGCATGTATTCCTGAACCTGAACCTACGGATACTGGCAGACTCAAATTTAAGCCAAAAGCGGATATCAAGAAAGACCACCAAAAATCTCCTGATATATTCGATGCCCTTGCTCTTACCTTCTCCGAACGAGTTAAACCAAAGGAGGCTAGGCTTGAATCTAGCCGCTTTACTACTAATACTAGAACCATTAATCCTGAGTTAACTATTGCTAATAAGAGGCGTCAGGGGGAGGAGATGTACGGTAATGATTTACAGCAGACAGAAAAGCTGCGAAAATTGTCGAAGAGGGAATATAGGTAAGCTATGTTTGAGTTGAAGGATTGTCGCGGGAAGGTTAGGTTAGATCGATTTGCGAAATTTGTTTCGTATATTGAATTTACCGATACCTGCTGGCTTTGGCAGCATACTTTAACTAAAAGCGGTTATGGACGATTTAGAATTAGTGAATTAGGTATATCTAGTGCGCACAGAGCAGCATTTTATTATCGTTTTGGGTATGTTCCCGGAGCGGGGAGAAATTTAGATCATCTTTGCCGGGTTAGAAATTGCGTAAGACCTGATCATCTAGAGGAGGTAACCCTACAAGAGAATCTATTGCGTGGAGAGGGGCATGGGAAAGAAACACATTGTCCGGCTGGGCATCCGTATAACGAAGAGCATTCAGTAAAAGAATTTATTCCTCGTACTGGTACTTGGGGCAGACGATGCGTTACGTGTAAACGAAATCGACGGGTTCGAAATAAAATAGCTAATGGAGGGAAACCTTATCTAGAAGTTCCATGTAAAGACCGGACGCACTGTCCACAAGGACATGTCTATAAAGGAGATAATTTTAGAGTTTACAGTCATAAAAATGGCGGCTTGACTAAATGCTGTATGATTTGTGCGCGTGCACGAAGTAGAGCAAAAAGCCAGAAACGCGCTCTACAAGCGGGTTAGGGGGCTACATTATAGGAAGTTTATTTGGTTTTTCTCAGAATCAAACTGCACAAATGTCGGCTCAACAACAAAGCGACCTTTCATTACAGGCTATGGCAGCACAGGCAAATCAAAACAATCAAATGCTAACGGAGCAGTCAAACATGAATAACTTAGTTAGCGCTCGTACTTCTGCTTTAACTTCTCAACTTGGGCCAACTTCTGCTACACCATATGCTTTAAATAGTTTACCAACTATTTCAACTTCTGAATTAGGTGACCAGTCAAGCCCACAAACATCTCGTAATCAGTTATTAGGGAGTTAATATGTTTAAAAGATTTTGGGCACGATTAGTTTTAGCGTTTATAGCTAATATATATTGCATAAGCGCTTATGCAATAGCTCCTATATGCCAGGAAGGTACAGTGAATATAGCGGCAACAGATACTGCTATTTCTTTTAACGGGAGTTTTTCTCATATAATTATAAAAACATCTAGCACCGCAGCTATTGTTTATGTTTCACCTAATAATACAACTGCCACTAGTGCTGATTTTCAGGTAGACCCTGGGGCTAGTTTAAATTTGGGGTTAGCAGGACATATGGCAGCTCAGACAGGATTTCATTATATTGGGGCTAGTGCTACTGGCACATTATCTTGGTTAGCATACTGATGAAAAATATACTTGTTTTACTTTTAGCCTTTTTTCTTACTATAACTCCTAGTTTTGCTCAATATATTTCTGCTGGTGGAGGTGGTGGTCCGGCTGATGTGTTAACTCAGGGAAACGATTCTGCAACTTTTCCTAATAGCTATCAACTGAAAGCTGGAACAAATGTAACTCTTACGCCAGGAAGCAGTCCTAATACGTTAACTATAAGTTCGTCTGGCGGTTCAGCTTCTGCTGGCGGTACTAACGGACAAATTCAATTTAATAGTTCTGGTGCTTTAGGAGGGTTTACTGCTAGTGGTGGAGCAACTATTAATACCACTACAGGTGTTGTAACTCTAGGTAATCCTGGCGCATCTACTTTAGGAGGTATAGAAAGCTTAGCAGCTACCTCTCATCAATGGATAAATACTATTTCCACTTCTGGAGTTCCTAGCTCGACGCAACCGGCATTTACTGACATTTCAGGTTCCGCAACTTTAGCTCAATTTCCGACAGAAGCTAACAATACGGTTTTAGGAAATATAAGCGGCAGTACTGCTGTTCCAGTAGCACTTACTGCTACTCAGTTAACTACAATTCCTAATATAGCCACAGCTAGTTTGCAAGGTATGGTACCTGCTTTAACTGATGCCCAGATAGTTGTGGGTAAGACTGCAAGTAATGTGCAAGCTGTAACATTAAGCGGAGATGCCACTATATCTGATACTGGTGCTTTAACTCTTGCAACTGTTAATAGCAATGTTGGAAGTTTTACTAGTGCTAATATAACAGTTGATGCTAAAGGAAGAATTACGGCTGCTGCTAATGGTTCAGGCGGTGGGGGTGGAGATACTATTACTTCTCCAAACAGCACTTTAACTGTTGGTGGAACTTCATCTAACACCACTTTAGATTTAAATCTTGCTACTCAAAATACATGGACAGCAGCTCCGATTGTATTGAAAGCCAATATTGGCACAACACCAACAGATGGTCTTATATTAGAAAACACTACTGCTGCTGCTTCTGGCGCTCAACAATATTCTCCCTCATTGCACTTAATCGGACAAGGTTGGAAAAGTAACGCGACAGCAGCCAGCCAAACTGCTGATTGGATTGTATATAACCAACCGATTCAGCAAGGTGGTGTAGTCGGTACTAATTTGATATTTGCCAGTCAAGTTAATGGTGGTGGTTATACTGCGCAAATGACATTACAAGATACGGGGAGTGGAGTCACTTTTGCCGGAGGCGTTAATACCAGTGGGATAAGTGCATTTAACAATACTACTAGTATTAATAATATTGTTGGTACTGGTAGTCCGTTTACCATGCGTGTTAACGGTACATCTAATCAAATTACGCTAAACGGTTCAGGTGTAATGATGGATGTTACTGGAACTGCCGCTGGTAATACTTCTATGCTTCGTGTAACCAGCAATGTGGTAGGCGCGATTGGATTAATAGTAAAACAAGTTGCTTCTCAAACAGCTGCTATGCAAGTTTGGCAAAACTCTAGTGCGGCTACTTTATCATCGATTGATGTTAATGGGTTTTTAAATAACAACCATTATATAAATATAGGCACAGCACCAACGGTAGCTGTAGGAGCAGGTGCTGGTTCAGGGGCAACGGCTTCGATTACAGGACATGATGGAGCTTTTCAAGTAACTATTACAACTGGAACTGTCGCTGGGGCAGGTATATTAGCAACAGTAACTTTTGGTACTGCTTTTGGTGCAGCCCCTATTGCAACTTTTTCTGCCGCTAATACTTCGGCTGGTAATATAGGCGTTCTTGGAACAGGTTTAAATGTTACAACTACAACTACTACAGCAGTACTTACTTCGACAACTGCGGGTACAGGCATTACTGGGACATTAATATTTAACTTTATCGTTCAGCAATAAGGAGACGAATATGGCAGATTTACAAGACTTAGGTGCAATCGCTGCTGATACAGCTTTTCAACAAAGATGCTTTGCGGCTCTTGAACAGGCCGCTGTTAATGTAGCAGCAGAAAGTGCGCAAACAGCAAATCATTTTGCGCGGGCGCAATTTGCTGAAAAAGTTATTAATGGACAAGTAAATATGCTTGAAGTAGCAGAAGCAGTTTTGACAAATGCTTCTATTGCAGCCGAAGCTACAGTAGCAAGTTTGCCTGGATGTACTGCTGTTCCAGATAGTGATATTGAGTTTGCTGTTAGTTCACTGTTTAATGATTTAGCTGGCGTCACAACTTAAAAGGAGAATAAAATGACAGCACCAAATTCGGTTTTACAAGGAAATAATATATTTAGAGTAGGGGAGCAAATGTCCTCTTTATTTTCAGATGCTCTTTCAGCTTTCTGGGATGGAGGAGGTTCAGCAGTAGCTACAAGTAAGAAATTTTATTTTTATGTGCCTGTAGCTTTGAAAATAGAAGGTTGGGCTTTATTTTGCGATGTAAGTGCTACTATTCAAATTGATGTATGGCAAGCACTTATTGCAAACGGACCGCCTACAGTATCAAATACTATTTGTAATGGTAATTATATTGCAACTACTGCTGCTACACAGAATCAACTAATTTCATCTAGTACGGCGTTAGGGTTTGCTACTAGTTTGAATGTTGGTGGACAACCTATTATTCCAGCCGGAAGCGCTGTTATATTCAATGTGAAAGCGAATGATAACGCTACTATAATTGGAGCGCAACTTATATGCCGTAGTGGTAGCTAATAAATATGGGCGTACCATCTAATATGGCTAATAATTCTGTTAACCAAGAGATTGCTGCTGCACAGCAAGAAAATATGATTAATCAACAATACAATCAACAAACGCAGCAATTGCAGTCTCAGTATGCAGCTCAAAGTGCTCAGTTAGATGCGGCTATTAACCCTGCTACTCCTGCTTCTGCTAATAACAGTCCATCTATTGGGGCTTATGCGGGAGCGCAGTCGCCAGGAAGTTTTTTAGGTAATGGAGCAACTCGTTCAGCATTGCTAGGGGATTAATGTCTACGATAGATGCCGTAGCTAGTTCTAATAATGGAAGTGTCGATCCTGTATTCGATCCTTTTGCAATGCCGTTAAATACCCCTTCAGCACTTCCAGCTAAGCCAACTAAACAACAACGCGCACAAGCTATCATGGCTAAGCATAGACAACTGCTTGCTAAGAAGGCTCCTTGGCTTTATACATACCAATTACTTGGTGAGTTTATTATGACTCGTAAGCAAGACTTTACGCTTCATATAACTCCAGGGATGTTCCTTACAGGTAAGATATTTGACTCTACTGCTCCTATGGCTAACCATGATATGGCTAGTTCTATGCTTGGGGATTTGTGGCCTAATGCTTCCAGGTCGTTCTATATTCACCCACCTGACAGTATGCCAGCCGAGGTAAAAAATTCAAAAGAGGTAAAAGAGTATTTTGAATGGGTGTCTCATACGATGGCGGAAGTTATGGACGACCCTAAATGCGGCTTAGCTTGTGCCCTTGAAGAATATTTTTATGACCAAGGGGCGTTTGGTATAAGTGGTATTTACGTCAAAGAGAATGAAGAACTTGGGGCAGAGACTCCACTTTCTTATATGGCAGTGGATGCTAAGAAAATAGCTATTGCTGAAAATTCTCAAGGCGTTGTTGATACTTGCTATGTTTTGCGTGAAATGACAATGCGCCAGGTAGTACAGGAGTACGGTATTGATAATGTTTCTCAACGAGTACGAGATAGCTTTAATAGTCCTGATGGTTCAAGGCAAGAAGAACTTATACAAATACTCCACGCGGTAGAACCAAGGCAAGATAATCCGGGGGCTTTTGGGGTAAAAGGTTATCCCATTGCTTCTGATCATATTGAAGTACCAGAAGGGCATATAATTAAAGAATCAGGCATGAAGAAAATGCGTATCTTCATTACTCGTTTTTGGAAAACCATGAACGAAGTCTATGGCAGAAGTCCTGGCATGGAAGCAATGCCTGATATTTTAGAAGTTAATGAGATGAGGGAGAATTCCATTGTCGCAGTTGAGAAAACACTCAATCCTCCTATATTGGTGCTGTCTGACGGTGCATTGGGCAACCAAACAATTAACACCTCTACTGGCGCAATTAGTGTTCATAATGTGTCTGGTCGTATTGCTAATAGCGGTCTTAAACCAGTCGAACCGCTTATAACAGTTGGTGAGCTTAAAGATACTTATCTTGAGATAGAAAGGCTACAAGCTATTATCCAAAAGAATTTCTTTATTGATAAGTTAACTACTTTAGATAATACGCAAAGAAAGACTTTAGGGGAAGCTAAGATAATAGACGGTATGCGTCAGCGTTCACTTATAACTGTGTATGCCCGTCAAATAGCTGAACAGTTCTCACGTACAGTAGAAGCTACTTTTGATATCCTGTTTGACCAAAAGCGTCTTGGGATTATCAAAGGTTCTATTGACGATTTGATTTTACAAGCTCTTGGTAAACCACCAGCAATGTATATCCCTGATGCTGTAGCTAAGCTAATCAATTCAGGGCAGAACGGTTATAAAATTAGATTTGTTTCCCCAGCAGCCCGTAGTATGAGAGCAGAAGAACTTGCGGGGATACAACAGGCACTGACAGCAACTATAAACATGTCTCAAGCGGTTCCTGATATATTGGATACTATCAATACCGATAAAGCAGTGGAGCTTATAGTTGAGTTGGCTGGCGCGAACAGCGCTATTCTTAACGACGCTGAAACTATAAAGGCATTGCGACAAAACAGGATACAGGTACAGCAGCAACAAGCAGCAGCAGCGCAGAAGGCTCAAAGTTCTGTAGATATGAAGCATGTAGCCCAGGCCGCGCAATCGGCGGCAAAAGCAGGTTTACCACTACAGGATTTGTTTGGAACTAGTGTAGGGGGCAATCAAGCTGCTTAATGGATCTATCAGATAGAGAAAAGCAAGCATTAAAGATAATCAGCTCTCAACACGAGGGTCAAGTATTTCTCAAAGCCCTTATGAGAGAATGCGGTTATCAGAAACCTTCAGTAGTGCTAACTAAATCAAATGAAGTAGAAATACGCGGTACTATCTATAATGAAGCTAGACGAGGTGTATGGCTTGATTTACGTGATATTATAGAAGTAGATAATCTCTCTGTAATAGAACTAGACGAGAAAAAGGAAGTTCCAGCAGAAATAGTAAAGGATATTAACCATGAGCGATCAAACAGTAGCAACACCGACCCCAACGACGACATCAACATCAAATCAGTCGGGGGCACCGTCAGACGCAGGCGTGACGACTTCGACAGAAAATCAGCAAAGTTTGCAGAAGACTACATCGCCGGTATCTACCCCGGCATCGGAAACGACGAAGGTACAGATAGAGGAGGTGCGTAATGCACAAGCTTCTTCTACGTTTAATCCGTTTGCTAGTGGTGGCTCAGGAAAAGAAAAGTTCAACTTTGATTCAATCATTCCACAAGATCAGAAAGAAAAAGAGTGGGTTAAAAATATATCAAAGTCAGAAGACCCGGTATCCGAATTATTCAAGAAAGTTGATAACCTCGAAGCTCTCACTCAAAGACCACGAGTGCCTGATGAGAATGCTACGCCAGAACAGCGCAAAGCATTTTACAAGTCTATAGGTGTTCCTGATTCTATTAAAGGTTATGAGTACGCACCGGAAGAATGGACACCGGAAGATAAGCCTTACGCTGACAACCTAAAGCAATACAAGCCAGACACAGTTATGAATCCTCTTAAAGAGGAAGCTATGGCTGCTGGCGTATCTAAAGAGGCATGGGAAAAGTTAGAAAAGAAATGGGATAAGCTAACTGTTGATCAATTGAAAGCGCAAGCAATTGCTGGTAAAGCGCAAGAAGTTGATTACGATCAAACTATGACTAGAATGTACGGCGAAGAAAAAATGGCTGTTCAGGATCGGGGCAGTAAATTGTTATCTCAATTTGGACGTGTTGAGCATAAAGCTATATTAGCTACTCTTAATAATCAACAGTTAGCAGCAATTGCCGGGACATTGAGTGATATTTATAAAGCTACTACTAAAGAAGATACATTTAACACTGGGACTGGTAATACAACAACTACTGCTAATACTGGGGTTGCTTCACGCCAAGAGCTTGATGCGATGTTAAAGAAACGCGATTCAATGAGAAGTAATACTATGAGTCCTGAGTATGAAGCTTTGACGAAAAGAATTAACGCTGCTTATAAGTCCTTACCACCAGATGTACTTGCTAGACCTTTAAGCTTGATGTAATTGACACCAATTACAAGCCTTGCTATCATTAAATTGTTGGGGTACTGCTTCGGCATCCAACTTATGACTGTGAATCAGTAAGAGTATCTAGTTTGTCTAGGCCACTACTCGAAAACAAGTAAATAAATACTTTTTTCGAGGTAAACGCGCCGTGGCAATGAACACCGTCAATAATGCACTTATAGTCCAGTTTTCGGACATGATGCACATCCGGGCACAACAAGCCCGCGCAAGATTGCGTCCTTACTGTGACATTCGCCGCATGACTGGCGACACTTACGCATACGATGGTTTAGGCACCGTAGAAGCCCGTGAGTTAGTTGGGCGTATTAATTTAACTCAATTTGATGATATTGAATTTAATCGTCGCGAAATTATCAGACGTAGATTCGTAGTCACTATTCCTCTTGACCAAATGGATGTCGAAGGCATGATGAACGATCCTAAGGGTCGTCTTGCTGAAGCATGTGTTAAGGCTCTTGAGCGGGTATTCGACTTAGTTTGTTACCAAGCGATGTTTGCTGCGGTTAACACTGGTCAGACTTTCCAGACTTCAGTTACTGCCGCCAATGATGGCGTGTTAACTGTTGATGCTACTGGCGGTTTGACACTTGCCAAGATTCTAGCTATCAAGCAAAACTTCATCGATGGTGAAGTTGGTAACGATATGCCTATAAAAATCTGCGTCGGTATATCCGGTGAAGAACATTCCACCCTCTTGCAAATTGACCAGTTTATATCTTCTAGATATACAAATCAAATGCAACTTGAAAAAGGTGAAGTTACGCAAGTAGCTAATATGGAGTTGCTCAAGTTCGGTGCCAATGTTACTAACCCAGTACTTGGGGTAGTTGCTGGGGTAAGACAATCTTTCGCTTTAGCTACTGATGGTTTGTGCGTAGGTATGTCACGCGATTGGGATGTCAAAGTAAAAGACAGACCTGATTATGCTGAAGTAGAACAAATTCAAGTTATTGGGGTTCTGGGTGCAGTACGGACAGAAGGCAAGTTGATTCAACAATTCAACACTACTGTTTAATAAATACGGAGAAATTAAAGTAACATGACTATCAATATTTATGCTGACACTCAAGTAGGGCTTTTAGATGCTAATGGTATGGTCATAAGTCGTGGTCCTACTACAACTGATGGTCAACCACTACTTAGAAAATTCAAGTCTTATAAAGTACCAACTACAACTGCTGTCGGGGATATCTGGCGTATATTTAAAAATTTAGACGCTAATATAGTTCCAGTCTATTTAACTATAGGTACTTATAACGCGCTAACTTCATTAGCAGTAAGTGCCGGGCTTTATGCAGCTAACCAAAGTACAACTGTTAAACCTGTTACTACAGGAGCAGCTATTCTTATGGCGGCTACTTCTATAGCTACAGCAGCTTTACCAATGATTGGTTTAGGGGTTAATGGTTTAGCAGCGCTTCAAGCTTCAGGTGCTTGGCAGATGCAAACTTCTGGCGATTCTATTGGTCAACAACAAATGCTTTATCAAATTGCTGGAGATTCACTTGTTATGTCTGGTTCATCTGCACCAAATTTGGGTACACCGCGACAATACGATTTGTGCTTGACAGTGACTACTGCTACTTCTGTAGCTGGCTTTGTTGGCGTAGAATTACTTTACACGCAAGCCTAAAGCTAGGAGGTGCGCGATGGCAGCACCTAGCGCTGATGTTCAAGTTTGTCAAAACGCGCTTACTGCGTGTGGGCAAAACATAACTATTGCTTCTATAAACCCGCCAACTCCTGGCAATGCTATGGAAGCGGTGCTAGCGCAATTTTATGATCAGCAGCGTGTAAATGTATTGCGTATGAATCCGTGGCCATTTGCTACACAAGAAACAATGATTAGCCGCATTGGGACGCCTATCAGAGATTTTAGCGATGCTTATCAACTACCGGCTGATTTTGTTCGCTTTGTTTCTTTAGGTGGGGAGATTGTCGAGTGGCAAAAGCACCGTTATAGAATAATGTCTCAACGACAAATTTGGGTAAATAATTCTAGTCTTTTTGGTATTCAAAGTAATTTAGCTGATGTTGTGCAAACAACCACGGATATTGGGCCAATAATTACAGGTAGTGAGTCAGTTGAAACTATAACTACTATTATTACTGGACAAGTAGTTACTAATCCCAGTGACCTTGCTGGTACTGCGGTAAACACCTCAATAAATCTACGTTATATATTTAACGAAACTAATCTGACTAATTGGACACAAGACGTACTTGAGCTTCTTGAGCTAAAGATAGCTAGAAAAATTGCTTATCAAATAACTAAAAGTAATTCGTTAGTTATGTCTATACAAAAACAAATAGATGAATTAACTCCAGCGTTAACAGCGGTTAGCGGTCAAGAGAATCCGCCGCTACGGATTGAACGAAGCCCCGCGTTAGAAAGGCGCAGAGCATTACGGGCTAATGCGGAAGCTTCTAGATTTACGATTATAGACTGATGCCTATAGCAAATGAATTAATATCTAACTTTTCTGGTGGTGAAATATCACCACTCATGCACGGACGTATTGATGCGCCTATTTATAAAAAGTCTTTAGCTAAGATGGAAAACTTTCTAGCTACTCCACAAGGACCAGCGCAGTATAGAAACGGAACGGTTTTCGTTACTAATACTAGATTGAATCAAACAGCAGCTTTAGTACCTTTTAACTTTAGTGATCAGCAAACTTATATTGTTGAAGTCACTCCATTGAAGATGCGGTTCTACACTAACAATGGAATTGTGACTGGTAACGATACTGTTATTACTGGCGTTACCAATGCTAATCCTGCTTCTGTCACTGATACTGCGCATGGTTATGCAACTGGCGATAAGGTTATTATTAATAACGTAGCAGGTATGACGCAGTTAAATGGCAATACTTATACTATTACTGTGGTTGACGCTAATACTTTTACTTTAGGGGTAGACAGTACTGCTTATGGCACTTACACCAATGGCGGCAAAGCAACTCAGGTAGTCGGCATTAGCGCAATTACTAATGCTAATCCTGGGGTGATCACTGCTACTCATCATCAATATTCTACTGGGGATGCTGTTTTCTTAGTTGGCACAGGAGCAATGTTATTAGATGGACAGCAATACCTTGTGGTCAAAATCGATGCTAATAATTTTAGCCTTACTGATTTATTTGCTAATGCTATCAATACGACGGCGTTAGCTGCTTATACAAGTGGTGCAGTTGCTCAACGTATTTATGAAGTAACGACACCTTATGTAGCTGCTGATATAGCTAATCTTCAATATGCTCAGAGTGCTGATGTTATGTATATTGTCAATCAGCAATATGCTCCGTATAAGCTTATTAGAAATTCGAGCGCTAATTGGTCAATGGCAACGTTTACGCGGACAGGAACAGATCCTTTTACTAGTTTAGGAAATTATCCACGTAGTGTTCAGTTCGATTCTGCTGGGCGTTTATGGTATGGAGGTACTCTTAATAACCCTCAATCTCTTTGGGGCAGTTCTGCCCCTTCTAGCGGTACTACAGCGTTTGACGATTTTACTCTTGGAACTGCTGCAACTAACTCAGTTATATTTACTCTTGCTCCATTGTTTAGCGGCAAAGTAGATTACGTAGAATGGATTTCAAACACTAATGGATTCATGGTCATTGGTACATTTGCTTCAGTAAGGAGTCTATGGGGAACTACTCAAGGCACTCCTGTTACTCCTAGTGCTATTACAGCTCAACCAGCAAATACAATAGGCTGTGCTTATACATTACCGTTAGCTAATGGTGATACGTTATTCTTTATTCAAAGAGGCGGTCAGCGTGTTCGCTCTTTGGAATATGATTTTTATATTCAAGGGCTTACTACTAAAGACCAAATCATAGCGGCTGATCATTTATCACAAGTTGGTTTAACTCAGGTTGTTCAACAGCGTGGTTATCCAGATACTATGTGGTATTTAAGAACTGATGGTAGGTTCCTGGGCTTCATTTACTCACGTCCAGAAATAGAACCTTATGCTGGATGGTTTAGAAACTACTTAGGGGGTCAGTCTACTAATTCTAATGGGATATTAGTAAACAACGCTGTTGTTAATTCCTTAGCAGTCTCTCCACGTAATAACACAACAGATCAGCTTTGGTTTGCTGTAACTAGAACTATAAACGGGCAAACTATATGTTCGGTTGAATATATGGCTGATTATCAGCAATTTCCTAATTTTCGGGATTTTTACGGAAGCGTTAGCACCCCAGCAGGTAAAGCTGCTGATCTAATGTTATTTAATAATGCAATGTATGAAAAGCAGAAGTCATCTATTTATTTAGATATGGCTGTTTATTATGATGGCTCAGCTCTTGGAAGAAACGCAAATGTTTCAGTAACTCCTTCTGCTGTTGGCCCTATTGGAGCATCAATAACACTGACTGCTTCAGCTCCAATCTTTACGGCTTCGATGGTAGGGCAGTTAATTACTAATTCCTATGACGGTAATGATCAAGGTAATGGCATAGCTGTAATAACAGCTTTTACTGACAGTACACATATGACAGCTAAAGTTTATGTTCCGTTTTCTACTACAGCGGCTATGGCTGCTGGTAGTTGGTATTTAACGGCTACGACAATAAACGGTCTTGGTTACTTTGGTAATGGCAATAGTGTATCGGTCGTGACGGACGGCGGCCCTGCTGTGAATGCTACTGTTGCAAATGGAGCAATAACACTCCAAGCCCCAGCCAGCACAGTAGTTGTAGGTTTTCCTTATATAGGAACTTTGGAAACTTTAAACTTAGATGTGGGCGGAAAAAGCGGAACGGCACAGAGTAAATCTCGTATTTTAGTAAAAGCAGCTTTGAGGTTTTTAAATTCTGTTGGGCTTACTTTTGGTACTGATTATTACACACAACAGCAATTAACTTTTAGACAAGCACCTTTTCAAACTGATAGACCGACTGTACCCTTTACAGGTATTGATATGGTGCAGTATGCTGACTCATGGACGGAGCAAGATCAAGACCCACAAAAGAAAATTGTGGTAATCCAAAGACTACCTTTATCGGCTACAGTTTGTGGAATTGATGGGTACGTACAAACTTCAGATGATCAGTTCAATACTACCTAATGGTTACTAGCATCGTTCCATTTGAAGCTTGGCATTTAGACCAGTTGCAACTGCAACCGCATGAAATAGAAATGCTGGATTTTAGGAAATTCCTAGCTAACGTGTTTGTTCCAGGGAATGATTGTCGTAGTACGTTTCATGATGGCAAGCTCTTAGGGGTAGCTGGCTATTTGACGCTATGGCCTGGCGTAGTTGAGATGTTCGTCATACCCAGTAAATATATTTTTGAATACCCGCAAGTTTCCTTTAGAATATGTTATAGAACAATATCCCTCTTGAAAGCCCACCCTAATATACATAGATTGCAAAGTAGTGTTTTAGATGATCCAACGAGAGTGAAATTTATAGAGAAGCTTGGATTTGTTTATGAAGGACGAATGAAGCTCTATACTAAGGATAAGCAGGATTATTTGATGTACGCAATAACTAAGGAGGATTAGCCATCGTAGCCGGGATGAATGCAGGCAGCGTATATGCTAGCTCTTACCCTGGGGTAGAAGCTGGTCAAGCTATGTCGGCTCAGACTAGCGGTATAGAAGCTGGGCTACAAGAAGAACAAGCACAGAATACGCTCAATGTAGGCAATTATAACGCCAGTATGGAGACTTTGGCAGCTAAGCAAAGTCTTGGGAATACTGCTGAAAGCTTTAATGCTGGTGGTGTATTACCCGAAGGTTCTCCAATGGGGGTTCTTAATCAACAAAGACAACTTGCAGCGTTAGGCATAAATCAATCTATGCAACAAAGCGGCTTACAAGCGCAAATGCAAAACACACAAGCTAACGCTACTATAAACGCTAGTAGAGCAGCTTTACTTGGAATTAGTAATCAATATACAGCGGGCTTGGCTAACGCAGATATTACACAAGAGAACGCTGATGTACAAGTTTTTACAAGCTTATTCGGGCCGTTTTTAGGATCAGCTAGTGCGGCGGCTGGTAAAGCCGCGGGGTCTGGGTTAGCTACTGCAATAGGGTCTTTATTCTAAATGCCAAAGATTGGAAATTTTACACCCAACGAACCATTTAACTCGGTAATTCAAAGTTCACCCGATGCAGTTAATGCGCCTGGTTTGCCTGATACTGGGCTGAATGTAGCTGAAGGGGCTATTAGGTCAGGAACACAATTATCAAATGATGTTGCGGAAACAGGAGCTTTAGTACGAAATGCTTGGCTTCGTCCGATAGGGGAAGGATTAGCAGGGGTAGTAGCTGGTGTATCCGGTGCTGTTAAAGCTCACAGAGACGCTACTAATAAGATGAACGCGTTGTATAACACGAACACTGCTGGTGCTAGCGCTGATGATTTAATTACACATACTAATACACAAGCAAGTGATTATATAGAGGCAAATAAAAATGATCCAAATGCTTTTTCCCCAGAAGCTATTGCTAAATTTAGTGCGGGGTATAAAACAGCGGCGGGGGTTTATAGAGATCAATTAACAGGACAGCTTCAACCAACAACCGACGGGGCACAAGGAGCATATAACGGTTTTGATGCCGCCGTAAGAAAAAATTTAGTTGAGATAAATAAGCGATTCGATACTGCTAAGGGAAACGCCATGACTAATGCAGTAGGCATTAGAGATACTAATTTAGATAAGAGTCTTGCTACTCAATCAACAACTGATTTAGCCGGAGCATTAGCTAGAGCAGATTCACCAGAAACGGCGGCGATTAAAACCCCAGCAGGCACTATGGGAAAAATACCAGAATTAAAAGACAACCTTAAAATAAGTAACTGGTCAACGCAAAAAACTTTTGTGCTTAATGCAAATAATTTTATCCCGAAAGACGGTAATTTATATGTGGGGGCTAAAGCGCAGTTAGAGGCGGCTAAGTTATTAAATAAACAATTAACTAATCCAAATAGTTTATTAGTGAAGGATACAGATCCAAAAATACTATTAGGTATGCAGTCTCAAGCTGCTGAAACTGAAAAGACTATGACGGATAATTTAAAGCTAGCTAAAGAGAATAACGATTTACATTATTGGGATACTGCTAGAACAGCTTCAGACCAAGCCATAAACGGGGCTACTCCTGAAATTAGACAAGAAGGAAAAGATGATTTTACAGCTATTCAAGCCAATTACGAGAAGCTACCTTTCGAGGATAGGGCAAAAGATATATCTTCTGCTATAAGTTCTTTTGGGAAAGAGATAACCCACGATCAAGAAAATAGAGGACGTACAGTACAAGAAACAAGTATCTATAATGCCACTCAAGTAGAAAAAATACAAAAAGAAGATCAGGCAGAAAGACCTCAGACGCCTGAAAATAAAGCTAAGTACAATACTTTAGAAAAAGGTTTTTCGGACGTGGCTTTTAGTGTAGACGGGGTAGCTAAGTTACCTGAAAATAAGGGTAGTTCTTTTGTTATAGGAAGTGGTATCACTGCTGGTAAATTGTATAAAATGGGAACCGCATTAGAAGAAGCGAAACACAGCGGGGCAATAACAGAACCTCAGTACAAAGAGTTAAGTAAGTTATATACAAAAATAAGGCATCAAGTTACTCCTGCTTATAAACAAGAGGCGCCGCAACTACCAAAAGGACAACATCCAGAATCGTTAGACGTTGTAAAAACAGAAGCCATGCCTTCTGAATTTGCAAGCTATATGGAACTTACCCCTGGCAGTATTGGATATCAAAATGCAAAGACGTATATCAATAATCAATTAGATAGGTTGCATACTGATTCTAAGCTCCAAGAGTTTAATTTAACTCCTAGACAATGGAAGAATACGGTTTTAAACGGCATGATGGAAAATAGGTATAAAGTAAAACCTTTGTTAGCTCCTGAAAGAGTAAGGTCTACCCTAAAGGTTAAAAATCCTGATGTCAGATCTAATTAAACAAAACGCTATACCTGATTTAAGTAGCACTTCTGCTGTCGGTAGTGCTGCGCCTGAGCGCGATCCTTTTGCTGATATACCCTTACCTAAATCTGAATTTGATGTAACTCCTATTGGTAAACCTGATGTAGAGGGGGCTACAAAGGCAGAGGAACCATTTAACTTAAGCACTGCTGTTACTAGAATTATGGCACCTGCTGCTGAACATATAGGACGTGGGGTAGACAGTGTACAAACAGCGGTAGCGGGTTCTAGGCTATTAATGGGGGATGGAGCTGAATATGCTAACGTAGAAGCGCAGTTGGCAGCGAATAAACATAATAATATTTTACCTTCTGATACTCCTGAATGGGCTATACATGCGGCTGATGCTCTAGGGCCAGTATTAGAAACCCTTCCATACTTACAAAAGGTAGCAACTAATGCCGCCGCCCCTGCTGTTGCTGGGGGTGCGATTGGCTCATTAGGTTCCCCTGTAGGAACTATGGCGGGGGCTTTAGTGGCGGCTGATCTAAGTGCTAGTGCTACTACGGCGCAATTAACTGCTGGGGAAATGTATATGGAATTAAGAAGGGGTGGAGCATCGCATGATGTAGCTCGTAATTATTCTTTAGCAGCGGGGGCTGTAGTAGGAGCATTGCAAGTTGGTAGCGGAGCATTATTAGGGGGATTAGAAGTAGCGTCTAAAGATTTATTTTTAAAACACCCAGCATTTAAAAATACTTTATTGCGTATGTTTACTAAGTTTGCTGCGGTTACTGGAGTTACTATGACTACTGCTGAACTGCAAAGCGCTACTACTATAGGGACAGAAGCTATAGCCGCGCATTTAACTAACAATCCACATTTAGCCCCTAAAGATATAGGTAAGCAATTACAAGCTACTGCATATCAAATGGCAGCTACTACCCCAGCTTTTTTAGCCACTGGATGGTTAGGAGGTATGGCAGTTAAAAATGTAAGAGGGATAATACTACCTAAGACTTTACCGCAGGGTATGAAAGCTTTTGCTAATACACTTGAATTACCAGGAGCAAATCTAGAAGCTCATCTACAAAATCAGGAACAAAAAGCTGTAGAGGATATGCCAGCAGAAAGCGAAAGAACGCCGCAGCAAGTTAAGGACGATGCTAGAACAGAGGCTTTGAATTGGCTATTTCCGCAAGAAGAGCCAGAATTAAAAGTTGAAATACCTAAAGAAGATACCCGCACTAAAGGGGAAATAGAACGTGATGAAACGTCTACGCAATTACATGGCGAAGTAAAAGCTTTAATAGATAAAAAGAATAAAGCTACAAAAGCATTGCGGGGGGCTGTTTTTGCTAGTAGAACTTTACCTCCAGGTGAACGAATACAATACGAAGGTGAGCTAACAGGACTACGGCAAGACTTAGATAAAATACAAAAAGATTTAAAAAAAGCGCAAGCTAAAGAAGCAGCGCATGAAACTGAAAGTAGAGAGATTGAAAAAGAACGTTTAGAAAATACTATTAAAAATACTGAACCTAAAGTAACAGCAGGACAACCAGAAACACGTTTAGACAAAATAGAAGTACAGAAATTTTTAGATAAGGTGCGACAATATTTCCATAATCAAAGCGAAGCAGATAAAGTTATTGGGGATTATGAATATAACGAACAGCAGGGGCACCCTAATTCGCAAGAAGAACAAGCTAATTACGATGCTGCAAACTTCATAGCTAACATTGATAAAAGGAATGCCAAAGGGCTACGTAAATTAAAAATAGAAATTGAAGAAGCATATAATACTGGTCGTAAAGGCAAAATAGCTAAAGTATTAGAGGAACAGAAAGCGAGAAAAGATTTAGTTGATAGAGTTAAAAAAGCTGTCGGGGGTAGTGATAGGACTAACGCTGATACTGATAAATTACATATACCCCATTTCTCTGAGGCGGGAGTTAATTTAACTGGTAACTATCATCAAATGAATGAGGTAGCTTTAAATGAAGAAGCTAATATTAAAGAACGAGATGCGTTACTGGAGGAACTAAACGTACACCCTGCACAGCAAGAATCAGAAAGAGAACATTCTAATAACGTAAATACTTTATACGGGGAAATAGCGGAAACAAGTAACTCGGACGTTGGGGCTATAAAAGAGCTACTACGCAAGGGCAGGAAAGACGGTTTTGTATTGAAACTATATCGCAAAGCAATAAAGCTAGTTAAGCTATTTCCACAAACTGACGCTAATAGAATTTATATAGAATACACAGATAAAAACGGTTCTGGGGTAGATGTACTTTCAGCTAACCAAGCAGTGCAACTACATATGATGCTTGATGACGAAAAAGCAGCTAATGCTCTTATTAAAGGTAATGGATATGGCGACCCTGAGTTAGATGTGATGCGTACATATCAATTGCAGGCTCAGATAGAAGAACAACTAGCTAAAATAGATCCGCGTTATTTAGATATGATGGATGCTTATAGAAAAGGGTATTACAAACTATACGGCAAGCTATCTAAAGAGGTAGAGAAGGATAAAGGTTATCCGCTAAATAAAACAGAAATGTTTTCTGGGCAACTTGTACATGACAGCGCTGAAAATTTAACTCAAGAGCATTTTCAGGACACTATACCTAGAGGGAGGGCTATTAATAATAGTTCGCCCGGGACTTTAAAATCCAGAACTGGCAGTACATCAAGAGTTATTATTCCTGATGCTGATACAGCATTTAAGCAATATTCAAGACAAGCAGAGCATTGGTTAGCATTTAAAGATATTATAAAAAATAAAATAGCTCCTGTGCAGGGAAGTAGGAGTTTAACTACTCAACTCATAAATCAGAAGGGAACATTTTTTGTTGATGCGTGGAAGCAGAAAACTAAAGATATTTTATACGGAGAAGTTAATACAGCTAACCAGCTAGAAAAGTTTCTTGACACCGTTGTTTTTAGAAACTTACCTTTTTCACTGGTTAGCGGAAAAATACATCTATTCCCCGCTCACGTACTAGCGAGTCTTAATATGCTAATTGATATACCCGCAGATGCTAGAGCTAGGGGTACGGCTAAATTCTTTGAAGATCCAATAAAGAATTTTAATGACATGCTTAATACCAAACAACTAAAGCATCGTCATGACGCCCATGCTATTGATACTGCTACTAATACCAGATACACAGATAACATGGATAGCCCAGCAGCTACCGTGTGGCAATTTTTTTGGATGTCTCCAACACTGCAAGGTATAAAAGCAGAAGCGTTTGGGCTGTTTGTAGCCAAAGAATATTACAGGGAACAAGGAATGAGCGAGGCTAAGGCTTTAGAAAAAGCTGGCGAACTCGTTCATAAGACGCAGGTTTCTGGAGCAGTGGATATGCGCTCTGCTATGAATAGAGGTTTAATAGGTAGACTCTTTGCTACTTTCCACGGACAACAACTAAAGCTATCAACACAAGTAGCTGTGGATTATACCTATTGGGCTAAGCATAGGACTTCAGAAGCGGCATTAAATTTGAGGCGATCTATCTATAGAGCCGCTTATACTGGACTAGCTTTTGGTAGTGCTAAAGCAATTATTAGTTATGCTATGGCTAAAGACGATAAGCAACGTGCTGCGGCGATGGAGAGATTTATAATTGAACCTATTGAATCCTTGTTTCAGGTACTAAATATCCCAATTGTGAAAACAGCTATAGAAGATGTAGTTAAGTTTTCAGTAGGAGTACCGGTAACTGAACCTAGTGAAGGGCTACTAGGGCAAGCAGATAAAGCGCTTTATAGATTGGCATTAGATGCCCAGCATCAGAAGAAAGACCCTAGCTATATAAAGAATAACTTAATAAAATGTTTAGAAGACGCAAATGCCCTAGCAGCATTTTTTGTAAAAGATCCTTTTGAACCAGCAATACACGGAACAAAAAGAATAATAGAAAAGAACAGTAAATCTAAAGGCACACGCGACCCAAATCTACTATACTAGATGTATATTATGGAGGTCACTTATATGAAAAAACTATTTTTAATTATGTGTATATGCGCTTTATGTTTACCTGTTAAAGCAGATGAACTTGACAATGCGGTAGCTTTTAATTGGGCGCTTAACCAACCAGTTAGCCCTCCTATGTTTGTTACAGGAAGGAAAAAGCAAAAAGAGGCTAAAGTAATCTTAGTAGCTAATGGTAATATTATCTATAAAGGCAAAGAATACACTCCGGTAGCTAATGCACCTAATACGAAATAAATCTGTTAAAAACATACTCGTCTTTTTGACGTTATTCGTTCATCTGTTAATCTGTTCAACATTTCTTACTTGTCAGTTATCAGCACAAGCAGTAGTCCCAACAACCAACTCCACTAGCTCCGCTACCGGGGATGGTGTTACAAATACTTTTACCTTTACGTTTGAACTGCTTCAAGCATCTGATATGACTGTTTACGTTAATGGCGGTCTACAAACTCAAAGTGTTGCTTATATTGTTTCTCCAACAGGAGGATCTTATCCTTGTACAGGCGGCACAATAACATTTCAAGCCACTTATACCCCGGCTAATGCTGCTGCCATTCTTATGGCAAGAATGCTTACTTTAACTCAAACAATAAATTTACCTGTTGAAGGTAGCTTGCCTTCTTCTACGTTGCAAACTGTTTTTGATAGAGCTTGTATGCAAATACAGCAAATAAGCACTGCTCAAAGTTTAAGCTTGCAATTACCAATCACTTCTGTTGGATTAGTCAATACTGCATTACCTACTCCAGTAGCTTTAAATCTGATTGGCTGGGATAGCGGCGCTATGAATATTGTGAATTATACGCCTCAACAAATAGTGGCTCAAGCTGCAAGTTCTGGAGTTATTGGACCTGGAACTACTACAGTAAATGGGGCAATTCCTACCTGGAATAATACAATAGGAACTCTTTTAGGTACAGGCATTGTTCCAGTAGCAAGTGGTAATGTTGTAACTGATACTGGAACAGGCTTCGTTAGTAAATCTCCTATATTAGGGCAAACACAGATACGTATTTATTTAGTAAGTGGATCACCTGAAGCTGATGGTTCAAGTTCAGGAAATACAACTGTATATGTTGGTCCGTATAAAGGTAATTTAGTAACTCAGGATAACGGTAGTGGAGTTCTTTCGACTATCAAACTTACTGAAATAGGAACTTCTATAAGCAGCTTAGTTAACGGAGATGCGTATAGTGTTTATATTTATAATAATGCAGGAACTGAGACAGTTGAGATAGATCAAGATTGGACTAATCCAATTACTGCGCCTTCTTACAGCACTGATGCTTTAGGAAGACTTACAAAACCAAGTTCAACCAATAAACTTTTAGTTGGTGAATTTTATTGCAGTTCTACTGGACACACTAATGATTATATTGGTGAACGTTCAGTAAGTAATGAATTCAATGAGCTATCAAAAGCAGTTTTTGCGCAGGATACAACTAGCAGTTGGACGTACGCTACTCCTACTTTAAGAGCTGCAAATGCTAATACTACTAACGGACAAGGACGAGTAACTGTATTTTCACGAAAAGCTAGAGCTGTTAATTTAACTGATACTTGTTTAGCTGCAAATAACAATCTTTCAGGCGTATCGTGTATTGGAATTGGAATAAATAGTACTTCTACAGCAATAGTAATAGGCGGATTTAGTTCAGCGGCTACAGGAGCCATTGAAAATATCAATTGTAGTTATACAGGTACTAGCGCTTTAGGACTTAATTATTATCAAAGAGTTGAATCAGCACAAACTAGTGTAATTACTACTTACTACGGAACCCTACCAACACTTTCCCTTACAGGATGCAACGCTTTAACAGGAGTTATTTATAACTGATTTAACGCCATTTCAATTGCAGTTATGGAATGCCGCAAGGTTTATGGTTGAAACGCAAACAGTTTCTGGAATAGGTATTAAAGAATCTACCGATAAATTTTACGCATTAGTAAAGAGAGCTTACGATAAAGGAGAGAAAATGAAACTAGATTCAGCTCGTTTTCAACAAATAATGCTGATTGAAGATCCTAATATAAGAGAACTTCAGCTAAATGAATTTGCAATAGAAAATAAATTGGGCATTACAGCAGCCCAGATGATAGCAATTGCTAAAATGGTATGTGCAGTAGGATGTGAAGTAATTTGCCCTATAATTAATAGCTTATGATAAAACTAAGATTTTTAGATAATAGAGGTTTAGTCCCAGACTTAATAAAGTTTTGGACATGGAGTCAAATCAGTCATGTTGAATTTGCATTTGATAATGGGTATTTAGGAGCAGTAGCCCCCGGAGGGGTAGAACTTCGTTCTTTAGATTACGCAAAACCTAAGAAAGAATGGTTTGGTACTGTTGAAACTACTCCTGAACAAGAGAAAATAATAGACCGATTTGTTCTTTCCCAAAGAGGAAAATCTTACGATTATGCTCAAATTGCTGGGATAATTTTACATAAGGATTGGAGCAGTAAAAATTCTTGGTTTTGTTCTGAATTAGTATTTGCTGCTTTTGCTAAAGCCGGTATTATGTTGCTTGATAGAGATCAAGGCGACAGAATTACTCCCTACGACCTTTTCATTTCCCCATTAATTAAGGTGACGTCATGAAACATAGATATGGATATAAGCGCGGTTTACCTGATCATAGAGATCATAAGTTTGCTTTTAGCGGTTCTCCAACTGTTTTACCTGCTGCATTTTCTCTTGCCCAATGGGACAGTATTGTGTTTGATCAAGGCGATTTGGGCTCATGTACTGCTAATGCTATATCAGGTGCTCTTAAAACTTGGATGGTGAAGAACAAATATAAATGGCCTTTTACTCCATCACGTTTACAAATTTATTATGGAGAACGTGCTATTGAAGGTACTACCGATCAAGATGCGGGGGCTAATATCCGTGATGGATTCAAAGTCATTAACAGTACAGGCGTGTGTCCAGAGGACGAAGGCTCATCTTGGAATTGGCCTTATGACATCAGTAAGTTCACTCAAGCTCCGCCTGCTGCTTCTCTACAAGACGCAGGACTTCATAAGTGTCTTACTTATTCTCAAGTCAACCAAGACCAGCAATCTGTTCAAAGCGCTATCGTTAACGGTTTTCCTTTAGTTATAGGAATAGCTGTTTTTGATCAAATAGAAAGTGCGCAATGTGCTAAAGACGGTATTATAGCTATGCCAGGACCGTTTGACAGTCCTATAGGAGGACATGCTTTACGAGTATCAAGCTACGATGAAAATTATGTTTCAGGTCCTAATTCCTGGGGGAGCAGTTGGGGAGATAAAGGCTATTTCCATTTACCTTGGGCATATCTATTAGACCCCAACTTGACGAGTGATATTTGGTCTGTAGGGCTAGTCACTTAAAGGAGACTATCAAATGCCATTAGCATATGAGATAGTGAGAGGTGTATTCCTTGGACTATTAAGCCTGAGTTTTATTGCCTCAACATGGACGAAAATCAATCATTAGAGATAGCGGATAAAGTAATATATGCGGCAAAAGAAGCCGCGGTTACTCAAACGCAAACAAATATAGAAGCCGCTAAAATATTAGCAGAAGCGCATCATTGTGAAGTGACTGATATCATTAATGCTAGAGCTGATGCTTCATTAAGGGAAAATGCTCTTAAGCTATCAAGTGCTATTACCGTACTAATTACCGCAGCGCAAATATATTTTTCTTACATAGGAAAAACATTAATTATTCCAGATTTTATATGGGTCATAATACTATCACCGTGGGTGGGTATTGGAAGTGCTAAGGTAATACAAGCAGCAGTAAAACTAGCAGGGAAAAAATGATCATTGCGCTTACTATTATTACGTGCGTAGGGCTAATTTCTATTACCTGTTTAGAAATTTTTTGCCCTCAAGGCGCACAGACTCAAACAGTAATTCTTATAATAGGATTTCTTACACCAACAATTGGACAAATTCTGAACATGTATAAAACTGATGAAGGTACAAAAGCCACTAAAGAAAATAGAGAAGGTATAAACGATATAAAAATAGCTACTAATGGGCAAACAGCTCATGCAGTAGATCAAGCAGCTAAATTAGCTACATTAACAGAAAAAGTAGAATCAGCAAAAACAGCAGCTGAAGTAGCTGCAACTACTACAGCGGCAACAGCAGCAGCGTTATTAAAAAAGGACGGTTAAAATGGTACTAGCAGTAATTTTTTGGGTACTTATCATTCTTGCGGTAGCTGGGTGTTGGTTTCCAGAACCATACGTAAAGTATGCCCGCGGATTTGATTTAATACTATTCATAATTCTTGGAGTAAAAGTATTTGGAATCCCTAGCTAGACTATCTTCACAAGAAATAGACACTATCAAAGCAAACAAATCTATCTTGCTTGAAGCGGAGCAACTTGTAAAAGTTCCTTGGCAAATGCTAGCCGCTGTGTGGTTTCGCGAACACGGATTGACAATGGGCAATAACCCATTTCAGTTTGATCCGCCACCAACCCATGCAGTTATACTAGGACTTTTGCAAAGCTATACTGACTATAAGCCCATCCGTTATAGCATTGATGATTTTTCTTTTGCTGCTATTTTAGCTGCATGTTGGTTACGCCACGAATGCCGTTATCCGTTAGTTATGGTTCAGAGTTACCAGCTTGACGTAGAGAAAGATGTACATGAATCAACTCAAGTAATCTCTGTAGATACTTCAGATAAGACTATTGCTGACGCTTTCTATGGGTATAACGGGAGGGCGTATGGTAGTAACCCTTTCAACTCTCCTTATGTTGCTAATGAGCTTGATGAGCTGCATCACAATATGCGTTTTAGAGGTGAAGATAACGGAAAGTGGATTGACATTATTGATACACGCCCAGGGGCATTTGTTGTATATAAGCAGTTACTACAAGAAGCTGTATAATTAATACAGCATAGAGTGACTTCCTTGCTAAAACACCTACAGTTCGCACATCTGTAGGTGTTTTTATAACAAAAAACAGTAGGGAGCTGAATACCTACTGTTTATGTTTTTATAGATGGCTGTATTCTATAAACTTAGTGACACTTCATTTTTTCTAATAGCGCTTTTGCTTTAGCAAAATGTGGGTGATCATTAGGATCTACACCGCTTTGACCGCGGTATTCTTCAGCATATTTTTGCAATGCTTCTTCTACATGCTCTACAGTAACTTCTTCTGCTTTATCTTCTGTTTCTAGTTCTTCTTCGTCTTTCTCAAATTCATCTTCAAATTCTTTTTTAGTTGTCATTTCAAATCTCCTTATAGTTTCACCACTTGTACAATATTTAAAGCCAGAGAAGATATATTACCAACAAACATAGCGATTTGCATTATCGGATGTTTTACATTAAATGGACGATTATCGGTCACTGTTTTTAAAAGCGTTTCGTTAGCTTTGTATTCCGGCTTATGAATAACAAGCGGATAATCAGAATCTAAAAGCTTATACTTCCAAAATTCCTTTTCTGGGTGTCTAAAGAATTTTTTGTGTTCTATTAATTCAGTTATTAAATGGGTTTGCCCTTGTACCTGTATTTGAACAACACTAGGAATATTAGCCAAGCTCTTTGTCGAAAGCATAAGAAGCAATAAGACCGGCATCAGCAGTTTGAAGTGTCCATTTAATTTCGGGCAGTATTTCTTGGACATGAGCTTTATGAGCGTTTTTACGTTCTGCACTAGATTCATATTTAGCCCCTAACTTGTGAAACTTCTGCCACTTCTGGGAATGCACTTCTACGAAAGGAATTTTAGCTAGATACAGCATTCCAGTTATGATACCTGTATTCTTACCAAAAATGAATGCAGTTCTAGGTTTGTCTCTACGCATTGCCCCTACTGCTTCTATGTATGCAGTAGTGATCCAGAAATCTTTTTGCCATTCGCGTAAAACTTCTGCTGTTTTTTCCCAATTATTTTTAAAAGGATGTACATACCAACCAAAAAATTCATCCCCTAAAACCATGCCACCAGTACCGCCTGGGTCTATACCAAGTACAGCTTTAATCACTGATTTGACTCCCAATCGGTGACTTCTTTCATAGCCCGTTTATTAGCATCATCAACAATGCGTCCTGATTTGCCCGTAACATCTTCAACATCTCGGCTTAAATCAAAAATCCATTTATCAAGTTTGTCTTTGCGTTCTACCCCAAGATTTTTGTACCACTTCATAAGCCGCTTAAAGTCTTGTTCTTCACCTGGAGCAAATTTTTGACCGTCTTTCACTTTAAACCAAAGCTGGAACATACGAGCATAAGCTGAGGTAGAAATTGCTATAACCGTAAGTTTCATTTTCTCAGGGGAACCAAAAGAATCGAAAGCTACTTTGTTATTACGCCAAGGTTTGATTATGTTCTTTGTCATTTTTTCTCCATATGGTGTTCTTCGCAATAATCCTGGTGCATAGAATAATTGCATTCTGTTTCAAACAATTGCTTTTCTAGCCCCTTCACTTTCTCTATCAAATCAATTAGATAGTCATAGCTCATTGGGTATTGTCTAGCTTTTATGTTGTATTCTGTAACCCATAAGGGATTATTCTTTAGCTCTTTCAAGAAGTCGTTATATAGTTGTTGGCTTAATTCATTTTCCATATCTATTTCCTTGCCAACATTCAACATCAATCGGTAATCCCTTTGCCCATACAGGTACTTGTAGCATTATTCTTTCAAATTCTTTGAACGATTTTTCTCCTGCAATTCGTGGAATGCAGACCAGCTCATCGTGTACGGTAAAAGCCGTTGGATATGCTTCTTCCAAACGTACCAAGGCTTCGGCCATGATGTCTCTTGAGACTGCTTGCGCAATGTTTTCGACCAACTCTCCTCCATATGTTTTGCTACTTCCAAATTTTGGAGCATCGTAAGAGATTGTGTTACCGCTGACACTTGGATTGAGATAACTAAATACTCGTCCACTGGGAAGTCTGCACTGTAAAAATCTGGTTCCGGTATTTGGAAGTTGGGTAACTGTATAAAGTTGTTTGACTGATAACCCTTGGTTGCGTATAGCCA
>Ga0209008_1000093_pt1 | contig 43539 bp, 42 predicted proteins | sample JacPin_JW_Ref_O3_FD_187963 | JGI IMG/M metagenome (GOLD analysis project Ga0209008, IMG submission 187963) | Forest soil microbial communities from Algoma, Ontario, Canada - Jack Pine, Ontario site 1_JW_Ref_O3 (SPAdes) (version 2) | ecosystem: Environmental > Terrestrial > Soil > Boreal... | reverse complement strand
TCGCGGCCAACGCCACCAACACCGCCGCGCTTTTTCCCGGCACCGTCGCCAGCACCGTCGCGTATCGCAACGCGTTCACTCCAGACGCGCGCCGCCTGCTCCCGCTTCTCCTTCTCACCGGCATCGGCGGCGGATTCCTCGGCGCGCGCATCCTGCTCGGCACTCCGCAATCCACTTTCCTGCGTCTGATTCCCTGGCTGCTCCTCACCGCCACTTTGCTTTTTCTCGCCGGACCGCGCATCAGCGCCTGGGTCCGCCGCCGCGCCGCCGCCGGAAAAACTTCCCGCCCGCTCACCATCGCCGGATTTTTCCTCGAGCTGCTCATCTCCATTTACATCGGCTATTTCGGCGCAGGCGTCGGCATCCTGGTGCTCTCACTGCTAGCCCTGCTAGGCATGGAAGATATTCACGCCATGAACGGAGTGAAAGTTCTGCTGGTCAGCGTCGTCAACGGCGTCGCCATGATCACCTTCATCGTCGCCAAAATGATTTTCTGGCCCCAAGCCCTCCTCATGATCGCTGGCAGCCTAACCGGCGGCTACGCCGGCGCCCACTACGCCCAAAAAATGAACCAAAAACACGTCCGCTGGATCGTAGTAGCCGTAGGCATCTCCATGTCCGCCTACTTCTTCATCCGTTATTAACCCGACGCTGAATTTGCGTTCGTAGCGGCTGCCTTCAGGCGCCCCAGATTTAGACTCAACCGCAATTCCGGCTCGAACCCCGAGTGACTCGCCTCGCGACCCACGCCGTCGCACCAGTTGCACTTTATCCATAGAGAAACTATTATCCCGAGTATGCTGCGCCGCAATCTTCGAGTCTTATTGTCAGGTCGCTCGGCCCTCCGAAGCTTATGAGAACAAGAGTCCTCTCTGCAATCCTTGCCATTTTGACTGTGGCAATGGCTCCTTCACAACTCTGGGCGCAGGCACCGACTTCTGAAGGACGACCGCAGGCCACACCTCCACAATCAGGGACGGTCACGACCGGCCAGACCTCCATTAGCGCGGGCGAGTCCATTACGTTTCACGTTGTCTTGGATAAGCCGACGAATGCTCCAGACAGTTATGTGAACGTCGTCGTCCGGGGACCAGGGGTTGGTGCTCAAAACTCGGCAAGCCTGGAATTGGGGAAAACAAGCATGGACGTTCCGGTTGTGATTCCCTCTGATGCGCCCGGCGGAGAATGGCATCTCGAGATAGTTATGGTGGGAACGAGAACAGGGATGCATTATTCCAACCTAAAACATGAAGGCGTAACCTTCACGGTGATTCAGAAGGGCACCTTTGACCTTCCCACAGAGGCTAAGGTATCGATTAGCCTATCGCAGACCCAACGGCTGCGCCGTGAAGCTGGGATTTTACAAAGCAGGGTTGAAGCGCTGAAGGGCGCCGTCTTAGCTCTTCCCGCGGGAGAGCATGATCCTCGCGCGGCGGGAATACTGCGCGAAAACGTTCTTGACGCTGACAAAGCGTTAGAAAAGACCGAAGCAGAGTTCCTTCAGCTCGAATCAACGCAGTCACAGAAGCCAGCCGCTACGATTTTTTTTGGTGATCTTCACTTGCCGTATCAGCGAGCTTTGCCACCCGCCTGAGTCGTAAGCGCCCGCGCAAGAGAGCGCTTCGGTGATGGCATACCTGCCAATCACCAAGACACGGAATACCTGTCAATCACCCATAGCCACGTTCCATCCTTCTGGCGCCGCGCAACTTCCGAGGTGACGGTACCATTACGGCTGCGCGTCGAGGTGAGGGCCAGATCACCGCAAATGAGCGCTGGTCGCTGTTCTCCGAACTCGAATTTTCGTTTTTCCGGTCCAAACCCCGTAACCTGGAGTTTAGTAAAAAACTCGTGAATGGCCTCTTTGCCACGCAGGAACGTTCCACCGCCAATGTCAACTACCGCGTCTGGCTCGAACAACGCCGTCATGCCAGTCACATCTCCCGCGTTCTCTCTCGCTACCAACAATCGCTCCAAATCCTGGGGATCGTTGGCCGGCTCTGTTGTCGTTAAATCATTCATAGTGACACTCCGCCAACTGTTGAGGGTTGCTCGACCTTCGCTGAAGTCTATCGTCGTCACGCGTTGGGCGTCAAACAGCAACGGGTGGGCCATCCTTCGACACCACCCAGATGAACGCACTTGAATTTCCGGGTGCCTGCCGCAGGCAGGGCCCATCCTTCGCGCCTTTGCGTTATGCGAAGGGTCGGGGTTTAGCCGCTCCACCATCAGCCACCACAGCGAACTACACTCCGACTTTTCTGTCGCTTACCCGCGTCAGTATTTCTACGAATATTCAGCCGATGAGGAATGTGTTAGCGTGAGTCGAGGCGCTTTTCGGCGCTGCTGAGGACGCGACATGGAGACTGTGGCACGGGCGAGGGGCTTGGCTGGCTGGGCGCGCGGACGCGCACTTGGCGATAGCGTCTCCGGGCGCAGGGTCGCGGCAGCCAAGGTGCCGGGCGCTTACACGCAATTGACGCCGCGCAGCGTGATCGCGGGCGCGCACCGTGCCAGCGCGCAACGCGCAATTCTGATCGCTAGTCGTCAAAATATTAAAAATTCGCCTAACCCATTCACAACAAATGAGAAAACATTTTCTAATCGCTAGTTTTTCGGCCGTTTCCGCGCCGCACCTCACCCATCCCTTGTCCCGCATCACTCATCGCTGCCCCAGGCCATTTCTATTCCGTACAAATAAACCCCACAAAATCATCATTCAGCCGAGAGCTCTGCTGAAAACAAAGGAGAAACAATTTTCTATTCAATACAAATTTGCCGTTGGTAGCATATGCCTGCCCGCCGTCGCGGGCAATCTTGCCTGTGCGCATTTGATTTCGTTTGGGTGTGGCACCAACGCCAAGATCCAATTCCGAAGAGCACAGGCAAGATTGCCGATGTTCGTCGCGCGGATCGCCGGCCACGGATCGCGAAGCGCGAATCACGATTCACAAGTCACGAATCACAAGTCACAGATCACGAATCACGCAGTCAGTCCCGCCGCGTCCAAGTGCTCTGCGGCGTCGGCGGATGCAACAACGTCTGCATCACCACGCAATACTGCTCGGTTTTTTCGCGCAACGCGGCAATTTGTTCCGCGGTAGCGCCCGGCGCAGCGATATCAAAATTCATACGAATATTCTCGAACCCGACCGGCACTTCCTTCGAAATGCCGAGCGTCCCGCGCAGATCCAAATCCCCTTCCACCGTCACCTCGATCCGCTCGGTCGGAATGCTCATAGCCGCAGCCACCATCTGGCAAGTAATCTGCGCGCAAGCAGCCAAAGCTCCCAGCAGCAAATCACCGGAACAAGCGCCCGCACCCGCGCCCCCCACTCCCTTATGCGCTTCGGCCTGGTGGATTGCCCGCCCAATGTCCACCGAACACGCAATCGGCGCCCCAGTTTGCGCACCTTTCGCGCGAATCGTAATCCGCGAAGCGTTGGGGTCCGCGCGGTACTGCTCTTTCAGCGGCTTCTGCAGCGATCGAAGATCCATGATTCCCTCATTTCCGACGCACGTTTCGCGCACACGCGCCGCAACTTCCGGTTCAACCGGCGCCCGGCATTCTTGAAGCGGCCGCACGTGCATGCTAGCATGACAAAGCTTCCGGAGAATGCTCATGCCCAAGTACGTCATCGAACGCGAAGTTCCAGGTGCCGGAGAATTGACCGACGCGCAGTTGCGCGAAATGTCGCAAACTTCAGTCGGCGCACTGCGTTCCATCGGCCCGCAGATTCAGTGGCTGCACAGCTACGTCACCGGCAACAAAGTGTATTGCGTGTACCTCGCGCCAGACGAAACGACGGTCCAAGAACACGCCAAGCGCGCGGGAATTCCCTGCAATCGCGTCTCGGCAGTGCGCCGCCTGATCGATCCATCAACCGCGGAGTAACGACCGCGGAACGCCGCGCCGCCATCCACAATCTTCACGATGCAGCGTGTCCCCGACCGCGCACGTCAGCGCTAGCCCGAATGAGATGCGGCCTCAGGCGCCAGTACCTCTGCGATCGCATTCTCCAGCGGCATATCCCAGCCACTAAGCCATGCCGTGGCGCTCGCGGTATTCGCCAACGCTTGCCGCGCCGGCTCCAGGATCGCTTCCAGCTTGGCCTGCTCCGCGGGTGTCAGCGGCGCTCCAATACTTTTGCGCAACGCCGCCGCAGCCCCCGCCAATCGCAGCGAACGCTCGGCCTGCTGCTCCACCGACGCGGAGCACGCGCAACACTCTAGCAGGCGCGCAATGCCGCGCTTGTGACCCAGTTCCTGAAAAATTTTCAGGCTTTCACGGTACAAAGGCAGCGCCGCCGAACAATTCTTCTGTTCGCGCGCCAGATTTCCCAAATCCGCCAGCGTGCCGGCAATGCCCCAGCGATCGTCAAGCTCGCGAAAAATTGCCAGCGCCTGTTCGTAGAACGCGCGCGCAGCCGCGGAATCACCCGAATCGCGTTCCACGTCTCCCTGATTGTTCAGCGACCACGCCACGCCGGTGCGATCGCCCATCCCCTGAAAGATTGCCAGGCACTCCCCGCACAGCGAACGCGCCAGTTCAAATTCCCCCTGCATCTTCAGCACGCTCGCCAGATTGCTCAGCGCCCGCGCCATGGCTTTCAGGTCGCCCAGTTCTCTCCACACCGCCAGGCTTTCCTGAAACAGCGAATGCGCCAGCGTGAGGTTGCCTTGATCGCGCGTGTGCACCGCGCGTGCGTTCAGCGAAACGGCGGCGCCCTGCTGGTCACCCAACTGCCGCGAGATCACCAAGCTTTCCATCATCAGCGCGTCCGCCACGCCCATTTCGCCCTGCTCGCTGGCGAGCACCCCCGCGGCAAAAACCGCGCGCGCACGAGCTTTCGTCGGGGCGGCCGCTGACGGCATCTGCAACAGCTTGCCGAGGCGATCGCGGCCTTCGGTGAGAAATTCTCGCGACTCCCAAAAACGAAACAGCGCAGTGCCGAGGCGCAAGCCCCAAGCTGCATCGCCGGTTTCCGTGAGCCAGTCCAGGGCCGCGCGAAAATTATCATGTTCCAGCGCGACGCGCTCCCGCCCCTCCGCCCCTTCCACACCGCCCGGAGCCGCCGCCGCTTCTTCGGCCAGCACCAGGCAGTAGGCGGCGTGCGCGCGCTTCGTCGCGGCATCCTCGCCGCTCGCTTCCAGTTTCTCCCGCGCGTACTCGCGAATCGTTTCCAGCATCAAGAAGCGCGGTTCACCGTTTGGTTGCTCGAATTGCTGCAGCAAGCTTTTATCCACCATGGAGGACATGCCGTCGAGCAGGTCCAGTTCCAGATCGCCCTTGGTATCGCACACGGCTTCTACACCTTCGAGCGTGCAGCCGCCGACGAATACCGACAGCCTGCGGAAAAGCTTCTGTTCGGCTGCGCTCAGCAGGTCGTGGCTCCAATCGAACGCCGCGCGCAGCGTCTGCTGGCGCTGCGGCAAGTCGCGCGCACCACCAGTGAGCAATTGCAAGCGGCTGGCCAGGCGTGTGCGCATCGCCGAGGGCGAAAGAACTTTCACGCGCGCGGCGGCGAGCTCGATGGCGAGCGGCAGGCCGTCCAAGCGGGCGCAAATCTCGATCACCGCGGAAGCGTTCTGCTGGTTCAATTCAAAATCCGGCTTAGCGGCGACGGCGCGTTGCACGAACAGCGCCACGGCTGGGAAATGCGACAGCGCATCCAGCGAAGTCTTGGCCTGCGCGTCCGGCACGCCCAGCGCCGGCACCGGAAATTCGCGCTCGCCATACACGTGCAGCGCCGCGCGGGTGGTGACCAGGATTTTGAGATTCGGCGCGATGGCCAGCAGATCCGCGACGAGGGGCGCGGCCTGAATCAGGTGCTCGAAGTTATCCAGCAAGAACAGCACCGGCGCGTGCGCTGAATCCTGCAAATGCCTTTTGAGTTGTTCGAGCGATGACTGGCCGCCGGTCTCGCGGATCCCCAGCGTCTGCACGATTAGCGAAGCGATCAGGCCGGGATCGCGCAGCGGCGAGAGTGGAACAAAATGTACTCCGCCCGGAAAATCGTCCTGCAGCCCGCTGGCGACTTCCAACCCAAGCCGCGTCTTGCCGATTCCCCCCGGACCAGTGATGGTGACCAGGCGCACATCTTTCGAGAGCAGCAGTTCCTTGGCGGCGGCGATTTCCTTTTCACGCCCTACGAACACCGTACGTTGCACCGGAATGTTCGCTTGACGAGGCTCCGCTTGCTTGCCTGGTCTCTCCGAGAAGCGGTCGCGTATTGCCGCAAGTTCGCGCGCCAAATCGCGCGTCGAGAAGTAGCGCTTATCCGGATCCTTCGCCAAGCACCGCTCGATGGCCCAACACAGCGGCGCGGGCGCGTCCGGATTTTGCACCGCGATCGGTTCGGCCTGTTCGCGCATGATGGCCACTAGGGTCTCGGCCGCGGTGCTGCGTGGAAACGCGCGCCTGCCCGTCACCATTTCGTACAGCACCAGGCCAAACGAAAATTGATCGGAGCGAAAGTCGAAGGGAGCGCCGCTGGCTTGCTCCGGCGACATGTATTGCACCGTGCCCACGACGACACCGGGTTGCGTGTGCCACGCAGAGATTTCGCGCGTCTCTTGGTGCTCTGCGGCGCGCGTTGCGACTTTGGCCAATCCGAAATCGAGAATCTTTACGAATCCGTCACCGGAAATCATCAGGTTGTCGGGCTTCAGATCGCGGTGCGCGATGCCCGCTTCGTGCGCCTTGGCCAGCCCTTCGGCAACTTGCGAGGCGATTTCGATGACCTTGCGTATCGGCAGCGCTCCGGAGGCCAGCAACTGTCGCAGCGTTTGGCCCTCGATCAGTTCCATCGCGATGTAGTGCGTGGAACCGTCGTGCGCGAGTTCGTAGATGGTAACGATGTTGGGGTGATTCAGCGCGGAGGCCGAGCGCGCTTCGCGTTCGAAGCGATGCAAATGATCGGCGTCCGCGGACAATTCGGCGGGCAAAATTTTGATCGCTACGGTGCGATCCAGGCGCGGGTCTCGCGCGCGATACACTTCGCCCATACCGCCAGCGCCCAGCAGCGTTCCGATTTCGTACGGTCCTAGATGCGAGCCTGGAAGGAGGGGCATAGATTGCCCGCGATTATACCCCCACCAGAGGTCCCGGCGACCTTGCGAATCACTTGGAACTAAGTACGAAAGTGTTCCCGTCAACGTCCTTAAACGCGGCCGCCGTGCCCCACTCTTCGCGCTTCGGCTCCATGACGAATTGCACGCCTTTCGATTTCAGTTCGCGCGCCGTCGCCTCCACGTCGTCCGCCCAGAAAGTGATGTTCATCTGGCTGCCGGGCTGAAGACTCTCGCCGAATTTAAAGAGGACCACCCGCGTGTCCGCCCCCGATATGCCAAGCTCGATCCAGCGCTGCTCCTCGCTGAACGGCTGGTCTGTGAGCAGGCGAAAGCCGAGTTTTTCGGTGTAAAACGCGAGAGCGCGATCCTGATTGCTGACGGGGATACTTGCGAACTTCACGCCTTTGATCATGGTGCCTCCACGATTCGATAATGGCAAATACTGACCGCACTTCCGGAATCGGTGCGGAGAAGTGCTTCCTGGTTCGTGATTCTGCGCAAGCTGCTTCCCGATTGCAATGGCCTATGACATTCACTACTATAGTGATTATGCTCCATGTGGAAATCGACGACTACGTTCTGGACGTGCTGCTGCCGGACCTCACCGGACACGATCATTCGCCGGCGGCATTCCTCACCTATGTCGTCCTCTGGACTCGCTTGTACAGATCCGAAGCGCGGAGCGTGGCCGTCAGCCTCCAACAGCTGGCGGAGCTGACGGGTTTATGCAAGTCGGCGGTGCAAGGCGCCATCCGGCTGCTCAAACGGCGCTCGTTAATCAAAATTACCAAGGGTTCCGCGACGGCCGTGCCGGAATATGAGTTGGTCCGCCATTGGGTGCGCAGACGAGCAAAGAAATAAATGGGCTGCGGGCGAATTCGAGCCGCAAAGCAATATCGCAAACGCACGCCGAGCAACGAATCACAAATCACCAGTCACAAGTCACGGCGCGCGGTTCACCAATCACTAATCACCAGTCACATCACTCGCGCAGCACAGTGGTATATTTAATGTGCATTCGAGGCACTCACATGACCGACCGAAAACCACCTTTCGCCAGCGTCGAAGAAGCCCTGGAAGATATACGCGCGGGGCGCATGATCGTCCTGGTGGATGACGAAGACCGCGAGAACGAAGGCGACCTGGCCATGGCCGCCGAAAAAGTGACGCCGGAAGCCATCAACTTCATGGCGAAATTTGGCCGCGGCCTGATTTGCCTGGCAATGACTGAGCAACGCTGCGACGCGCTGGCGCTCGCGCCCATCACGCCGCGCAACACTTCGATGTTCGGCACGCCTTTCTGCGAGCCGATCGACGCGCGCCGCGGCACCACCACCGGCACCAGCGCCGCCGATCGCGCCACCACGATTCTGGCGGCCACCAGCCCCAACACTCATCCCGAAGACCTCGCGCGGCCGGGCCACGTCTACACTTTGCGCGCGCGCAATGGCGGCGTGCTGGTGCGCGCAGGACAAACAGAAGCCTCCGTGGATCTGGCGCGCCTCGCGGGCCTGGACCATTCCGGCGTGATCTGCGAAATCATGAACGACGACGGCACCATGGCGCGCATTCCGCAACTGGTGGAATTTTGCCAGTTGCATTCGATGAAGCTGTTGACCGTGGCGGCCTTGATACGCTACCGCATGCAGCACGAACGGCACGTGCGGCGCGTTGCCGAATCCGTGCTGCCCACGCGGCACGGAAATTTTCGCATGATTGCTTATTCAAATGATGCGGACCACGAATTGCACGTGGCGCTGGTTCGCGGAGAATTGGCTGACGCCGCGAAGTCCGGTCCGCCGCTCGTGCGCGTCCATTCGCACTGCCTTACCGGCGACGTTTTCGGCTCCACTGCCTGCGATTGCCACTCCGTTATCGAGCGCTCGCTCGCGGCGATTGCCAAGGAAGACCGCGGCGTGTTTGTGTATTTGCATCACACCGGGCGCGGATTCCAGATTGACGCGCCGCGCGAGGCGGAAAGCGGCGAACTGCCGCGCATTCGTTTTCATGCGCGCGAACACGTGGAGCACGATTTGGGGCAGCAGCGGCTGGTGCAGCGCGAAAGCGGCATCGGCGCGCAAATATTGATTGATCTGGGATTGCGGCGGATTCGCGTGCTGACCAATCATCCGCGCAAGGTCGTCGCGCTGGAAGGCTACGGCCTGGAGATTGCCGAGCAGGTGCCGCTGGCGATTGACGCGTCAAAAGCCAGCCACCAGAATTCCTAACGCGCGCTGCCGGTCATCGTCAGCGTTCCTCCGACAGCGATTCTCTCTCGGCGGCTCGCCGTCACTCGACGTAGTTGCTTGGCGTGGTTACTTAGCAAAGATCAGCACCACGAACGTGCCGGGTACAGGCGTCGTGCGCGGACGAGGATTTTCGTTCGCGGCTGGCGGCGCCGGCGCGAACTCGGCGGTCACCAAATACACCTCGTGCGATTTCGGATCCAGCGCCATCGTGCGCGCGCCCCGTTGCGTCGCCACATCTTCCACCACCGAAAATTTGTCCGGCGCGTCTTCGTGTACCACGGTGAGCGTGGCGCTCTGTCCGTTCGAAGCGAACGCGAAGCCCGTGCCGGGATCGAACGCGTTGGCGTCCACGCCAAGGCCGATCGCCGGCGTGGCAATCACTTTTCCAGAATCCGCGTCCACCACGGCCATCATTTGATTGTGGCAGCCGGCGAAAAGCCGGCGATGCGCGATGTCCATCGCCAGGCCCGACGGCTCCTGGCACGGCGCGAGCGGCCACTGCGCATTCACTTTCAGATTCTGCGTGTCAATCTGCAGTTCCTCGCTTTTATCCTCTATATTGACGTAAAGATGTCCGGCGCCATCCGCTACTGCAAATTCCGGCTTGCCCGTTACCGGAATCGTTCCCAGCACCTTGCCCGTGGCGGCATCAATTGCAGTCACATCGGTGCTCTGCCCGTTCATGACGAAGACGCGCTTCGATGCGGGATCGTAAACGATCGCGTCAGGATTCATCCCGGCCTTCGCGCTCCCGATTATTTGCAGCGATTGTAGATCGAAAATGGTGACGGTACCGGCCCGGCCGTTGGAGGTGAAGCCGCGGTCGAATTCCGGCGCGAAGGCGATGCCGTGCACGCCGTCGGTGTTGGGAATTTCGCCGGCGACGGTGCCGGTGTCCACGTTGAGCACGACGACTTTTGTGGCGCGCGAAATGAACAGGCGGCGCGTGGGGGAATCGAACGCGAGATAATCCCAGCCGCCTTCGCCGCCGAGCGGGATTTTCTTAAGAAGATGATAGCCGGAAGGCGGCGCGAATGCTGTTGCCGAGACTGCAGCACGGGGCGCGGACTTCGTGGCACTGCCGGCACCGAGGACTGCGAGGATCATTGCCAGCGTTGCGATGAGCGAAAAGCAAAACTTCTTCGTTAACATGGCTGTCTCCGAGAATTTATTCTCTTTTGCCGGCGGTACGGAACGCAAGTGCAAAGATTTAACACAGAGTGTGCACGGGAAGCCCGGAGCGCGCGGAGAGAAACTGACATTCATTGTGGCTGCGGCGGTTTGTGTGGCGGCGCAGGCGGAGGAGGCTGCGATGGCGTGATCTTCAAGTACGGGCGCATCTTATCGAGTTTGCGCTGACGGATTCCTTTAATTGCCAGCAGATCTTCGACGCGCCGGAATCGGCCGCTCTTATGGCGAAAATCCACGATAGCCTGGGCAGTCTTGGGGCCGATGCCGGGAACTTGCTCTAGCTCTTTAACATTCGCCACGTTCAAGTCCAGCGGATGTGCGGGTGGCTGCTTCCCCTGCGCCACCACGGCACACGCGCAGGCCGCGACAAGAATGGCTGCTATCGCGGCGCGCTGCAGCGCTTTCATCCCGCGCCCGCTTCGACATCATCGCCGTGGAATCGTCTGTTGCGCATCTCTCGTTAACTAGGCTCGCCGCCGGCATCCTCCATCAATTATCGCTGCTGATTTCCCTGCGCGTCGTACTCAGTGACTTCACCGAACAGCGCGGCTTGTTCCGCGATTTGCGCGCGGTCGCCCACCAGCACGATCTGCGCGTTGGCGGAATCGAAGTGGCGGCGCGCGGCCACCACAATATCGTCCGCCGTGAGCGCGTGAACTTTCTCACGATACGTTTCCAGATGGTCTTCGGGCAAATGGTCCAGATAAATAGTGGAGATCTGGCCCAGCAGGCCATCCTGCGTGGCGACACCCAGCGAAAAAACGCCGGTCAGGTAGCTGCGCGCGCTTTCCAGTTCTTCCACCGTCACGGGCAGCGAGCGCATGCGATCCATTTCGTAAAATATTTCGGTGAGCGTGGCGGCGGCCACTTCGTTGCGAACCGCAGCGTGCACGCTGAAATAGCCGTGCTGGCGCAGCGATTGCAATCCGCTGCGAGGGCTGTAGGTGTAACCCTTCTGCTCGCGAATATTGATCACCAGCCGCGAATGGAACGCGCCGCCGTAAATCGAATTCGCCAGCACCAGACGAAACCAATCCGGATCGCGGCGCGTGATAGCCAGGTTGCCGAGCAGCACCTGCGTCTGCACGCTGCCCGGCAAATGCACCAGGTGAACTTTGCGCCCCGTATTGTGCGGCGGCGCAACCGAAATTATCGCGCGCGGCGCCGGAGCTCCCCAGCTGCCGAAAACCCTCTCGATTTGCGCGAACATGGTGTCAGCGGAAAAATCGCCGACGACGATGAGCAGCGCGTTGGCCGGAGAATAATTGTGGTGATAGAACTCCTCGAGCTGCGGATGCTCGATCGCTGCCACCTGTTCTTCGGTAGGCGAGACGATCGCATACGGATGCTGGCCGAAAATGACGCGCCGGAAACGCTCACTGGCCAGAAATCCCGGCGTGGTGCGCTCGATCCGCAAGCCTTCGATTTTGCGGCCGCGCTCGCGTTCGAATTCTTCGGTGGGAAAGGAAGCATTGCGTGCCAGATCGCCCAAGAGATCGAAAATGCCTTCGGAAAATTCCGTGAGGCCGGAAATGGAAATGGCGCTGGAATCCGCGCCGGCGTGCGAGCCCAGGTCCGCGCCCATGCGCCGCAGATCTTCTTCAATCTGGCGGCTGGAGCGCGACGCGGTACCGGTGCGCACTACCGTGGCCGTCAATTCTGCAAGCCCGGGAGTGCTGTGCGCGACGCTGGCATTCCCGCTGCGAAAGAAAAGCTGCGCGGAAATTTTCGGGAACGTGCGCAATTCGGCGAGCACCACCTGCATGCCGTTGGGCAGAGTGCGCACCGAGCGTCGCGGCCACGCGACGGGACGTTCGGGTCCAAGTGCGGGCACGGAACTCGCCGCCGATTGCGCGAGCGTGGCGGAGCTGGCTGTCGTAGTCATGGGTTTGGTAGTTGTTCCGCTCATGCGGCCACTTCCTTTTCAATGGGGCTGCGAAGCACAATTGCGCGATTCGCCGGGACCAGATATTTCTGCGCTGCGGCCTGCACTTGCGCGGGCGTGACGGCCTGAAAACCATCGAGAATCGTGTTGATCCGGCCGGGATCGCCGTCGAACAAAGTGAAACAAGCAAGATAATGCATCAGGCCGAAGCGTGGCATGTGTGCTCCCATTCCGCCTTCGAGATTCGAGTAGTAATCGGCGCGGAGCTTCACTTTCACTGGCGCCAGCTCGTCTTCGCTGATTCCCTGCTCCTGGATCTCGCGAATAATTTCGTCAAAAGCGGCGATGGTCTCGTCGCTGGTGAATTCCGGCTTGTGAAAAATGCGCGTCACCATTTGCGTGGGGCCGTTGGTTTCGATGATGTCCGCGCCACCATCGGTTTCGACGGCAATTTGTTTTTCGAGGACCAGGCGGCGATAGATTCGGCCCACGCGTCCACCGTGCAACGCATGATCCAGAATGGACGCGGCGTACCAATCCGGGTTGCGGCGATCGGGCACCGTGTAGCCGATGGCGATGGCAGGGAGCGGGCCGAATTTTTCGACGACTTCGCCGCGGCGTTCTTCGGTTTGCGGCGGCTCGGTCACGTCCGCGCGCGGCGGCAGCGGGTGTGTGGGAATATTTTCGAAATGGCGCTTGGCCAGCGCGAAGCCCTCGGCGGGATCCAGATCGCCCACCATCAGCAGTACGGCATTGTTCGGCGAGTAGTAGGTATGAAAAAAAGTCTGCACGTCGGCCAGCGTCGCGGCATCGAGATCGGCAAAATCGCCGTAGAAATTGTGCGCGTTCGGCCAATTGCGGAAAGCTACGGGCGGAAGATCGAGCCAGGGAAAACCGCCATAGGGCTGGTTCAACACGTTGACGCGGACTTCTTCCTTCACCACATCGCGCTGGTTGCGCAGATTTTCGTCGTCCACTTTCAACGCGCGCATGCGATCGGCTTCGAGCCACAGGACGCGTTCCAGGGCGTTCGAGGGAACCGACTCGAAATAATTGGTGATGTCGTAATTCGTGGTGCCGTTCAGCATGCCGCCAGAGGAATTGATCAGGCGAATGTGCTCCATCTTTCCGGCGTTTTCCGAGCCTTGGAACATCATGTGTTCGAAAAGATGCGCGAAACCGCTGCGGCCGCGCGGCTCGAGACGAAAACCGATCTGATAGTAAACGCCGACGGTGACGACGGGCGCCGAGCGGTCCGGTGAAATTACCACGCGCAAGCCGTTCGCAAGCGTCGTGTGTTCAACTGGAATGTGCAGATTCTTCACTGCGAGTCCCTCCTGGAATTTTTCAGAGCGCGATCGAGCTTTTTCAGAGTTGCCGCTGGATTTTTCGCCAGCACGCGCGCGGAAAGACGCAGCAGCGCGGCGTAGGAATCACCGAATTCGCGCGGATGGCGGCGCAAAGCCTGCTGATGCTTTTTGAGCGTGGCGTAATCGCCGCGCGAAGCCGGGCCCGTCCACGCGGCCCGCGGGCCGTGTTTTTCGAAATTGTCGAGCATCTGGCGCATCAACGGCAGCAACGTCTGCACGGCTTGTGCGCGCGAAAAACCGGCCTTGATCAAAGTTTGAGCGGCGGATTCGGTCAACGCCAGCGCGTGACCAGCTACCAGCGTTCCCGCCGCGTGGTAGGCGGGCTTGCTGCGGCTCGCTATCGGCACAGGAATGCCGCCTAGCGATCGAGCGATTCCAGCAGCGGCGCGACGCGCGCGCGGATGGCCTTCGACGGCGAAAATCACACCCTTCAGATTTGGCTGCGAATTGTTGGTGAATGTTTGCATCGGGTGAATCGAACCGGTAGCTGCGCCGTAACGCGCCAGCGCTTGCAGCACGGAATTGTCGAGCGCGCCGCTGCCGTGCAACACGATTTTGCCGCGGCATTTTTTCCCTGCGAGCTTCGCCAACTCGCGCGCGACTTCCGCCAGAACATCGTCCGGCGTCAGTAACAGAATAACATCGGCATCCATCACTTCGCTCGTGAGCTTGCCGAGCGGCCGCCCCGCGCCAATCGCGCGTACGGCAGCACGCGAATGAACCGCGGAGCGCGTGACCACCGCGCCGATGCGCCATGCCAGGCGGTGCAGCGAGCGGCCGAGCGAGCGGCCCAGGCGTCCTGCGCCGACGATGGAAACAGAGCGCGACATGCAAAGTGATAGCATAACGTGTTCGCTCGACACGCGCTGGGGGAAATTTACAATTGCACTGGTTCTGGACCGGACTGCTGGGGTTCATTGCACTCGCGTGGTTGCTTGCGGCGATTGACCTGGCGCGCGGGGCGCTCGTGATTCCGTCGCTGTCTCAAATAAAGCTGAGCGCGCCCGAAATCGCCGACCGCAGCGGAAAACTGCAAGCAGCGCCGCGCGTTTCGATTTTAGTTTCAGCGCTGGATGAAGCAGAAAAATTGCCCGCCGCGCTTGCGACTTTTCTAGCTCAGGACTACCCAGATTATGAAGTGATTGCCGTTGACGACCGCTCCGAAGACGCGACCGGCAGCATTTTGGAAGCGGCGGCGCGCGAGAACGCCCGTTTGAAAGTCGTTCACGTGACTTCCCTTCCCGCCGGCTGGCTCGGCAAACCGCACGGATTGCAAACAGCTTTCGAACATTCCACCGGCGAGTGGCTGGTGCTCACCGATGCCGACGTGCGTTTCGAACCGGACGTACTGCGCACCACCGTCGCGCTTGCGGAAGAAAAACACTGGGATCATCTGACGCTGCTGTGCCACGCCGAAATGTTCACGCTGGGCGAAAAAATCGCGATGACGTTTTTTGCGATGTCATTCATGTTGGGTCTGCGGCCGTGGCGCGCTAGCGACCCCAAATCGCGGGCCTACATCGGCGTGGGTGCGTTTCAACTGCTCCGGCGCAGCTCTTACGAAAAAATGGGAACGCACCGGCGTCTGGCAATGGAAGTTGTCGACGATGTGAAGGTGGGGAAACTGGTGAAGGAAGCAGGCTTACGCTCGGGCGTCGCCAGAGCAGGCCGCGCCGTGACCGTGCACTGGCATTCGGGCTTGGGAAATATCATTCGCGGAACGACGAAGAATTTCTATGCGACGACGGGTTTTCGCCTCTGGTTCGCTGTCGCACAAGTCGCTGGAAATTTGCTGATGTTCGTACTGCCGTGGATGGCTTTGCCGTTTGTGCGCGGATGGGCGCGGATATTCGCGGTGGCGGCGATTGTGCTGCCGGTGCTGGCGCAGGCTGGCGCCGCACTGGAGTTTGACGAGTCGCCGTTGTATGCGGTGACGCAACCGCTGGGGGCTTTAATCGTTTGTTGGATGATAGTGCGGTCCACGTTTGTTACTTTGCGGCAGGGCGGGATTTTTTGGCGCGGGACTTTTTATCCGATTGAGGAGCTGAAACGCGGGGTGGTATGAGAGAGCCAAGGGTTTTACACCGAAGGCGCATCATGACGCGTTTCTATTTAAAGAAGGAATAGCTTAGGAAGATGAAGTGGAAGTCCACGCCAGGATTGAAATCGTGCCGGTACGCGTTGGAAATGTGCTGGTATTTATAGCCGAAGCGCCACGCACGGTCGCGCGATGAATTGAACCAATCCACACCCGTCTGAAAATCAAACGTAAAATTAAATTGCGTTCCGCCGGGAACGTCCACGGGCACGGGCCTCACCGAGGCGACGAATCCAGCCGTGGACGCGATGAATGGCTGGAAAAGGTGCTCGCGCCGGAAATTCAGTTTCAATCCGATCGGATTCACGCCGCCCCCGTACACCGTCTCGCGCCCGTTCGTGCAGAACGCGGTCGTGCTCGGTGTGGGCATGCACTCGGTGAAGGTGTACTGCCGCACGGTTTCTACCGGAATCACGTCGAGCGTGTATTGCAGCGCGATGTGTGGTTTGTCGAAGAGCGTCCGCCCGTAACGCAGCGCGAACTCGCCGAGCTGACGGTTCGTCTCGATGCCAATAAGCTGAGCATTGCCGACGGAGTAGCCGCCCCAAATGGCGAATTCGTTGCCGGGAGGATATTGCGGCGGTGCCGGCGGCTGCGATGACGCTTGCGGTTGCGGCGGCGCCTGTGTTTGCGATTGCGGTGCGTCTTGAGAGCGCGCGGCGGATGGCGCGACGAGCAATGCCACGATTACGAGTTCATAACGGAACAGTCGCAGGCGAGCCATGGATGATTGGGATTTTCGCACCGGTTTCTATTCTATTCGGCAATATCGAAAAAAGATATTAGCCGATATCTCGCAAGTTTCCACGGCTTCTGCCGCTTTCCCCGTCTGTCCGGTCGGCGATCGGTCCTGCAGCTTCGGAAACCAAGAAATCATCGTCAGGATTTCTTCGAGACTCTGGCCGCGCGCGACCGCGTTTTTGGCGGTGGAACTTGCGTCACAGGAGTTTCTTCGAGGACCGTCGTCGCCGCTGCCGCAGGCGCCGCAGAAGTTGGAGCCGGAAAGTCCGCCGCTGGCAGAGAAAAAATCGCGCCCAGGTCGCGCTGTTTCAGTGCGCGCACGCGATCGCGAATTCCCGCAGCGCGTTCGAATTCGAAATTCTTCGCAGCATCGCGCATTTGCTTTTCGAGTTGCGCGATGGCCTGCACCATCTGCGCCTCGCTGGTGATTTCACCGATCACAGGCTCGTCGGCCGGCACGGTCAAGTAATCGGCTCCGATAATGCGTGCCAGCTGCATATCCACGGACTTGATGATGGACATTGGCGTGATGTTGTGGTCCCGGTTATAGGTTTCCTGAATGGCGCGCCGACGGCTGGTTTCGCCGATCGCCTGGCGCATGGAATCAGTCATGCGATCCGCGTACAAAATGGCGCGGCCTTCCACGTGGCGCGCGCAGCGGCCCATGGTCTGAATCAAAGATGTGGCGCTGCGCAGATAACCTTCCTTATCCGCATCCAGAATCGCAACCAGTGAAACCTCCGGCAAGTCCAGCCCTTCGCGCAGCAGGTTGATGCCGATCAGCACGTCAAATTCCCCGCGGCGCAGATCGCGCAGGATGCGCACGCGCTCCAACGTATCAATTTCAGAGTGCAGATAACGCACGCGTATGCCCACTTCCGCAAAATATTCCGCCAGGTCTTCGGCCATGCGCTTGGTGAGCGTTGTCACCAGAATGCGCTCGTTCCGCGCGGTGCGCTGGCGGATTTGCTCCAGCAGATCGTCCACTTGTCCTTTCACCGGACGAACTTCCACTTCGGGATCCACCAGCCCGGTAGGACGAATCACCTGCTCGACCACCACTCCGCCGGTTTTCGTCAGCTCATAAGGCCCGGGCGTCGCGGAAACGTACACCACTTGATTGGTGCGATGCTCGAATTCCTCAAAAGTGAGCGGACGATTATCCAGCGCCGACGGCATGCGAAATCCGTAATTCACCAAAGTTTGTTTGCGCGAGCGGTCGCCGTGATACATGGCGTGCAGTTGCGGCACGGTCTGGTGCGATTCGTCCACCACCAGCAAATAATCGGACGGCACGTAATCCAACAGCGTCGGCGGCGCCTCACCCGGCAAACGCCCCGAAAGATGCCGCGAATAATTTTCAATGCCATGGCAATAGCCGATGGTGCGCATCATTTCAATATCGAAATTGGTGCGCTGCACGATGCGCTGCGATTCCACGATTTTTCCCTGCCGGCTCAGCTCGCCTTTCCACCATTCCATTTCCTCGTAAATGCTCTGAATGGCGCGCTCGCGCTGTTCAGCGGGCAGCACGTAGTGCGTTTTGGGATAAATCGGCTGGCGGGTGATGTCACCCTCGCGCGTCAGTCGGATTTCGCCAGTGAGCGGGTCAATTTTTCGGATGGCTTCGATCTGCGTGCCCCACAGCTCGATGCGCACGGCAAGATCATCGTACGGCGGATAAATCTCGATGATGTCGCCGCGCACGCGAAAAGTGCCGCGGCGCAGATCTTCGCTGCGTTCGTACTGAATTTCCACCAACTTGCGCAAAATCGTCTCGCGATCGATGGACATGCCCTTTTCGAGCAGCAGCATCATGCCGTAATACGCTTCAGGCGAACCCAAGCCGTAGATGCAGGAGACCGAGGCGACGATGATCACGTCGCGGCGCTCAAAGAGCGATCGCGTCGCGCTCATGCGCAGCTTGTCCAGCTCATCATTAATAGTGGATTCTTTTTCGATGTAGGTGTCGCTGGCCGGAACGTAGGCCTCGGGCTGGTAATAATCGTAATAGCTGACGAAATATTCGACCGCATTATCGGGAAAGAACGACTTAAATTCGTGGAACAGTTGCGCGGCCAACGTTTTATTGTGCGCGAGCACGATCGTCGGCCGATTGATCTCCTCGATCACCTTGGCCATCGTGAAGGTTTTGCCCGAGCCGGTGACGCCGAGCAGCACCTGGTGACGATCCCCTGCGGCGAGGCCCGAGAGCAGCTGCGAAATGGCTTGCGGCTGGTCGCCCCGGGGTTCGTAATCGCTGGCTAGCTTGAAATTCATGCAGAAGTCCTCAGCGCGCAAAACGCGCTATGCTGAAAACTCTAATTGTAACAAATTTGGCTGCGGCGTGCCGAGGGCGGTCGCGGCTTGCAAATGGCGCTGGGGTATCGAGCGCCAGGCTGACACCTTGGCAAGCTGGGGCGCAGCGAGCAGCGCCTCTACCCTTCAACATCTATCGCGGGAGGCACGGGTTAACGGCGCGTGGTTTTGTAACTGAAAAGCTTCTGACATTCCGCGCGCAGGAAACCGCCGACTACCGGGATGCGGTGATTGCCCTTGCGAAAAACGAACTCGCACGAAATTAAGCACGCTCGCCACTTGTAATCATCCGTGCCGCACTTGCGTCCATACGCCGCAATGTCTTCCTGCGAGACGCCGTAAACCACCGCGCCAATCCTGGACCACACGCAAGCGCCGGCACACATCGCGCAAGGCTCGTGCGTCGAGTACAAAACGAAGTCGGGTAAGTACCGGCCATATCCACTGCAAACGTATTTCAGCGTTTCCAGTTCTACGTGTTTGATGCTCGACCCGGAAGTTTTCACACGATTCCCGGCGCTGGCAATCACCACCTCGCGTTTGCCAATCAGGCGCGTGATCACCGCGCCAATAGGATAATCGCCGCGGTCGCCCGCCAGCTTGGCTTCCGAAATAGCCAGCTCCATGAATTTCTTTTTCGGCTTGTAGGATGCCGGGATCATGCAGATTGATTATAGCCGTTTGTCGTGGGGATTTGGCGCAATGGCGCACACGCCCGGCTGCTGGTTCGGGTTGCGCGGCGCTGGTTGACTGGGTGCCGGATTTTAGGTTTGGGCAACGGCGCCGCGCGGTGTCAGCACCGCGAGCACGATCGCTACAATGGCCAGTGCCGGAATATCACCGAGCAGGTGGCCATGCTCTGCAGGGGCGTTGAGCGCTTGCGCAGTCATGATCCCCGCGTGCACCAGGCTCGACCAAACCGTGAACCAGATCAGGCTGCGATTCTGCAGCGGATTTCGCGCAGCGAGCAGCAGAAATATTCCCAGCGTCGCGTACACGCCGAGGATCATCTGCTCATATTCAGGCTGATTGGGTTGCCAGCGCCAGCCGGACGGCCACCAAGCCATCATCAGCGGATAAACACCCAGAATAAATATCAGCCCAACGAGAATCAACGCTATGCGCAAATAACGCACGCGCGCGGCATCACTCACGAGTCACCTCCTGCGATTTTTCCTGGTGGGTCGACAGACCTGAGCGGGATGCTAGCCGTTGCGCCGCGCTGTGTCAACGAATCGTCATCCGCAAAAACAATCTTTCGGGCGTCAGGGCGCGCCGGCGGCGTTGGGTACCAGCGTGATTTCGGATTGCGTTTCCACTTGGCCGGCGTAGTGAATTTTCGAGCCGGAAAGCGCGCTGACGATTTCGAAGTCCATTTTTTGCGTGCTGGTTTGCGTGGAGCGCAGCAGCATGCCGCTCTGCAGCGAAATGGTGTCGAGACTTTCGCCTTTGCCGGTCCACGTGCCGGAGGTGCGCAGTCCGTTGTGGCGATAATCTTCCGGCGTGGCGTCGGCATTCGCGGAGCCGTGCCGCAGGATACCGAAGCTGGTGAGAATCACGGCGCAGCGCGGACCCGGCGACGCGGCAGCATGCGCAGCGCCAGCGTCAGCGGCCGGAGCGGCACCGTCCGCAGCCACAGGGGGATTCTGCGTGGTCGATGTTAACTGGCCTGGCAGTTCGCAAGCCTCGTCGCGCAGATAACTGGACGCGGTGCGCCACAGCAGATTCGCGAGCGGCGTATTATCCAGCGGACGTTCGGCGGCCCACTTCTGGCCGACGGCGATTCCCTCCGCCGGCAGATTCCCGCTCGGCGAAAACCCATTGATCCAGGTGCGCACTGCCGCGGCCGCGGCGGGATTGGAGACCACTTCATCCAGCCCGGTGATATGCGAAATCTTTCCGTCCGCCTCGATCGTAAATTCCACCGAGTGACCCTGCAGATTGTTGTATTGCGCGTCCAGCGTTGCAGCCGCGGGATCGTAGGCATCGCTTTGCGTGGCAGCGGTGGCTTGTTCGTAAGTGGCGCGCAGGCGTGCGGCGCCGGCCGTGCCGTTCGCAGCGGGCTGCACGCCGACGACATCGAGGCGCACCTCGAGGTCCGCAACTTGCTTCAATTGCGACGCCGCGTCGGGATTGACGATCGGAGTCGTCGTGGTGCCCGTCGTGGTGGTTCGCGATTCGATGTGATACCGGAAGGATTCGCCCATCGTGAAATTCGGCGTTAGGTGAATACGAGCCGACGCGGCGTTGCCGGCGAACGGCAGGAGAGAAGTAAAGGTCGCGATCAACGTCACGCAATACGCGAACGAATACAGACGACGCGTAATCAATTCCGCGGCTCCGTGCTCGCTTGCTCATCGCCACGCGGCGCGGCTGGATTCACGGGCTGAATATTCGGGGAGCGGATGGGCCCGGTCAACTCGAAAAGCTGCCCCGCGGCAGTGGAAGGCCGCGACGTGCCGATGGCGCCGGCGGCAGGAAGCACGCGCAGCTGCATATTCAGGTTGCGAGAAAAATCCACGGAGCCGGACGCGGCGATATCCTGCGCCGCACCGGTGAAGCGCAATCGCTGGAATATTATTTTTCCATTACCGCATGCGAATACAGCGTTGGCAACGGAGAACTCGCTCGAGCCGGAGCGTGGCTCCGCTTCGTGCATCGAATCCAGCAGATTGATGTTCTGCAGCTTGGCATCGGTGATGCGCGCACTGCCGCGACACTCAACCGAAGACACCAGATCGGCGCGTGTGCCGCCGCCAGAATCGAGCGCGAATTCGCCGGAAGCAGAGCCGGCGAATAAATCGGCGAGCGTGGGAAAAGCGGACGTAAGCGCGGCGAGATCCACGCCTGAGTAATCGAGATTCAATCGGTACGCCGGCTCCGCGGTCAGTTGCGCGTCCAGTGAGCCTTCCAGCGCGCCGCCAAAGAATTCCGCCTTGGCGCCGGATACCTCGAGGTGGCGGCCGCCAATTCTTACGTCGCTCTGCAAATGGCGCAGAGCCACAGGCGCGAGCGAGAATTCCTCTATATTGATGCGCCCTTCGGCGCGAAGATTTTCCGGCACGGCATTCGCCGGCGAACTGGAATTCAGGAACGGCAACATGCGGTCTAGAAAACTTTGTCGCCACCGCGGATTGAGCCAGCGATCCAGGTCCGCAACGGAAAGCGCGTCCGTGGATAGCGCGAACTGCCAACCGGCGGCCAGATCGTGGCGATCGAACGTGCCCGTCCAGCGCGAGCCGAAGGCCTCGGCGGCCGTCAGCGCAATGTGGCGCAGCCCTGGCTTCAACTCCGCGCGCGCCCTGATCTGTTTCACCGGCTGATTCAGGAATGGCGTCAACAGCGAAGCGCCTGCCGGTTCCCCACCCCACTCGATGCTTCCCACAGGCTGCGATTCCCACGGAAAGCGCGCGCCCTGCCAACGCAAATCGCAACGAACCGGACCCGCAAGATCCCAGCCGCGCGAAATATTCCATCCTAGCGCCCCGGCCGTAGCCACTAGATCGCGCACTTGCGCGAGGCTGCCAGATAAATGATAGACGGGAAATTCGCGTTGGCCGGCGCCGGCGATTGCTTCCGCATGAATTGCGCCATCCGACGAGCCGTATGAAATGGTTGCGGGCAGCAGCGAAAACATTTCGTGGTCGTAACGAAACAGCGCCTGGCTGAGATGCGCGGGAACACGCAAACGCGCGCTGGCAAGGTCGGCTCCGGCGATGGCGCCAATAGCGGATGTCAAGCGCGGCGGCCAGGCGGAAAATCCCGCACGCACGCTGGCGAAACCGCGCAACGAGACGTCTGGCGCGACATCGGAATGAAACGCGCGGATCCAGGCGAGCACGTCGTTGAGATCCAGCTGCGATTGCGTGATTTCGAATTGCGCGGGTGAGGCCGCCGCGCTCACGCTCTGCGCCGCGAATTGCGGTTCAGCCGCCGACGGCCACGCAAAGTGCGCGTCCGCGCGCGCGAAGGAATGCGGAGCCTGGATGGTAGCTTCCGTGATGTCCAGGCCCGACGCCAGCGGATAGAGAATCATTTTTGCGTTGACGTTCAGGGCAGGATTATCTGGGCGCACCGCGAAATCCCAGCGATGCAGGTGGCGGAGTTCGGCGCGGCCTTGCAGCGCCCAATTATCGCCCTGGGTTTCCGCATGAACCACCAGGCCCAAATCTCCACGCACGCCGAAATCGTAACCGTGCGCGAGATGCAGCAAATCGGAGAGTGATGCATCGTCCCACGCCAAATCGAGAACCGCGGGACGCAGGCGCGAAGAAGTGCCGCCGACGTGCCCCGAAACACGAATCGTGCCGGCCTGTTGCAGCAAGACCGCAGCGCGCGTGGGAACCGCTTCCAGGTTCAAAGTCCAGCGGCCGGAGCGGTCTGGTTCCATGTAACCCTTGACGTTCGTCAGCGCGAACGGAAGTTTTTCGTCGCCGCGTTTGAAATTGATGCGGCCGGAAGTCACATCAATGCGTCCGAAGCGCACCGCAGCACCCGGCAAAGAAGACGACGGCGCGCCGCCCCCCGATTTCGGCAACCACTCCGCGACGTTCCAGTCGCCTCCAGAATTGCGCACCAGATTGAGGCTGGGACTTTCCAGCGCGATCGCGCCCAATTCCATGTGTCCGCGGAAAAAACTTTGCCAGCGCAGCCGCACCGTCAGCGAATCCGCGCGCAGAAAATATTCGTGGCCGAAGCGCGGGTCTTCGCCGAACGTGACGGCGTGCGCTTGAAGCGTTGGACCGCCCCATAGAGAAAAATCGTAGCTGCCCACTTCGACGCTGCGACCGAAGACGGTTCCCAGGCGCGCCGTCAACCGACGTTGCAGGCGCGTGTGACGGATTAGCAGCGATACGCCCCGATCCGCCAGCCACAGAAAAATCAGCAGACACACGAACCATTTGGCCCAACGAGACCAGGCGCGCCGCCGCGGCCGCGCCGTATCCAGCGGCGGAGTGTGCAGTTCAAGTTCTGAGAGTGTTTGCGACATGACTAACGACGGCGCGCGGCCATCGTATTAATGAACTTCGCGCAGCATGCGATTCCAGCGGGTCTGCGCGCGCAGGTGCAGCAGCGTCTGGCCCATGCCGCTCAGCGCGCTGGATACGCCTCGCGAGCGATAATCGTCGGAAGTGGCGCGCACCGACCAGTAAATCATCATCGGCTTGCCCATGATTGAATCACGATCCACGAAACCCCAGTAGCGGCTGTCGGCGCTGCGATCGCGATTATCTCCCATGGCGAAATAATGATTGGGAGGAACGATCAGCTCACCGTCGCGCACGTAATCGAATAACTGGTCGGCCCATTCGCGTCGCGCGACGAATCGCAGAACCCCGCGACTACTAGGCGGAAAATTGTCGGCATAAGGATCCCGAGATGCCTGGTCACGCACCACGTACGGCTCCTGCAGCAGTACGCCGTTGATGTAAACGTCGCCGTTCACGATGCGCAGGCGCTCGCCCGGCAAGCCGATCACGCGCTTCACGTAATGCGGATGATCGTCGAAGGGATATTTGAAGACGATGATGTCGCCGCGGCGGACATCGCGATAAGGCAGGAATTTTTCGTACCAAGCGCCAGTGCCTTCGAATATGAATTTGTTGACGAAGACGTGGTCGCCAATCTGCAGCGTCGGTTCCATCGAGCCAGAAGGAATCTTGAACGCTTGCACGACGAACGTGGTGCCGAAGAGCGCGAGCAGCATCGTCACCAGCAGCATTTCCAAAAACTCTGCCAGTCCACTGCGAGGCCGAACGATCTTCTGCGGCGCCACCGGTGCACCTGGAGCAGCGAGCGCTCCTGCATCGGGCGCGGGCTCCGGTAGCGCTGTGGTTTCGGATGCCATGCGTTCACTTTAGCAGCATGGGGAAAAAATCAGCAAGCGAGGAACGAGGAAGCTGCCGGCTCGCGAAAACCGCTGCTACGAAGGACGAGGAATGTCGCGACCTTCTAGAATTTCCAATGCCGCACTGGCCGCTTGCTGCTCGGCTTCTTTCTTGCTACGCCCAGTGGACGCGGAGAGCCGTTCGCCGCCGTGCCACACCTCAACCTCGAAAACTTTCTGGTGTTCGGGCCCCGACTCGCTGCGAATGCGGTATTCCACAGGCGAGCGCGCGCGTTGCTGCAGCCATTCCTGCAGCGCCGATTTGTGGTCGGCGCGTTCGAGTCCTTCTCCATGGCCCGATAATACGGGGTCCAGCACCGTGCGCTGCAAAAATGAAGCCGCAGCCGCAAGCCCCGCATCCAGATAAATCGCCGCGAGAATCGCTTCGTAAGCGTCGGCGAGCAACCTCTTCTTATCGCGGCCGCCGGTTTTTTCCTCGCCCGGCCCCAGACGAAGAAAGTCCCCAAGTTTCAATTTCTTCGCCGCCGCATGCAGCGAAGTGGCGCTCACCACACGCGCCAACCCCTTGGAAAGTTGGCCCGAATCCCAATCGGGAAACGAACGGCAGAGGTGCTCGCTCGCGATCAGCCCAAGCACGCGGTCGCCCAGAAATTCCAGCCGCTCGTTGTCCGTTCCTTGCGACGACTGGCGATGCGACCGGTGCGTCAGAGCGCGATCCAGCACCTCGGGGCGTTGAAAGTGGTGACCGAGGATCACTTCGAGTTCGCCGCGCTCCTCTGGTGTCATGGCGCGATCACCTATCCATTATTTCGGCGCAGCGGGCGCGCTGGCCGCCTGTTTCTTGGCTTCAGCGCCCGACTGCTTGCAACGGTCCTGCAGGCCACCGGGCATCGCGGCGCACTTCTCGAACGCGTCGGCGGATTCCGAGAAGCGCTTCAGGCGCGTGAGTTCCACTCCCATCACGTAATAATCAGTAGCGTCCTGGTTCGCGGGATCGGCAGTGGATTTTTTAAATTCAGCGATTGACTCTTCAGAATTTCCGCGGCGGAAATAAACAAGTCCCAGGCCGCTGTGCGCCTGAGACTCGCCCTGCGCCTTCACCTTGGCGAATTGTTCATCGGTCATGCTCGCGGGCTTCGGCAAAGTGGCCAGCAGTTCGAGCGCGTGCTTCTCGTACTTCTCAGCCTTGTCGAGTCGGCTTTCCGCGGCGAGATCGTTGGGATCGTAGTTGTGCGGGATCACCCAGCCCACCAGTACCAGCACGGTAACGTCGTCCGGATTCGCGGCCAGCGTCTTATCCGCGTCGGCGTACATCTTCGCCAGGTCCTGCTTGGAATATTCCGCGGTGGTCAGGCCTTGATAGACCAGCGCAAGGTATTTGCCGCTGGGATATTTCTGAACGTACGCCTCGCCCAGCTGGATGCGCTTGTCCGCGTCTTCCAGCTTTGTGTCAGTGAACGCTTTGTAAGCGGCCTCTTCTTCCGGATCGGCTTTCGGTGCTGCGACCGCCGCTGCGGTTTGCCCGTCCTTCGGCGGTTGCTGCGGCGCCTGGGATTGCTGTCCCATGGGCGCCGGCGAGGGGCTCTGCTGATACTGCGCGAAAGAATTCGGCGCCGAAAGGAACCAGGCAAGGAGGATCACGAGAGCTGCGATGCCACTGCGGATTGTACGGAGCGTCATGTTTTGTCGCCTTCCTTGTTTAGAATAACTCCGAACCTGCCGCCGGCTGCTGGATGCTGGTACAGGTTGAAGCTTACTGTTTTGGCGGCGCACTGCTGCTTCCGCCGGCGCCGCGCGGATTGTACGGCGCGTCAATTCCACGCTGCGCAGCCACGCGAACGGCTTCCGGCGCACCCGCGATCCCGAGCGCGGCGCGATATTCCTCCAGAGCCAGGTCGCGCTCTTCCGCGAAATCATGCAGGCGCCCCAGATACACATGCGACCAGGAAACGATCGCCGGATCGGGAGCAGCACTCGCCGCAGCAGGCGCTTGGCCTGGTGCTTGGCCCGCGGGCTGAGCCGATGCCGCCTGGCCTGCGGCCGCAGCCGCCACCAATTTTTCGAACAGCTCCTGCGCGCGGTCCGCGTCGTGATTCAGCAACGAAGCCACCGCCAGACCGAAAGTCGCCCGGGCGTTCTCCGGATATTTCGCCAGGATCTTTTCAAAAGTCTTGCCGGCGGCCGCGGCATCCTGCAACGCTATTTCATGATCGCCCTGCGCCAGGGCGCTTTCCAACTCTGATTGCGCATCGCCCGTTTGGCCCGGCTGCGATCCAGCGCGCACCCCGCCCGGCGCGGCTTTTTCCGGGCCAGCTTCCTGCAATGCGGCGAACTGGAAATTCTGCAGGCGCTTCTGTTCGGCGACCAGATCAATCCCGTCAATCAGGTCGGGGAAATAATACGACATCGCGGGCTCCGCTTTCTCAAACTTCTGCAATTGCGCCACGTACGATCGGACCATGATGAATCCGTCCTTATCGTCGTCGGCCAGCACAGCTTCCTCTTTGTCCGGCTTTAGGTGGCGGATGCGCAGCTCCACAGCCTTAATCAGGCATTCGTCGGCATAGGCCATGAAGTCGTTCTTGTATTCGGGGGAGAGGCGTGGCGCGCGCGCGGCAATATTCAGCAGTCCGCGTTTTTTCATCACGTTCTCGCGATATTTCAGCGGAAGCGGATCCAGCAAGAAATGCAAATAGGCGTGGCGCACGTCGGCCTCTGGAAATTCCGGGCCGCCATCAACCACGATGGCGTAATGATTGCCGTTGTTGCGGAAATTGGTGCGATTGCCCACCAGCGGCTCGATGTAAACCGTGAAGGAATGTGCGTAACGCGGCCTGTAAATCTCGCGCAAGTACGCGTCGGAGACGGTGACGACGCGGCGCACCGGAGACTGGTAACGCTCCACCGCGCGAGTGTATTCCGGTTCCACCGCAGCCCAGCGCAGCTCCAGATGTGCTTCGTGATAAAAATTCGCGAGGACTTCCTGAAAACCTTCGATGGCCAGCGCGTCGGGCGGCATCACGTCGTGGTCCAGCAGAAATGTAAAACTCGGCGGCGGACCGATCACCAGCGCGAAAGTAATGTAGCGCGAGAGCGTCTCGCCGGGGTCGGCTAGCGCGTAATCGTGGTAGAACTGGCGCAGCGCCTCCGTGGCAGTCCCTTGCAGCTTCAGCAACTCGCCGCGCAGAGCCAGGCGCGATGGCATTTCGCTCAGCGTGCTCTCGTCCGCGGCGAATCCGGCGGCGTCCAGCGCGCACATTACCGAAAAAATCGACTGGCTGGCCTCCACGCTCACTCCGGTCTGCGCATCCGGAGGCGTGGCCTGACCGCGCGTCGCGGGAGTGTTGGCGGTGCCGAACAGAATGCCGAGCAAAATGATGACCGCGGCAATAAAAACGTGCGCTGAAAGTTTCTGGTGATGCTTTGGGATGATGGAGCTCCTCACTGGTTTCGTCGCATTGCGTGCATTCAGAAACACGCGCGCCGCCCCGTGCAGCGCGTAAGTGTTGTATAAAAGATGCAGAGAGACTCTAAATGGCCGCCTGAACAGAGTCAAGCAGGGTGCGGGTCTCGCGACATTCGAACATGCCAAAAGATTCAGCCCGGAGGACGCACAGGACGGAGCGCAGAGTGCGCAGAGAAAAGCGTGGGGAGATGCTTCACCCGCTTCAGCGGGCTCACGATGACTGCGAAATTAACGGATTCGCGCGACGCGATGCGTCAGCCGCGCACGCGCACTTCGCTGAAGCTTACCAACACGCGACCGCCGGCTTGCGGGCGCCCGAAGCTGAATTGCGGGCGGAAGCGCGAGAAGAGCATCACCTGATCGAGTTGGCGCTGCACGGCTTGATCGTTGGGGCCAGAGAGAATCTTGTAATAAACCACTTCGCCCGATGCGTTCAGCGTCGCCTCCAGCAACAATTCGCCGGATTCCGAATGTGCGGCAGACCCAACCACGCCGGGCACAGGGAATGGCGCGAGGCTTTCCAGTCGCGCAGGCTGCACCAGGTTCAAGGGAAGATCGTTCGGCACGATGCCACCCATCGGCACGCCGACCAGAATGTTCTGCACGATCAGAACGAAGGCCACTAGAGCCGTCAAAATTCCGCCAGTAGCCGGGACCGCCAGTGGCTTCAAAATATTTTCAAACGAGACGACGGTGCGAGACCACCAACGCCGAACATCGGCCCAAGGCGCGCCAGACTGCACCGCCCGCATGCGGATGCGCACTGCCAGGTCCGCAGGCGGCGGAGCCGGCGCGACGCCCGCGAGACAAACCGCCAAACGGCGGAATCGTTCCAGTTGCACGTTGCAATCGTCGCAACCGACGAGGTGTTCCCGCACCACGGCGTGCTGCCGCGGCGAAATGGCTCCATCGAGATATCCCGGGAGATAGCGTTCGGCCTGGCGGCAATTCATCGGAGTCCTCGCAACGACCGTACGGCAACATTCGCGGCCAGCGGCGAAACTGACGGCGCGGATGTGGTGACAGATGGTGATGGATGCTGATGGGCATGCAACTCAGAGGTTGCCGGATAAGACAGGCTAGCTTGTTCCGGAGCTGCGGACGGAGTCCGTTCCGGAGCGCGCACCAGCGGATTCAGGATTTCTTTCAGCAGGCGGCGCCCGCGCAAGATGCGGGACTTCACGGTGCCGACGGAAACTTCAAGCACTTCAGCCACCTCTTCGTAGGACAAGCCTTCCAAATCTCTCAAAATCACTGCGCTCCGAAACGCATCCGGAATTTGCGCCAGCGCGCGCCGCACGGTAGCTTGCATTTCATGCGTCTCGCACTGTTCCAGCGGTGATGCTTCGGAATCCTTCAGATCTAGCGCCGGATTCTTGCCTTCTTCTTCGGCGTCTATCGAAATTTGCTGCCGGTGATGGCGCCAACACCAGCGCCGATGATTCAGGGCCTGTCGAACAGAGATGCGATACAGCCAGGTCTTCAGCGAACTGCCTTGCCGGAATCCACGAATCCCGCGAAAGGCACGCAGGAAAACTTCTTGGGTCACGTCGGCGGCGTCGGCGGAGTCCGAAAGAATGCCGTAGACCAGGTTGTACACCCCTGCGTGATAATAGGTGACCAGCCAGTCGAATGCCGCGTCCGAGCCTGCTTGCAGCTCGGTGACTAATTCTGATTCGTCGCGGCCCCACGGCAGTGATTGCGCAAAGTCGGACATGCCGTTCTGTTTACCTCCCGAAGCGCCGAGCTTCAGGGCGTGTCCTTCTGAGTAGTTAGACACCGGATGCCCTGATTCGTTTCAAGCATAGCAGAAAATCTGGGTGCCAGTATGTGACGATGGTACTGGCGTGGATTGACTGTGGTTTTATTTTGTAAGTAACATAGATTCAGTAGGGTAGAGGCAGCGTCTGGAAGATTAACGTGGCAGCCAATGTTGTCGGACTGGTACCCCACCGTTGTCCGTAAAAGTCCACATTACGATTGGGTAATCTTTGAGTATCGCGGTTTTGGCGTGTGTTTGAGGACTACCGATTTTCGTCAGGGCACGGCTTTAGCCGTGCCGTATCCGCCGTATATTCCTAACGGCATTAGCCGCTGAGGGACCGGATTTCGGGTTCACTCCTCCGTCAGTCCGACCGCCCGCAAATACAGTTGCTGCAACCTCTGCGCCAGCCGCATTCGATTCACTCGTTTCTCGCTGGCCTGCGCGTAATCCACCGCGCTGTGCAATCCATTGAACAAAAACATCGCGGTGAATTGAGGATCGTCCACGGACCATGCCCCGGCGGCGACACCTTCCCGCAGCATTCCGGCGAGATGGTCAATGATATCGTTCTTCACCAACCCCTTCCGCGCGGGCGGACGAGGCGTGCCGTAGAAAAGAATATCGTGCATTTGAATCGAGTCCAGGTAGCCCACGATGCCCGCTTCGGCCCAGCTGGCCAGTTTTCCCCTCCAGTCATCATCCCCGTTCCGCGCGACGGCAGTTTTTATCCGCGCCGACAATTCTTGCGCGAAGCGCCCGCGCAATGCCGCCAGCACATCCTCCTTCGATGAAAAATACAGGTAGAAAGTGCCTTTGGCCACCGCCGCGCCCGTGGTGATTTGCTCGATCGTCGTCGGCCCCGCTCCGTGCTTCAAAAACAAGCGCTGCGCCGCGTTCATCAGCTCTTCGCGGCGCTCTTCAGGCGGCTTGGTTCGAGGACGCGATTTGGATGCGGCACACATTCGACCGGCTCGACCTCCACGACTGAACACTGGTCACTCAAAGTAAAGTAACACAGCGATGCCGGATTCGCGCGCGCCGCTCTGGTCGGACCGATCCGTCAGCAACGGCATGAGTGTTATCAGGAACATCGGAAATATTGGTGTTATCGGCGGAATGCCGCAGCGTTTTCCTGCGCCCAGCGATCAAACGTGATCGGCTTTCGTCCCAGCACGCGCTCCACGTTGCCGGTGACCTCCGCCATCCGCCCTTCGTGAATCGCGCGGTAAATCGAAAGATGCGCCGCAATCATTTCCGCCGAATCGGCGTCTGTGCTCGTCCGCTGGCGAACTACCTCCTCGCCGATCGCTTCGAATCGCATCGGCTTGCCGATCACCGCGCCAATCTTCGCGGCCATCTCCGCATAGCTCAACGCCTCCGGTCCAGTAATTGGCAGCGACTGCCCGTCGTACTCGCGCGAGGTCAAAGCTTCGGTCGCTACGCCCGCGATGTCGTCCGTGTGAATGAACGGAATCTTGCCGTCGCCGGTCGCAGAACGCACGACCCCGCCCGCCTTGATCGACGCCGCCCAAAACAGCGCGTTGACCATGAATCCCGTCGGCTGCACGAACGTGAAGGTAATCTCGCTGGCTCGAATCGCAGCTTCGCCCCGCGCGTGCCACACGCCGGTCCCGACGTCCTGCTTCGCATCCATCGAAGAGAGCTTCACCAGATGGCGCACGCCCGCAGCTTTCGCAACGTTCGCCGCCAGTTCGTCGCGCCTCGCGATTTCCGGACCACTGTTAACCAGAAAAAGCTCGTCAATTCCAGCCAGCGCCGCCAGCAGCGACTCGCCATCGCTCAGGTCGCCCACGGCAATATTCACGCGCTCGCCGAACCGCGTCCGCGCCTTCTGCGCATCGCGCACAAACACCCGCGGCCGCTCCCCGCGCTCCAGCAAAAACTCAACAACGCGCGATCCAACTTCCCCGGTCGCGCCAGTAACCAGATAGCTCATAGCGATCTCCATCGAAAAGTGGTAGCTGCCGAATCGCGTCAAGCGCTGCTGTCGCCGCAGCCGAGGCAATGCTGAAATGGTGACAACCGCTGCGATGGCTGCAATCGCGATTCATCGGAGAAGATCTTATCTTACTGACTGGTGGTCAGTCAATGCCGTAAAAGACCGGCAATGCGCGTTCGTGCCGCTGCAGGGGCGGGTCTCAGACCCGCCTTTTTTCGAACATTAAGTCCTGTGCGCGCCAGTGGCCAGCTGCTCGAAAACTGTTACAGCAACACGTCCCGACGAGGTTTGACGCTGCGCGAACCGAGTGTGATAATGGTCTCCAGTCTTACAACAGTGGGGCCGTAGCGCAGTTGGGAGCGCGCATCGATGGCATCGATGAGGTCACGGGTTCGAACCCCGTCGGCTCCACCACTAATTCCCTTCTGAACGCGTTTCCGTGAGAGGTTAGTGCCGTAGACTCAGACTGACTCGGCTCACCCTCTAACCAAGGTCACGAAAAAACTCATAATCCGTAAAGCCAAGCCCGGAAAATCACACGCTGCTCGCCCGCTGGGGATGGATCGCGGCACTGTTATAGTTGCGGATGATTTCAATGCGCCGGAACTGCTGGCGCTTTTCCTTGGAGAGACGACTGAACCGGAAAATCCACAGCCCGAGAAACCAGCCGCATCCAAGCGCGGGCGAATCAAATCGCGAAAACCGCGCTGACCACAACTCGGCTTTCTCCGCCTTTTCTCTACTTTTCCACTCTGTTCTCTGCGTTAAAGCTTTTGCCTTAGATTTTTCGCGCAGCCGCAGGCAAATTCGCGGTACATACGCAGAGGTCGCAGAGAATGCGAGGCAGTGCCGCAGATTGCGAACAGAGAAGCGTGTTGCGGCTCTAGTGGCCGCCCTTGAACCAGCTGTATCCAACCGTGAATATGAACGTCGCGTTGTATCCGGGGTTGTGACGCCCAATGCTGGCATTGGACAAATGTCCGAAGGTGGCTTCGGCGGAGAACGCGCGGCGCGGCTTCACAAACATGTACGAGCCGAATGCCAGCCCCTCCGTGAAATTTACGGCTGCGGTGTTACCTGGCGGGACATTGCTGGTGGTAAACACCGTGCCGCCCACAATCGCGACGTACGGCGCATATTTATTCCAACTCGTGAAATTCCACTGCCAGATCGCCGGCCTGACGCTGGCGCCGTACACTCCTCCGCCGCCAGGTAGCAGGACGGCGTAAAGCGGTAGCACGTCCACGGCCCACTCAAAATTTCCCCGCAAGATGCCAGGCAAATGGTTGCCGGTGAGGATCCAGCCCGCGCGCCCGCCGCCGAACGCAAACTGTGTGCCATCGGATTTGCCAAGACCCGTACCGCCACCGGCAACAACGCCCAATTCCCACGTGTGCCTCTGCATGGATTGAGCCACCCAGTCCTGCGTGGCGGGCGCGACGGGGGCGGACCTAGCAGTCGGCGGGGCATCCTGCGCGGCCGCGGCTGTCACCAAAATCAAACTACAAAAAAATGCAGCGATCCATTTCATATCATTTCCTGCCCGCGATAAATTTTTCCCGTCGCTATGCGGGCCTTGCGAATTTGTGAGCCTACGTGCAGACGCCCACCGGGTCAAGCTGAAATCGCATAAGCATCACGCACAAAATCTCAAACGCACAAACCACGTGGCGTCGCGACGCCGATGCGTCTAGAATGCTCGGGCCATGGCGAAAATCACGTTTCTGGGTGCGGCAGGAACGGTTACGGGTTCGAAGTATCTGCTCGAAACGGGCGGCAAGCGTTTGCTCGTCGATTGCGGCCTCTTTCAAGGCTCAAAAGATCTGCAGCAAAGAAATTGGAATCCGCTCACGGTGGATCCCGCAACGATTGATTGGGTGCTGCTCACGCACGCGCACATTGATCACACCGGCTACCTGCCGCGCCTGGTCGCCGCCGGATATCGCGGTTCGGTGTACGCAGACGCCGCGACGCGCGAGCTATGCAATCTACTGCTGCCGGATTCCGCGCACTTGCAGGAAGAGGATGCGCAATTCGCCGCGCGCAAAGGTTACAGCAGCCACAAACCTCCGCTGCCGCTTTACACCACGGCGCAAGCGCAGCAAGCCCTGGCGCGATTCCAGGAAATTCCCCGCGAGGGTGATTTCACCATCAGTCCGGAATTTTCCGTGCGCACGCACGATGCCGGGCACATTCTCGGATCCACCTGGCTCGAACTAACCATCACCGAAAACGGCAAAAGGATTCTGATCGTTTTCTCCGGAGACATCGGCCGTTACGATCAGGTGATTCTGAACGACCCGGAGGCCCCATCGCGCGCGGATTTCCTGTTGTGCGAATCCACCTACGGGGATCGCGACCACCGCACCGGCTCGGTCCCGGACGAACTGGCGAACGTGATTAACCGCGTGGCCAAACGCGGCGGTGTCGCGGTGATTCCCGCTTTCGCCGTGGGACGTACGCAAGAGCTGATGTATTACCTGCGCGGGCTCGACGACGCGCAACGCATTCCGAAGCTGCCGGTGTATGTGGACAGTCCCATGGCCATCAGCGTGACCGATATTTACGCTCGGCATCACGAGGACCACGATCTGGATTTTACGAAGATCGAACGGCAAGGCAGTCGCGACCCGCTGAATCTTCAGGAAGTGCACATGACGCGCGCCGTCGAAGATTCCAAGAAAATCAACGACGTCGCTTCGCCGTGCATCATTATTTCTGCGAGCGGCATGGCCACGGGCGGCCGCGTGCTGCATCATCTGGCGAAGAGGTTGCCGGATTCGCGCAGCGCCGTGCTGCTGGTGGGCTACGAAGCAGAGGGAACACTGGGACGCGCGTTGCAGGAAGGCGCGCAGTACGTACGCATCCACGGGCAGGAAGTTCCCGTGCGCGCTGAAGTCGTGATGCTCGATCAACTTTCCGCGCACGCCGGCAGAAGCGAACTGCTGCGCTGGCTTTCGGGATTTACCGCGCCGCCCCGCCAGACATTTTTGGTGCACGGCGAACCCAGCGGCCTAGAAGGGCTGCGCGCCGGAATCGCCGGCCGGTTTCACTGGCCCGTCACCGTGCCGGCTTATCTGCAAAGCTTCGATTTAAATACATAAGGACTGCCGCACCCCGCCGCCGTTTTCAGAAGCGTGCAGCCGAATTCCAACCGGGTCTTGCTGCTGCCCTCCGCGGTGCTATACTGCGCGCAAATTAGCCGGGGGGTGCGCCATGAGCCGGCTCTACATCGGCCTCGTCGTGCTGTTTTCGTTCGCTGCCTGCCTGTTATTACCGCCACGTGTATCCGCGCTGCGATTGGGCGGGAGTTTGTCCAGCAGTAACAATTTGACGATCAGCGGGAATGTCTATTACGGGGACGGAAACCAAGCGGCCGCGCATGTGTTGGTGCAATTGCAAGACGCCGCGGGCGAGACGCGCCTGCAGGAAGAAACAACCGATTCCGGTGGGTTCGAATTCCAGCGCCTCGGTGGCGGCACATACACGCTCCTGGTGGACGTGCAAGGTTACCAGCGCGTGACCGCTACCTTGAATCTGTCATATATGCCGGAGAAGAGCGTGGTCGTCCGGCTGCGCGCGCTGACCGGCGAAAAAGAGACGGCAGCGGCGACTTCCGTTTCCGCGCACGAACTTTCCATGCGGGAAACAGCTCGCGAGCGGATGAGCGCCGGCAAGAAAAAATTGTACACCGAAAAAAATGCGCAAGGCGCTCTGGAAGATTTTCAATCGGCCCTAGCAGCTGCGCCCGGATATTACGAGGCTTGTTACCAGGTGGGGATGGCCTACCTGTCGCTAGGCCGGCGCGACGACGCCGAAGCCAGCTTTCGAAAATCCATCGAGTTGAGCGGCGACAGGTACTCCGAGGCCGAAGTCGGGCTGGGCACGTTGATGTTAGACCGCCGGGATTTTGCGCAAGGCGAAAAGGCCGTCCGCCGCGGAGTGGAATTGAATCCAGATTATTGGCTGGGACAGTACGAATTAGGCCGCGCGCTGCTGAATCTGGACAAGTTCGCGGAAGCGCTCCAGGCCGCGGACCGGGCGAAATCGCTCGCGCCCAGCGCCGCGATCGTCTATCGGCTGCTTTCCAATATTCATCTGCGGCAAAAGAATTATCCGGCACTGCTGGCGGACATTGATTCCTACATCAAGCTGGATCCGGACAGTGCGGCGGGAATTCGCGCGAAGCAATTGCGCGAGCAAGTGATCCAGAAACTGGATACGGCTGAGGCGACTACTGCGGCAGAAAAAACTCCCTGATTGTACACGCTGGGATGAAGGTTTTTGTAGCCAAGCCCGCAGCCGGCGGCTCAGCGCGCGGCGGTTTCCGCAACGAACTTCGGAATTTCCAGCAAACGAAAACCGAGCACGAACATCGGATGCGGGGCCACGCGTCCCCAGCGGGTTAGATCATATTTCGCGCGGATAAAACGAATTTCAGGCTTGAGCGTCAGATCCAGAACCTGCCGCGTCTCGCCGCGATAAAAACGTTGCGGCATTTTCAGCAGCGGCATTTTTCCAAAGTCCGTCCCGTCGGCCGATCCCCACACGGAAATATCCACCGACTCCTGTTCCATCTGGTCGGTAATTTCCATCGTGCAGAGGAACGTACGGGTCTGGCTGGCGGAGATGTCAAACGGCTGGCCTTCGCCGTTCGCGGTCAGTTGCGTGCCCGGCGGTATCAGAACGAATTCCACAGCCATGCATTCGCCTCCTGAAGGAGCACGCGGATTCTAGCACAGGTCTTCGCGGATGATTTAGATGCGCTTCACGCGGTTTTTTTCAACTTGGCCAGGCGCTCGGCGGCGGCTTGGAATGTTTTTTCAGTTTTGCAGAACGTGAAGCGGAGGTGCGTGCGGCCATCGGCGGGGTCGCGGTAGAAACTGGAGCCCGGGACCGCAGCCACGCCGATCTTAGTGACCAGATATTTTGCGAAGGCCACGTCGTCAGCAAATCCGAAAGCCGAAATGTCGGTCATAATGTAGTAAGCGCCGCGCGGTTTGAAGCACTTGAAGCCGGCGCCCGTGAGAATGCCGAGCAATCTTTCGCGGCGTTGCGCGTACTCGCTCGCAAGCGTCGTGTAATACTCCGGCAGAAATTGCAGTGCCACTGCACCGGCTTCCTGCAAAGGCGCAGCGGCTCCCACCGTAAGAAAATCGTGCACTTTGCGAATCGCGGCCGTGACTTCGGGCGCAGCAATCGCCCAACCGACGCGCCAACCCGTGACGCTATACGTTTTCGACAGCGCGTTGATCGTGATGGTGCGGTCGCGCATGCCCGCGAGCGTCGCCATGGAAATATGCTCGGCGCCGTCGTAGAGCATGTGCTCGTAAATCTCGTCCGTAATAGCGTAAGCATTCCAACGCACGCAAAGATCGCGAATTATTTCCAGTTCAGCTCGCGTGAAAACCTTGCCGGTGGGGTTGTTCGGCGTATTCACAATGATGGCCCGGGTTTTAGGGCCGAACGCGGCCGCGAGTTCCGCCGGATCAAACGTCCAATCCGGAGCATGCAGCCGGACGAAGCACGGGACTGCCCCCGAAAGGATCGCGTCCGGCCCATAATTTTCGTAGAACGGTTCGAAGACCACGACTTCGTCGCCCGGATTGATCACCGCCAGCATCGCGGAAATCATGGCTTCGGTGGAACCGCAGCACACCGTGATTTCGCGCTCCGGATCGATAGACATGCCAACATTCGTTCGCGAAAATTTCTCGGCAACGGCGTTGCGCAGCGATTTCGCGCCCCAGGTAATTGCGTATTGATTGATGTCCGCGGCAATCGCATCCTGCGCGGCGCTTTTGATAGGCGCCGGGGCAGGAAAATCAGGAAAGCCCTGCGAAAGATTGACGGCTTTATATTGCAGCGCCAGCCGCGTCATTTCGCGGATCACGGACTCGGTAAATTGCGCGGCCTTCCAGGAAAGCTGCGGGCTAGTGGCCGGGGCTGCTTGCGACTTTACGGGATTCATTCGTAGCGCCTCGCACGGGCTGTGATCCGTATAACTTACGATAAATATCGGCGTTGCGCGTAACGATTTCCACATATTCGCGCGTTTCGGTGAACGGAATGGAATCCACAAATTCGGCCGGCTCGCGATAGCTCTGGCCCGAAGTCCAGAACGCGACGCGATCTTCTCCGGCATTGTAAGCGGCGAGCGCGGGTTCCACGCTGCCAAAATCCCGCTGCAAGCCGGCAAAATAAATCGTGCCGATGTGAATATTGTAATCCGGCTCGAAAAGCATAGGCGTGGAGAAACGTACCTTGGCTTGCTTCGCGAAGCGCCGCGCCGTTTTCGGCAACAGCTGCATCAAGCCGAACGCGTTGGCGTGAGAATGCGCTTCGGGATCGTAGGCCGACTCCTGGCGGATCAGCCCGGCGGTGAGCATGGGATCCACGCCCGCGGTGGTCGAGCGAGTCACGATAAAAGACTGAAACGGCATCGCGTAAGCCGTCAGCCACACTTCGCGTGGAACCTGGCCGAACGGACGCCACTCCAGCTGCGGATAAATCTGCCGTATGGTGACGATCGCTGCGCCCACGTGCCCGGCGTTCAGCGCTTCCTGCGCAGCTTCGAGCAGCAGCCGCGGTTCGCCCGTAGCGGCATACGCCGCGTGCAATTCTAATTCCGCGGAAGCATCGAAGCCGATCGAGCGCAGAGCATCGGCGCGCATCTGGCGGCTCGCAGCAGCCGCCGGAATCGTGTCACCGAGCGGCAACGCGGGAGGCACGGGCGGAATCGTCGCTAGAATGTCCGCATCGGCAGAGGGACCGGCACCGAGCGCGCGCAGACGTTTCACGGCAGTGGTGGCAAAATAATTCTGCGGGAAGCGCTCCAATAATTTTGCGTAGTAGGTGCGCGCCAGCGCGGAGTTCCCTGCCTCTTCGGACAAACGGCCGAGCCAGTACAAAGCATCTGGCGAAAATTGCGAGCCGGGAAAACGCCGCAGATGTTCGGCGAGGTCCGCGGTGGCGTCGGGCTGGCGTTTCAAAATGGCCGCCCAGGTGAGGCGCCATTGCGCCGGAAGCGCGTCGGCGACAGTTGGAAAATTATCAGAGAGACGTTTGTAGTAGGAAGCGGCGCGATCGCGATCCAGCTGCACCCAATAATAATTCCCCGCCAGAAACAGCGCGGATTCCGACCAGCGGCTGTCCGGAGCGCGCGCCACTGCCGATTCCACGGCAGCAATCATCTGCGATTCTGACGGCCGATCGCGATAATAATTTGCAATCGTGTTGTAGCGCTCGGCGTCCACGTCCGGATCGTTAATTTTCAAAGCAGAGAGGTCGGATATGCCGGCGCCCAGCGCGACGCCGCATTCCATGATGCGCAGCTGGGCGCGTTCGCGATCCGCGCCGCTGAGCTGTGGCAGCAGATGCGAATACTCGTTGCGCGTATCGCCCCACTGATGCGCTGCGAAAATCGTGGAGGCGTGTTCGAGCTGCTGTTCGATGGGAATCGCAGCGAGCTGGTCGCCGAGCGAGCTGCGCAAAAAAGAAAGTTTCTCGCCGGCTTCGCGCGCCTGATCACTCAAAGGGAAATGCAGATAGATGGTTTGATAGTCCGCGGCGGCCTGCAGCGGCTGGCCGGATTGTTCGCGAGCTTCAGCGCGCAGGAAAAGCAGCGCGGATTTCCCAGCGGTTTGCGGGTAGCCATCGAGCGCCGCGAGAATCGCCGGGGGCTGGCTCACGGCAAGCGCCGCGACGCCTAAAGATTGCAGTGCCTGATCCGTGACCACCGAGTCTGGATAATCCTTGCGAAATTCCTGCAGCTGCGCGAGAGCTTCCGCGTTGTGATTCAGCGCGAGATTGGCTTGCGAACTCCAATAAAGAGCGTAGTCGCGCAGCAGCACGTCGCTTTGCGCCATCTTCAACCAGTTCGCGGACTGCGGATAATGCGCTTTACCGTAATCGAAATATCCCAGGGCCAACGCGGCGCGATTTCCCAGCCCGCCAGAAGATTTCTGCAGGGCGAAGGCGCTGAGTTTGGCGTAAGCCGCGGCGGGATTTTTTTGTTTCAACGCGCGCGTCAGTTGCTCGAGCTGCTTTGTGGAGGCGTCCGATGGAGCATGCGCGGGCATACTGGCAGCGGCCGGCTTCTTCGCGTGACTGGGAGCTTGAGCTGGCGGTGGCGCCGGAACCTGACTCTGCGAGGCATGCTGCGCGACGGCGGCCGGCACGGAACATGCCGCGACCGAGAAGACGTATACCACTGCGACAGCGCGCATTGCGGGGCCGAAGAATTTCATCCTGATTATCTTAGTGCCGCAAGACGGGCGAGGGATACGGATATTCGCCGAGGGCCTGGGCGTCGCCATCGGCCAAAATTTCCACCATCCAATCGTAGAAATAATCCACGGGATGATCTTGAATCGCGCGAAAACGGCGGTCGTATTCCTTGCGCGCTTTGTCAATGTCAACGCGCAGACGGACGCAGATGTCTTTGTGTTCACGGCCGAGGCGAACTTCTTTCGGCTGCAATAGTTTGATGTCTTGCATGGCCACTTTGGCCACGCGGTTCGCGCGACGATGGAGTTCCTGCTCTTCCCTGGGCAGATTCGTGAGTTCGAAGGCTTCTTCGGCGACCTCGACTTCCGGAGGCGGTGCAGCGGGCGGCACCGCGGCGGATTCCGGGGCCGCGTTCAATACTTCCTCAGGCTCTTCTACCCATTCCAGTTCGGGTTCGGGCGGCGGAGGCGCCGCGGCCGGGGCAGCGGGTTCTTCCACTTCCACAGTTTCGCGCGCTGATACTTGCGCGGTTTCTTCCTCTGCCACTTCCTCGGGCGCTTCTTCCGGCTCTTCCACAGCGGCAGCAGCGGACGCACCTGCAAATTCGTCTTCTTCGGAGGGTTGCTGATCGCGAGGATTGAGGGCTACCGCGACGAAATTCGAAAGTACGGAAAGTCCGGCCGCCAAGGCCGCGGCGGCAGTTTGCGCGCGTAGCAGTGCGGGCAAGGCGTTGCTGGGACGGCTGGAACCGCAAGCGGCGACCAAGTCGGCGTAGGCGTGATGCAACTCGTCCGCGGTGCGCTGCAGCGGGGCGAGGTTATCGCGCAGAGCGCGGGAAACCGCCTCTTCCAGGGCCTGTTCGAGCGACGTTTTCCTTGGAGTCAAAGGAATACCTGCCTCTTTTGAATTATGGAAACGGTAACGGGGGGTGTCAACTGACATTACGGAAGCGCGTGCCTGCCATGCAGCGGCGAGGTTTCGGTGCCCTCAGGTTTCCACTTGTTTCTGTAGTGTGCGAATTGGTACAGCGCGCAGCTGGGGCTGTGCGTACCATCTTCGTTATGTGCGGTGGCTTGCGGTCGGGACCATTTGCTCAAGTGACGGCATAAGGGAGAATCGGAATGAAGAAATCATTAATTGCGGGTTCGTTCGCGCTGTTGCTGCTGATTGGCGGGTGCTCCACTGCTCCAGCGGCCGGGCCAGCAGGACCTCAAGGACCTCCGGGAGATCAAGGCGCGTCCGGCCAGAACGCCGATCGGGACCGTGACCGCGATAGAGATCGCGACCGGGACAAGGACCGCGAGCGAGATGCAGGTGCACCGCCGTCGTGCACGCGAGGACAACATCCGGCCAAGGACTCCGACGGACGATGGGCTTGCGTAAGAGACTAAGGACCTCGTTTTGTCTGCGTCGGGACGCGGATAAAATCGTGACGAATTAATCGAGCGCGCCTGGACGGAAGTTCCCCACCATGGATCGCCGCGCTACAGGCTTGTTCACACCTCACTTGATCCAACTGCGGCGAGTTTCATCTGATTTCCGGTTAGAGCGGAATTTAAGCCTTGCGGCTGTGTTTATTCTGCGAGGCGCGGGTCGAGCAATTGCTCTTCGCGTTGGCGCAAATTCTCGAAAAACGCCTCGCCCTCAATTGCTTTCACGCGCCCACTCTTGATGTCTTCGTAGCGGCCGTCCAGCATGCCGCGGACTTCAGCGAGATATCCTGCCATGGCGTCTTCCTCAAGCTCGTCGGTCGGGTGACCGCTCTGGATGGCGAGTTCGTTTAGGCGCGATTCCGTTTCAGGTTTAAGATGCACTTCCATGGTTGTCAATGTAAAGAAGCGCCATCGCTTCTGTCAAAATTAATTGCCCGTAGAGTAGGAGAAAACTGGAGATGCTGACGGCGGAACAGATACGAGAATTGTTTCAGATGCGGCCGCATCCGATCGAGGGCGGATTTTTTGCGGAGACGTACCGCGGCGTTCCCGTGGTTCCGCAGAGCTTGCTGCCAGGTTATCCCGGAGACCGCGCGATTTCCACGGCGATTTATTATTTGCTGACGCCGGATACTTTTTCGGCGATGCACCGCGTGCGCGGCGATGAGATGTTTCATTTTTATTTGGGCGATCCCGTGGAGATGTTGCAGCTGAAAGCGGATGGCAGCGGCGAGGCGATCGTGCTGGGGCAAGACATCGCACTCGGCATGCGCCTGCAGCACAACGTTCCCGGAGGCGTGTGGCAGGGTTCGCGGCTACGCGCCGGCGGGAAATACGCTCTGCTGGGGACGACGATGGCTCCGGGATTTGAGTATGAGGACTACGAAGCGGGAACGCGGCAAGAGCTAAGCGCGCTATTTCCGAAGTATTCCGTGATGGTGGCGGCGTTGACGCGTTAGGTCTCGCAGCGGGCGCGGCGAATTGGCGACGGGTGCGCGCGGTGGTATTCTAGTGGGGACCGACGGGGGCGCAACGGTTTCGACGGAAACTGTAGCGGCTCGAAGGCATGCCGGGACCCACCTCCCCGAAACATGGTGGAACAACACAACTGGCAACTCACAGTTGGCACTCGCAGCCTAACTTAAATTAGGCTACGCGCTCCCCCAGGCGTTACCTACGCGCGTGGGTCGGGGCGTCACACAGTAGGCTGGCTGTCGCGTTTCGGTCCGCAATGCGGCGGCGAGATCATCGGACTAGTTGCTAGCGCGTCTTGCCTGTTCTGAGCGCTAGCAGCGAAACCAACGGAACGGGATAAGCATGTAGGCTTCGTGTTGCAAGGTTTCTCGGACGGGGGTTCAACTCCCCCCGCCTCCACCATTTTTTCTTATTTGTTTGCAGTTAGTTAGAAGGGTGAGATTTTCCGCGTAACTTCTACGTAACCTTCCCACAGCTAGACACGCTGTTTTTGGAGGATCGGGCGGCACCGCGAGAGCCCGTAAAATCTGGTCAGGTTCTCGTACTATCCGAACTTCACGCCGAATGCTCGTGAAAATCCACTTTTGTGGAGTCGAGATGTGGCGCGGTGGGTTTCTTCCAAACCAGCAAAGTGATGGCTGCGATCTTGCGCGCCAAGGTCAGGCGCGCCATCGGTGGTTTCATGCCGCTGGCCAGGCGAGCCTCGTAGAATTTCTGAAAAGGTCCGACGGTAGCAGCCGTTCGTGGGGCCGCGCCCTTAAAGATATTTTTCAGATCATGATTGTGATCTTTGTTCAGTCCGCGGATGGTTGACCTGACCGGGGCTTTTTGTACCAGCCGACGTGAGAGAGAATTCACGAGGAGGATGGCTGGATATGCCCATCAAGAGGTACAAAGCAGAACAGATCGTGACGATACTGCGTCAGATCGAAGTAG
>Ga0209008_1000092_pt1 | contig 45240 bp, 37 predicted proteins | sample JacPin_JW_Ref_O3_FD_187963 | JGI IMG/M metagenome (GOLD analysis project Ga0209008, IMG submission 187963) | Forest soil microbial communities from Algoma, Ontario, Canada - Jack Pine, Ontario site 1_JW_Ref_O3 (SPAdes) (version 2) | ecosystem: Environmental > Terrestrial > Soil > Boreal... | reverse complement strand
CCTTCGGATTGTTCTTCGACAACACCTTGGTAATCGCCGCCGTCGAAGTCGTCTTGCCGTGGTCAATGTGACCAATCGTCCCAATATTTACGTGCGGCTTATTCCGTTCGAATTTCTCTTTCGCCATTTCGCTCTCTGCTCCTCAAGTCAAACTGTTCTGAGTGCTAAATTCCCGGCTGCGCCTACTTCTTGGTCTTTTCCCCGCTGGCGCTGCCAATAATCTCCTCCGCGATGTTTCCCGGAACCTGCTCGTAATGCGAGAAGTGCATCGTAAAACTACCTCGTCCCTGCGTCCGGCTGCGGATTTCCGTGGCATAACCGAACATCGCCGCCAACGGCACGCGCACATTAATAATTTCGGTCCCGCCGCGCGATTCTCTTCCCTGCATCTGTCCGCGACGCGAATTCAAGTCCGCAATAACCGGCCCCATGTAGTCTTCCGGCACCACCACCTCAACGCGCATGATCGGCTCGAGCAGTTTCGGATTCGCGCGCTTGCAAGCATCCTTAAAAGCCATGGACCCCGCAATCTTGAACGCCATTTCCGAACTGTCCACGTCGTGGTAGCTGCCGTCAGTCAACACCACCGCGGCGTCCACCATCTCGTACCCGGCCAAAACACCCGTTTCCATCGCCTCGCGCACCCCGGCTTCGATTGGCGCGATGAATTCCTTGGGAATTGCTCCGCCCACAACCTTATCCACAAACAGCAGGCGATGTTCCTTGTCGAAATGCCACTTGCCGCCCTTGCCACCCGACACTTGCTTCGCCAGTTCGTCAATTTCGTCGGTGGACATCTCGTGCATGTCTTCGTGATTGGAATTCGCGAGAGGGTGCACCGTCAGCACCGCGTGGCCGTACTGTCCGCGCCCGCCGGTCTGCTTGATGTACTTTCCTTCGCCTTCCGCCATCCGCAAAATCGTTTCGCGATACGCCACCTGCGGCCGGCCCACATTCGCCTGCACGCCAAATTCGCGCATCATGCGATCCACGATAATTTCCAGGTGCAGCTCACCCATCCCGGAAATTAACGTCTGGTTCGTGTCGTGATCGGTGTGTACGCGGAACGTAGGATCTTCCTGCGCCAGTTTGCCCAGCGCCGTGCCCATTTTTTCCTGGTCCGCCTTGGTCTTCGGCTCGATCGCCACCGAAATTACCGGCGCCGGGAAATCAATGTTCTCGAGCAACACAGGCTTCTCTTCGTCGCACAAAGTGTCGCCGGTAGTCACATTCTTCAGTCCGACGCACGCGGCAATATCGCCCGCTTCGATGGACTCAATCTCTTCGCGCTTGTTCGCGTGCATGCGCAGCAAACGTCCAATGCGCTCGCGCGTCTTGCGCGTCGAGTTGTAAACGTTCTGCCCGGCCTTCAGCACGCCGGAATAAACGCGAATGTAAGTTACGTGGCCGACGAACGGGTCGGTCATGATCTTGAACGCCAAAGCCGCAAACGGTTGATCGTCAGCAGCACGCCGCAGAATCGGCTCGTCGCCATTCGGGTCCGTGCCCTCAACCGGCGGCACATCCGACGGCGCCGGCAAATAATCCACTACCGCGTCCAGCAACGGCTGGATGCCCTTGTTCTTGAACGCGGAACCGGCAAGCACCGGAACCAGCTTCAACGCAATCGTCGAACGCCGCAGCGAAGCGCGTAGTTCCGCAGGTTCCAGCTTATGCTGTTCCAAATATTTGGTCAGAATGGCGTCGTCGTGCTCCGCGATGTACTCCACCACTTTCTCGCGATGTTCTTTGTAGAATTCCGGTGTCAGCGCCGAAGCCTTCACCGCAACTTCCAGCGCCGGGTGCTCTTTCAAATACGCCGCATCCCAGAGTTTTTCCAGCGGCAGCGTTTCGTATTCCGCGCCCAGCGTCTCGTCTTTCCAGATAATCGCGCGCTCTTCAATAAAATCAATCACGCCAATGAAATTCTCTTCGCGGCCAATCGGGAATTGCAGCGGCACCGGATGCGCCGAAAGCCTCTGCCGCATCGACCGCACCGAATGATCGAAATCCGCGCCAATTCGATCCATCTTGTTGATGAACGCAATGCGCGGCACGCGATACTTGTCCGCCTGGCGCCACACCGTCTCCGACTGCGGCTGCACGCCCGCCACCGCGTCGAAAATCGCTACCGCCCCGTCCAGCACGCGCAGCGAACGCTCCACTTCCACCGTGAAATCCACGTGACCCGGAGTATCAATAATGTTAATCCGGTATTTTTTATCAAAGCGCACCCAGGATGCAGTCGTCGCAGCCGACGTAATCGTAATCCCGCGCTCGCGCTCCTGCTCCATCCAGTCCATTACCGTGGTGCCGTCGTGCACTTCGCCGATCTTGTAAGTCACACCCGTGTAGAAAAGGATGCGCTCGGTTGACGTGGTCTTCCCCGCGTCAATGTGCGCCATGATCCCGATGTTGCGGGTCTGATCGAGTTGTACCAGTCGTGCCATGCGAAATTAGGCCCCGTGCTACCAGCGATAGTGGGCGAACGCTTTGTTCGCTTCCGCCATGCGGTGCACGTCCTCCTTTTTCTTAACCGCTCCGCCGCGTCCATTTGCGGCGTCCATGATTTCTTCCGCCAGTTTGTCCGTCATTGTCTTGCCGCTGCGCGTGCGCGAATACAGCACCAGCCAGTGAATCGCGAGCGACTGCCGGCGAAACGGATTTACTTCCACCGGAACCTGGTAGTTCGCGCCGCCTACGCGCCGCGTCTTCACTTCCAGCACCGGCTTGCAGTTCTCAATCGCCTTCTTGAAAAGCTTAAAGGAATCGTCGTTCGTCTTCTTCGCCACCTGATCCATGGCGTTATAGAAAATCGACTGCGCCGTCGCGCGCTTGCCGTCGTACATCATGCTGGAAATGAACTTCTGCACCAGGTCGCTTCCGAAAACCGGATCCCCTGGAATCTTGCGGCGTAGAACCCATCCTTTACGTGGCATCGTTCCGCTCTCCTACTTCTGTGCGGCTTTGGGCCGCTTGGCGCCGTACTTCGAGCGCGCTTGTTTTCGATTTTCAACGCCTGCTGCATCCAACGTCCCACGCACGATGTGATAACGCACGCCGGGCAGATCCTTCACACGGCCGCCGCGCACCAGTACGATGGAGTGTTCTTGCAAATTGTGGCCGATGCCGGGAATGTAAGTCGTGACTTCCGCGCTATTGGTCAACCGCGCACGCGCTACCTTGCGCAGCGCCGAGTTCGGTTTCTTCGGCGTCTGGGTGTAAACACGAACGCACACTCCGCGCTTCTCAGGACATCCATCCAGCGCGGGCGACTTCGTCTTTACCCGGATCTTCTCCCGGCCGTTACGCACGAGCTGTGAAAACGTCGGCACGCTTTCCCCCTGTTCCCCAAAGAAACTCGTTTCGAAAAACTCGCCAGTTGAAAAACTTCGCGTAAGTTTCCGCGCACGGCAAATGAGCCCGCGCAGAATTCGGCGAGTGAATGATGCGGAAAAGGCGCCACACCCGAAGGAATTACCAGGTACTCCGCGAAAACGAGTCACCCCAAGGAGTGAACTGCATCTTCTACCGATCTGCGGAGAGGCTCACACGGCTTTGCGGGGCTGGCGCCCCATTTCGGCCGCTCTTTCCTACCCCGTTCCGTCGCTCTTTGTTCCGGGGTACGAAAGACTTCCCTAATCACCACTAGGTCCAACGACCCTCAGACAACCGAGGAAGTATAAGAGAATCAATGGGTCTTGTCAACTCGATTCCATCCAAAAAATAAATCCGCGCGGTTGGCCTGTTCCTTGCTCTTCAGGAGCTTCCTCCGACCTGCGCTCTCCTGCTCGTGCCCGGCCTGCCCGTCAAGAATCTCCATCTTTAATTTCGTCAGGCGCCGCCCCAAATTCCTCTCGATCACGCCGTCTCAAAGCGGGAAACAAAAGCGAACCCAGGAACTACGATACCTATCCTACAGATTATAAGGTACTTACATGGCCATCGTCCCCCAAACATGAACACGTTCGCCTCCCTTCTCGCTCCCAGTCCAGGTTTTCTCTCGCGCCCGAATCCACAGCAACCCATTTCATCATTGCCTACGCCGTCCGCCCGTACCGCTTTACCGCATCTGCCAACACACCTACACTGCTTGCGTCTAAGTAATTTCCACACGGAGTACGGATGAAGAGATTCTACACGGCTGCACTGTGCGCGCTTCTGTTCTCGTTCGCATCTTCAGCCCAACAACCAGACACTGCCAAGTGGCGCAAGATACCGCTAACCATCAACAAGTCGGACGCGCAGAAATCACCAGCCGCAGCCCCGAAGTCAGCACCCGCCGACTACTCCCAGGAACCCTTCGTCATCGAGCAGTACTTCACCGCCGCGCGCTTTGAAAACGATGGCTCGAGCGATCGCAATCTCGCCGTCCGCATCCGTGTGCAAAGCGATGCCGGCGTACAACAACTCGGCGAACTAATCTTCGGCTACAACTCCGCCAACGAAGTGATGGACGTCCATTTCGTGCGCGTGAAAAAGAAAGACGGCTCCGTCATCACCGCCCCAGCCGACGCCGTGAAAGACATGACCGCCAGCGTGGCCCGCGACGCTCCCGAATACACGGACTACAAAGAGAAACACGTCACCGTGCCTTCACTTCACGCCGGAGACACCATCGAATATGAAATTGCAACGCGCACCGTCACCCCGCTCGCGCCCGGAAATTTCTGGTTCGACTACGCTTTTGTAAAAGATGCGATCACTCTCGACGAGCGCCTCGACGTCAACTTGCCCACAGGTCGCGTGCACAAATTCACCACCGCGCCGCCGCTGCAAGAAGTTACCGATTTTGCGGGAGACCGCGAAATTCACCACTGGCGGGGCTCCAACCTCATGCGCCCCTCCGAATCCGAGCAATCCAAGAAAAAATCGCAGCCGCCCGCGCAGCCCCAACCTGACGTGCAATTCACCACTTTTACCACCTGGGCCCAAGTCGCCGAGTGGTACGCCAATCTCGAAAAAGGACGCAGCGACCCCACGCCCGAAATTCGCGCTAAGACTCAAGAATTGATTCAAGGCCGTGCAACCGAACTCGACAAAATCGCCGCACTCTACGATTACGTCGCAAAAAATATCCGCTACGTCAGCCTTTCCTTTGGCCTCGGCCGTTACCAGCCGCATTCCGCCGAGGACGTTTTCAATAATCAGTACGGCGATTGCAAGGACAAGCACACGCTCCTCGCCGCCATGCTGCAAGCGACGAACATCCCCTCCGACGCTGTCCTGATTCCCTTCTCCCACAAACTCGATACGAACATCCCCGCGCCTTCTCAATTCGATCACATGATCACCGCCGTCCCCATCGGCGACGAATTAATCTGGATGGATTCCACCGCTGAAGTCGCGCCCTTCCGCCTCCTCTCCCCTCCGCTCCGCAATAAATCTGCCTTGCTCGTCGAGCCCGATGGGGCCGGCAAAATCGTCCAAACTCCGATGGACCCGCCCTTCCTCTCCACGCAGCGCGTCGAAATTGAAGCCCGCGTGAACGATCTCGGCAAATTAACCGCCACGCTGCGTTATTTTCTCCGCGGCGATAACGAGTACGCCCTGCGCGTCGCCTTCCGCCGCACGCCCCAAACGCAGTGGAAAGAACTCGGCGAGACCGTCGCGGCGCTCGATGGCATCAAAGGCGAAATCACCAACGTAAAACCGAGCGATCCCTCCGACACCGAAAAACCCTTCGAACTCGATCTCGATTTCGCGCAAGCAAATTATCTGGACTGGTCCAGCAAAAAATCAAAAGTCGGCGTGCCCCTCCTCGCCATCGGCTTGCCGGACGCGAACGAAGATTCCACCGACCCTATCCATCTCGGCAGCCCGCTCGACGTCACCATGGACCTGAAAATGACGCTGCCCGAAAATTTCTCCGCACGCGCTCCCGTCGCCGTCTCCGTCGAAAGGGATTACGCCGACTTTAAATCCACCTATCACTTCGAGAACCACATCCTCACCGCGCAGCGCTCCTTGAATTTCAAAATGCGCGAACTCCCCCCTGCGCGCGTCAGTGATTACCTCGCCTTTTCCCGCGCTGTCGAATCCGATGAAACTCAGCTTCTGGTCGTCGAAAATTCCACTACCGGCGCGCCCACGATCCCTTCCACCGTCAGCGCCGACGAACTTCTCGAAGCTGGCATCGCGGCGCTCAACGGCGGAAATGTTCGCGAAGCCATTCCCCTGTTGCAACACGCCGTCGAGATTGATCCCAAAAGCAAACAGGGCTGGAACGATCTCGGCCTCGCTTACCTGCGCCTCGGACAATTCGACGATGCCGCCGCCGCATTCCAGAAACAAATCTCCGCCAATCCCTACGACGAGCACGTTTACAATTACCTCGGCCTCACGCTGCAACAGCAGCAGAAATTTCCCGAAGCCGCCGACGCCTTCCGCAAACAGATCGCCGTCAATCCGCTCGATCCGGTAGCCCATGCTGCCCTAGGCGCGCTTTTCCTCGCACAGCACAAGTACTCCGAAGCCATTCCGGAACTCGATAAGGCGACGGTCCTCGCGCCAGACAACGCCGAACTGGAAGTCAGCCTCGGCCAGGCGCTCCTCAACACCGGAGAAAAAGATAAAGCTCTGGAAGCATTCGAAAAAGGCGTGGAACTCTCGCAAACGCCCGTGGTCTGGAACAACGTCGCCTACGCTCTCGCCGAGCACAATCTCGATCTCGACAAAGCCGCCCAATACGCCGAATCCGCTATCGTCGCCACTGCTGCGAATCTCCGCAACATCGAGCTTGCGCGTCTCTCGCACGACGATCTCAATCAGGTCGCGAGCATCGGCGTTTACTGGGACACGCTAGGCTGGATTAATTTTCGGAAAGGCGATCTCGACCAGGCCGAGCGTTACGTCCGCGCCGCCTGGCTGCTCAATCAGCACGGCGAAGTCGGCGACCATCTCGCCCAAATCTACGAAAAGCGCGGAGACAAGCAACAAGCCGCGCGCATGTACGCCCAAGCCATCGCCGCCCCGCATTCGGTCCCCGAAACTCGCGCGCGACTGATCGTTCTGCTCGGCGGAAACGCCGGAATTGACGAACTCGTCGCGAAAAACAAATCCGAGTTAACCAAAGTCCGCGTTTTCCCTGCCGGAGATCTTCTGAAGGAAAATGCCGGCGCCGATTTCTTCGTCCTGCTCTCGCCCGGCGCGAAAAATCCTAAAGTCGAATCAGTAAAATTCGTCAGCGGAAGCCAGGACCTGCGCCCCTTCACCGAAAAACTCCGCGCCCTAGCTTTCGGCCCCATGTTTCCAGACGCCGCGCCCGCAAAACTAGTCCGCCGCGGCACCCTGGCGTGCTCCGCCACAACAGGAAACTGCACCTTCACCCTAACGCTCCCAGAAGACGTCCGCACTCTGAATTAAAACGCGGCGCCGCTGCCGAGGAATGCCAATCTCCCGATTGGCGTTTTTGCTTTTGACTTTGCTCTTGTAGCGGCCGCCTTCGGGCGGGCGTCTTTGACGTTGATCTTGATTTCTTCGCTGCGAGAAATCGCACTACGAGGTAGGCCGAAAACGAGGCAATCGCAAAAATTCGCGCTGCAAACCAAAAACAGCCTTACTTAATCTCCATCACTTCCTTCTCTTTCGCCGCCGACAAATCCTCAATCTTCTTAGTCTCCGAATGTGTCACCTTCTCCAACTCATCCAGCGATCTCTTTCGCTCGTCCTCGCTGATTTTCTTTTCCTTCTCCAATTTCTCTACGCCTTCCTTAATATCCCGCCGTATGTTCCGGATCGCGGTCCGGTGATTTTCCAGCACCTTATGAATGTGCTTCACCATGTCCTTGCGCCGGTCCTCCGTCAAAGCCGGAATCGGCACGCGCACCACTTTCCCGTCATTCGTCGGATTCAATCCCAGATCCGTCAAGCGTATGGCCTTGTCAATCAACGCCACCGCCCCCGGATCCCAAGGCGAAATCACGATCGTCGAAGCGTCCGGCACATTCAGCGTCCCCAGCTGATTGATCGGCATCGGCGTGCCGTGATAATCCACGCGCACGTGATCCAGCAGCGCCGTGTTCGCGCGCCCCGTGCGCACGCTCCCCAGTTCCTTGCGGAAATCTTCCACGGCCTTTTCCATCCGCGTCCTGGCTTGCGCCAGCGCGTCTTTACTGGTGGCAATCACGGTCATCGAAGAATTCGCCTCCGCCGTTCGTCTTTCACGCCATCGTGACCACTGAGCCGACCCGCTCGCCCAGCACCACGCGCTTCAAATTCCCCGGAACAGTCATATTGAACACCACGATCGGCATTTGGTTGTCCATGCACAGCGAGATCGCCGTCGCGTCCATCACCGAAAGCCCTTTCTGCAGCACGTCCAGGTAGGTGATCGTTTCGAATTTCTTCGCGCCCTTCACTTTTTCCGGGTCCGCATCATACACGCCGTCCACGCGTGTAGCCTTCAGAATCACCTGCGCTTTGATTTCCATCGCGCGCAAAGCAGCCGCGGTGTCCGTCGAAAAATAAGGGTTCCCGGTGCCCGCCGCGAAGATCACCACGCGGCCCTTCTCCAAATGGCGCGTCGCCCGCCGCCGGATAAACGGCTCCGCCACTTGATGCATTTCAATCGCGCTCAACAATCGCGTGTGGCATCCCGCTTTTTCCAGCGCGTCCAACATCGCGAGACCATTGATCACCGTCGCCAGCATGCCCATGTAGTCGCCGGTTGCGCGATCAATCGCCAATTCTTTTTGCCGCGTCCCACGAAAAAAATTCCCGCCGCCCACCACGATCGCTACCTGCACGCCCAGATCGCAAATCTCTTTTACCTCATGCGCCATTCCCTGGATCGTCTCGGCGTGAATTCCGGATTCCTGCGGCCCGGCCAGCGACTCCCCGGAAAGCTTCAAAACGAGCCGCTGGTAAACCGGCCCGCCATTCGTGGCAGCAATTTCCGTCGCGGAAGTTTGTATCGAAGACTTTCCCCTGGAATCGCTGCTCGCCGGCGACTTCTGTCCCTTGCTTCGTGCGGCTTTTTTGGTCACGGATGAGCCAGCCCCCCTGGCCGCGCGTATTTTAGCAGAGAATCCCCGCAACCTCACAACGATGACGCAACGATCCGCTCAAAGCGCGACGCGCCTTTTCTCGGAGTGCGGCGGCTTGCCGCCGCCTTCTTTTGGGCGAAGCTTGCCTCGCCTGCGTTCTTGCACGTCTCAGAGGTGCAGCGTGCCTTGCTCACTCAGCAAGCTTCCGCTCCGGAGTCCGCGCAAAAAAAATCCGCCGCAAACGCGGCGGACCGTGAAACTCTCCACATCACACAATAACTACGCGCTCGGCACAGCTCCCGGCGCCTCGGCCTCAGCCGCTGCTGCCCCGCGCTGCCCCGCGCCATCCATCTCGCCCACCTTAAATCGCGAAAAACGCCGTACCGCAATATTCTCGCCGATCTTCGCGATGGTGTGGTCAATCAGCTCCTTCACCGTCAACCCTTCGTCCTTGATGAAGTGTTGCTCGTACAAACAATTCTCTTCGTAAAATTTTTCCATCTTGCCGTTGACGATCTTCTCGACCACGGCTTCCGGCTTCCCCGTCGCCTTGGCCTGTTCCTTGTAAATTTCCCGCTCGCGGTCCAGCGTTTCCTGGGTCACGTCCTCGCGCCGCAGAAAACGCGGATCCAGCGCCGCGATGTGCATCGCCACGTCGTGGCACAGCCGCTGAAAATCATCCGTGCGCGCCACGAAATCACTCTCGCAGTTCACTTCGATCAGCACGCCGATTTTGCCGCCCGCGTGAATGTAGCAACTCACCAATCCCTCGGACGTCGCTCGCTGCGCCTTCTTCGCCGCGGTCGCCTGGCCCTTCTTGCGCAACAAATCGATCGCGCGCTCGATGTCGCCGGTCGCTTCCACCAGCGCCTCGCGGCATGCCGCGAAACCCACGCCGGTGCGGTCGCGCAGTTCCTTCACCTGCTGCGCCGAAATATTCGGTTTTCCGTCTGCCGTTGCCATAATTGTACTCAATTCCTTTTTATGATTTGGGGACGCACTCCGCGCGTAGCTGGACTGCCCCGCCCAACTCCAGCAATCGCATCTGAAAACGCGAGGAACCGCTTTTATCGAGGCTGCGTCTCGTCTTCGGTCGGCACGGCTGCAGCGGCTGCTTCTTCGGCCGCCACCACATCACCCGGCTCGCCTTCGACGAAATCGCCTTCCTGTTTCTCGTAAACTTCGTAGGCGCTGGTGTCCACGTAATCCACGCCTTCTTCGCCGCTGCCTTCAATCGCTTTCTGATCGGCAATCTGCGTCTGTTCGAAGGACTGGTGGCCCACAATCACCGCATCCGAAATCTTCGAAGTGAACAGGCGAATCGCGCGCAACGCATCATCGTTGCCCGGAATCACCCAATCCACCAGGTCTGGATCGCAATTCGTATCCACAATCGCCACCACCGGGATGCCCATGCGGCGCGCTTCGTGTACCGCGATTAGTTCCGCGTTCGGATCAATCACAAACAGCGCATCCGGCAGCGTCGTCATGTTTTCCACGCCGGAAAAATTCTGCTTCAAATGTTTCAGTTCGCGTTCCAGCCGCGCCGCTTCCTTCTTCGAAAACTGTGCCATCCGCCCGTCTTCCACCATGCCCTTCAACAGCTTCAATCGCTTGATGGATTTCTGCAGCGTCACCCAGTTCGTCATGGTGCCGCCCAGCCAGCGGTGGTTCACGTAGAACATGCCGCAGCGGTTCGCTTCTTCAGCGATCGCCTCCTGCGCCTGGCGTTTCGTCCCGAGAAAAAGAACTCGTTTGCCCTGTCCCGCCAGCTCAGCCACGTAACGCGCGGCGTCGCGGAACATCTTCAAGGTCTTCTGCAGGTCAATAATGTGGATTCCATTGCGTTCCCCGAAAATATATTCCTTCATCTTCGGGTTCCAGCGGCGCGTCTGGTGGCCAAAATGAACTCCAGCCTCCAGCAGCTCTTTCATCGTAATTTCAACTCCCAAAGTTCCTCCTCTCGTGAAGGGATGCTTATCTCCCCGCGACCCACATGCGATCGCTAAGGCAGCATCCTTTTTTGCCGGTCCTTCCCGGCCGTGAATTAATCAAGCCCCGATTTCCCGAAACCTGATCCGTGCCCAACCGTTACCGCTCACCGAAATCTTAAACCGCGGACGGTAGGGGCGGGTCCCGCAAAGCGGGACCCGCCCCCGCGTGCAAACTACCGCTTACTGAATTGGAATCTCCGTCGCGCGCCCTTCTGTCCATACTTCTTGCGTTCCTTCATGCGCGGATCCCGCGTCAAAAATCCATTCTTGCGCAGCGCCGGGCGCAATTCCGGGTTCAACCTCGAAAGCGCGCGCGAAAGACCCATGCGCACCGCTCCCGACTGTCCGCCCACGCCGCCGCCCTTCACGATGCACTTCACTTCCACCTGGTCCAGCATCTGCGTGAACTTCAGCGGCTCCACCGCCGCCGTGTTCCACGCCACGTTGCGGAAATATTCATCCACCGGCCGGCCGTTCACCGTGAACCGCGCCGCGCCCTGCTTGATATACACGCGCGCGATGGATTCCCGCCGGCGTCCCGTGCCGTAAAATTGTTTTGCTGTTCCTTCCAGCGAACTCGCACCTGAACTCAAAGTTCCTCCTAATTTTCCCGAGCGCACTCCCTAAACGGAGCGGCGCTAAGGCGAAGCCTGATTCGTCCCTGCGGACTAATCCGCGGAACGCATTTTTTAGGTTCCCGTGAACGAGGTTACAGCGAGAGTGGCTGAGGCTTTTGTCCGGTGTGGCGGGCGAGGCCTTCACTTCCGGCATAAACACGCAGCTTCTTTGCTCGACGCGCGCGCAGCTTGTTCTTCGGCAACATTCCCAGCACTGCCTCGCGCACAACCTCTTCCGGCCGGCGTTGCAGCAACGTGCGGATCGGCACTTCCTTCAATCCGCCCGGCCAGCCGCTGTGATGACGATACAACTTCTGATCGATCTTGTTGCCCGTCAACTTCACCTTTTCCGCGTTCACCACTACCACATGATCTCCGCAGTCCAGATGCGGCGTGTATGTCGGCTTATCCTTCCCAATCAGCAATCGCGCAATACGCGTCGCCAGCCGCCCCAGCACCACTCCTTCGGCGTCTATCACGAACCAGTTCTTCCCGACCATCAACTCTTCGGCCTCGCGGCCTCTTGGAATATACGTCGGCATCTCTGCAGTCACACCTTTCCGTCTAAGGACAAACAACGAGTCTAAAGTACGTCGCCATTTATGTCAACGAAGACTAGCGCGCAGAAAGGCGAAAGGAAGGATTCGAGGAAGCGCAACACGACGAGTTCAGCAGCGGACCGCCGGAGGCGGCCCGCCACCTTGCAAAGCAAAAACCAGAGCCCAACCTACGAAGTTGTCGTCGCCGCCGCGCCGCGATTCGCGCGTGAAAACGCCTTGCTGCTTTCCTCAGCCACTGCGTCGCCGGTCTTGTCAATCTCGATCGAGCCCTTAAAATAGGCCCCGTCCTCGATCGAAATCCGCGCCGTGGTCAAATCCCCTACTACCGACCCGTCCTTCTTGATCTCAATTCGGTCGCGCGCGCGCAGATTGCCTTTCACGTTGCCGTAGACCACCACTTCGCGGGCGATCACATCCGCTGTAACCTTTGCGCTCGCTCCCACCGTCAGCTTGCGGTCCTCCAGCTGAACCAATCCCTCCACGGTGCCGTCAATCAGCAAATCTTCGTTCCCGGTGATCTCACCCTTTACATGCAGGCTCGAACCCAGCCGTGCCGTGTTGCCCGAACTCGTGCTCGGATACGTCGAATCAATCGGTGCCATTGTTTTTGCCTCCCCAGGAACTGCCGGTGCGTTTGCACTCGGAATGGTTGGTCTAGCCGGTTGCACTTGCTGAGACGGTTGCGGCTGCTGCGGGACCGCCTTCTTCCCCGGAGCCTCCGGTTTTTTGTCTCCCCACATTTACCCTCCTACCTAGGACCCAATTTCGCCCTACGACGAACAAAATACCCAATAAGGACCGGGGTCTTTGAATGTAGTCCTGCGCGTGTGCTATGCCAAATCCAAAATGGGACAAGTGTGTCCGGCGAGATAACTCCACCGGTCAAGCTGGGGAACTGCATCCTAAGACTTTAAACCTCAAACCGCAAGCGCGATTTGTCTTTACGCTCTGCCGCCCGGAGCCCTCTGTCCGGGGGTAGGGGCGCTGCTTGCTGCGCCCCAGCTTGCCACGCCCTCAGCCTGGTCGCCGACTCGCCATTGAAGTTGTTTTTGAATTTGTCGTGGCCGCCTGCTTTTGCTTTTTAGGCGGGCGTCTTTGACTTTGTTTTTGACGTTGGTTTGGCCAATGCAGCGGCGCGTCTAATACTTCCGCAACACGCCCACAACCCGCCCCTGAATCTTCACGTCCGCGCCCTGCACCACAATCGGCGCCATCGTCGAATTCGCCGGCTGCAAACGCACCTTCCCGCCCGGCTCGCGGTAGAACCTCTTCACCGTGGCGTCATCTTCGCCCACCAGCGCCACCACAATCTCTCCAGGGTTCGCCACCTGCGTCTGCTCCACCACAATATAATCCCCGTCCAATATGTGATCGTCGCGCATGGATTCGCCCTTCACCTGCAGCACGAATGTATTCTGTCCGCGCGCAAAATCCGCCAGCGAAATCGTCTCATTCGTCTCCACGGCTTCCAGCGGACGTCCCGCCGCAATCCGTCCTGCCAGCGGCAGCTCAATTACGTGGCGATCTAGCACCTGCTCGCGAATCGGCTTCGGCAGTTGCACCACTTCAATCGACCGGCTCTGGTTGTACCCGCGCCGTATGTAGCCCTTCTTCTCCAGCGTCGAAAGGTGCTTGTGCACCGTCGCCAGCGACGTCAGCTTCAGCGCGCGCGCAATTTCCTCAAAACTGGGCGAATAGCCGTTCTTGTTGATGAATCCCACCAGGTAATTCAGTACTTCTTTCTGCCTCTTCGTCAGCGCCATTTCACTCCCCTCTGGGCCCAGGTTGAAGCTTACACACTAGGCGAACCAAAAGCGAAAGTCAATGGTACTCTGGGACAGGTTCGGGCCAGCTTCCTTCGACCTGACACACCGTGATGGGCACTGTCCCTCGCTGTGAATAAAGCTCCCGCCGATAACGTCACACGTCGCAATTGTTTTCCCTCGCATGCGCCGCCGTATGTCATTAGTACTTAAAACGAAGTTTAATCTACTGATACTCGCGATTTGCGATATCCTCGACGCTCACGAAAGATGGAATTCTCTGGAGTAGCCTTCATGAAACCAGCCCGTTTCCTGGCGCTCCTCGCGCTAGTCTCATTTGCCGGCCCTGCGCTCTTCGCGCAAACGCAGAAACCGCTCACCAATGCAGACATCATCAACATGACCACGCAGGGTTTCGATGCCGCACTAATTGTCAAAGATATTGAGTCCAGCAGCACGGATTTCGACGTCTCCACCCAAGCGCTCATCACCCTGAAAAACGCCGGCGTAGATAAATCCGTATTAGAAGCCATGCTCGCTGCACAATCAGCGAAACCCTCGGGCGCTGTAGAAGCGGTTCGTGGCGGGGTCCCGACGGACCCGTCCCAGCCGATTTGCAGCGCGAACAACGGCTGCCTCCTGAAGGAAGGCGTGGAGGTTTCTCTAAAATTCGCTGCGGATCTCAACTCGAAAACCGCTCACGAAGGCGATCCCGTAGAATTCCTGCTCGACGAGGACTTAAAAGTCGGAACCTCAATCGTCGTCGCGAAAGGATCCCACGCCGTAGCCACCGTAACCGACGCCAAGAAAGCCGGGATGATGGGAAGACCAGGAGAACTCAGCGTTCAAATGCAATATTTGGTGTCCGGCAGCAATCACGTGCACATCCGCGGCACCAAAGGACGCGAGGGAGACAGCAAAACCGGAGCAACCGTGGCGCTGACTGTGCTCTTCGGTCCGATCGGCCTTATCAAACACGGCAAGAATGTTGATATCCCCGCCGGAACGGCGCTCACAGCCTACGTAGATCAAGACATCTGGCTCGCACCAATCAACTAGCTCGACGACGTGTTCGTCATAGTTCCATCGCGTTGCAGGCAGCGTCATCGTCTGCGGAATCAGTCACGTAAATACGCGCAACGACGCGTGAAGCGCGCGAAATCGCAACCCGGAGCCCTGGCTATCGCCCTCCGCCAATTTCCAAGATCGTTCCAGTCGTGTACGAAGCCGCTGCTGAAAGCAGCCACAGCACACCCTGAGCCACCTCAACCGCTGTGCCCGGCCGTCCCATCGGAATCGAAGGTGCCAAACGCTCCAGACGATCCGGCACGCCATTGGCGGCGTGAAGCTCGGTTTCAATCAATCCCGGCGCGACCGCGTTGACGCGAATTCCTTCACTCGCCACTTCTCGAGCCAACCCGATGGTAAAGCTATCGATGGCCCCTTTCGACGCCGCGTAGTGCACCCATTCCCCAGCGCCACCCGTCCTCGCGGCCAGCGAGGAAATGTTTACGATGGAACCGCCCGCTCCACCGTGCCACACCGACATCCGCCGAACGGCTTCGCGCGAGCACAGTATCGTGCCCGCAACGTTCGTCGCCAAGACCTGCGTGATTGCTTGCGCGGGTACCGCATCCACGCGGAATAAGCCGCCAGTGACGCCCGCGTTATTTACAAGCCCTCCGATCTGCCCCAGCTCGCGCACCGTCGTCTCAAACAATCGCACGATCTCTTCTTCACGGCTCACATCGCCCTGGATCGCGACAGCTCGGCCGCCGCCCGCCTCAATCTCGCGGACCACCAGCTCGGCCCCAGCGCGATTCGACAAAAAATTAGCAGCGACAGGGAAACCCTCAGCGCCAACCAGCCGCGCGATGGCAGCTCCGATTCCCCGGCTAGCGCCAGTAACAATCACAACTCCACGGTTTTGCTCGCCTCGGGTTTCTTGAATCGGCGCCTCTTTATCTCGAATCGCTGGGTTTGTCACTCTTGGCATTCTAGCCGAACGAGCGCATCAGCGCCGTTTTACCCTGAGAGCCTGCCTGTGGCAGGGTCGAACGGGAGGTGCGACACAAGCTTCGCACCGACAACGCAGGCAATTCCCTTCTCGCCAGAAATCCAAAAAACCTATCCGCTAATCTCCCCCCGCCAACGCCTCCCGCTTCCGCCTATATCGCATCAACAACAACACCGCCGTCACCACAACCGCCACCCCAATCGTCACGTACAACACCACCTCGCCATGCGCCAAAACCGCCGCAAAAATCTTCCGCCCGTACACCGCTCCCAGATACGCCAGAATGCAATATCGCACCACGCGCCCCAGCGTCATCGCCACCAGAAATTTCCTCTGCGAATACTGCAAGGCCCCTGCCGCAATCACAAACGGAACCATCGGCATCGGCGGCGGCAGCAGCGCCGGCAACGCGATGGCTCCGAATCCCCAGCGCTCAAACGCGCCCACCACTTTCTTCGCGTTCCGCTTCGATAGCCTGTCGTTCAACGCTTTCTCCCCACGATTCCGCGCCAGCCGGTACGTCACATACGCGCCCACCACCGACCCCACCGTCGCCATCACCGCGTAATACGGCCACCACGTCCGCTGATGCGCCGATAGCACGATGGTCATCGCGTCCATGCTTCCCGGAATCGGAATCACCGAGCTATCAACCAATCCCAGCAAGATCAGCCCCGGCCCGCCCAGGGTCAAAAACCAATGCCTCACCACATGCGCGGTCGTAGGTGTGGCTATCGCCAATTTCTCGAGTTTGAATTTCATTGCAACGCCGCTCTCTGCCGCGCTGACGCTTGTTTTACGTGGCGACCGCTTCGTCCCGCGCTTTTCGGGATGAAGCGGCCATCGTTCCGCTCACTCAAAACCGCAATGTCCGCGCGTGATCGCTCAACGCAATGATCCAGAACTTAAGACGTTACCGCGAATGTCCCGGTTCCGCTTCGAATCCACTCTCGCCCAGTTGTCCGCTCACCAATCCGGCCCAGGGGCATCTAAACTGTTACGCAACATCATCTAACTGTGTACCGGGCAAAGTCACGCTCATTGTGGTAGCCTATGATCGGACTTGGGCACTCTGTCTTTGGAGTTATGCGAGAAGAAGCGAACCCGCGCAACCCTTTGCGCCGCGCAGTTGACTACGGCGCCTCACAAACTCGCACTAGTTTTTCCCGTTCTGCTTTTCGCCAAACTACCGTCGCCCCACTCCCTGCTTCACACGCTATTCCATCCTTAAAATCGTCAAAATCCGTTCTGCAGCCGACATTTCTATTCCGTACAAATGGAGCAAATAAAATCTCGGCAACTCCCGTAACTCCTTCAATACCAATAAAAGTGCCATTTCTATTCAATACTTTTGAACGCATGTTCAACCATCGCCCACCCCGCATTTTGCGTCCCACAAACGGGGCTTCCGGGCGATTTTTTCCATCCACTTCCGCGAGGGCCATTTAGGAATGTCCACAACCATCTCTGAAATCCTGGGTCGCAAAAGAGAAACGATCGACAAAGCGGTCATCCGCTTCTGCGGTGACTCCGGTGACGGCATGCAAATCACTGGAAGCCAGTTCACCAATACGGTCGCCCTGTACGGTAACGACCTGGCCACTTTCCCGGACTACCCTGCCGAGATTCGCGCCCCCGCCGGCACACTGCCCGGCGTCAGCGGCTTCCAGGTCCATTTCTCCTCGAGCAATGTGTACACGCCCGGAGACAGCGTGGACGTCTTGATCGCCATGAATCCCGCCGCGCTCAAAATGAACCTGGCGGACTTGAAAACCAACGGGATCCTCATCGTCAATTCCGATGACTTCGCTGAAAGCGATCTGCGCAAGGCGCAAATTACCGTCAGCCCTCTCGAGGATCATTCGCTGGATGGCTATCGTCTTTTTGCCGTTCAGCTCACCAAGCTCACCCGCGCCGCGCTGAAAGATGTTGGCCTGGACGCGAAAAGCATGGACCGCTGCAAAAATTTCTTCGCTCTGGGAATGTGCTACTGGCTCTACAACCGCTCCATGGAGCCTACCCTCCGCTATCTCGACGATAAATTCAAGAACAAGCCGCAGCTGGTTACCGCCAATAAGCTCGCGATGCAAGCCGGCTACAGTTTCTGCGAAGCCACCGAAGCGTTTCAGATCAGCTACGAAATTCCTCCAGCCAAGTTGTCGCCGGGCGTCTATCGCAATATCAGCGGCAATGCCGCGCTCGCCCTCGGATTTGTCGCCGCGTCGCAGCAAGCTGGCATCCCGCTGTTCCTCGGCTCGTATCCCATCACGCCGGCTTCCGACATTCTTCACGAACTCTCCATGTACAAGGATTTCGGCGTAATGACGTTTCAAGCCGAAGACGAAATCGCCGCCGTCTCTTCAGCCATCGGCGCCTCTTACACCGGCGCACTGGCCATCACCACGACGTCCGGCCCAGGCATGGCGCTGAAAACCGAAGCGATCGGCCTCGCCGTTGCGGTCGAACTGCCGCTGGTGATCTGCGACATTCAACGCGGCGGCCCATCCACGGGCCTTCCCACTAAAACCGAACAAGCCGATCTTCTCCAGGCCCTATACGGACGCAATTCCGAAGCCCCTGTCCCGGTGCTCGCTCCTTCTTCTCCCGGCGATTGCTTCTGGATTGCTCTCGAAGCCAGCCGCATCGCCATTAAATACATGGTTCCCGTGATTATTCTCTCGGACGGCTACCTCGCCAACGGCGCGGAGCCCTGGAAAGTTCCCACGGTCGCCGAGCTGCCGCAAATTCCCGTGGTCTTCGAAACCAATCCCGAAGGCTTTCTCCCGTACAAGCGCAATCCTTCCACGCTCGCGCGCCCTTGGGCCATTCCCGGCACCCCCGGCCTCGAACATCGTGTCGGCGGCATCGAAAAACAGGACGTCACCGGCAACATCAACTACGAGCCGCTGAACCACGAGCACATGGTTCGCACCCGCGCCGAAAAAGTCGAAGGCATAGCGCAAGATATTCCGGAAATCGTTCCCGAAGGCGATCAGTCCGGCGATTTGCTGATCGTCGCCTGGGGCTCCACGGCCGGACCAATCACCGCCGCGATGAAACCCATGCGCGAAAAAGGCCATCGCATCGGCCACGTCCATCTGCGCTATCTGAATCCCCTGCCGCGCAATCTCGGCGACATTCTGAAGCGCTACAAAAAAGTTTTAGTCCCGGAAATGAATATGGGCCAGCTGTCAATGATCCTGCGCGCAAAATTCTTAGTGGACGCCGATAGCTATGGCAAGATTCAAGGCAAGCCCTTCAAGCAATCAGAAATCGAAGCAAAAATCGAGGAGTTGCTCGATTAGATTTCCATAGGGGCGGGTCCCGCTTTGCGGGACCCGCCAGCCTTTGAATCTGTTTTTGAATTTGTGAATCGCCCCACAGGGCGATTCATCCTGAGATCCCGCAGTGCAGGATCGAAGGGTCGCGGCCGCCTTTAGGCGGGCGCCTTTGGGGTGATGGAAAAATGACCACGGCCACATTGCCGGTTTACACGAAAAAGGACTTCCAGACCGACCAGGAAATCCGCTGGTGCCCCGGCTGCGGTGACTACGCCATCCTGGCCGCCGTCCAGGCCGTCTTCGCAGAACTCGGCGTCCCGCGCGAGAAATTCGTCTTCATCTCCGGCATCGGATGCTCCAGCCGCTTCCCGTATTACATGAACACCTTCGGCTTCCACACCATTCACGGCCGCGCCCCCGCCATCGCCACCGGCGTAAAACTGGTCCGCCCCGATCTCGATGTCTGGGTGGCCACCGGCGACGGCGACTCGCTCTCCATCGGCGGCAATCACACCATTCACATGCTGCGCCGCAACGTCGGCCTCAAAGTCCTGATGTTCAACAATAAAATTTACGGCCTCACCAAAGGCCAATACTCGCCCACATCGGAAGTCGGCAAAAAAGCTAAATCCACGCCCTTCGGTTCCGTCGATCGCCCGTTCAGCCCGCTGTCGCTCGCCCTGGGTTCCGAAGCCACCTTTATCGCGCGCTCCGTGGACGTCTTCCAGCAGCACCTGAAGGAAACCTTGCGGAAAGCGGCGGCGCACCAAGGTTCCGCCTACATCGAAATCCTGCAAAATTGCAATATTTTCAATGACGGCGCCTGGGAAACCCTCACCGAAAAAGAAGCCCGCAGCGAACAAGTCGTCCAACTCGAACACGGCAAGCCCCTGATCTTCGGAAAAAATCGCGACAAGGGGATTCGCCTGGTAGGTCTGGACCTCGAAGTAGTCGCCCTGGGAAACGGCATCACCGAAAAAGATTTGCTGGTCCACGACGAGCACAATCCAAATCCAGTCTATGCGTTCGCTTTGTCGCGCATGGATTCCATGCCCGGATTCCCCACTCCCATCGGCGTCCTCCGCGCGCTGCAAGGCGTCCCGCGCTACGAAGATCTGATCCAACAGCAAATCCGCGAAGTCCAAGCCAAAAAAGGCAAAGGCGATCTAGCCAAACTTCTCCGCGCCGGCGACACCTGGGAACTAAAAGCCTAAGCGCACCGAAGCAGCGCCGGCCGGTAGGCAGGCGTCCCGCCGGCTCTTGGCAGTTGAATCGACCTTTGAATTTGTAGCGGCCGCCTGCTTTTTTCAGGCGGGCGTTTCTGATTTTGTTTTCGAAGTTGAATTTGTTTTGATTTTGATTTTGTAGCCGCCGTCATCCTGAACCCGCGAACGCGGGTGAAGGACCTCTCTTCGCTACTCCAAAGCTCTCTCGCGCAAACGACAATCGCCGCTATTTCTCTCTCTCTCGCTTTTATCTGTGTTCATCTGTGGTGAATTTGACTTTGTCTCTACTCACTCGCCGCGCCGCTACCCGCGCAACTTGCGTTTTCTTCCAGTCGGATCAATCGGCAACGAAGCCGTCTTCCAATCCACTCCAGCGGGCCTCTTCCCCACTCCCGCAACGTACAAAACTCCTTCCCTCACTCCATCAATCCCCAAATCACGATCGATCTTCGAATCCGCCATCGCCATCGTGCAAAACGGCGCAAGCCCCAGCCAAGTTGCTACCAGACAAAACGTCTGGCACAAATGTCCCGCCTCCGTTAGCACCACGCGATAAGCGCGCGGATAGCGATACTTCCACTGCGTGCGCGTGAACACTCCAGTCATGAACACAAACGCAGCCGCTTCGGAAAACCAACGCTGCCCGATAACGTAATCAGACATCTGCTCGCGCGTCACACCGCGCCGCAACAATTCCAATCGATGGCGCGCAGCGTCATAGTGATAAATCCCCGGCGAAATTCCCTCCACGTCCCGCGCCACCACATAAGCCTCAATCGGATGCAAAGCTCCGCCCGATGGAGAAGTTTTCACCGCAAACCGCCCCAGCGGCGGCACAGAAACCCACTCGCGCACTCCCCACGTCAATCCCAGCAGCGTCGCTAAATCCGCCAGCGCAAGTTTTCCCGGTGCAAATCTTCGCCAAGTTCTTCGCGCCGTCAGCACGCGAGTGAATTCGCCCTCCTCGCGCGGCCGCGGCAAACGAGTCTGCTCGGCCCTCGGATAATGTTTCACTGGCACGGGCATCGCCCTCTCCTGCTTCAGCCCTTCCATGTAACGGCCGATGCGCACCAGGTCCGCTTCAAACGGAAGATCGCGACCGCTGAAGTGAAAGAAACCCGCGGCGGGATTCCAATCTTTCCACGCGACCATCGCGCGCTCGGCGGCTGGAGATTTGCGGTCGGAGCGTTGCAGCAGCGAATGTCGCGCCAGTTCTTTGATCGCGGCGCGCAGCGACGACGGAGAATATTGCGGCAGGTGACGGAAAAGCGCTTCCGCGGAACGCCAGCGGCTGAAGAAGTTCAATACTTCCGTCGCGATCGGCGCGGCCGTTGCGCCTTTGCCGGTCGCATAATTCTCGAAGATCAACTCCGCATCGTTCCAGTAGGAAACCAAAAACGGCGATCGCCGGAACAGCACCTTTTTCGCTTTGGCCATGCCAGATGGAACGAATCAGGGCGCGAAAGAGTTTATCGCGCCCACCCGAACGCGTTACTTGGATTTGGTCTTGAACGTCTGCCCGTAGTGCAAGGTCGGTCGGCAGACGACTCCAATGATCCCGCGCGCTCTCCGAAGGCTCCGCAAATTCAGATCAATCTTCTTCAGATCGGCCGTGAGGACCTTTCCGCGCAAAGCGCGCAGCTTCTTCTCCGCCTTGTCGATTTCCTTGGTAATGCTCTTCAACGTGAACTTAACGTTAGCCATTCCCTTCTCCTTCGCGGCGCCACTTCAACTCCGATAATCGGCGCGTAACCATGCTTCCAGCTGCGCTTCCCAGCTAAACGGAGCTACTTGGGTTTGCTCTGGAAATACTGTCCGTAGTGGAAGATGGGCGGGCAAACGTGCGCGAGGACCGCGCGAGCCTCCTTCAGGGCGCGCAAGTTCAGATTAATCTTCTTCACGTCAGCCTTCTCGACTTTTCTGCGCAGAGCGCGCAGCTTTTTCTCCGCCCTCTCGATTTCCTTAGTGATCTTCTTGAGCGTGAAGCTTATTTTCGCCATGCTGTTCTCCTCAAACAACGGACTGCGACCGCCATTGGTTAGTAAACTCGGGCCGACTACGGAAATTGTTCGGGAAACGGCGAAAGTGTAGTTGACGCCCACCACAGCGTCAAGAAAGATTGCGCCGCATCTCTTTCTCGGGACGAGCCTGACACTCGCAGCGAATCGAGTGTCACCGTTTGCAACGTGTCAGCCAGAACCCGTCACGATTATCGCTGGGCATTTCCATTTTCCGGCGCGTACGGCAATCCGATGCGCTGCAGCAGCGCCGCGAATCGAGGATCGGAATGCAAACTCGCAAATCGCGGATGCACCGCGATATTGATCAGGCGCACGGAGCGTTCATCATACGCTTTGTCCAGCCACCGGAATGCTTCGTCCTTTTGATCCAACCCGGCGTAAACCAGTGCGATGCTGTAAGGCGAAACATATTGCTGCGAGGACATCTGCAGAAGTTCATGCAGAATCACGAGCGCTTCCGGTTTCTTGCCCGCCACGGCGTAAGCATTTCCCAGCTCGGCCTTGAACGAAGTTTCGTTGCCGGATAGCGCCAGCGCCTGCTGCAATTCTCGCAGCGCATTCGCGTACTCCCGCCGCGCCAAATATGCCTGGCCCAGGCATCCGTGCGCCACCGCGAAGCTGGGATCCATCGCCACGGTCTTCTGCGCCTGGGCCACAGCCTCATCGTATTTGCCGGCGAGATAATAGACCCACGACAAGTTGGCATTGATGATCAGCGAGCGCGGATCCAGTTCTTGCGCCAGCTTCATCTCCGAAATCGCTTCGTCGCTTCTGCCGGCGGACGCCAGCGCCAGCCCATACCAATGGTGACTATTCGCATCACCCGGATTCAACTCAATTGCGCGCTTGAATTCATCCAGCACGCCCGGCCATTCCAGCCGGTAAGCGCGAATCTGTCCCAGCACGGCGTGCGCGGAAGCCAGATTGTCGTCCAGTTGCAACGCCTTTACCGCGGCCGCTTCCGCCTCCGGCAGCACTTGCGATGACGGAACGTCCTTGTAATCCGCCGCCAGCGTCAAAGCTCCCGCCAGTCCTGCATATGACGGCGCATAAGTCGGATCCAGCTGAATTGCCTGCCGGTAATCAGAGACGGATTGCGTGACGCTCTCGCCGGTTCGTTTCGCGACATAGTAATTCCCTTGCAGGTACGCGTCATAGGCGGCCGGAACCACGGTGCGCGTTTTCGCCAGGCGCTCTTGCTCCGGCTGGGTCAGCTGAATCTGAATTTGCGTCACGATGTCGCGCGCTACGTCGCTCTGCAGCGCTAAAATATCCGTGACGGTGCGTTCGTAACTGTGCGCCCAAAGATTCTGGCCCGTATGCGGCTGCACCAGCTCCGCGGAGATGCGCACGCGATCGTCGGAGCGCAGCACCGAGCCTTCCACCAGCGCGTCCACACCTAATTCTTGCGCGATCTGCGCGGGGCTTTCGTGCTTGTCCTTGTATTGCATCACCGATGTGCGCGAGATCACCCGGAGTTTCTTGACCTGCGAAAGTTCGGTGATCAGTGCGTCGCACATTCCATCCGCGAAATAATCCTGCTTGGGATCGCCGGTAAGATTTTCCAGCGGCAGCACCGCCAGCGATTGAATAGACGCCGCGCCCACAGCCGGCGAGCCGCGCCACTTCACCTCGACGAGTTTCCACACAAGCGTCGTGATCAGCAGTAACGCCGCCACAGCCGATACGGCGAGCACCGCGCGGCCGAAGCGCGAGTCAGGGGCTGCCGGCGGCGCTAGGATCGCGGATGCTTGAATCGCGCTCGCCGGAATCACAGCCGAATTCGTGCGCAAGGCTTCCAATGCTGCGCGAATTTCGCTCGCGTGCTGATAACGTTGCGCGGGCTCCTTCGCCAGGCAGTGCTCGATCACCGAACGTAATCCCAGCGGCACGTTGTCCCGCAACGGCGGCGGTGAATCATGCAGAATCATCGAACTCAACTCGTACGACGTTCTGCCGCGGAACGGACGCTTGCCATTGGCCATTTCGTACAGCACCACGCCCAGCGCCCACACATCGCTTCGCGCATCCGCCGGCTCGCCGCGAAATAATTCCGGCGCCATGTAGTGCATCGTCCCCACAATCGCGCCTTCCGAAGTCAGCGTGCTGATGGATTGCGTCTTCAGCGTGATCTCGCCCGGAGTCATGTGCTTGGCCAGGCCGAAATCCAGCACCTTGACGCGCCCTCCGGGCATCACGATGACGTTCGGAGTTTTCAAATCGCGATGAATCACACCGCGTTCGTGCGCGTGCGCCAGGGCGTCGGCGATTTGCTCGCCGTAGCGAATCACCGTCTCGACGGGCAGCCCATCTTCCGGAATTTGTTCCGCCAGAGAGCGCCCGCTGACGAATTCCATGACGATGTAGCTTTTGCCGGCCTCTTCGCCGACGTCGTAAATCGTGCAAATATTAGGATGGTTCAGCGCGGAAGCGGTGCGCGCCTCGCGAATCAAAAGCGCGCGCGCATTTTCGTCGTGATTCAGTTCGTCAGGCAGGAATTTCAGAGCAACATCGCGACTCAGCCGGTCATCATGCGCGCGATAGACCACGCCCATCCCGCCGGCGCCGACTTTTTCGACGATTCGGTAATGCGAGACGGTCTGGTCGCTCACGTGTGGACAACGCTCAAGCGAACATCTTAGGCCGCGCCAGAAAGCCAAGTCAACGCGGAAGCCTATGGTCGTTGCGTCGCAGAAATCGGCCCCGCCAGGAAACACCCGTGGCGCAGCTCAACAGTTTTTGCAGTTTGTGGCTCCATTCACTTGGAACTATTGCTGTAGCAAGACTGATACTGTGCCAGCCGACAGGTTCGCCGTCGCAAGATCGAGCTTCCCATCGCCGTTGAAATCCGCCGCCGCGATCTGGAAGGGGAACGCTCCTACCGAGTAGGGCGAACCCGATGCTGGTGCGAATGTGCCGTCGCCGTTTCCGAGCAGAAGCGTTACGGTGCCGTCGCCATAGTTCGCGACCGCCAAGTCCAACTTGCCATCGCTATTAAAATCCCCTGCTACGATCGCGGTCGGCCCACTTCCAACCGGCATGGTTGTTGGCGCCCCGAACGTTCCATCGCCATTTCCCAATAGGATGATCACCGCGTTGCCGGTGGAATCCGTCGCGGCGATATCCAGCTTGCCGTCACCGTTAAAATCGCCGGTCGCGATTGCGGAAAGGTACTGCCCGACAGGAATTGGGGAACCGTTTGCCTGCGTGAATGTCCCGTCTGCGTTGCCAAGCGATACAGTCAATCCTGCACCCGGATACATTGTCGAGCCGCCGCTCGCCACAATCGCATCCAACTTTCCGTCTCCGTTGAAATCCCCCACCGCCACGCCTTCCGGGAATCCGCTGGTGAATAGGTTGCCTGCCGTGGAGAATGCCCCTTTCCCGTATCCGAGCGCGACAGATGATACGCCCGAGATTTGGCCGGTGATTGCAAGATCGAGGTTCCCATCCCCATTGAAGTCCGCCGGCGCTAGGCTGGATACGGGCATGCTGAACGCATTCGCGATCTGCGCCGACGAAAAGGCGAAGGTTCCATCTCCCTTCCCCAACAGGATGGCTGCGGCCTGATTGTTGAACTCCGCGACTGCCAGTCCGAGATGACCACTGTGGTTGAAATCACTCGCAACGATCGGTCCGACATAGGGCGAAGCAAAGTCATCGTACGGCGGGCTCGGCACTCGCATCGGAAAGCCCGCGGCCTGCACAAATGTGCCGTCGCCGTTTCCGAGGAATACGTTCACCGAGGTTTCTGCTGCGATGGCCAAGTCCGGCTTACCATCCTCGTTGAAATCGCCGATCGTAATTCCAAACGGGTTGAAAATCGTCAGCGGGGAATTCGCCGCAGCTGCGAAAGAGACGGTTGTTTCGGGCGCGGCGACTTGGAAATAGACCACGTTGGACGCGCCGCCGCCTGGCGCGGGATTCACCACCGTCACCACGGCCGTCCCCGCGTTCGCCACTTCCGCCGCTGGAACCGCCGCAGTGAGATGTTCGGCGTCAACAAAGGTTGTCGCCAGCGGCGTGCGATTGAAATTAATCGTCGCGACCGGAAGGAATCCTGTCCCGCTGACATGCAAAATGAACGCCGAATTCCCGGGTGAAACCGCCGTGGGTAGTAGCGGCTGATTCAAGAACGGGACCGGGTTCCCCGCAGCGGCAGTCGGGTTGATTTGAATGCTCATGGCACCGTTGATTGCAACCAAGTTGGCCGCGTCCACTACCGTCATCTCGAAATACCACGTTCCGGCAGCAGTGGGCGTTCCGCTGATCATTCCCGTGTTCGGGTTCAGAATTAATCCATCCGGCACTGCGCCCGCCACCTCAAATCCTGTGAGAATGGGCCCGTCGTACACACTCCATTGAAACGGAGACGAGCCACCGTTGAGAGTGATCGCCTGGCTGTAGGCTTCCCCCACTGATCCGTTCGCCAGTGTCTGAAATGGAATCTGCGGATCGGGGTTCACGGAAATTTGCAGAGAAACTTTCTTGGTCTGGTCGATTGTGGACGTCGCAGTCACCGTCGCCTGTTGTCCGCTGGTAATAGCGCCAACCGGGGGATTGTATGTGACAGATGTCGCGGTGGGACTGCTGAGAATGCCGGGGCCAACCAGGCTCCATGCGACCCCTTCGGCGCGCGTCTGATTCGTAACGGTTGCAGTGATGCCAAGCGTCTGGCCCTGATCAATGGATTGTGACGAGGATGGAGACAAGGCAATCGAAATCGGCGGCGCCGAAGATGAACATGCGCTGGTAACCAGCGCCAGCGCCACAAGAAATGGCGTTGCACAGCAACGGCGCATTCGGGACATGGCATCTCCGCGAGCATTTTCCTGCGGGGACGGAGTATTGCACATATTCTGCAGCTCCGCACGCGCGATGTTACGGCGATGTGTACTTACTATTATAGTTAAAGTCCTGCGCAAGATTCTGACACCTGAAGTTCAGCTTCGAGCGGAGATGGATGAGCTGGCACGTACTACTGCGTGTAAGTTACGTTATCGTATCCCCGCTGCCAGGCGCTCAGTTCGCTGGTAGCGAAGAGGCGGGGGCCAGCAAGGACGCGGGCGCGGAATTCTTGGCGACGGTTGGGGATTGTTGCGACGGAAGTGGCGGCATCAGGGCCAACGCGTGGTCGCGTGCGGCGGCGAATTCGGTCCAATCGCGCTTGGATATTGGATCGGATGGCGGCAGCGGCAGGCGCTCGAAATTCAGGAATTCTTTGCCGTGTTGGATGCGGAAATCCAGGTGCGGGCCAGTGGCGAGGCCGGTCATGCCGACCAGCCCAATCCGCTGACCTTGCTCGACGTGCTCGCCGGAGTGCACCAGCACGCGCGACAAGTGCATGTAGTAGGTGGTGTAACCGTTGCTGTGCTGAATCTCGATCAGGTTGCCCGCACCGCCTTTTCTGCCGGCGAAAATCACGCGGCCGTCGCCGATGGTCTGCACAGGCGTGCCGGTGGGCGCGGCGTAATCAATTCCCAGGTGCGGGCGGTATTCTTTCAGAATGGGATGATAACGATGCTGGCTGAAATGCGAAGTAATCACCGCGGCAAATTTCAGCGGCGAATGCAGAAAGGCTTTCTTCATGGACTTGCCGTCCGGTGTGTAATACGCGGGCTCGCCATTGGGGCCATGAAACAGGACCGCGCGGTAAGAATGCAGGCCATTGTTGTACTCTGCTGCGAGAATGCGGCCGTAGGAAGCGACTTCTCCACTTTCGAGCGTTTTCTTCTCGACGACCACGCGGAAAGTGTCGCCCGGCCGCGGATCGGTGTAAAAATCCAAGTCCCAGCCGAATATTTGCGCCAGGCGCATGGCCAACTCCGGCCTTTCACCCGCGTCGAGCACGGCATTGAAGAGCGAGCCGTTCACTTGGCCGACAACGCCGACTTCCTCGGTTTCCGACGGAATGGTCTGCACTTCGGCGTGAAAATCATCTCCTTGCGGCCGGATGTAAAGGATGCGATCGGCGTCGATGCGGTAACGCACTTCGCGCAGATCTCCCAGGGACGAGCGGCCCACCACGAAGCGATTTCCCGCCCGCAGGTGGCGCAGATCGAAAACAGATTGTGCGCAAACCATCAAACGCGCGGCGGTGTTCGGCGTGAATCCCATGCTCTGCAGGAAAGCTGGGAACGGTTGGCGCGCCGGGACTCTCGCTTCGCTGAACAGGACCAACTGCTCCTGCATGCGATGAGCGTCTTCACGCGAAGGAGAAGGTTGCGTCATGACTTGGTAATCGGAGGCGGATGTGCGCAGGTAATTCACGCCAACGACGCCCGTTACGGCAATGGCGACCAGCAAAATGCAGATCAAAATCTTGAGTGTTGTTCCCATAATTCCCTACAGCGAATAATTTACGAAGTTGGGAGCATAACGCAATGCGCCGCGGGGCAGGAAGTGAAATGCTGCGGATTTGCTCATCGGTGCAACAGGCGAGATTGCCACATATCCGCGTCCGCGTTACCGAACGCCAATCAAAAGTTAGTGCGAGGCGCCCGCGGCGGTGGTGTACTGCGTTCGGCGCGAGGATTCGGCAAAATAATTTCGTTCGCGCAGGCCGTGATAAATGCGTCCGGCGATTTCGGAAGCGTGCGGACCGCTCACGGCGCGGCTGCCTCCGCGAATCAGAACCACCAGCACGATTTTCGGATGCGCCTGGTCGGCATAAGAAACAAACCAGCCGAGGCGTCCGCCGAGCGATTCGTCATTGCATGTTCCGGTCTTACCAAGAGCTTGCTCGCCGTCCGGATCGTAGCTTTGCTTCGCCGTGCCATACATCACGGCGGCCAACATGCCTTCGCGCAAATCTGGCAGCAGCGGCGCGATGTCGAGTTGCTGGCGCACGCGCGGCTGAAAATTTTGGCGCGCCTGTTCGGTGCGCGGATATTGCAGGTAATACTGCGTACCGCCGTTGGCGAGAGTGGAAACCAGCGACGCAAGCTGCAACGGCGTGAGCCGGATGCCTTCGCCGAAACTGGACATGCGCGCGACGCCGCCGTACGCGGGAGGAACAGAGGGCACCAGGCCGGGCTGCTCTTCGGGAATATCGTAACCAGCGCGCTCACCCAAGCCGACAAGCCGCGCGTATTGATGGACGCGCGGGAAACCCAAGCGCGTGCCGACCTGTTCGAAATAGACATTATTGGAATGCGCCATCGCTTCGGTGAGGTCCATGTAGCGGCGATGGCCCACTTGCAGCATGGTGTCGCGAGTGATGACGCCTTCCTGCAATCCGGCGAGGGCGATGACGGGCTTAATTGTGGAGCATGGTTCGAAGCCGGAAGAAAATGCCATTTTCTGATTGACGATTGTGAGGATGCGGCCGGTGGATGGATCCATCGCGAGCACCGAGCCGTTCGCGTGGCCCAGGGCGCCTACCGCTACCTGGCGAATTACCGGATCGTCATACTCAGCATTGTCATCCTTGGTTGGATCGCCGTATGCCGAAATGCCGGATTTTTTGTGGCGCGTGCGGGTGGTGGAATTCGCAGGGGCCGCCGCAACCGCGACTGCGAACGTGCCGGCGAGAAAAAGGCAGAGCACCGGCATAAATTGTCTAAAGGCTGGGCTAGGTTGCATCGAGTCCTGTATCGGCCCGCGAATCGCGTACTTCAGCCGACTGAACGTCAGTGTACGGAAATAATAGAGGAGAGTGCAACTGTTAAGGAGGACAGCGTTCCTGGCTGGCATGGCTGGACCAAGGGACAGCTGTGGAGCGCGGCAGGACGATCGCGCACAGGGCGAGGCGGCGGGCGGCCGCCCCGCATCCGGCGCGAAATGATTCGTGCGCTGAAACTGCAGCGCTGCAGGCTAGCGGCCGGCGCGACCCTGCGAGGAAGCGGTGGCTGCGGCTGCTTTCGGTGGCTGCTTGGCTGCGTCGGCTGCGGCCAACTTTTGCGCTTCGGCAGAGGGCTTGCCGTTTCCATCGGCGGGAACGGCGGGATGCGGGAGCAGGCCCAGCGCCTTGCGCAGGTCGTGCTCGATTTTGCCGCGGATGTCCGTGTTTTCCTTCAGGAAAACGCGGGCGTTATCGCGGCCCTGGCCCAAGCGTTCGTTCTTGTACGAAATCCAGGTGCCGGATTTTTCGAGCAGGCCATTGCTGACGCCCAGGTCAATCAAATCGCCTTCGCGCGAGACGCCTTCGCCGTAAATGATGTCGAACTCAGCCTCGCGGAACGGTGCAGCAACTTTGTTCTTTACGATCTTCGCGCGCGTGCGTGAGCCGATGACGCGGTCGCCTTCCTTGATGGACTGAATGCGCCGGATATCCACGCGAATCGAGGCGTAGAATTTCAGCGCACGGCCACCCGTGGTGGTTTCCGGATTGCCGAACATCACGCCGATCTTCTCGCGGATCTGGTTGATGAAAATCAGGCAGGTCTTCGATTTCGAGACGATGGCGGTGAGTTTGCGCAGCGCTTGCGACATCAAGCGCGCCTGCAGGCCCATCTGCGCATCGCCCATATCGCCTTCCAGTTCAGCGCGCGGCACCAACGCTGCCACCGAGTCCACCACGATGATGTCCACCGCGTTCGAGCGAATCAGCGCTTCGGCGATCTCGAGCGCTTGTTCGCCATTGTCCGGCTGCGACACGAGCAGGTTGTCCACGTCCACACCCAGCTTGCGCGCGTAGGAAGGATCGAGCGCGTGCTCGGCGTCAATGAAGGCCGCCTGTCCGCCCAGCTTTTGCGCCTCGGCAATCACGTGCAACGTCAAGGTTGTCTTACCGCCGGATTCCGGGCCGTACACTTCGATCACACGACCGCGCGGGAAGCCGCCTACGCCCAATGCGGCGTCAATAGAGATCGAGCCGGTGGGGATCACGTTCACGGGGACCAGGACGTCCTTGTTCCCTAGGCGCATGATGGAGCCCTTGCCGTACTGCTTTTCAATCTGCGAGATTGCCAAATCCAGGTTTTTTGACTTTTCGTCGTTCACAGTGCCACCTCAAGAGGAGTATCTGTTTGGTCTTAGCTGGAGACCGAGGCGGAGTGAGTTTAACACTGAGTGCCCGTTCCCGGCTCGGCCATTTCGAGGGTCATAATATCACCAGGCGAACAAAAAGCAAAAGGTATTTTGGGCGCGATGGCTAGGTGATTTTCGCCTGAATATCAGGCAAAATGAAATACGGGCGAGGACAAATCATGGAATCGGCAAAAGTCGGTAAACGCGGCGCGATTATCGTGCCTGCAAAGTTGCGCAAGCGCTTCGGAATTGAAGAAGGAACCATGGTGATCGCCGAAGAACGTGACGACGGAATACTCATTCGCCCGGCGGTCGTCATGCCTGTAGAACGCTATAGTCCGGAGCGCAAGGCGGAGTTCCTGCTCTCCACGTCTACGACGGCGCAGGATTACGAGCGCGCACGGAAAGAAGTGAAAAAACTCGGCATCGATCCGGATGCGATCCGGCACAGGCGTCCGCAATAGATGGACCGGCTTTTCCTGGACGCGAACGTGCTTTTCTCGGCGGCATATCGCCCTGACGCCGGCCTGCTAAGCCTCTGGAAACTGAAAAACGTCACGCTGTGTTCTTCCCGGTACGCTATCGAACAGGCGCGGTTCAACCTTGATGACAACGACCAGCGTGCTCGGCTAGAAACACTCACACGGCATCTTCATTTATTCCAGGCGGCCGCGCGCGATTTGCCGAGCGGCATTTCCCTCCCCGAGAAAGACGTTCCGATTTTGCTGGCGGCTATCGAAACAAGCGCGTCGCACCTTTTGACCGGCGATGTACGCCATTTCGGATCACATTTTGGGCGTCGGATCGCGGACACATTGATTCTGCTTCCCGGCGAATACCTGCGAGCGCGCACTTAGTAGCTGCAACCTCGCAGGCAGTGGTGAGCGTCGTTCAATATTTGTAGAAGCCGCGGCCGGATTTGCGGCCGAGCCAGCCGGCGGCCACGTATTTGCGCAACAGGGGGCAGGCGCGATATTTGGGATCGCCGAAGCCGGTTTGCAGCACCTCTAGGATATTCACGCAGACGTCCAGCCCGATGAAATCAGCCAGCTCGAGCGGACCCATGGGATGGTTCATGCCCATTTTCATTACCGCGTCTACTGCTTCTGGAGTGGCGACGCCTTCCATCACTGCGAAGGCGGCTTCATTGATCAGCGGCATCAGGACGCGATTGGAAACGAAGCCGGGCGCGTCGTTCACCGCGACTGGTTTCTTCTCGAGTTTCTCGCACAGCTGGGTTGTGGTCTGAAAAGTGTCGTCGCTAGTAGCCAGGCCGCGGATCACTTCCACCAACGCCATTATCGGCACAGGATTCATGAAGTGCATCCCGATGAATTTATCGGGGCGCGAAGTTTGCGCGGCGAGCTGCGTGATAGAAATTGAAGATGTATTGCTCGCGAGGATTACGCCAGGCTTGAGGGCCGCGTCCACATCCTTCAGGAGCCGGACTTTTAGATCGAGCTGTTCGGGGACGGCTTCGATGGCGAAATCGGCGGCGGCCAGCGCGGAGACCTCGGTAGTTGGCTGGATGCGCGAGAGGGTGATCGGCTTATCGGCAGCAGTGATTTTTTCCTTCTTCACTTCGCGATCGAGGTTCTTGCCGATGGTCTCGAGGCCGCGTTCGAGAAAGCGCGGTTCGACATCGCGCAGAATCACGCTATAGCCGGCGCGCGCAAGAACGTGCGCGATGCCGTTGCCCATCGTCCCCGCACCGAGCACTGCGACAATCTTGATTTGATCGAGTGACATAGGTGCTGATGATAATGGAAGTTGAGGAGTCAAAGGAAGCAAAGGAAGCAAAGGAAGCAAAGGAATTTGATGGACGTCAGGAAGTTGCCGTGGTTCTGGCAGCGCGCCGCGAGCGGCGAAGGCTCGATGGCTTCGACCTGAGGGCCAGCCAAGCAACCAGCGTAGCGAGTTTCTCGTCTTGGGACCAAGGCGGTCCAAGGGAACGCCCAAGCTCAGCGATGCGGCGCGTTAGATCGTCGGGCCGGAGGCGCAGCATTTCCGGCGCCTCGTCGCGGAGGTCGCGTTCCTTCGCGGTCTTGCTCAGGAGGCCGCAGCGGGCGCAGGCGTGGAGCAGCGATTCGCGAAAGAGTTCGCCATCGGCAGTGTGAATCAGTGCGTGTGACGCCAGAATATCCGGCAAGTTTGGCAGCGGTCTACCTGACGCGAGAACCAAACCGCTACGCATCAGCCGGTAGCCCTGCGCGTGCAGACTTTCCTGGAGCTCGCAGATCGCACGATAGGCGAGGTCTCGCGCTTGGGTCCGGACGCCGGCGACGAAGTCGCGGCCTTCGTCGAGCGGCATCGTCTTCGCGGTATGGTAAGGCTGGCGAAAACGGTAGGTGAAAGTTTGAATTAAGTGGATTCGCTGCCGCGCCAAAACGCAAGGCACGCCTTTCGAGACAGACAGCGCAACCAGCGCAGTCCAACCAGAGTGCGCGCGAAATCCAAGCGCCGCTGATTTCATCGGCTCTCCTTGGCGCTGAACGGCCTGCCAGGCTCGAGAATATCGAAGAGGCAAAGGAACCACACGACGTGGAGGAACGTCAAGTGAATCGCGTGATGGGTCTCCGTGGCGCGGAAGGTTCGATTTGATCTGTTAGGTTTGAGACGCGTCGATGACCTGGCGGATCATTTCTTGCGCGCGTTTTTGTGATGTGGGCGTGACACAAATTCGCAGCTGGCCGGCGGCGGCGCTGGTTGCGGCGCCGATGCCGATGTTGCTGAGGAAGGTGACGAGATTTTCTTTCAGTGTGGCGTCCTGGCCGGACCAGACTTCGACGGTCGCTTGTTCCGGATCGAAATCTTCGGAAACGTAATCGGGCGGGACATCGGACGAATCGTCGTCATCCTCAGCCGCCTGCGGTTCTGGGGCCGATGAATCAGAATCGCGGGGCTCGTCGTCCGTTTCTTCTGGCGCCTTCTCGCGGCGGCGATTGGCCTGCTCCAGCGCCGCGTTGGCCACGCGGTGATCGCGCGCATGAGTGAAGATCGCGTAGACATCTTCTGACCAATTCCGCAATGCGCCGACCTTGTCGTTACGCGCATGGTAGGGAATCTTCGAGGCTTCTAGCGCTTTAATAATTTCATCCCGCGTTCGCGCGTCAGTCCCTGTCCACAAAAGTTCGGGCGTGCCTGAAAGCTCAGGATCGTTGGAATGAATTTCCGTTTCTTCGAAACGCTCCACGAGTGCGACGTCGCAATCGGAGCAACGCGTGAAACCGGGCCGATACTCAGCTTCGCAATTAGGGCAGTACATTGGGATTGGCGAGAAACGCCTCGCTGCGCGGGCATACCCGGTTCGAACTCGACTCGAATGGTTCGGGCGTTCACGGTGCCCGCGAGCCCGTAACAAGGATCGAGACACAGTTGAAATCCATCCCGCATTCGCGCAATTCTGAGACTAAAAATTACGTTCTGGTGACTGAATCCCGCTAGCTCCAGGTCACTGATGTCGTCCAAAAGAAACGAGACGACGACATGCTTTCGGAGAACATAGTAACCCTTGGCATCTACCTCACCGGTCAAGTCCCGGGTGTACAAGCGGATGCACGAAGTGCCTGTTCGATCGAGCGAAAGGCCAAGGATTTCAGCGTCGTGAAAACTCGGCCGCCGTCCAAACCACGCAATCAACGCTTGGGCCCCGGGGAGGTCGTGGATTGCATCAACTCGATCTTCGGGCAAGATGAATCACCGTTCGATCGCGAGCGCGACAGCGTTGCCGCCGCCGAGGCAGAGGGCTGCTATGCCGCGCTTTAGATTGCGGCGCTGCAATTCGTAGAGGAGCGTGACCAGGACGCGGGCGCCGGATGCGCCGATAGGATGGCCCAGCGCCACCGCGCCGCCATTAACGTTTACCTTTTCGGGATTTAGTTTCAGCACGCGGGTTACGGCGATGGCTGCAACCGCGAAGGCTTCATTCAGTTCGTAGAGGTCCACATCTTTATCTCGGTCCCAGCCGGTCTTCTGCAAAAGTTTTTCGACTGCCTCCACCGGGGCCATCATCACCCACTTGGGTTCAACGCCGCTGACGGCTTGCGCGACGATGCGAGCCATGGGCTGTTTTCCGAAGCGCGCGGCATTTTTTTCGCTGGTGACGATCACTGCGGCGGCGCCGTCGTTGGTTCCGGGCGCGTTCCCTGCAGTTACCGTGCCGTCTTTCTTGAATGCGGGCTTCAACTTGGCGAGAATTTCCAGCGAAGTATCTTCGCGCGGAGATTCGTCGGCCTTGATGACGATGGGCTCGCCTTTCTTCTGCGGAATTTCCACTGGCACGAGCTGCGCGCCGAAGAAACAGGATTTCATCGCGCGAACCGCTTTCTGATGGCTTTCGAGCGCGAACTGATCCTGCTCCTCGCGCGAGATTTTATATTTTTCGGCGACCAGCTCACCAGTTACGCCCATGTGAAAATTTTCGTGCGCGTCCCACAGGCCGTCGTTGATCATGGAGTCGATCATTTCCTGATTGCCGAGGCGGAAACCGCTGCGCGCGCCTTTCAGCAGGTACGGGCAGTTGGACATGGACTCCATGCCGCCGGCGACGACGACTTCGGATTCGCCCAGCTGCACCGCTTGCGCCGCGAGGCCAACAGCTTTTAAACCGGAGCCGCAAACTTTGTTGATGGTCATGGCCGCGACGCGCGGGTCGAGCCCGCCGCGCAAAGCCGCCTGGCGCGCCGGGTTCTGGCCCAGGCCCGCCTGCACGACGTTGCCCAGGATCGCTTCATCAACTTGATTTGGTTCGATGCCGGCGCGGCGTACGACTTCGGCGACAACTTTTGCGCCGAGTTCCGTTGCAGCGAGCGGTGCGAGCCCGCCCATGAATTTTCCGATGGGCGTGCGCACGGCGCTTAAGATGACAGGTCGTTCCATGATCATTGCTCCTTCGGGCCTCGTCGCTCGAAAATACAAGTATAAGCGGCGCGCGAAACGCGGTCAATTTCGCCGACGTCCGTCGCGTTGTTCGTTTGTGTATCAGCGGCTAATGCGACGCGTCGAGCCACTCTTCCGCCAGAACCGCGTAGAGGTATGTATCGCGCCACTCACCTTTCTCCATGGCGTTTTTGAGGAACAATCCTTCGCGGCGCATGCCCAGTTTTTCCATCACACGATACGAAGCGCGATTTTGCGCGTGGCAGGTACCCCAGACGCGGTGCAGCTTCAGTTCGTTGAAAGCGACATTAAGCACGGCGCGGGCGCTTTCGGTCATGTAGCCATGTCCCCAATATTTGCGATTGAGAACGTAGCCGAAGTCGCCAGTGCGGTTCGCTTCGTCACTGATCCGAAGTTCGATTGAGCCGATTAGGCGGCGTTCGCGCTTCAGTTCGATTGCGAGACCCACGTTGGGGCGTGGCCACTGCGCCTGCGCGACGAGAGCACGAGTAAGAAATTCGCGAGTTGCTTCCTGCGTGTTGGGTCCCCAAATCATCAAGCGCGCCACTTCGGGATCGGACGCATACTCGTGCACGTCCGTTTCATCTTCGGCGCGCATCTCGCGCAGCAGCAGCCGTACGGTCTCAAGCGGAAACCAGCGATTCATTTCCCCATGATAGCGAATGGCAGGGGCGGGCGACAGGGCGCGTGGAATCGCTGGCTTTCGCCTTCTGTTCGCCTATGGAAAACTCTGCTAAGATAGTCGTGCGAGAATGGCACGCCATGAAAACCAACGAAAATCTGGAGCGAAACGCCGGCTTGAATCCCGGGCAGCGCGCGGCGGTGGAGCATGGTGACGGGCCACTGCTGGTGGTGGCGGGCGCCGGCACCGGCAAGACGCGCGTAATCATCGAGCGGATTCGCAATCTGCTGGAGACGAATCCGGATCTGGCCGGGGAGAGCATCCTGGCCCTGACGTTTACCGACAAAGCCGCCGGGCAGATGAAGCACCGCGTGGTGAAAGCTATCGGGGAACGCGCCGAGGGCGTGTGGCTGAGCACCTTCCACAAATTTTGTCTGGAAAAAATCCTGCAGGCGACGAATCCGGAATCGCAGCCGCTCGATGAAATTGATCACAAGATTTTGCTGCGGCGGCATATCGGCGAGCTGGACCTGAAACATTTCCGCAGGCTGCAGGATCCCGGCGAATTCATCAGCGACTTCGTGAAATTCTTTTCGCGCTGCCAGGACGAACTGGTGACGCCGGAAGATTATGAGCGATTCGTTGCGGGACTACGCAAGACACACGACGCCACTAAGAAATTGCTGGAGTCGGATGCGCTGCAAATCGCTGAGGATGAAGTGGCGCGGCAGGAGGAACTGGCGCGCGTGTATCGCATCAGCGAACGACTGCTGCGCGCACGCAACTTGCTGACGTTCGGCGAGCAACTGATGCACGCGGTACAGATGTTGCGCAGCGACGCTGCCCTACTGAAGCGGATGCACGAGCAGTACCGCTACATTCTGGTGGACGAGTTTCAGGACACCAATATCGCGCAACTGGAGTTGCTGTGGCTGCTGGCGGGCGAACGCCGCAACATCGTTGCGGTGGGTGATGACGATCAGGCCATTTACCGCTTCCGCGGAGCGTCCTTCGGCAGCTTCACGATTTTTCTGAAGCGCTTCTGCGGCGTCACCGACGCGAAGCTCGGTCCCGCGACGAAGAAATTCTTGGTTTCGCTTTCGCAGAATTATCGCTCGACGCAGCGTATTCTGCGCGTGGCCAGCGAAGTGATCCGGCACAACGAAAAATCTCCGCTGCTGCCGCCCAAAGCGCTGACAACCGAAAATCGCGAAGGCGAAAAAATTCGCATCGCGGAATTTGGCATGCCCGAGGAAGAAGCACATTGGGTTGCTTCTGAAATCGAGCGGCTGCACGCGGCGGGCGCGCCGTGGCGCCACTTCGCGGTGCTGTACCGCAAGCATACGCACCGGGAAAAGCTGGTGGATGAATTGCGCCGGCGCGAGATCCCGTTTGTGATTCGCAAATTATCGATTCTATCCAGCACGCTGGTGCGCGATCTGCTCGCATGGCTGCGGCTGATCGTGGTGCCGGGAGACAACGTGGCCTGCGCGCGTGTGCTGGCAGCGCCGTACTGGGGCTTGGAACCGCGCGACCTGGTGCGGCTGGCGGAGCGCGCCGATAAAAATCACCGCCGGCCTCTCGGTGACGAACTGGAAACGGCGCAGAACGAAGCGCCGTTCAACGAGCGCGGACGGCTGCGCGAATTGGTGCAATTGCTGAACCAGCTGCGCCAGAGCGCGACGCGTTCCAGCGCGACGGAATTGCTCGACGAATTGATTGCCGGATTGGCCGTTGCACCGCTGCCGTCAGACCAGGATCGCTACTACCTCGATCGCTTCGTAAAGTTCGTGAAAGAGTGGGAACGCAAGAGCGAAGAAAAACAGCTGCGGCATTTCATCGAATACCTCGCGTATTTTTACGAGGCAGGCGGCGATATCTCGCTGGAAGAAGAATTAGCCGACGATGCGGTGCAGTTGATGACCGTACATTCCGCCAAGGGCCTGGAATTCCCACACGTTTTCATCCTGCGCGTTTCCAAGAACGACTTCCCTTCCGGTCCGCGCAAAGTGGTTTTCGAATTTCCTCCGGAGATGATGAAGGAAGAACAACCCAAGGGCGATTTCCAGATTCAAGAAGAACGGCGGCTCTTCTACGTGGCGCTCACACGCGCCGAGCGGCAACTGACGCTTTCGACGCTGGTGAACAAACGCAAGAAGCCTTCGCCCTTCCTCGACGATTTCCTGACGAACGCGAAAATCAAAGCGTTGGACACGCATCAATTGCTGCCGCAAGTCCACGTGCCGCCTGCCGTGGAAACCGCAGGGCCCGAAGCCGATTCGAGCGACCCGACGCAACTTTTTCCTGCCGGCAGCGAACCATCCAAGGCGTATTCGCGCGTGGCGCTGTGGGCCAAGGCGTTTCATCCGCCGCGCCCCGAGCCGCTGCAGCTGAGCGCTTCGGCGATTGATGCCTACGACCGCTGCCCGATGCGCTACATGTTCCAGTACGTCTGGGGCGTTCGCGGTGGCGCGCACGCCATGGCGACGTTCGGCAACGTGATGCACCGTACCATCAAGGAATTCGTGGCGGAGCACGGCAAGCGAAAAAAGGTTCCGTTCGAAGAGGTGTGCACGATTTACGATCGCGAGTGGTCCGCCGCGGGATTCATTGACGAATATCACGAAGAGGAGTACCGGAAGGCGGGGCGCGAGCAACTCGAAGCATTTCATCGCAGTTACTGCGGGGCACCGGCCGACGTGCTGCATCAGGAAAAAACTTTCGAGCTGCCGCTAGAGCATGACGTGATCGTCACGGGGCGGATGGACCAGGTGAACCGCCTCAACGGAAACCAGGTCGAAATTATTGATTACAAAACCGGCAGGCCGAAAGACGTGAAGGCCGCGGCGAAAGATTTGCAGCTCGGCGTGTACGCGCTGGCGGCGGAAGAGGTGCTGGACCTCGATCCGGTGCGGTTGGTGTTCTACAACCTGATGACGAATGAAGCGCTGGCCGCGACACGCGACGCCAAGGCGTTGAAAGAGACCAAAGAGAAAATCGCGGAAGTGGCGGACCTGATTCGCGCCCGCGAATTTTCCGCGAAGCCGGGCTTTGGCTGCCGATTCTGCGACTACAAACCGCTGTGCCCCGCGCACGAACAGTTGATTTCGATTCGGCTGGCGCAGCAGCCAGCGGCCGCGCAAGAACATTCAGATTCCTAGCAACGATTGAAGCGACGAGTTGCACGGAAACCGTCGCTACAAAAAAACGGGGCGTCGCGATTTCTCGTGACGCCCCGTTTCATTTCCCGATTGGGCTTCTCTGCCTGACTAAGCCCGGGATGTTCCGCGCATGAACTACTGTGGAACTTTCTCCCCCGCGATTCAGCGGCGCGGCAAATTTCACAGCGCGCTCGAATCGCTTCGTCAATCTATAAAGGCCGCCGCCGTTGAAGTCAAGCAGAAAAACTTTTGCGCGAGAGCAAATTATGAAGCGTCGGAGCGCTAGCGGACATTGCTTACCGCAGCGCAAAAATAAAATCTGTACTTCAGCGGCCAAAGCCGCCGCGATTTTTTCGTGTTGATGCCGTGGCTGAAGCCACGACCTACAAAGATTGTCGAAGTTGCGGCGCGCTTGTTGCGGAGGCGAGAGATTTAGTGCAATCCGCTCTGGTAATAGCCCTGGCGCGCGGTCACGTCCAGGTCAGGGCGGCGCACGCGCACCTCGATGCTATGAAGATCCTTGCTGCGATCGGTGTCCTGCGGTTGGAACGTGATGGTGTACTGATTGCGAGCCTGTTCGGTGACGGAGGCGTAGAGATTTTCGAGGCCGCGATCCCGGCCGGCGTAAAAAGTATCGCCACCGGTGGAGGTGGCGTATCTCTCGAGGCGCGTGCTTTCCTTCTGGCCGAGCGCGTGACCCACGGAAATGGAATAGACCGAAATATCCGACTTCAGCAGGAGTTGCAAAGTCTGGTCCAGCGTGTGCTCGTTGCTGTGTGAATTGTTTCCGTCCGAAATCAGGAAAATAATTTTGCGGCGATCGCGCCCGCGGCTCTTGAGCATCTCGCCTGCCGCGTACACCGCGTCATCCATGTCCTTATCCTGTTTTTGCTGCTGCACGCCGAGCGTCGTTGGCGCTCCCGTCTCCAGCGAACGTCCGTTAGCGGTGGCGCCGGACGTCAACGGCCCTCCGACTGGCGAGCCGGGATAATGCGAGTGGAGGTCGAGGCGCTTTAGTTGCGTGAACAACAGGTCATTGTTGAAAGAAAATTCCGACACCGTCGTGGGAAATTGATCGTAGGTTACCAGCGCGACCTCGTCGTTCGGCCCGAATCCGCCGGAGATCGCAGTCAAGCTCTTTTGCACCTGGTCGGCGGACTTGATCGAGAGATCGTCATCAATCAGCACGACGGCGGAGAGCGGGTACGGGTCGGAGGTAAAGTAAACAATTTGCTGTTCAACGTTGTCGCAGAACACGCGGAACTCGTCCTTTTGCAAATCGCCGATCAGCTGCCCGTCGCGATTCTTCACGGTTACCGGAACGATCACCAGGTTGGTGCGGACCTTCAGAATCGCGCGCGTCTCGCTCCCTTGCTTGGGATTCTGCTGCGGCGCCGGCGATGGCGGCGCTGGTTGCGACTGTCCGGTCTGGGGCTGCGGTGTCTGTACCGGCGGAGCTTGTGGCGGAGCGCTGGGTTGCGCGGGCGGCGCCATCTGCCCCGGCTGCACAGGAGGCTTAGATTCCTGCTGCTGCGAACCCGGGCCGGCGGACTGCCGAGCCCCCGCAAGAGCGCCGAAAAGTAATACAATACCCAGCGTCGAAATCAATCGGGTCATCTGAGATTCTCGTTTCGGCCGGACGGCGCCATTTTAAAGTCGTGTGCTCATTTCGCAGCGGGCACTTTCCGGAAACATCCGCTGGCGCGCTGGGTGCATCGTATCAAATCAAACGTTACCGGCTACAGGGAGATTATACAATGCGGCTGACCAACCTCGCGGCGGGCATTTTCACACTGGCACTGGCGGGATACGTAGGCGTAACGACGGAGGCGCCGGCCAAGGGTGCCGCGCAGCCGGTTCCGCACGCGCGGGCCAATCAGCCAACCGGGCAGCCAGCGGGCCGGCCATCCAGCCCACAGAATGCGCCGCAAGATCAGGGGCAGGGGCCTCTGAAAGTTCAAACCAACGTCGTCAACGTGTTTGCCACGGTGCGCAACAAGCAGCACGGCATCGTCACCGACCTGAACAAGGAAGATTTCAAGATCACCGAGGACGGCGTTGAGCAAAAGGTGGAATTTTTCTCGAAGGAAGTGAATATGCCGATCACGCTGGGCATGCTGATTGACACCAGCGCCAGCATGGACCGGATGATTGACGCAGAACATGACGCCGCATCGCGATTCCTGCGGGAGGTGATGCGCCCGAAAGACGAAGCGATGGTGATTACTTTCGACTTCGACGTGGACCTGGTCGCCGATTTCACGCAAGACACTTCCGTGCTCGCCAGTGCGATTCGCAGCACCCGTGTGAATTCCGTTGGCGGAGGCGGTGTGGTGACGCCCGGCACATTTCCCGGTGGCACCAATGCCGGCGGCACGGATCTCTACGACGCTATTTACCTGGCCTGCCACGATGAACTGGCGACCGAAGCGGGACGCAAGGGCGTGATCATTTTGACTGACGCGGAAGACACCGGGAGCAAATTGCGCATGCAGGACGCCATCGAGGCCGCCCAGCGCTCGGACGCCGTAATTCACGTCCTGCTGATTTCGGATCGCATGGCGACATTCGGGACGGGACCCGGCGTGGCACATCGCATGGCGGATGACACCGGCGGGCGCGTGATTGATGTGCACAACGAAAAGTCGCTGGAAAAGGCGTTCGACGAGCTTTCCGAAGAACTGCGTTCACAATACGTGCTGGGCTACTATCCCACCAACATCAAGCGCGATGGCGTCTTCCGCAAAATTCAGGTGACGGTGGCGCGTCCCGACCTGAAGGTGTTGGCGCGCAAGGGATATTACGCGCCGTTCAAGTAGGGCGTGGTTTTCGGTACTGCACGGCTGGTTTGAATTTACCGCAGAGACGCAGCGGGCGCAGAGAGACCGCAGCAGCGAGCGGGCTTATTTACCCGGCGACGGTGGCACGGTGGGCGTCGTAGCGTAATAGCCTTTGCGGGTGCGCACGTTCAGGCCCTTGCGAACCGTCTGCACTTCGATTTTGCGATATTTCCCCGTGGATTGCGGGTTCGAAGGCGAATACGCGATGAAATACTGGCTGCGGAGCTCCGTGCCAATATCCACGAACGACTGCGCCAGATCGTCCACCTTATAAGGATAGAAAACCCGCCCGCCGCTCTGGTCCGCGAATTCTTCCAGAACTTTATCGCCGCCTTCCACGTGAATCTTGTGCGGCTTGTCACCGTCAATGGCCAGCCAGTCGGTATTGGTGCTGACGCAATAAATCGCGGCCTCGGCGCGAATGGCAGCTTCCACGGATTCGCTCAGCGCGTGGTCGCTTAGATTGTCGTCGCCGTCGCTGATGACTACCAGAACCCGGCGCACTTCCGGATTCGGCCCCTTGGGCAGCGGAGGATTGGAAAGTTTCTCGGCGGCGCGATAAATGGCATCGTCCAGCGCGGTGCCGCCACCGGCGCGCTGTTTGCGGATCGCATCGGAGAGTAGCGCGAGGTCGCCCGTGAAATCCTGAATCACTTCCGGCTCATTGTCGAAGGTCATCAGGAACGCCAGGTCCTTGTTTCTGCGGATCACGTGCTGCAAAAAATCGTTGGCCGCTTCTTTTTCGAATTCCAGGCGCGGGCGGATGCTATTGGAAGTATCCAGTAGGATGCCGATGCGCAGCGGCAAATCCGTGTCGCGTCCAAAGTAGCGAATTTCCTGCGGCGCGCCGTCTTCGAGGACTTTGAAGTCACCTTGATCGAGGTCGGTGACGAATTCGTGGCGGCGATCCATGACCGTCGCGACCAGGTGCACCAGTCCCGTCGTCGAAGTAATCGGTGGGGTGGTCGCTTGAGGCGAAGCGGGTTTCGCGGGGCTCTGCTCCGGATTCTGTGCCGGCGCGTCGCCGGAGGTGGCGGGCGGAGGCGGGGCTGGCGGCGGTTGCGACGGAGTTTGTTGTGCGCGGGTGGCGCAGGCGAAAATCAGGAAGAGCGCGGACAGTGACAATATTGAACGCGAAGCGATCGTGCGCAGAGGTTTCACGCGAGTCATCATAGGTAATCCCGCAATGCGGCGTCAATCCCGCCCGCAGCCGATTTCGTGAGCGAGCCGAGAGTGCGCAAATACGTCAGCAATTCTTGCGGCAGCGGCGCGCGAAATTCCATGCGCTGGCCGGTGCGGGGATGTTCCAGTGCGATGCGCGCGGAGTGCAGAAAGTTGCGTCCGAGCGACGGCAACTGCTCGCGCCCGATGGATTCCTGATGGGGCGCTCCGTACAGCGTGTCGCCCACCACGGGCAGCGCGAGCGCCGAAAAATGCACGCGGATCTGGTGCGTGCGCCCGGTGTGCAGGTCCGCTTCGATTAATGAAAATGCGCCGAGCCGCAAAAGCAGCCGCCAATCCGTGCGCGCTTCGCGGCCTTCGCTGCGGCGGGCCGTCATGCGCGAACGGCGGCGCAGGTCACGCGCCACGGGCAATTCGATGCGCCCTTTTTCACCCTTGGCGTTGCCGTGTAAAAGCGTCAAGTAGGTCTTCTGCACGCGGCGCGCGCGAAATTCTTCCACCAGCTTCAGATGGGCCGCGTCGTTGCGCGCGATCACCATCGCTCCGGAAGTTCCCTTGTCGAGGCGGTGCACGATTCCTGGCCGCAGCGGTCCGCCGACGCTGGAAAGGCCTTTTTCCACGCCAAAGCGATGCAGCAGCGCGGCGACGAGCGTGCCGGTATCCGCGCCGGCGCCGGGATGCACGATCATTCCGGCTGGCTTGTTCACGATGGCGATGTCCTCATCCTCGTAAAGAAAGTTGAGCGGAATATTTTCGGGTTCCACGCCGGGGAGCGGCGGCGCGGGAATTTCCACGGTGATGGTTTCTCCGGATTCCAGGTGATGCGACGGCTTTTTGGTGATGCCGCTCACGCGCACGCGCCCTTCGTCAATCAGCGTCTGCACGTGCGTGCGGCTTACGTCCGGAAATTGCGCAGCGAGAAAGCGGTCCAGGCGCTGGCCGGCGTCTTCTTCGCTGACCACGAATGCATGGTGGCGGAGAGAATCGTCTGGCGCGTCGAAATTTTCGTCTGTCTCGGTGTCGGAATAATCGTGCATGAAGAGAGTCGTTGGCTCCGCCAGGAATTCTCGCGAGCGCTTGGTTTCGCAGGGGGCGGGTCC
>Ga0209008_1000091_pt1 | contig 45255 bp, 29 predicted proteins | sample JacPin_JW_Ref_O3_FD_187963 | JGI IMG/M metagenome (GOLD analysis project Ga0209008, IMG submission 187963) | Forest soil microbial communities from Algoma, Ontario, Canada - Jack Pine, Ontario site 1_JW_Ref_O3 (SPAdes) (version 2) | ecosystem: Environmental > Terrestrial > Soil > Boreal... | reverse complement strand
ACCGTGTTGACCACAAACAACACCAACTTCATCAATCTCGGTGGACTCTCGGGATTGACGGGGACTACCGCGATCCCGCTTCGCGTCGTCGGTTTCATTCTCATCGATCCTGTGACCGGCACGCCGGTAATGGTGGCACGATCCGTTGAGCAGCTGAGCGACTAACGGAACGGCAAGGATACCGTGGGAGCGCCGCTGTCCGGTTTCGCTGAACCCGGTACAGCGGCGTTTGTATTTCTAGAATGCGGTTCCTGGCGGGGCAATCCCACGACACCAGCGGTGAGAACTGCGTTTGCTGTTTGAGCGGGCGTTATTCTTCACGCGCCGCAATAATCTCTTTACCGGTCGCGCGAATCTCGATCGCCATCGGCGGCCGAATTCCGGAACCCTGAACAATCACGCCTCGAACCAGTTCGTCGCCCGAGGCCCCGCCACCGTAACGCAGCAAATCGTAGACGGTGTGATTGCACGGGTCACCCACCATCGGATGGTCCGCCTGGAAACCATAGTCGGTCTTCAATTTATCGAGGTCCGTTATAAATTCCAGCTCGCAAGTGCCGAACGGCTCCACCAGCGAGAACCCCCAGTACTCTCCGCGAGGCAAGCGCACGACGATTGCGGGCTGCGGTTGGCCGGTGATTGAGTTGCGGAACAGAAACCTTTTCGCCGACCAGGGTTTCGCCAGCTCCTCGGTCGTTGCGATCGGGCCGGGCCCGGTCAGTGGAGTCGGCGCACTCTTGGGTGCGGCGGCAGGCAGCGCGCGAGCCGCCGCGGTCGAACCGGCGGATGCCTGCGCGGGTTTCAGATTGGAACTCCTGCTCCAAAATACGAGTGCCACGAGGATGATCAGCGCGCCGACCGCAGCTGCGATCAAGTTGATTGGAACTGGCGCACTCTGGTTCACCGCGCCAGAGTCCTGGGACGATGCCGGGGGCTCGGACTTGGCTTTTGCGTCGCTGGACGACACACCCGGGATGATCGGCTGCTGGGGCTTGAAAGGATCGATTTTTTTTTCGGCGGTCACGCTCGGGCGTCCGGAACGGCACCTTCAGATTGAATGGGCCGTAGTGGAAATGCAAGATGACGAGGCTTCCCGGGTATTGTCACTTTCGCATGCGTGATGACGGCCGGCCGAACGGGGTTTGAGGTGAATTGCCGCGCTTGGTCGGGCCCCGGTTGTGCGGTACGGTTGGCCCTGGCACTTCGACGTCCTGCTCGGGTACCCGCTTTCGCGGGATACGGAGATCAAACCGACGACTGGAATACGGGCGTTCGAGGCGAACTATGCAGGCCTGTCCAGACGTATCGAATGGTGTGCAACATACTCGTGAAGGTTGGCGAGCATCAGCAGCAGTTCTAGCATTCGGTCCCGATGATGCGGTTCGGGGTCGCTTGCTTTCTCTTCCAGATTCTTGACGATTGCGAGCGCATCGGAGAGCAGCCATTCGACATCGGCGGGATTCATCGCGCGCCCCTCACGGCAGCGGTCGAAGGTCTGGTCCGTGCGGAGAAATGCGTCATCCAGGAAATGCTCGAGGCACAGTTGCTCGTTTGCGAGGGCTGCCGGAATCGGACTCTGACACGCCGACCTTCGGCACCTTCCAGCTGCAGCCGCGTTCATAGCCAATCTCAATCACCCAAAATGAAATTTTCCCGGGGGCCGTGCGACAGAGACTACCATAACTTTTCTGTGAGCGCGGAAGTATCCCTGGCGAGAATGACGATGGAGGCAACGGAATTTTGGTTACAATCCATTTGCGTTTTGGTGGACCCGTCGGGAGAACGTGATTACCTGGGTCCAGGAATGAGGGCGGATGAATCGGATCGGAGCAATCGCGCTTTCGACGCTTTGTATCGCGGTTGCAGGGTGCGGAGGCGGAAGCGGCTCCGGCTCCGGCCCGCAATCAACGCCGGTCATCGAACTCTCGCAAACAGCAATCTCTTTTGCTGCGAATTTCGGCATCGCCTACACCCCGGTGGTTTCCCCGGTAAATGTAACCAACACGGGGAGCGGCACGCTTAAGTTCACGGCGACCAGCGACTCGTCGTGGCTTGTCGCGACTCCCGGAAGCGGCGTCGCCCCGCAATCGTTAAGCATCTCCGTCGCACCGGGAAATCTGGCAGTGGGCCCCTACACGGGTCATGTAACGGTTACGGCAACTGGCGCGGAGGCGCCCGCCACCGTCACGGTCACATTTGACGTCGTTCAGGCGCCCGCGAATGCCCCGTTCTGGGCGCAATGGGGCGCAGACCCGCAGCACGCTGGAATGGTCAGCGTCGCCGCACAGGGCGCGGTCAATCAGCTGGCGAACATCGTTTACGACCCGTTTGTCGGCCAGGAGCAGGCTGAGAACGCCGGTTCCGGAGGAGACGGAGACCTAACCGTCCACTATCAGGCACCGCTTACCGATGGCAACGACGTCTATATGATGACCAAAACGGGGACCTACAAGTCCTGCAGTCCGCCCGGAGCGTGGGCCAACGGGTCTTCCTGCGGGCCGAATACGTGGTCCTTGGAACAGTGGAATGAGGAGCGATTCAGCTGGCTCGACGGGAATTTGGTTTCCGTATGGATTTTTGCCAGTGACTGGAAGCCGGAGCCGAACGGTTCGGGGTTGCAGGGGTGGGAACCGGTATTTCATCCGGTCGACGCGAATGGATTTATCTATGTGCCTGGTGCCGGCGGCACCGTCTGGAAGGTCAATCAGGCCGATGGAACGTCGGCGGCTGCAATCAACCCATTTTCCGGAATGAACATCACCGCCGCCGACACCTACGTAGCCGGTCCGCTGACAGCCGATTCCTCCGGCAACATCTACTACAACGCCATCGAGTTGGCAGACCCAAGCGTGGGCGATCCCTGGCAGAACGACATCCAGGGAGCGTGGCTGGTGAAGGTAACCTCTGCGGGAGTGACAAGCGTCCTTTCCTTTGCGTCGCTCATCCCAGGCGCACCTGCTGGCAACGCGACGACATGTCCGGGGGAATTCTCCGACGCGGGAACGCTGCCGTGGCCGCCATCTTCAACCGCAGTTCCGGCGACCGTCGCTTGCGGCTCTCAGCGGCCCGGCTTAAACATCGCGCCAGCGGTGGCCGCCGACGGAACCATTTTTACGGCAAGCCGTGCCCATTTCGACGACATGCAAGCGTATCTGATCGCCGTGAAGTCGGATTTTTCGGGAGCAAAATGGGTAGCGTCGTTGCAGCATTTGCTGACTGATGGCTGCGGCACCGGAGCCGCATTCCTGGTACAGATCGGACCGACAAACACGACTCCCAACGCCTGCCGCGTAGGAACCAATGTTGGTGTTGATCCCACGACGAACGCACCCGGCTCGGGCGTGATTCTTGACCAGGCGTCGTCCTCGCCTACGGCGCTGCCGGACGGATCAGTGATTTTCGGGGCCATCACGAACTACAACGGTTTTCGCGGGCACATGTTCAAATTTGACTCGACCGGGACTTTCACGGGCGCCTATGATTTCGGCTGGGATTCGACGCCCGCGGTGTACTCCCACGGCGCGACGTATTCGGTCGTCCTCAAGGACAATCACTACGACACAGGACTCTACTGCAATTTCGATAGCCCGATCTGCCAGACGCTGCCACAGGGGCCGTATTACATTACCGAGCTGGACCCAAATTTCAATATCCAGTGGCAGTTTCAGAGCACGAACACGCAAAGCTGCACCCGCAATGCAAATGGCTCGGTCTCGTGTACGACTACGAATCCGAACGGGTTTGAATGGTGCATCAACATGCCCGCGGTGGACCTGAACGGAGACGTGTATGTGACCAGCGAGGACGGCAATCTCTACGTCCTCCCCCAGGGCAATACCGGGGTTTTCACGACGCCATCGGCGAACTTGTTCCTGAATCTTGCGGTGGGCTCGGCCTACACGCCTCTGTCTATCGGACCCGACGGGAAACTGTATACCCAGAACGACGGGCACATGTTTGTGGTCGGGAATTAGAACAAGACGTCGGCTCAATAAAAAAGGGCCGACGGTGATCCCGCCGGCCCGAAAAAATACATCTCCCTACGTACCCTCGGTTAGAACCGAAAAACCACGCCAGTGGAAATGCGGGCGTCGTTCTGCCGGTTGTTGATGCCGTCGTTAAACTTCGTTAGCAAATATTCGGCTTGCACGAGGCGAATGCCAAGGTGCGGAGTGGCATTCCAGTCCACGCCGCCTCCGACGGTCATAGCAAACGCGTTTTCCGAAAAGGCACTGTTCCCGGACACGTGAGCGCCGCCGAACAGAACTTGGCCAAACGGCGTGAGGGGGCCTCGGTGGTAGGAGATCTTGGGACCGAACAGATACGTGATAACGTTGGCGTCGGCGCCGCTGTTGCTCCAGTGATAGCCCCCGATGTCTCCCACGACGCCAAACCAGGGTGTCAGGTTATATGCCAGGGAACCGCTGCCGCCGTTGAAGTTAGCCGTCTGACCGTTATCGCTTTCATGCACATAGGAGTATCCACCAAAGACCTCGGCCCTCGATGAGTCCTGAGCGGACGCGATTCCTGCGAACAGCAACATGGCCCCACAAAACAATGCCAACCTTTTCATTTATAGCTCCTGTATTTTAGGTTTTTCGCCCCAAATCCGGCGCTGGAGGTGTGTGGCGCTGCACATCCAAATCTATGGTGCTCGCTCAGCCCACCGAGTTGTCCCCTCTCCGTTTGTACCATTCCGGGTAGACCCCAACAAGGCGATCCGGGAGGGGCTGTGCCCGTTAGATTAATGACGTAAGTTATTGCTTACAAAAGACCTATGTGGTTATAAGTGCCTTCGGAATTAACGGAACCTAGTGCCAGAAACCCGCTTGGGGAAGGTGCTCAGGCAGCGGCTCCGTGACACTTCTTGTACTTCTTTCCGGAGCCGCAGGGGCAAGGCTCATTGCGTCCGACCTTGGCCCCGGACCGGACCGGTTTGGGGGCCTCAGCCTGCGCCGGGCCGGCCTGGAACTGCAGATTTTGTTGCTGACGCCGCTGGCGCTGTTCGATCTGCTTGGCCTCGTCCTGGGGCTTGGCCGGCTGCATTAGGAACAGGAAGCGGACGGCCTCGGTGTCGATCCGGTTCATCAGCTCGTCAAACAAGGTAAAGGCTTCCTTCTTGAACTCGACCAGAGGGTCCTTCTGCCCGTAGCCCCGCAGCCCGATGCCCTCCTTGAGGTGGTCGAGCGTTAACAAGTGGTCCTTCCACTGGGCGTCCACGATATCGAGCAGAATGTGCCGTTCGAGCCATCGAAGTGTCTCAGCCCCGAACAGGCCTTCCTTATCTTCATACCGCGCCCGTACCTTTTCCAGCAGCGTATCGGCGAGAGTGTCGTAGCCCAGTTCGGCCACATCGATGCCCGCAGCTTTCGGGTCCAGACCAAACTGGTTGAGCATTTCATTCCCGAACTGGGTAACGTTCCACTGATCGGGGTGTTGCTCGCGCGGGCAGTAGGTCTCAACCAACTCATTCACGATGGCCTCGGCGCGTTCGAGCACGAATTCCTTCTGATCACGGCCTTCCAGGAAAGAGCGTCGGAGCGAATAGATCGTCTCCCGCTGCTTGTTCATCACGTCGTCGTATTCCAGAAGATGCTTGCGGGCCTCGAAGTTCTGCGCTTCCACCTGCTTCTGCGCTCCTTCGATCCGCCTGCTGATCAGGCGCGATTCGATAGGCACCCCCTCAGTCATTCCCAGCCGGAACATGATGGACTGCATCTTCTCGCCGCCGAAGATCCGCAGCAGGTCGTCCTCGAGCGAAAGGAAAAATCGCGATGAGCCGGGATCGCCCTGACGCCCGGCGCGCCCGCGAAGCTGATTATCAATTCGCCGCGCCTCGTGGCGTTCGGTTCCCAGGATATGCAGGCCGCCCATCGCCACGACCTCGTCGTGTTCGGCCTTGCACTGCGCTGCGAATTGCTCGTACAGGGGCTTCCACTGATCCAGCGGCACCTGGAAAATATTGCCTTCCTGCTGAAACAGCACCATGGCAGCGCTCGGGGTGCCGTTACCGGAAACTCCTGTAGCGGCATCGGCTTCTGCCGGTGTTTCCGTACCGGGCGCTGCGCCAATCACCGACCCCGCCGGCAGGTACGGCATCGCCAGTTTCTCCTTCAAGCAGTACTCGCGGGTCATGGCTTCGGGGTTGCCACCAAGCAAAATATCGGTTCCGCGGCCTGCCATGTTCGTTGAAACCGTCACAGCGCCCTTTCGCCCGGCCTGCGCGATCACCTTTGCCTCTCGCTCGTGCTGCTTGGCGTTCAGAACCTGGTGCGGAATGTTGAATTTTTTCAGCAGCTCCGCAATTTTTTCCGACTTCTCAATCGAGATGCTGCCGACCAGTACCGGCTGGCCCCGTTCGCGATACTGGCGAATACCGCCTGCGCGCGTGCCGTCCTCCTGGATGATTCCATTCACGGCTGCTTCGTATTTTTCCTTCTCGGTGCGATACACCACATCCGGATTCTCGACCCGGATCAGGTTCTTGTTCGTCGGGATGGCCACGACTTCGAGTTTGTAAATCTTGTCAAATTCCGGCGCCTCGGTTTCGGCCGTGCCAGTCATGCCCGAAAGCTTCTTATACATCCGGAAATAGTTCTGGAACGTGATAGTGGCAAGCGTCTGATTTTCACGCTCGATTTTCACCGATTCCTTTGCCTCGATGGCCTGATGCAACCCGTCGGACCAACGCCGACCGGGCATTTGCCGTCCGGTGAATTCATCGACGATCACGATTTCACCGTCTTTCACAACGTAATCCACGTCCTTCTCAAACAGCGTGTGCGCGCGCAACCCCTGATAGACGTGATGAATGATCTCCATGTTCGCCGGATCGTAGAGATTGCCGAGGTTGAGCAGGCGCTCGCACTTTGCCACGCCCTCTTCGGTCAGGGTCGCGGTGCGCAGCTTTTCATCGAGCGTGTAATCAATGTCGCGGATCAGTTTTGGAATGATCTTGTCGATGCGGTAGTACTTGTCGGTAGATTCCTCGGCGGGACCGGAAATGATCAGCGGCGTGCGTGCCTCGTCGATCAGGATCGAGTCCACTTCGTCCACGATCGCAAAATGATGGCCGCGCTGAACGCAGTCCTTCAGGTCGTATTTCATGTTGTCGCGCAGGTAGTCGAACCCGAATTCGTTGTTCGTGCCGTAGGTGATGTCGGCCGCGTAGGCCGCGCGTCGCTGCGCGTCGTCCAAGTCATGCACAATCACCCCGACCGTGAGTCCCAGCATCTTGAAAATCGGCCCCATCCATTCGGCGTCGCGCCGGGCCAGATAGTCGTTCACGGTCACGATGTGCACGCCTTTGCCGGCGAGCGAATTGAGGTACGCGCCCAGGGTGGCGACGAGCGTCTTGCCCTCACCGGTCTTCATCTCCGCAATTTTGCCCTGGTGCAGCACGATTCCGCCGATCAGCTGCACGTCAAAATGACGCATGCCCAGCGTGCGACGTCCCGCCTCACGCGCCGTCGCGAACGCCGGCACAACGGCCGGTTCGAGAGCCTCCTGGAGCCTTTGTTTGTAGTCGGGATCGTCCCCCTCAACGCCTTCCATGCGCGCCTGTACCTCGGCTTTCAGCGCGAGGGTGCGCGCACCCAGTTCTTCGTCCGACAGCTGCTTCATCTCCGGCTCGAGCGCATTGACGGCTTCGACCAGCGGCTGAATCCGCTTGACGTCGCGCTCGTGTTTGGTCCCGATGAAGCGCGCTACGACATTGTCTATGACCTTCTCAACGTCCATATGTATTGGCTTCGATGCTGCCAGGAGTCATTTGCGATTCAAGATGCTTCCATTTGCATTGTAGCCGCTCGCGCATATTCCTGCAAAGCTGGGATCCGGTCAGGATCCCCGTCCAGAGCGAGCCGAAGAGCCTGTTTCAGGCTCAGGCGACTCGCAGGCTGCCGGACCAAGATCGGCTGCATCCGTCCGGCCAGGCCATCATCTAAGTACGTAAAGCAACGTCGCAGACGTTCGAAGCGCGATGCGAATTCTAGGCCGATCGGGGGCGGAGGCGGGAATGAAAAGGCTCGAAGGTAAAGTAGCGGTGGTGACCGGCGGCAACAGCGGGATCGGGCTTGCTTCCGCGGAGAGGCTCTTGGCGGAAGGCGCGCGTGTGGCTATTTCCGGGCGCAGCAAGAAAACACTGGACGAGGCCGTGGCACTGCTCGGCAAGGATGTGCTCGCCGTCCAATCCGACGTTTCCAAGCTTACTGAAATCGACAAGTTCTTTACGGCGGTTACACAGAGGCTCGGAAAGATCGACATCCTGTTCGCAAACGCGGGCATCGGAAAGTTCATTCCGCTGGAGGCCACGACGGAACAGGATTACGACGAAATGTTCGATATCAACACCAAGGGCGCGTATTTCACGATCCAGAAAGCGCTTCCTCATCTGAACGACGGCGCCTCGATTATTCTCAATACCAGCGTTGTCAGCCATGAAGGCATCGCAAACGGCAGCGTCTACGCGGCGACAAAAGCGGCGATGCGCTCCTTCACGCGCTCGATGGCCGCAGAACTTGTAGGCCGCAACATTCGCGTGAATGCCGTGGCGCCAGGCCCGATCGCTACGCCCATCATCAGCAGGACCGGCATCCCCAAGGCGGCGTTAGATGAGATCACCGCGAGATTAATCGCCTCGGTTCCCATGAAGCGCATCGGGACACCCGAGGAAGTGGCTGGAGCGGTTGCGTTCCTCGCTTCTTCCGATGCGTCCTACGTCACCGGTGTTGAGATTGACGTGGATGGTGGCCGCGGACAGATTTGAGGTTGACCCACCGGGGAGCCGCGGGATCGATGTTGGTTTTCCAGGGCCCAGGGACATGCGGCGCCTCTGTTCCCCGGCGTTTAGCGAGGGGCGGCCGTAGCCTGCGGCGCGGCGGGAAGTCGGACGAGCCGGGCGTCGGTCACTGAAGGCAGCGCGCGAACGTGCTCCGCGACCGATGCGTCAACGCTCCCGTCCAGGCCGACCAGTGCGAGCGCCTCGCCACCTCCGCCGGCTGTGCGCCGGCCAAGAGCGAACGTGGCGATATTCACGCCAAGCGTGCCGAGCTCGGTGCCGATTCTCCCGATTACACCTGGCACGTCGACATTCCGCGTCAGCAGCATCGTGCCCTCGAGCGGCGCTTCCAGGACCATGCCGTCGAGCGAAACGATGCGGGGCGAACCGTCCTGCCCGACCGTTCCTTCCAGGGTAAACTCGCGGCTTCCATTCTGGACGCCGACTTCAATCGTGTTGGGAAACCCGCGCTCGCGCCGCCGGATCGTCTCTTCCACTTGCAGGCCTCGCGCCGTGGCCTCGGCGGATGCATTGACGAGATTCACTTTTTCGCCGAGCACGGCATTTAGGACGCCGACCAATACGGCGCTGCGAATCATGTGTGAACCCAGCTCTGCGGGTTCTCCTGCGTAACGAATGCGGATACGGACGAAGCTCCGCGAAGGCGCCGCTTGCGCGACAAAGGCTCCCAGTCGTTCACCTAATTCCATGTAGGGTTTTAAACGCTGGTACTGGTCCGGCGAAAGAGCCGGCATGTTCACGGCGTTGCGAATGATGCCTTCGGCGAGATAATCGCGCACCTGCAGCGCGATGGCCGTGCCCACTTCCTCCTGTGCCTCGGCAGTCGACCCGGCAATGTGCGGTGTCGCGATCAGATTCGGCAAGCCGACTAGCGGAGAGTTCTTCGGGGGCTCGGTTGCGAATGTGTCCACCGCCGCTCCTGCCAGCTGACCCGAGCGCAGTGCATCGGCCAGAGCCGACTCGTCGATCAGCTCGCCGCGCGCGCAGTTGATCAGACGCGCGCCCTTCTTCATTTTCGAGATCGCCGTCGCATCCATCATCTTCTCGGTTGAGCCGCTAAGAGACGTGTGCAGGGAAACCACGTCGGACTGCCGCAAGAGCTCATCGAGCGGAAGCAAGTCGACTTCCACTTCGCGCGCGGCATCGGGCGTTACGAAAGGATCGTAGGCAACCACTTTCATTTCGAGTCCGCGAGCTCGCCGAGCTACTTCCGTCCCCACGCGGCCCAGTCCGACCAGACCGAGCGTCTTGCCGCGCATCTCCGTGCCAGAAAATGCGGATTTCTCCCAACGGCCTGCCTGGATCGAGGCGTTTGCCTGCGGCACGGCGCGCGCCAGGCCCAGCATCAGGGCAATGGTGTGCTCTGCCACACTGACGGCATTTCCGCCGGGCGTGTTCATTACCAGGACGCCGCGTTTTGTGGCCGTCTCCACGTCCACGTTGTCCACGCCCACACCGGCACGGCCGATCACCCGAAGCTTGGAAGCTTTTTCAAGCAACGCAGCGGTCGCCTTGGTCGCGCTGCGAATGATCAACGCGTCGGCATCGGTGAGCTCGCTGGGAAGCGCTGCGGCGGCCGGCGTGACGACGTCCCATCCTGTTTCACGAAGAAGAGCGATTCCGCGTTCACTGATCTTGTCGGCAACGATAATTTTCATGGGTCACAAGGGTATCGGGCGCACGCGCAAGTGTCAATTACGCGCGCCCCTCGCAACGCGTGTGCTACTATTTTGCGCCGGGAGACGCGCACGAATGAGTTATATCGAACGCATCGAAAAAGACTTGACCGTGGCGATGAGAGAGAAGAACGAGCTGCGATTGAGCGTCCTTCGCATGGTCAAGAGCGCCCTGAAGTACAAGGAAGTCGAGAAGAAACGTGCGCTGGATGATCTGGAATCGCTCCAGGTTCTTCAGACGCTCGTCAAGCAGCGCCGTGAATCCGTCGATCAATTCACCAAGGGCGGCCGCAAGGATCTGGCCGACAAGGAAACAAAGGAAATCGCTATTATCGAGGAATATCTGCCCATTGCGCCCAGCGACGCGGAAATTCAGCGGGCCGTTGAGGATGCCATCGCCGAATCAGGAGCCGACTCGCTGAAGCAAATGGGAGCTGTCGTCAAAGCTGCGCGCGCGCGCCTGGAAGGAAAAAACGTGGACGGCAAAGTGCTCAGCGACAAGGTCCGCGAACGCCTCAGCGGAAAATCCTGAGGTTCCAGTTTTGCTTCGGATCGAGCCTTGAAATCACGGCGTTGCGTGTCGCAACACCACGGCTGACTGCTGGTCGGCTGCGACCTGTTGCAGAAAAACCCGGACTGCTGAAAGCTTTTCGGTCGGAACCATCACGCTTGTAATCTCAAACGTCCGTTTGTAATGCAGGACTCCGTCTGCGACCTTGGTTTCACTCCTATAGCTTGCGTAGTCACAGGCCACCTCCACGGGCTCCGGCAGTCCATCGACGACATAGCCGGCCGGCAGCGTAATATCAAAAACATCGTCCTGTTCGGTCGCTTCCTCGAATTCAATCGGATATTTCCGGGGCTTATGTTCGGCGAACAGACGCAGCATTCCCGTCCCTTTGTCACCGACGACGCGCGTCCGGACGAATAGTAAGTCTCCTGCGGCATTTGCGTATCCCGGCGAGACAAATTTGTAGTCGATCAGAAGCCCCTGGTCGTACTTGTCCAGATTTCCGAGCGACGCGCCGGTCAGCGTGAAACTGTTCAAAAAGTTACCCAGGAAGTGGTCGAAAATCTCGGCGCGCTTTCCTGGCTGGGTCTCAAGAAACTCTGCACGTTCCTGCTCGGCGGGCCCCCCGGATTCGAGCTCGTGAACTTGCCCGGTCAGATCTCCGGTCGGAGTAAGGCTGAACTGCGCGGTACGCAGCAATCGATTCGTCCCCGGGGGTAGCAAGGGTAGCGCTACCAAATGCCCTCCGTCCGCTGCCGCCACCAGTCCGTAGCTGTGTTGGAGATACCACGGCAAATATCCAAGCGGGATGTGTTCGTTTGTAGGATCAAACAGCAGCAGACGTCCGAGTTTCGGGTCGTTTATCACGGCATACAGACCGGTGTCCGGAATACCGGCGGGAAGCCGAATCGCCAAAATCACGTGGTTCATATTGATTGAGGGATAGTCTGGATGGATCACCCCGCGGTGGCTGTCGACCAATACATAGTAGGACTCGATGCCAATCTCGTGAAGCATCGCGCCCAACAGGGTCGCTTTGTCTTTGCAATCACCGAACTGGTGAGCAAAGACTTCTGGCGCCATGTGAGGCTGGAATCCACCGATTCCGATCTCCACCGCCATGTACCGTATGTTCTTCTGCATGTAATCGGTCAGAACGCGCATCTTCGCGAGCGGATCCGAGATCCCCGACGTCAACTCAATGACTTTCTGTTGGATTGCAGGTGAAGAGGCGCGGCTCGATTGTGTCAGTCCGTCATACCACAGGCCGATATCCTGCCACGTCCCGGACGATTTAGCGCGCATAGCGGGATCGCGCGGGAAATATTTCACGCCGGCCCACCCGGCCACTGATTGCCATGGCGGCATGGACGGCTCAATTTCCACCCCGGGCAGGTTCTTGATCTCCCAGAGGTATTGATTCGGTGCAGGCGTCTGAGGCTTTTGATCGGCGTAATTGAACCAGTCCGTCGTGAATTCCCAACCGGGAGGAAGCTGGAGCTGAAATCTCGCTGTTACGACTGGCAAGGGGTCCTGAAACTCCCATGCGTCTTCAAAAACAAAAGGCCGGTCCCGCTGGACATACTCGTAACCCACCACGTTTCCGGGATTCGCCTCCGGGAACTGGAGCGCCTTGACCCTTACATCCGTATATTCGATATCCGCAAGAAAGCCATGTTCTGTCACGTCTTTCTCACCAACTGCGATTTCGTGTCCGTTCGCCTCGATGGTCCATGCTTTTAGGTAGGAAACCTTCGTTTCCTTGTCGAAGGGGACGGCTTTTCCGCCATATTCGTTGCGGGCATCGGGGCGCAGCAGCCGGATCGCAGCGCGATGCAACGTATCGATCTCACCGTTGTCGTGGACGGTCGTTTGAATCTCATCGAGCAGGATGACGGCGACAGTGTCTTTGTCATACTCAGGCAGCTTTTGCTGCGCCGCGGCACGCAGCCAGTCGGGAGCGGTGTCTGCCGCCCTCGCGCGCGGCGCTACACAGCCATACACGGCTGCACCGAACGCAAGAAGTGTTACCAGTCTAGTTGTGAGCCGACTGCGCGTTCTGAAACAGGATCTGGGCGTTGTCATTTGTTTTTACCGTCCCGAAAAACCTGCGCACCACCTGATATTCGTCCTTCGTAAAAATAAGGTTCCGTTGCGCGAGATGGCGCTTTATTTCGACGCCGCCGTCCAGCGCTGTCGCCGAAATCTCGCACGAGACCGCGCCTAGGTTGACGTTGCGAGCCGGAGGCACGCTCTCAACTTTGTAGCCGAGAGGGAACCGGAGCTTTACGTCGTCAATCTCCTCGTACGGATAATGAAAATAGACGACGTTCACCCTTTTCTCGGAGGCGAACTCTTGCATCTGGGGCATCTGAAACACCTCGAGCGGCAAGAGCATCCGACGCGAGGCGCTCGTCGAATAGGACGGGATTTTCAACGTTCCCTCGACGTGGATCGGTTGGCTGATGTTTTCCCAGTTCGCGATCTTTGAAACCTCGAACTCGGATCCTGTGGGCAACCAGGCCTTGATCATGTCCTCCAGGTACCTGGTCCGGCCCGTTTCATCGTCCTTTCGCCTTTCGTCGCGAATCATGCCGGCCCTTTGACCCGTAAACTCAACCTGCACGGTTCCTGTGATCTCGCCGTCCTGCGTTACCTCGAGGTCCGCATTGCGGACGAGCGTCGCGTCCGACGAGACGGGATTCGGGGTGCTCACGACGCTGCCCCCGCGCTTGTCGACGCGAATACCGGCGGTCGCTGTCTCGTACCACGGCAATAATCCAAAGGGGAAATAATGAGCGGAGGGATCCAGATAGTAATCCTGCGAGCCGGCGTGAACCCATACGAGCTCGTCGGAGAGCTCGCTTACATCATTCGCGGCTGGAGTAAACAGTTCCCTGTTTCGAGGAGCGACGTAAACTTCGGTAGAGTCGAAGCCGGCTGCTCGAGCGAGCCCAACGAAAAGATAATTGACTTGCCGGCTGTGGGCGTAACCGCGATTCAGCACGTCTTCGACGCTGGCATTCGGCTTCAGATTCTCGTCCTTGTTTTCCTTGACGGTCTTTTCGTCTTCTTGGTCGAGATTGCGGATCTGTTGGACGCGCGTGTAAATCTTGCGGAGCTTGGCCTCGGGCGCATCGCCTGGGCTCAGGATCTTGGATACTTCCTGCTCGAGCGCCTTTTTCTTGTCGATGAACTTCTCGAGGTCGTCGCTCCATTTTTTCGCATAGTAGTTCCAATACTTGGGGGAAGGCTCGGTGGCTGAAGGAGCGTCGGGATCTTCGTATTCAAATTCGACCCTCGCCTGCAGCGGCCTAGCCGGAGGCATCAGGGGTTCTTCGACGATGCCGGGGATATCGTGCACGACCATCACGTATGAGCCATTGGCCTGCGCTTGGGGCGCCGTGTCGGCAGGCAGCATATTTCGTCGAATGACCGGTCGCAGGTTTGATCCGTATCCGGTGTAGGGGGTGTAGGAAAAGTGTGCTTCGCGCGTGTAAATAGGTTGCGAGACGGTCCAGCCCCAGTCCAGGACCTGCTCCGGTTTGCCTTGCAGCGAATACTTGTATTCGATGATGCAGCCCGGTTGCACGTCCGGCAGAGTGAAAGTCTTCGCGAGTATTCTCGCGCCGGTTACTCTCTCGAGCGTTGTCTCCAGGACCTGGCCATCAAACTTCACGATACTGCCGTCGGGACGGATCGTGCGTCCAACTACCAACGAAACGCTGGCATTCTCCGCATGGTACCCGATTTCCACATGGCCTTGCTTAGTGCCTTCCTGCGTAAAAACCTTGATGCGGACATATTCTTCTTCCGAATCGCCGCTGATGCTGGCCTTGGACGCATCCACGACGACTTGCCGGTACAGGATCATGGCATCGGCACCCGGCTGCTTGGGATTGTCCTTCAATGCAAGGTCCTCGGGCGGAACCGGGAGCCAGTCGTCGGCTCGCGAGAGGCGCGGCAGGGCTGCGAACAGTACAATAAGGATGACGACGCCACGCATGGTTGTACGCGTTCGATTCATGCGAATTTCCTCACTCTTTCCGCTGCAACAGGCAGCTCCGCGGCCGGGACTGCTTTCCGGGAGAGCCCTTCGCGCCTAGTTTGTAGGTAGTGACGTGTGTCCCACGCTATCTCGGAGGGCCGCGTTCTGTCAATTCATGCTATCAATCGAGTCGTAAAGGTAACTTGGCACAAGGACGAGGTACACGTCGCGGGACGCGTCCCTGTCCGCTCGACAGATCCCTGAGTGCCTTGTCCGGACAGAGGGTCGAGGCAGGACGGATTGCGCCTTGCCTGTCCAGGCGCGTGATGCTAACTTGCCCGCTCTGCAGCGCCCTATCCGGGGCGCGCGACAGCAGTGGCTTTCGGCAGGACCGCGAGGGAGGAAAAGCGTGGCTACGAAGCCCTGGAGCTCGACCGCACCGCCGGCCGAGTTCCGCCCGTATGTGGAGGGGGAAGAAAACGTCCGCGAGTTCAGCTTTCGCGCGGTTCTATTGGGCTCGTTGTTCGGGATTCTATTCGGAGCCGTTTCCGTATACGTCGGTCTGCGCGCGGGCCTCACCGTTTCCGCCTCCATCCCGATTGCCGTCCTTTCGATCAGTATCCTGCGCGCTTTTGGGCGCTCGACGATTCTTGAAAACAACATCGTGCAGACGACGGGCTCGGCCGGTGAATCGGCCGCCGCGGGCGTAATTTTCACCATGCCAGCGCTGATTTTCCTCGGCTATTCGCTTAACACCGAGTACTGGCGAATTTTCTTCCTGGCGCTGCTTGGGGGAACGCTCGGAGTGCTGTTCATGATTCCGCTCCGGCGGCAGCTGATCGTGAAGGAGCACGGCAACCTCACGTTTCCCGAAGGCACGGCCTGCGCCGACGTGCTCGTGGCAGGAGAGCGCGGCGGATCGTTCGCGGGGAGGGTTTTCTGGGGTCTTGGATTGGGCGGCCTGTACACGTTCTGCATGAACACACTGGGGATGTGGCCAAGCCAGCCGGAGTATCAACCGGCCTGGCTGCCCGGCGCGTCCTTCCGCGCGGCAATCACGTCGGAGTATCTCGGCGTCGGCTATATTATCGGCCCGCGCGTCGCCGGAACGCTTTTCGCCGGAGGTGTTATCTCCTGGCTCGTGCTGATGCCCGCGATTCGCTTTTTTGGCTCGCTTGCTCCCAACGCACCGCTGTATCCGAGCACCGTACCGATTCCTCAGATGTCGCCCGATATGCTGTGGGCGAGCTACATCCGCCCGATGGGCGCCGGCGCGGTAGCAGCATCGGGGCTGATCACGCTGATCAAGACGCTTCCCACGATTATGTCCGCGCTCACGGCGGGGTTGAAAGATATGCAGGCGAAACGCGCAGCCATTGCGGAAACGAACCGGACCGAACGCGACCTCTCGATGCGATTCGTCGTCGTGGGCTCGCTTGTGATTCTGGTGATGATGTGGGCGCTGCTTAAATTCAAGCCGATACCAGGTGCGCAGACTGGTGCGTTCGCAAATCTGATCGCCGCCGTTTTCGTGATTGTATTCGGATTCTTGTTTGTTACCGTGGCATCGCGGATCAGCGGACTGATCGGAAATTCGTCGAATCCGATCAGCGGCATGACGATTGCGACGCTCATGGCGACTTGCGCGATGTTTTTGGTCGCGCACTGGACGGCGAATGCCTACGCCGTGCTCGCGCTCACGATTGGCGGCGTGGTGTGCATTGCGGCGGCCATTGCCGGCGCCACATCGCAGGATTTGAAGACCGGGTATCTGGTCGGCGCGACCCCCATGTATCAGCAGGTTGCGCTGGTGATCGGAGTAATGGTTTCCTCGTTTGCGATCGGTGGCACCCTGATTCTGATGAATGTCGGCTTGGCACAGTACAAGCCGATCCAGATCGCGCTGAATATCAACAGCTTGCCGACGGGTGTGGAGCGCCAGGATAACAACTACGTCCACGAGGGCAAGACATATGTGCTGGTGAATTCAATCGGCTCAAGTGAAATCCCCGACGGAAAATATCTCTACGATTCAGACACCCACCAGATTGAGATCCAGTGGGTGCAGGGAATCGGCAGCGCGCAGGCGGCCGCGCCGCAAGCGAGGCTGATGGCCACGGTCATCAGCGGCATCTTGAATCAGCGGCTTCCCTGGCGGCTGGTGTTTCTCGGGGTGTTTCTGGTGATTGCGGTTGAGCTGCTGGGGATCCGCTCGCTTCCGTTCGCGGTCGGCTCCTATATATCCATTGCGACGACGATGGCGATGTTCGCCGGAGGCCTGGTGCGGTGGCTTGCTGAGCGCGGGCAGGAGAAACAGACCGGCGCGGAAAGTGAAGTCAGCTCTGGCTCACTCTACGCGAGCGGGCTGATTGCCGCAGGTGGCGTGTTCGGACTGCTCGCCATCGTGATTAACCTTCTCCAGGACCCGGAACTGGGCAAACACGTGCCGCATTGGGTCGCTGCTGTGCTGCGCGTGCCGTGGCCGGCGGGAATGTTTGCCTTCGGGCCGACGTTCATGCCGCAGCTCAGCCAGAAGATGGGACTCGGCGTAATCCTGTTCGTCGCACTGGCAATTACGCTGTTTGTTTCCGCGCGGAAGAAACTGAAGCAATCCTAACGGTTCGTTGCGACCGAATTCTTACCGGGGTGAGGCCTCACGCAAAAATCTTGCGGCTTCCTCAGGCGGCGTGGGATTGATGTAGAAACCCGTGCCCCATTCGAATCCCGCCACTTTGCTCAACTTGGGCATCATCTCGATGTGCCAGTGATAGTGATCGTTGGTTTCCTCGCCGATCGGCGAGGTATGCACCACGAAATTGTACGAGGGAAACGCGAGAGCCGAATCCAGGCGTCCCAGAAAATTGCGCAAGACCTTCGCCAGTGCACCGTAGTGCGGCGTGGGCATATGTTCGAAGGCCGAACTGTGCTGTCTCGGCAGAACCCACGTTTCGAACGGGAAGCGCGGCGCGTACGGGGCGAGGGCGATGAAATGATCGTCATTTAGTATCACGCGCGACTCGGTGTCGATTTCCTGGCGGATCATGTCGCAGAAAATGCAGCGCTCTTTTTCGTCGTAATAGTGCTTCGAGTTATCCACTTCCTCGCGCACGCGCTTGGGCACGATCGGCAGCGCGATCAACTGCGAATGCGTGTGCTCAAGCGAAGCGCCGGCCGGCTCTCCGTGGTTCTTGAAAAGCAGTATGTAGCGGAAACGGCGATCGTTCTTCAGATCAAGCATGCGGTCGCGATAGGCCCACAGAGTTTCCTCCAGTGCCTTGACCGGCATGGAGGCAAGCGTGAGCTGATGGTCGGGTGTTTCAACGATCACTTCGTGGGCACCCACACCGTTCATGCGATCAAACAGGCCTTCGCCTTCACGGTCGAGGCCCCCCTCGATACCGAGCGCGGGAAATTTATTCGGCACGACGCGCAGCGACCACCCCGGTGTATCCCGCCCGCTCCCGTTGCGTCCGTATGCGAGCACCTCGGAAGGGGTCTTGCCTTCATTCCCTGGACAAAATGGACATACCCCGATTCCCTTGATCTGAACGCTTTCGCGAACGAAATCCGACGGGCGCCTGTTCCTGTCTGAAGAAATGATGACCCAGCGGCCAGTGATGGGGTCTCTGCGAAGCTCCGGCAACCTAGCCTCCTAGATTACGCGCCGTCCACGATGGGCCAAACACCGACCCTGGGCAAACATCTTACTACGCCGCACTCACGCGCAGGGGCCGTTGTCGGTTGGGTTCCTCTAGGAATGAACGCTTCCGGATCGAAACGGCCAGCCGGACACGTCGGGGCGCGCTGCGCTCGCTGCCAGGGGGCCCGCGGAGCACGACTTGCATCAGCTGGCGGCGAGGTCCACGAGGTCGAAGATGGAGCGCGAGGCCATTCGCATGTTCAGCTAGCGGTACTGGCGGTTTTGCGCCCGCGACGATTCGTTCCGCGCAGGCGACCATTGAAACTAGAGCGAGCGCTCGGCCTCGGTGATGCAGGCATCGAGCGTGCGCACCGCAAAACTGGCCTGTTCCTCGTCAATCACCAGCGGAGGCGCGAGCCGCAGGGAATTCTCTCCGGCGCCAAGCACCAGAAGTCCCTTCCGGTAGGCGGCTTCGATTACCTGGTCGCGGATTGCGGGCGCCTTCTCTTTCGTCTTTTGATCCCGCACCAATTCGATTCCGATCATCAATCCCTTGCCGCGAATGTCGCCCACGCTTTTATGCCGTTCGCGCCAGCCGGCAATTTCAGTGAAGATAAATTCGCCCATGCTGGCAGCGTTTGCAATGGCACCGTGCTCAAGCACGTCGATGGTCGCAAGCGACGCAGCAATGCAGACGGGATTGCCGCCAAATGTGGAAGCGTGCGCGCCGGGTTTCCAGTCCATGACCTCCGCTTTAGCAATCACGGCGCACAGAGGCATTCCCGAGGCGATTCCCTTCGCCGTGCAAATAATGTCGGGTTCAATTCCGGCGTGATCGACGGCCCACCATTTGCCGGTGCGGCCCATCCCCGATTGCACTTCGTCGGCGACCAGCAGGATGCCGTGCTTCCGGCACAAACGCTCGAGCCCCTGCAGAAACTCCGCCGGAGCCGGAAGGTATCCGCCCTCGCCCTGAACGGGTTCGATAAAGATTGCGGCGACATCGGAGGGATCGCAGAGTCGCTTGAAGAGTTCGTTCTCGATGTAAGCCAGCGCGTCGGCCGATGCATTTTCCGGACGCACGCCGTAAGCCCCTCGATACGTGTTCGGATACGGCGCGTGAAAAACGCCCGCAAGCAGGGAGCCAAAATGTTTTCGCTGAACGGCCTTGCTGGCGGTCAGCGATAGGGCACCGAACGTACGGCCGTGAAAGCAGCCGTGAAACGCTATGAATTTGTCTCGTTTGGTGTGATAGCGAGCGAGTTTCATTGCCGCTTCCACAGCCTCGGTGCCCGAATTTCCGAAATAGACGCGCTTGGCGCCCTTGCCCGGCGCAATTTCCGCGAGCTTTTCGGCCAGCTCCACCATGCCCTCATAGTAAAAGTCGGTGCAAGACATGTGGATCAACTCGGCGGCTTGTTTCTGGATTGCTGCAACGACCTTCGGGTGGCAGTGCCCGGTCGCGACGACGGCAATCCCCGCAGCGAAGTCCAGAAAGGTGTTCCCGTCTACGTCTTCCACCACGGCGCCGCGGCCGGTTTTTGCGACCAGCGGATAATCACGCGTGTAGGACGGCGAGACCACATTGTGGTCGCGCTCGACGATCTCCTTCGCTTTCGGGCCTGGTAGAGCAGTTACGAGGTGCGGGAGCTTCCGTTTCCTCTCAGCAACTTGCATGTGTTCCTCCGGAACTACACTGATCTTTTACGCACGAAACGGTTTCCACCGCGGCGTGGGGGTCACATCCTTGGAGGAATGAAAATTAGGCTGCGCCGAAAAGATTAGGGCGGTCCAGAGCAGGCTGGCTATGAAGTAAGTGCGCGTGTTTTGAGGAAAATCTCATTTGTACTTCCAACGGACGCTTCCGTCCTTTGCGTCTTCCAGTAGGATACCAGAATCCGCGAGTTTCTGCCGGATCTCGTCGGCGCGCTTGAAGTCGCGCCGCTTCTTTGCCACCTGGCGTTCTTCGATCAGCGCCTCCACTTCTGCGGCAGGCATGCGTGCTTTCCCCGGCGAAAAGCCGAGCTTGGCGAGCTTGGCATCATCATCGTCATCAAGCAGCGCAAGGACCGAGTCGAATTTCTCCATCGCAGCCACGGCGCGCGGTGCGTCCTGCTGGAGAAACGTCCCCCGGTCCATGGCGGTATTGACGTCGCGAACCAGATCAAAAATCGCCGCAAGTGCCATTGCCGTATTGATGTCGTCGGCGAGGCCCGCGTCGAAATCATTCTCTGCCTCGACGATTCGCTTTTCCGTTTCAGGATTCGAGCCGGGCGGAAACTGAGCGGTCCTGAGGCGCGTCACAAAATTTCGCAGCCGCTCGGTCGAGTTGCGCGCCTGCACGATTCCTTCTTCGGTGAAGTTCAGCTGTCGGCGGTAAGGAACCGACAGCAACAAAAAGCGGATCGTCGATGGTTTGTGGCCGCGCGCGAACAGGTCGCGCAGCGTATAGAAGTTGCCGAGTGATTTGGACATCTTCTGTCCTTCGATAATCAGATGTTCGGCGTGCAGCCAGGTCCGGACGAAAGTTTTCCCCGTGGCGGCTTCGCTCTGTGCGATTTCGTTTTCGTGGTGCGGGAAAGCAAGGTCCACGCCGCCAGTGTGTATGTCGAGAGTATCTCCCAGATACTTCATGGCCATGGCCGAGCACTCGATGTGCCAGCCGGGACGCCCGGGCCCGATTCGTGTTTCCCAGAAATGTTCTCCCGGTTTCGGCGCCTTCCACAGGGCGAAATCACGCGCGTCGTCTTTTTCGTACTGATCCACGTCCACGCGCGCTCCGGCCTGCATGCCGGCCACGTCGATTTTGGAGAGTTTTCCATATGCCGGGAATTTCGAGATTCGGAAGTAGATCGAGCCCTCGCTTTTGTAGGTCAGGCCCTTTTCCTGCAGCTTCTCGATCAGCGCGACCATGTCTTCAATATGATCGGTCGCGCGGACCAGCTCCTCGGGCATCTGGATATGCAGCGCGTCAATATCCTCGAGGAACGCGGCGATATACTTGTCGGTGTATTCGCGGATGCCAATCCCCGCAGCGGCCGCAGATTGGATGATGCGGTCGTCCACATCGGTTACGTTCATTACCTGAAGCACGCGCAGGCCCTGCGAGCGCAGAAACCGACGCAGGACATCCTGAAACATGAACGTGCGGAAGTTTCCTATATGCGCCGAGGCGTAGACCGTGGGCCCGCAAGTGTAGATGCGCACCTCGCCGGGGTGAACCGGATCGAGCGGCTGCAGGTCGTTCGTCATCGTATTGTGCAGGCGTATCTGGATCATATTTGCGCCATGCGCAAAACGATGATTGTATCCGACGCTTCGCCCCGCAGCAAACTCTCGACCGTCCTTTTTCTGCGCTTCTTCGGTGAATTCTAGGTTTTCTCAGTGCACTGAGTGCGCGATCTGGGTCCCGGGTAGTAAGTCGTCTGCATTTGGGGATATCCTACCGGGCTCATGTGCGCCAGGCTCGTTTCCCGAAGTCCTTCGAAGCTGGTCTTCGGCATCGCGATCGGTGCAAGTGCTTTCCTTCTGTTTCAGGTGCAGCCTCTGATCGCCAAGATCATCTTGCCTTGGTTTGGAGGCGGCGCTCAGGTGTGGATCGTCTGCTTGCTGTTTTTCCAGGTCGCACTCTTGGTTGGATATTTATACGCGCATCTTTTGACCCGCACCTTCCAGCCACCCACGCAGGTCCGAATTCATGCAGGAGTCCTTGCCGCGAGCTTACTTGCGCTGCCCATCCTTCCCAAGGCTTCCTGGAAGCCGTCAGGATCGGATGCTCCGGTGGTGCATATCCTGGTGCTGCTGGCTGTCAGCGTGGGATTGCCTTACTTTGTACTGTCCAGCACCAGTCCGTTGTTGCAGGCATGGTTTGCGCAGTCCCGCGAGGGCGGCACGCCGTATCGCTTCTATGCACTTTCCAATGCCGGCTCCATGCTGGCGCTGCTGAGCTATCCCGTCCTAATTGAGCCAATGTTTTCCAGTTCCCATCAGGCGGTGGGTTGGTCGGTGGCATTCGCAGGGGTAATGTTATGGTGCGCGGCTGTTGGTTTTCTGCATCGCGGCGAAGAGGTCGCGCACACAAGCCGAGAATCCTTGCTCCGTCCGACTTGGAAGTCGCAAGCGCTTTGGGTTGCGCTCGCCGCGTGCGCATCCGCGCTCCTGTTGGCCGTCACCAACCACATTACTCAAAATGTGGCATCGGTTCCGTTCTTATGGATTGTGCCGCTCAGCATTTATCTGCTCAGCTTCATTTTATGTTTCGATGCCGCCGGTTGGTACCGCCGCGGGCTTTTCTTGCGTCTGCTTGGCGTGATGCTCGGAGGCATGGCCTACGCTCTCGGTCCATCCTTTACTGGCCTTCCCATCAAGATTCTGATTCCTCTGTTTTGCTGCGGTTTCTTCGTGTGTTGCATGTTCTGTCACGGCGAACTGGCCCGGCTGAAACCCGATCCTGCGCATTTAACGACGTTTTACCTGATGTGTGCGTTTGGCGGCGCGCTGGGGGCTGGCCTGGTTGCACTGGTGGCTCCGCTCGTGTTCTCCGGATATTACGAGCTCCAGGTTTTCATGGGAACCTGCGCGATCCTGGTTCTCGTCGTCCACTACCGCGACCCGGAAAGCGATTTTCGCAAAACGCGCTGGCAACCAGCTTGGATGATTCTGATCGCGCTGGTCGTGGCACTCATTGCCAGCCTTTTTACAACCGCCCGGGACCAGGCTGCGGAGGCACGGCTTAGTGCCCGGAATTTTTATGGCGTGCTTCGCGTAGTAGACGGAATCGTTCCCAACGTCATCCTCGTCAAGGGCAGCTCCGTTGAGTCACTCGACGAAGACTCCCGCTATCTCCGCTTGATGAACGGCACGATCGATCACGGCCTGCAATTTCTTGCGCCGCGCCGCCGGCGCTGGCCGACCTCGTATTACGGACAGGACTCGGGAATCGGCGTCGCGCTGCGAGCAGCTCATGGACAGGATGCATTGCAGGTGGCGGTGATCGGACTTGGCGCCGGCACAATTGCAGCGTACGGGCAGCCAGGCGATCATTACTGGTTTTACGAGATCAATCCTCTGGACGTCCAAATCGCCAACCAGGAATTTACGTATTTGCGGGACTCGCCAGCGAAAATCGACATTGTCATGGGAGACGCACGACTGTCGCTTGAGCGACAATCTCCGCAGGGATTCGACATACTCGCCGTCGACGCATTCTCCGGAGATTCGATCCCGGTTCATCTGCTTACCCGCCAGGCGTTCGAGCTATATTTCCGCAATCTGAAGCCCGGCGGCGTGCTCGCCGTGCATATCTCCAATAAGTATCTGGATTTGCAGCCCGTGGTGGCATCCGCGGCAGCATCGCTTGATAAAGAAGCCGTGTTGATCAGCAATCCGGACGATCATCAAATCGGTGTGTATGCCGCTTCGTGGATTCTGATCGGCAGCCATAGCGGATTCTTGGGCCAATCCAGGATTGAAAAGGCAGGGACTGTCCTGTCACCTGCGAAGAACGCATCATTCTGGACCGACGATTACAGCAGCCTGCTAGCGACCCTGAAATAAGAGTACGCAGGGGTTCACTCAGCGGCTGTGATCACCCGATTCGCTCTGGTCGACGCCAAACGCCGCCAGGACATCGGGCAAGACCACGATCCCCAACAGGTAATGAATATCGGCGCGGCTCACGACCGGCAGGAGATCCAATTTCGCCGCACCCATTTGTTCCAGCGCGACGTACAGTGGCTGGTCGGCGTGGACGTGAGGAAACGCGCGCTTGTCCACGAAGTCTCGCAAGAGCCTGGTGCCCTCGCCTTTCGCCATTGCTTGCTCGATTTGTGTTCGGCTGATGACGCCCACGACGCCGCGTTCCGCCGTCACAGGCCACGCGTGCAATTGGCTGCCCTTGTTCGTCTCACTAGCTTCCTTCACGGTCGTCTGCGCCGGCAGAACCTCGGCGGCGCGCATTACGTGCGCTACCTGTCGTTGGCCATACCGCCTTCGCGCCCCCTCGCTCGGCAAGTGGATGCCATCCTGATTCGCCAGCGCCTCATAGATGGGTTCCGGCTGGAGTTTGGAAGAAATAAAGAAGCTCACCAGATTCGAAATCATCAGTGGGACGATTACTGCGTAATCGTGGGTCGTTTCGAAGATCATCAGGACAGACGTCATGGGGGCGCGCAAAATACCCGCGAACAGAGTGCCCATTCCCACAAGCGCGTAGGCTCCTGGAGCAGCCGTGTAGGCCGGCCACAGATGATGGGCGATGCTGCCGAGCGTGCCTCCGAGCATCGCTCCGATGAACAGGCTCGGGCCAAAAATTCCGCCTGCATTTCCCGAAGCATAGCTGGTTGTGACGGCGACCAGTTTGAAGACCACCAGCATGGCCATGAGTTCCAGAGCCATCTTGTTATTCAGGGCATCGCCGACATACCCGTATCCCACGCCCAGCACCTGTGGCACCCGCCATGCGATTAGCCCGGCCACCAGGCCGCCGGCCGCCGGCTGGAACCAGCGCGTCCAAGTTGGAAACAGCCGGAAACGTTCGCGCATTCCGAGCAGCATCTTGGTAAACACCACCGAAACGAAACCGCCGACCACTCCCAGCACGGCGTACATCAGAAATTCGACCGGGTGAACCAGTTGGTACTGCGGCACCTCAAACAGGGGATTGTTGCCGAGACACAATTTCAGGACCAACCAGGAGGTTGCCGACGCCAGCACGACCGAACCCAGCACCGGCGCATTGAGATCGCCTACGATTTCTTCGAGCGCAAACACTACGGCGGCCAGAGGCGTGTTAAACGCAGCTGCAATCGCAGCGGCCGCTCCCACCGGAATGAGTGCCTTCACGTTCTCGGGGCGCAATCCCAGACGCCGCCCCAGGATAGACGCGATCCCCGAGCCGACCTGAACCGAAGGCCCCTCGCGTCCCAGCGGAATGCCGCTGGCAAGCGTTGTGGCGGTACAAAAAAACTTACCAATGACGGTGCGGAGGGTAATGACTCCGTCGCGCGCATACAGCGCCGCTTTGGTTTGCGGCACCCCGCTGCCTCGCGCGTCCGGAAAATAACGGAACAGCAGGTAGCCCATGCCCAGTGAGCCGGCGACGGGAATCAACACACGCCGCCACGCGGCGCTGCCGACCGGATACAGGCGCATCCCGAGACGCTCGGTGAGAAGGATGAACGCAACGACCGACAGCCCGGTCAGTGCGCCGATCAGAATGCTCAATACCAGCAGCACCCGCTCCTGTCGCTGAGCGAACTGCACAGCCCACCACCGCAGCGGCGTCTTCCACCAGGAGATGGATTGAGGATTTCCGGCGTCACTCATGTTTGCGAGCGCCCCTCACGATAACAATCATAGCGAATTCCGCGGACATTGGCGGCGGATCTGAGAACGCGCCGCACTGCTTCACTGGACCCTGAGTGGGCGCATCGTGACTAAGGCAGGAGCTGAACGCGCCGGCTGACGATCGTGACATCGCCGTTCTGCGACGGCGTCGCCGTCAGCGGGCGCGAATTTACCAGGAACATCCCCTCGGGCGGTAGACCGTAACTCTGGTCCGCCGCAGAGACTTCGACGGTTTTTCCGAGCGGAACGGAGAAACTGACCTCCACGCCGGCGGCGGGCATCGCCGGACAAGCGTACGCCGTCCAGCCGTTGAAAAAGCTCCGGACTTGGTCGTTTGCTGGCGGCAGTGACTGTCCCCCGATCTGCACATTTTCGACGCCTGCATCGGGCGGAAAAAATAATGCGGCGTAGGGCGCTCCACGCTCGGATCGCAGCAGCGTGCGATAATTACGCCGGCCATCGGCTTGGGACGATTCCAGTACGGTGAAAGTCGGAGGAGCCAGGTCCAGGTGCGGCGCCTCAGACACGTAGGAGGCGTGGGTGTCCCACGGGAATGCACCGCGCTCGATTCCGCGAAAAGCAGCAGCGGGCCGAATTGGCTCAGGCAAGCGTCCGGAATCTGGCTCTACGATCCATTGCGCGTTGCCTGTGTCGGCGTCCTGGGAGAATTTTATATTCATGCGCTCTGGAGATTTCGCGGAATAGGCGGGCACGACCACGGCCGCGAACAGAGCAAGCCCCATCACCAGAATCGGTACCCAGGGGATGGCCAGGCCTCGCAGGCCCGGCACGCCCCGCAGATCGGCGCAAAGCGGTGCTAGCGAAGTGCAGATCAGTCCAATCACCAAGGCGATCAAAACCAAGCCCCTGTTGCCTAGTGCGCTGTAGAGAAGCAGGGTTGGCCCGAACGCGACGACTCCGACGGTTGCAATGGGCAGCATCGCTGCGACGGCGGCTCCAGCCGGATTTTCGTTGCGAGGGAGCGTCGCCGGCAATCCCGCAAGCATTGCCGCGCCGACCGGCACGAGCAGTACGTAGCTGACGCCGGGCGCTTGCCAGGCAATCACAACGGACAGCACGGCCCACCAAGTCCACGCTCCGGCCCACAGCCCCCAGAATCCGGCGCGGCGCGCAAACAGGATAGCGTGCGTAGTGACTACGGCGATTGCCAGCGACCAGAACACGGTCTCAATCGGCAGCGGATACGCAATCCAGTTCACTGGCGTCTTGCCGGCCAGGTGCACCAGCCGTGCGACGATGAATGCCAGCAAGCCGGTCACGACCATACTCACCGGCCAGTTGATCACTCCCCACACAAACTCTTGCAGGTTCAGGCGGCTGATGCGGATCATCCAAGCGATCTGCAGCACCAGGACAATCGCAGCGACCAAGGCGAACCCGAGCGTCCGACTAGCCTGCCACTGAATCAGCCAATGCCCGAATAGATCGAAGTAGACTGCTTGCCGCTGGGGCGGATTCGCGAGATCGGAGTTCGCGAGCGCAACCAGAGCTGGAAAAGCGTTTTCGCCGTGATGCTGCAGGCTCGATAGACTGACGTTCGCTGAGTTATCAAGCGGCGTGTGGTAATGCACCACGTCGCCCACATACGCGAAATTGAGCCCTTGAAAACCGGCGGCTTTGAACACCGAAAAATCGGTATCGTTTGGAAGCCGCTGATACACGGTGTAGAAAATCGAGCTGGCCGCTGGATCGACCGCGTGCCGGGCATATAGCCGGACGACCCAGTCGTTTGCACTGCCGGTCTCGAACATGACGCTCGGGCCGGAAGTTCCCCGCGCGTCCAGATTCACGGCTGCACGCACGTCCTTCGCAAGTGGGTTGAAATCAACGAATGCGTGCGCGCCGAGTAATCCGGCCTCTTCCCCGTCGTCGATCAGCAGAATGATCGCGTGGCGCGGCGCTGGAAGCGACTTCAGCGCGCGCGCAATCTCAAGGACGGCTGCCACGCCTGTGCCGTCGTCGGAATCACCCGGGCCGGCCGGTACCGAATCGTAGTGCGCTGCCAGCAGGACAGCGGCGTTTGGATCCGGACCCGCTTCGGTGCCTTCCAACCGCGCCACCACATTGTTCACGGTAGCGCAATTGACATACTGCCCGCAGTCGAACGCCGTCTGCACCCGGGGTTGATAGCCGAGCCGCGTCAACTCGTCCACGATTCGGCCGCGCACGGCGTCGTTTGCCGCACTCCCGATGGGATGAGGTGTGTCTTCTTTTAGAACTCGATGGAAGGTGTCCAGTGCACGGGCAGCCGAAAACTCGGTCGCCGGCGCGCTCACCGGTTTCGGCGCTGGCGGGCGCAGGCCCATGAAGCACAAGGCCATAATCGCGACTAGAATCAGAGCGCTTAACAGTATTCGGCGCACTCTCGGACTGCCGGGTGAGTCCAAGCGGACCTCCTCTGCGCGCCATGCTAGGCCGCGGTGTGCCGCAAGTCAACGCGCATTCCCACACCGGTAGCGCACGATATGTCCGGTCTAATCAACACACGATATGTCCGCTTTTCCCGAAGCAGCCAGGGAGCAAGATGATCGAGCGTCTGGTTAACGTCTCTGACAACGATTTGAAATCGCGGTCGGCTGTACGTCGCTTGCTCCCGGCCGATGGTTGCGCTTTGCGGTTCCAATTCACTGTCTTCCGAATTACCCTAGGCGGTCATCGTAATGCATTCCGGAGGGCACCGTGTCCGTTCTGGATCTCTTGCTCGGAAAACCGCTCGCCACTTCCGACGAACGCGCCGAACAAATCGGAGCCACCTCCGGAATCCCCATTTTTGGTCTCGACGCCCTTAGCTCGGCGGCCTACGGGCCGGAGGCAGCTCTCACGCTGCTGATCCCGCTGGGAGCGGCGGGAGTCGCCTATATCGTTCCGGTGAGCGCAAGCATCATCGTACTTCTGACCATTGTTTACTTTTCCTATCGCCAGACGATTGCGGCGTACCCGGGTGGCGGCGGGTCCTATACCGTCGCGTCGGAGAATCTGGGTACCTTTCCGGGGCTGCTTGCCGCCGCGGCGCTGATGATCGATTACGTGCTGGTGGTGGCCGTGGGCATCTCCGCCGGAGTTGGCGCGCTGGTTTCCGCAGTCCCGAGTATTCAACCCCACACGGTCTTGATCTGCCTCGGCATTCTCGTGGTCCTCACTATCGTGAATTTGCGCGGGCTACGCGAGGCGGGAATCTTTTTCATGGTTCCGACGTACCTATTCGTGGGCACGTTGCTGGCTGCGATCTTGATTGGCACCGTCAAGACGGTGCTTGCCGGCGGACATCCGATGCCGATCGTTGCGCCCCCGGTGCCGGCAAGCGCTGCCGTCGCCGTTGCGAGCATGTGGATGCTGCTGCAGGTTTTCTCAAACGGTTGCACGGCGATGACCGGTGTCGAAGCAGTCAGTAACGGCGTCCGGGCATTCCGCGAACCGACGGTTGGAAATGCGCAGCGCACCTTGACCGTGATCATCGGACTGTTGATTGTGATGCTCGCGGGCATTGCCTACCTGGTCCGCGCATATGGTATCGCGGCAACCGACCCCGGGCTTCCCGGATATCAGAGCGTCCTCTCCATGCTCGTGGCGGCTGTCGCAGGACGGGGATGGTTCTATTACATAACCATCGGTTCGGTTTTGGTGATCCTTTCGCTTTCGGCGAACACGGCGTTTGCCGATTTCCCGCGGCTCTGCAGGGCGGTCGCGCAGAATAGTTTCTTGCCTCACTCGCTCGGATTTCGAGGTCGACGTCTGGTCTATTCGCAGGGCATTTTGGTTCTCGCCATGCTCGCCGGAATCCTCCTAGTGCTGTTTCAGGGTGTCACTGACCGACTGATCCCGCTGTTTGCCATTGGCGCGTTCCTGGCCTTCACGTTGTCGCAGGCCGGAATGGTGGCTCATTGGAGGAGGGTAAAGGGGCCGGGCGCCACGCGAAGCATGATCGTCAACGGCGTTGGAGCGATCGCGACCGGAATTACGCTGGTCGTTGTGCTCGTCGCAAAATTCACATCCGGTGCGTGGGTCAGCGCTTTGCTGATTGCCACACTTGTAACTTCAATGCTGTGGGTGCGCAAGCATTACCGGGCCGTTGCCGCTGAAACCTCCAGTTCCGCTCCGTTGGAGATCGGGACTCTTGGTCCTCCGATCGTGATCGTTCCCATTCAAGAGTGGGGAAAGATTGCCCAACGAGCGCTTCAATTTGCGCTGACGCTTTCCTCCGATATCCGAGCCGTCCACGTCGCCACCGACGACGAAACCAACGCCCTTCGTGAACAGTGGGGCAGAGTGGTGGTCGCACCGTTGCAAAAGGCCGGCCGTACCCCGCCCCAGCTCATTGCTCTTCCGTCTCCGTACCGTCTGGTCCTGAAGCCGATTCTGGAATACGTACTGCAACTTGAGAAGGATCTTCCCGATCACCAGTTCGCGGTGATAGTGCCGGAACTGGTTGAGAAGCACTGGTATCACTATCCGCTGCACAACCAGCGCGCAGAGCTGCTGAAGGCGTTCCTGCTTGTGCATGGCAGCCAGCGAATCGTGCTGATCAATGTGCCCTGGTATATCAAAGCTTAACGGGGTTGCGGGTTGCGAGCGAGTGATTGGGGCAAGACCGATGGGTACATCGAGATGGTTCTAATCCGGGCGGCCGCATCTCGGATACCGGCCCGCTCGTGGTGGGGTTCTTGTGACTTTAGCTAAGAGGAATTTGCTAGTGTCCGGATTTGCGCGGTACAGGAGCTGACCCATGCGACCCAGGACCTTTCCGACCGCCCGCTTCGTCGCGCTTGCCACGCTGGTTCTCATTTCGCCACGCGCTGTTCGGCCCGCGCCTCCACCGCTGCTTCCCCGGCTTGCGCTGGGGCTGCAGGTCGGCAGCGTGGACTTTCCCAACTCTTGCTCAGCCGAAGTGCAGGGAACAATCAAGAAGGGGTTGGCCCTGCTGCATTCGTTCCAATACGAAGAATCCGCGCAGACATTTGAAGAGGCCGCGCAACGAGACGGACAATGCGCGATCGCGGATTGGGGCCAGGCCATGGCGCACTACCATCAATTGTGGGACTTTCCCGATGCAGCCGCTCTGGTTGAAGGGCATAAGGATGTCGCTCGAGCGCAGAACAGCGGCACGCAAACCCCCCGCGAACGCGAATACATCGCCGCCGCAGCCGCATTCTTCCAGGACGATCCGAAACTGACTCACATCGATCGCACCCAGGCGTATTCAAGGGCCATGCAAAAGCTCTACAGCGATAACCCTCAGGACGTGGACGCGGGCGCATTTTATGCGCTCTCGCTCGTTGCTCTCGCGCAGGATGGTGTGGATGACCTCGCCAATCGTAGGAAGGCCATCGGGATACTGAATCCCCTCTTTGAGCGGCAACCGAATAATCCCGGCGTCGCCCATTATCTGATTCACGCCTCCGATACCCCGGAGCTGGCACGCGAGGGTCTTCCCGCGGCTCGCGCATATGCAAAGATCGCTCCGGATTCCTCTCACGCGACGCACATGCCTTCGCACATCTTCCGACGTCTAGGACTCTGGCCGGAAACGATTGACTCCAACATCGCGGCGATCGCCGCAGCAGCGGATGCGACCGAACACCATCGGGGCGATGCCAGCTACCAATTCCATCCCATGGATTTCCTCGATTACGCTTATCTTCAGAGCGGCCAGGAAGCAAAGGCCCGGCACCTGGTCGAGGAAGTGAAGGGCGTGCCGGGCGCGCGCACAGAAGCGATCGCCGAGCATCAAGCCATGTTCGCGGCACGGAATGCGATCGAGCTCCATCGCTGGACTGAAGCCGCGTCACTTTCCATTCTCGATGAGCGCGTCATCTCGCAGGATCCAACCTACTGGGCGCGCGCGATCGGCTCGGCGCGCGCTGGCGACGTAAGTGGCGCGCGCGAAAATGCCGCCAAGCTCGCAGAGGTCATGAGGGCGCAGCAGGAACACGACAAGGCCGAAGGAAATACAGTTACGCCGGGTGAAAGCGTCGAAGAACGCGAAGTGGACGGATGGCTGGCGTTCGCCGAGGGGCGACCGAGCGAGGCCGTCGCGGATCTGCGCGGGGCTGCGCAGCGGGAGGAAGCCGAGCGGGAGGATCCCATTGCGATGCCTGCCCGCGAGATGCTGGCCGACCTGTTCTTCGAGCTCAAGCGCCCCGCCGAAGCTCTCACGGAGTACCAGGCTGTTTTGAAGGACTACCCGAACCGATTTGACGCCCTCTACGGCGCCGCTCGATCGGCCGAAGCTGCTGGGGATGCCGGGCAAGCCCGACGTTTGTACGCCCAACTCGTTACCATCTCGGCCCCGGGCGCCGACCGCCCCGAACTCCAGGCTGCTCGCGCATTTTCCGGCGGGCACTAGAAGGCCTTTGTAACTCTGTCTGGACGGGCCCCTACGGCAGTCCGGCGCCCGGCACCTCCACCTGCACGACTTCAATTTTGCCCGCCCGCTGCTCCTTGGTGATCCCGGGCAGGTGGTCGAGCGCCGTGCAAATGTAGAGGTCCCGCCGGTCCGGGCCTCCCAGCATGCACGCGTAGGCATGGCGTTCGGGCAAAGCGATGGTATCGGCAATTTCACCGCCTTCCCGGAGCCGGACGATTTTGTTGCTGCCGGGCCAAGCGACCCATACTGCGCCCTCTGCGTCGAGACAGATCCCGTCGGGAATGACTCCATCGATTGCCGCGAATACCCGCCGATTTGTGAGCACCCCGTCCGGCCGAATTTCAAACGCGGTCAGGCGCGCGCCTAGAGTTTCGCCCACAATCAGAGTTTTTCCGTCCGGTGTGATGACCATTCCGTTCGGGAAGTGCAGATCGGCTGCGACCTCTCGGACGCCGCCGTCAGGAGCCACGCAAAGCAGAACCGTGGGTCGAGGCGATTCGTTCTTGAACAAGTTATAGCCAAAACCGCCGATATAGGCGCGTCCGTGCCGATCAACCACCATATCGTTGATGGGATTTGCGACGAACGAGCTCAAATCGGCCGCCGTTTCCGGCCCTCGGGGTGTCAGCCGCAGAAGAAGGCGTCGCGACATCGAAACCACCAGCATGGTCCCGTCTGACAGCCAGCCAAGGCCCGAGACTTCGTCGGGAAACTCCGCAACCTTGCTGCTTTTGCCCTCGGGGCTGAGCCGCCAGACTGCGCGGCCGTGCATATCTGAAAAATACAGGGCGCCGTCATGCCAGCGCGGTCCTTCCGGGAAAATCAAGTCATCGAGCAGTACTCTGGGTGTCGCCGCCATTTCGCCTACCTAGGGACCGCAATCCGCCGGCAGTATAGGCCAGAATCGCGCGATCTAGAAACATTGCACGATTCTCGAAACGCGCTTTACACGACCCGCACGCCGTGCTAGTTTCTATTCGCATAACCGCCGAACTGAAAGCGCCAGGCGGCAGGGCCATTCATATCGACCCTCCGAACGTTTTTGTCTCGATAGACCTCCAACGAAAAATCAAACCGAACCTCCTTCTGCGGATGACGCATGGGGAGCGAACCGTGTGAGGACCGGGTGCTAAAACTTCGTAAAGTAGAGCTTCTGGGTTTCAAGTCGTTCTGCGACAAGACGCCGATCACGTTCAGCGGAAGCGGGATAACGTGCATCGTCGGGCCCAACGGCTGCGGCAAATCCAACGTAGTGGACGCGATCTCGTGGGTGCTGGGCGAGCAGAGCCACAAAATGCTCCGCGCCGAGCGCATGTCGGACTGTATCTTCAACGGCACCGCCAAGCGCCCGCCCATGGGCATTTCCGAGGTAACTCTTACCCTGGTTGATCCGGAGCTCTCTGAGGCCGTTGCCAAGGTGTTCGACGGCGAACCGCAACCTTCCGCGGACGCTCCTGCGGACCCGTCGCCGGTGACAGCCGAGAGCCTGCCAGACGCCGTGGCGGAAGAACTCCCCGTTGAGGAAGCCGCCGGCAGCCGCAAGCATTGGAGCAAGCGCGCGGCCGAGAAGCCCGCCATCGCATCGCGGCCCGGTGAAATCGTCGTGGGCCGTCGCCTGTATCGCTCCGGACAAAGCGAATATCTGATCAATGGCCGTACGGCCCGTCTTCGCGATGTTCAAGAGATCTTCATGGGCATCGGTCTCGGCCCGGATAGCTACGCGATTATCGAACAGGGGCGCATCGGGCAGATCCTAAATTCAAAGCCAATGGACCGGCGGGCAATTATCGAGGAAGCCGCCGGAATCACGATGTACAAGACCAAGAAACGCCTGGCGGAGACCAAGCTTGAAGCGGCGAAGCTCAATCTTTCCCGGGTCAACGACATTCTCGTCGAAGTCGAAAAGCAGCTGGCTTCCCTGAAGCGCCAGGCATCCAAGGCTCGGCGCTACGCTGAGCTGCGCGAACAGATGCGCTCGCTGTTGCGCATCGTGCTCGCCAGCAAAGCCGAGCATCTGGACATTGAAGCCGCGCGCCTGGAAGCTCTTCTCCGCGATATGGACGCGACCGAGGAGCGCGAGTCGCGTACCGTTCACGAGCTCGAAGCCGAACAGGAACGTCTGAGCGCGCGTACCTACGACCTAGACGGTGAGCTCCGGCAGACCCAGAACTTGCTCGGTCAAACCGCTCTCGACCTTGACCGTGCTGAGAACCGCATGACCTTCAATCAGGAACAGGTTGCTCAACTCGAAGCCCGCGCGTCGCGGCTGTCATTTGAAATCGAGCAAGCCGTGAGTCAGGAAGCCGATCTCACCGCTCGCTTCGCGACGCAACAAGAATCCGTCATTGCTCTCCGTGCCCTGGCTTCGTCGCTGGAATCAAGCCTGCGCGAATCAACCGAACACGTTTCGACCAGCTCGGTCAACCAGAGCCAGCTGGAATCGCGGATGGAGGAGCTTCGCCGCCTGGCCAGCTCTCTGGTTGAGGAATCCGCGCGCGGGCAGGCCGAGTCGCAACAGGCCGAAGAAGCCGCCGCGCGCCACAGTTCGGCCGAACAGCAGCGTTCGGCCGCCATGCGCGCGATCGAGCAGGAATGCGCGGCTCTCCAGTCGCGGGTGGATGCCTCCGACACCTCCTTCTCGCAAGCCGAGCAGCAGGCACAATCGATCGCCGAAACAGTTCGCCAGTCTCAATCTCGGCTCGCCGGTCTTCGCCAGACCCAGCAGGAAACCAGCCAGAAGCTCGAGCACGTCCGCCAGGATTTGTCTGCCGAGCGGGCACGGCACGCCTCGATCGAGCAGATTCTGCACGAGCGGGCCTATACGGCCGACGCCGTACAAAAGCTCTTCAATACCAGCGGCGACGCCCTGTCACAGGGGTTCCGCGCAGTGGGTCTGCTCGCCGACTACGCCGAGGTCCAGGAAGAATACGAAACGGCGATCGAGCAGTTTCTCCGCGACGAACTTGAATACGTTGTCGTCGAATCGTTCGACCAGGCGCGCGCGGGCGTCGCGCTTCTGCGCGACGACGTCGGCGGACGCGCAACGTTTTTTGTGGATTCGGGGCGAACGCTCGATGTGGACAAAATGGAAAATGGCGCGTCCATGCCGGGAAATTTCATTGCCAGGCTCGACCGTCTGGTCGAATTCCGCGAGCCACTCGGTCCGGCCACGAAGTATTTCCTGAAAAAACTCCGCACCGCCTACATTGTGGAATCCATCGCGATCGCCGAAAAAATGGCGCACGACAACCCGCACAGCTACTTCCTCACGCCGGATGGTACGTGCTATCACGGCCGCACTGTGTCCGGAGGCCGCAAGAGCGACGCCGGCCCGCTCGCGCTCAAGCGCGAACTTCGCCGGCGCGAGTCGGAAACCGCGCGCCTGGAGGTTCTCGCAGCCGAGCAGCAGTCGCATCTGGCTCGCCTGGAACAGGAAACCGCTGAGGGCGAGACGCAGCTGGCAGCCGCCGCTTCGCAGCAAATGGAAGCGGAGAAATCCCTCGTCGCCGCCGCTCACCAGCGCGACGAAACGCGCCGAGAATTCCTTCGCGTGGATCTCCAGCTCGACGGCGAGCGCGAGGAGATCGCGCGTCTTCGCGGCGAAGCCGAAGCCGCTCGCGCGCGCGCCGAGAAGGCGCGGTCGGAACTCGCCGAAGCGGTTCGGGTCCGGGCCGCTGCCGAAGCCGAAACCGCCCAGGCCGCGGAAAAACTCGTGGACCTGCGGCGCGATTTTCAGGAACTGCAGGAGCGCGTGGTTGCGCGCCGCGAGGAGTTGGCGGCGATGACCGAACGCCTGGCGAGCGCTGAAAACATCGAGCAGAATCTTTCCGGAGAAATTGCGCAGGCGAACCAACGCATGATCTCCCTTCGCCAGCAGCACGCGGCGCTGGTGGCCGAGAAAGCCGAAATCGAAACTTCCTGCGAGCAGCTTTCCCTGCAGGCCCAGGAGCTACGAAGCGAGAAAACCCGTCTGGAGGAAAACAAAGCGTCGCTTGAAACAGAATGGACCGAGGCGCGGTCGCGCACTGGACACCTGGAGGAGACGCTGCGCGGCCGCCGCCAGTCGCTTGACGAACTGCGTGCCGAGCGTAGCCAGCGCCAGATTGAACGGGCGCGCAACGACGCCGACCGCGACCACCTGCGTCAGAGCTGCGTGGCGGAGCTGAACGCGCAGCCCGAGGAGCTTGTGGCTCAGGAGGCGCAGCTTGTGGTCGGTGAGGAACTGGTGGCCGCTGAAACGAACTACAACGAGATGAAGGCGCGCGTCGACGCCATTGGACCAGTGAATATGATGGCGCTCGAGGAGTTCCAAGAATGCGAGCAGCGGGAGACTTTCCTGCGCCGCGAGCGGGACGATCTCGTGCAGTCCATTCAGAACACGCAACTCACGATTCACGAGCTCGACGAAGTGTCACGCAAAAAATTCGAGGACGCCTTCACCTTCATCAACGCGCAGTTCGCCGTCGCCTTCCAATCGCTGTTCGGAGGTGGGCACGGAGAGATGCGCCTCAGCGAGCCCGATAGCTCGGGCGACTCCGGAATTGATATCGTCGCGCAACCTCCAGGAAAGCGCCTGCAGAACATTCTGCTCCTGTCTGGCGGGGAAAAAGCGCTTACGGCTCTGGCGCTGCTCATCGCCGTCTTCCGCTACCAGCCGAGTCCCTTCTGCATCCTGGACGAAGTGGACGCGCCGCTGGATGAGGCAAACGTCGGGAGGTTCAATCGAATGCTCGCGGAAATGTGCGGCCAGACGCAGTTCATCGTCGTCACCCACAACCGCAAGACCATGGAGATGGGATCGGTACTCTACGGCGTAACCATGCAGGAGCCGGGCGTCTCCAAGCTCGTCTCCGTCAAGTGGGAACAGGACGTCGCGGTCGCCGCACCACAAGCTGCGAGCGCCGCGAGCAACGCCGCCTGACGAACGCGGGCGGTTTTTTTGTGTCCGTTAAACGAACTTCTTCGGTTTCATTCGCTCGTCCGTGCATTGCACGGGACGCGCGATTCACAGCATAATTTTCTTAGCGGTTGACAACGACTCGCCCTGCGCTAGAATACCGCCCTCTCGCAACTGAGAGCACAAAGCTCGTGGCTTCTTCCCAAATGCGCGCCGTTATATCGCAAACCGAATTTCCGGGACTCAAACTTCTCGGTCGCGGAAAGGTCCGCGACATCTATGACCTCGGTGATCGCCTGCTGATCGTCGCAACCGACCGTCTTTCGGCATTTGACGTCGTCCTTCCCACGCCGATTCCTGACAAGGGACGCGTCCTCACTCAGCTTTCGCTGTTCTGGTTCGAAAAATTGGCCGGGGTCGTCCCGCATCACGTGATCGAGGCGAAGAATTTTGGCGGCGAGCTTGCCCGGTATGCCGATGCGCTTGCGGGGCGCTCGATGCTGGTCCGCCGCACCGAACCATTTCCCATCGAATGCGTTGTGCGAGGTTTCATTTCCGGGTCGGGTTGGAAGGATTATCAGAGGACGGGCACAATCTGCGGGATCGCTCTTCCAGCCGGCCTGCGCGAGTCCGATCGCTTGCCCGAGCCGATCTTCACTCCCTCGACCAAGGCTACGACCGGACATGACGAGAACATTTCTTTTGACGAAGCCGCTTCCCGCATAGGCCGTCTGATGGCCGAGCGACTCCGCGAAACCAGCCTCACTCTCTATCGCCGAGCCGCCGAGCACGCCGCCGCCCGCGGCATAATCATCGCCGACACGAAATTTGAGTTCGGGCTCGACGGGGGTGAACTCGTCTGGATCGACGAAGCGTTGACCCCGGATTCGTCGCGCTTCTGGCCCGCGGACCACTATTCGCCCGGCAAGGCCCAGCCGTCATTTGATAAGCAGTTTGTCCGGGATTACCTTGAAAAAATCGATTGGAACAAGCAGCCCCCGGCCCCGGCCCTGCCGCCTGATGTCGTGTCAGGCACGCGCGAAAAGTATCGGGACGCCTATCAGCGCATCACCGGCCGCGAACTCGAATAAGCCCGGGGAGATTCCCCGGGCAGCATCACTGTGGAGTATGCACACTTGAAAGAGCAACTGGAATCGCTGGTAGGAATGATGGTCGAGCGCGGGATTCTGCTCGAGGAAGCCTTGACCGAATTCGAGAAAAAATTCATCCGGAGAGTCCTGGAGCACTCCAGGGGAAACCAGTGCCGAGCCGCCAAGGTTCTAGGGATTCACCGAAATACTCTGAGCCGCAAAATCACGGAATACCATCTGGATCACTCGCTCCGTCGCCGCTAGCGGTTCCCGGGCGTTAGAATCCGGAAAAGCTGGAATCCCCTCATACTTCGTACGCGGGTCCTGGCGCTTTCTCTGCGTCCATGCCTTGCGACAAAAAAAACCAGCCCGTTCCCGGACTGGCCTTTGAGACTCACACTGCCTGTCGTTCCTGTCAGCTGTTTGCTTATTGTTTTGGCGTAATCTTGTGCGGCGGACGTTTCGCGCCTTCTTTTCCGGGAATCGTCGTTGGATCGACTTTTACCATGTCCCAGTGCAGGAGGAAGGGCGAAGGATCGTAGCTCACCAGCGTACCCGAGAAGCGGATTTCATCATCCTTTTGGACGCGCACGACGTCAGGTTGCGGAGTGATCGTCCCGGTAGCCGCACCCGCCGGAGGAGTCGAAGTCCACACCTTCACATCCATATTCGCCGTCGTTGCCGCCGAAATCTCGTCCGAACTCGCACTGGTGAACGTCATGATGTCCACAAAGTTGTCCGTCTTGTTCACATCGATGATCTTGCCGATGACTTCAGGGAATTCAGCGCCACAGATCGCAAGCCACGTCAGCTTCGCCTTATCGCCTCCGCCGCTGAGGTCGCCGATTACGCTGATAATCGTGCTGGCTTGTGCCACTTTCTGGATGTCGGCCGCGCTCGGAATCGAGTACGTCGCAGGGCGGTCCGGCGAGTTCGCGGCGAGTTGCAGCAATTCATTCAGTTGGGAATCCACCAGCGTGTCGCAGTTCGGCTGCTGGTAGTTGACGATTGTCTTGCGAAGATATTCCTTCACCTTGTCCGTATCCGGAATCTTCAGATCGACAGCGCGAGCCAAGGCCCAAAATCCATCCAGCGACTGCGGGGGAGTTGATTGCAGATAGGCCAGTCCCAGGCGGTAGCTCGCGACGGGATCGTTCGGATTCAGCGTCAATTGAGCTTTATAGGCTTCTATCGCCGCGGCGAAATCCTTGAGCTGCATGTCGGCCGTGCCCGCGGCCCCTTCCAGAGCGGACTGGACGGCCTTGATCTGATCGTCGGTTACTTTGGCGTTGGATTTCTTGAGATCAGGAAGCAGCTTGACGCCCAGCAGCGCGGCATCTCGCTGTTTGGTGAGCTGATCGTGGGCGTCGGCCGCCTTCGGGTCAAACGCGCCAGCCGTCGCGAACAGCTGCATTCGCGCCTGAATCGCCTGGACACGCTGTGCGACGTCGGCCTTGTCGCCGAGCGCGACCAGCTTGTCTGTGTATTCGATTGCCTTGGCGTAATTTTTCAGCTGAAAATAAGATTGGTAATACATCTGGTAGATGTATTCCATCAGCGTCGAACTCGGATACTGAGCAACGAAAGCGTCGAGCAGCTTCAACCGCGCGGCCGGATCTTTTTCGGCCTGAGCCGCCTGCAGCGCGTTGTATTCCGGAAGCGTGTAGGTCGGTTGCGGGCTCGTGGCGGCAGCCTGCTGTGCGGCCGCTGGCCATGACACCAGAGACGTCAGGACAAGTGCGGCGAAAATCATTGCCATACTGCTCAGATGCCTTCGCATAATCACTTTCCTGCCTCCTGGAATATGGCCTGTGTTCGGCTGGCTATTCAGACTCGCAAACGCGTCACCTGCGGGACAACCGCGCGACACAACGAAATCCACGGGATTATAGGGAAACCATGTTACGCGCGCAAGTGTAAAACCTTCCAGATCATCCGATTCCGCTCGATCAGCCCGCTGGCGCATGTCGAGGGGCATACTCCTGCATGGTAGGATGATCCATCCCAGCCCGGGGGTCGCCTGGCGTACCGAATTCATGTTCAACGATAAGCCGCTTGACGGGAAAGTTGCTCTGATCACCGGCGCTAGTCGTGGCATCGGCCTCGCAATTGCCCGGAGCCTGGCGGCGATGGGCGCGAAGCTCGGGCTCTGTGCCCGCAACCCGGAACGCGTCCGTTCCGTGGCAGCTGAGTTTAAGCGCCAGGGGACATCCGTCGCCGCCGTTGCGGGGGACTTGGCCCGCCCAGCTGACATCGCGCCGATTGTGCAAGAAACCGAACAATCACTCGGGCCCATTGAAATCCTCGTGAATAACGCCGGTATCGGATATTTCGGCCCCACACACGAAGCCTCTGAGTCGAACTGGGACGCTGTATTGGACACCAACTTGAAGTCCGTGTTCCTGCTAAGCCGGGCTGTTGCGCCGGGAATGATTGCTCGCCGCGCCGGGCACATCGTCAACATTGCCTCGCTCGCCGGGAAGAACGCCTTCGCCGGCGGCGGCATCTACTGCGCGTCGAAATGGGGGCTGCTCGGACTGACCGAATGTATGGCAGAGGATCTCCGTCCGCATGGCATTCGCGTCAGCGCTGTGTGCCCTGGATCGGTGGCCACTGATTTTTCTCCGCACAGCGGCAAGGATCTGCGCAAGATGCTCCAGCCCGAGGACGTAGCCCACGCCGTCGCGATGATCCTCACCCAAGCCCCGGGAAGCTTCATCAGTGAAGTTCTTCTGCGCCCCACGCAGAAGCCATAACAGGTCAGCCTCACCAGACGTCTGGATTCCCGCAACCGTACCGGGTCCGGAATCTTTTTAAGCGCGGGTTGCATCAAAAGCCTCATAAACCAGGGGTGACCTCATGATCGAAATCCGTCCGTCCGCTGAACGCGGCCACAACAAAATGTCATGGCTCGATTCGCGTTTCACATTCTCATTCGATCAATACTACGACCCGGATCACACGCAATTCCGTTCGCTGCGCGTGATGAACGAAGACGTCGTTGCGCCTGGAGGAGGTTTTCCCACTCATCCGCACCGTGACATGGAAATCCTGACGTGGATTCTTGAAGGTGCGCTTGAGCACCGCGACAACACCGGCGGCAGGGGGATCATCCGTCCCGGTGAGCTGCAACACATGACTGCCGGCCGCGGCGTGATGCACAGCGAATTCAATCCATCGCAGAAAGATCCGGTTCACCTGTTGCAGATCTGGCTCCTTCCCGAACGCAAGGGCCTGGATCCCAGCTACGAGCAGCTCGCGTTTCCCGACGTCGAGTTGCGCGGCCACTTCCATCTGGTTGCAGGTCCGCAAGCGGCGGTCACCATCCATCAGGATGCCAACCTGTATATCGCGCGTCTCGATCAGGGCACCAAAGCGAAGCATTCCATCGCGGCGGGGCGCCACGCGTGGGTGCAGATTGCCCGAGGCGCGGCGGAGCTGAACGGGAATGCGCTGGTCGCCGGGGATGGCGCGGCGCTATCGGATGAAACGGAAATTCGAGTTGAAGCGCGCGAACCGTCCGAAATTCTTCTGTTCGATTTGGCCTGAACCGGATTGTCAGGTTTCGGATACTTGCTTTGAAACCTGAATGCAGCTGCGAACGGTTCCATGCATTCGGGCCCGGAAGAAAAATGACTGCGAGAAAGGAGACCGCCCATGGCGAATTCCTCAGATAGCATTGTTCCGCTGCTTGGACGATTCCTGATCAGTTTGGTTTTCATTCTGGCTGGAATTGGCAAGATCGGCGCATTCTCGATGTACACGGGTTTCATCGCCGCCGCGCACCTTCCCCTTCCCAAGGTTTCGCTCGCAATCGCGATCGTCGTCGAGCTTCTGGGGGGCCTTGCGATCCTGGTAGGGCTGCACACGAGGTTCACGGCCTGGGTGGTGTTTCTGTATCTGATTCCGACCACGATCATGTTTCATAACTTTTGGGCACTCCAGGGTGCGGCGAGGGCCGACAATATGATTCACTTCGAGAAGAACCTCGCGATCATGGGCGGCCTGTTGATCCTTGCGACCTTCGGCGCAGGCACCTACTCCGTTGATTCCGCACGCGCGCCTCGAACCTAGCGGAGTCGCAATCGCTATGCGGCAATGCACTTGCTCGTCCTCACCCGGCCGCACGGCGCAAGGCCCCCGCCTGAGCTTCCCGTCGATTTGTGTTTTTCCGCTGAATCGCAGGCACTGTGGTGGCATCGAAATTATGGTTAAATGATGCGCCAAACCAAGGAGATGGCATGAATGTTTGAGTTCTGAGGCGGTAGGCTTCCGGGAGCTGGTAACAGTTCTCGGAGTAGACGGGTTACAGGCTGGATTGTTTTTTGAGGCTATTTGACTTCGTCAAGGAGATTAGTCAGACCTGTAGCCGGGTGCCACCGTAAGGCTCGACGAGAGACCTTGAATAGGAGAATGGGGCCGCCGCAGAACGAGTCTACTCCGCCTGTTAAGGAAGAAACTACAGGAGGAGAGATGAGCGAGAAGCGATACATCGGAGTTGATCTGCACCGTCGGGTCTTCACTTGTTGTGTGCGGTTAGAGAATGGCAGGCAGTTTCTGAGCGAGTGGCGGCTGGAGCAAATGCCGCAATTCCTCAAGAAACTGCGCGGGACGGACGAGGTAGCCGTGGAAGTGACCGGCAACACGCGGTTGTTCTACGACGCCGTAGCACCGCATGTCGCGCGGGTCGTGGTGGTGAATGCGAACCAGTTTCGGGTGATCAGCCAGTCGGTGAAAAAGACCGATCCGAACGACGCACGGAATCTGGCGCTGTATTTAGCCAAAGGCCTCTTGCCGGAGGTGCGCATGAAAGAAAAACAGCAAGCGCAGGTAGCCAGTCTTCTGCAGACGCGGGACCGGCTGGTCAAGCTGCGCACGGCGCTCAAGAACAAGATCAACAATCTGCTCTCAGCCCGTGGGATCGAGCTCGAGAAGGAAGGACTGTCCAGCGAGAAGGGACTCACGCGCGCGTTGGCGATGGAGGTCGAAGATCTGACTCGCTTCGAATTACAGATACTGGTGGACCAGATCCGTAGTTTGAACCGAAGCATCGCGGAACTGGAGAAGGTCATAGACCGGGAAGGCCAAAAGTTGAAGGGGCACGGAAATCTGACAAGCATTAAGGGCATTGGATCGCTGGGAGCGAGCGTTCTGCTGTCGGTGATCGGTGACGTGCGGGATTTTCCTGAGGAAGGCAAACTGGCTGCGTACTTCGGGATCGTACCGCGCATCCACAACTCCAACGAGACCGAGCGTTCCGGACACATTACCAAACGAGGCAGCAAGCTGGGCCGCACCGCCCTAGTCCAGTGCGCTCTGATCGCCAAGCGGTACAGCCCTTACCTGGCCAGCTACTACGAAGCAATCCGCTCCGGGCGAGGAACCGGCCGCGCCATCATCGCCCTGGCGCGTAAATTCCTGGGCGTCATCTATCGCACGCTGAAAAACAACTGGGTCTTTGAAGATTTCCCGAATTTCGTGCTGAGGGAAACTGCAGCATGAACTGAACTTCCGTAACATCGGAGTAGACAAACATCATAGGAGGAACAATGCCCGACCATAAGAGGCCTGCCCCGGCGGCTGTGCCCATCCACGATCTGATTAGCCACCGCTGGAGCCCCCGTGCGTTCGATGCGAAACCCGTTGAGACTGAAAAATTGCGGAGTCTGTTCGAAGCGGCGCGCTGGGCTGCGTCGTCCTACAACGCGCAGCCTTGGTATTTCATCGTGGCCACGAAGGATGACCCGGTGAACTACAACAAGATTCTAAGCACGTTCGTTGAGTTCAATCAGGGCTGGGCGAAGAACGCGCCTGTTGTTGCACTCAGCGTGGCTGCGCATAAAATGCCTCACGACGGCGCGCAGAATCGCCACGCGTTTCACGACGTCGGCCAGGCCGCCGCAAATCTGTCGCTCCAAGCAACCTCGCTCGGCCTTCAAGTCCACCAGATGGCCGGAATTGTTCCGGAGAAGGCGCGCGAAGTCTTTGGCATCCCCGAAAACTTCGAGGCCGTCGCGGGCATTGCGCTTGGCTATCCGGGCGATCACATGACGCTGCCGGAGGGACGCCTGCGCGACGGAGAAACCGGCAAGCGCGAGCGCAAGCCGGCTTCTTCGTTCGTTTTCACGGGCAAGTGGGGCCAGGTCTCGCCGATCATTGGCTGAGGATCCGGCCTCCAACTTGTTGCGTGCCGAGCCGAACGACGGCCTCCCTGGTGGCCCGGGTAATGGGATTTGGGGATGCCGTTGGGGTCGGCGTTTCTCCGGCTAAACGACTTTCTTCTTCACAAGTTCAGTCCACTACAGAATCTCCCGGACGAAGTCTTTGTCGCCCGAGCGTGCTGCAGTTCTTTGCAGTTTGCTGCGAGGCGAGCATACGTGCTTCTTGCACGGGCCATCGCCCGTTGATACTCTCCCGTCGCGCGCCCCCGGAATTCCCCCCGACGGCGGAAGGGCCCGCCAAATTTGGAGGCATCGTTACCATGAGAACTCAAGCGATCGTGGCCGTACTGGCGTTCCTGCTTTTTTGTCCAGCCTTTGAAAATCCCCAAGCGACCCAGGCGGCGAGCGATAAGAAAGACATCGCAGCGGAAGTCGAGGCGCTGAAAACGCAAGTCGCGCAACTGGCAAAGCAGGCGCAGAATTCGGAGGACTACATCGCCATCGCCAATCTCCAACGAGCGTACGGCTACTACGTGGACAAGTGCCAGTGGGACGAGACCGCCGACCTGTTCGCCAAGGACGGCACGCTTGAGATCGGCTTGCGCGGCGTATGGGTTGGCCAGGACCGGGTCCGCGCGTATCTGCACACGCTGCCCGATCTCAAATACGGCACGCTGTTCAATCACATGCAGCTCCAGCCGGTGATTGACGTCGCCCCCGACGGCATGACGGCCAAGGCCCGCTGGCGCGCATACGCCG
>Ga0209008_1000090_pt1 | contig 45665 bp, 31 predicted proteins | sample JacPin_JW_Ref_O3_FD_187963 | JGI IMG/M metagenome (GOLD analysis project Ga0209008, IMG submission 187963) | Forest soil microbial communities from Algoma, Ontario, Canada - Jack Pine, Ontario site 1_JW_Ref_O3 (SPAdes) (version 2) | ecosystem: Environmental > Terrestrial > Soil > Boreal... | reverse complement strand
CGAATTGTGTTGTGCGACAGGATGGTGAATTTCCAGTCCAGCACGTTGCACTTGCGGAGGCGCCCGACTGCGGTGGTCATTCCTGCACCCAGGTCAACGTCGAAGCGGGGTTGCGGACGGTCCGGCGCTGTCAAATACACAACTGGGCGATCGGGAGCGCTCGGCAGCCGCAATTGTTGGGGCTCGGCGCGAAAATCATTCCACGCCGCGATAATTTCCTCGGCCGCGGCTTTCTTTTTGAGGCGCACGGCAACCGATTCGGTGTGACCGTCTTCCACCGCCACGCGATTGCACTGCGCGCTCATGGCGAAAGGAGCCGGTTCGATGTGCGCTCCCTTTAGAACGCCGAGAAGCTTCTGCGTTTCCTCTTCCATCTTTTCTTCTTCGTTCTTGATGTAGGGAATCACATTGCCCAGAATGTCGAGCGCGGGGACGCCCGGATATCCCGCGCCGCTCACCGCTTGCATCGTGACCGCCGTCACTGCTTCAAGGGTGAACGCGCGATGCAAGGGAGCGAGCGCCAGCACCAATCCCATTGCCGAGCAGTTGGAATTGGTGACCACATAGCCGCCCGATTTTGTGCGCCAGGATTGCTTATCGATCAGGCGAATGTGATCGCCATTGACCTCCGGAATCACCAGCGGTACGTCCGATTGCATGCGCAGCGCGCTCGAGTTCGAAACCACGGCGCAGCCGGCGTCGGCAAACTGCGGTTCGAGTTCGCGCGCAATCGAGGCGTCGAGAGCCGCAAAAATGATCTTTGGCGCGCCTTCGGGTTGGGCGGGCGAGACTGTCATCGCTGCCACGTTCGCGGGAATCGCGGTTTTCAAACGCCAGCGCGCCGCTTCGGCATAAGGACGGCCCTCCGAACGGTCAGACGCCGCCAGCCACGACACTTCAAACCAGGGGTGATGCTCGAGCATTTGGATAAATCTCTGCCCGACGATGCCGGTGGCACCGAGAATTCCTACAGATAATTTGTTCGCCATGGTGAACTGTGATTTTATACCAGCGAGTTTTTCGGCGGGAATGTTGAGTAAAGGGAGTTGGTTAGAAAGTTGCTTCGCGGGCTAGCTGCGACCTTTGCCCAGCTCCTGCGGAAAGGAATATTCGTTGAGCGGGCCGAACTTTCTTTTTTCCGCGTAGATGCGCCAGCGCCGCCACACAATGCGCAGACTGGCCATGACCGGAATCGATAGATAGACGCCCAGGATACCCGCGATCTCTCCGCCGGCGAGAATGCCGAACAGGGCCGCGAGTGGATGCAACTCCACGCTGACGCCCATGACGCGCGGAGAAATCACGTAGTCCTGTATCAAGCGCCACACCAGTAAGAATAAGAGCAGGAATGCCCAGTGCTGATATCCCGCCAGAACCGCGACGATCATCATTGCCGTCCCCGCCAGCAGCGGCCCCGCTAGGGGAACAAACTCAAGGGCGCCGCCCGCCGTGCCCAGCATCAGGGCGTAGGGCACGCGCATCAAGCCGAGAAATGCAACATACGCCAGCAGCGAGAACGCCGCCAGGGTCAACTGCGCGCGAATGAATTGTGCGAGCATTTGATTCAAATCCTGAAAAACATCCTGCAGGAACTCGCGCTGCGTGCGCGACGGCACCAGCGCCAGTAAGACTTCGTGAAAATTGCCCCCGTCGCGCAGGAAAAAAATAGCCAGGATGGGCACGAGGAAAAGCACCCACACTTGCTGCGCCGCTTCCGCCGCGCGAATACCGATGCGTTGCGCCAACTCCGCCAACTCGGCTCGGCGGCTGATTAAGAAGTCGCGTATCCGTTTCTGGGTTACATCGCTCCAGCCATGCTGGTTGCCGATTTTTTCGGCAAGCTGATCGATCTGGCCGGAGAGCTGGCCCATGCTTGCCTTGTCCACAAGCCCGGGCAGCGACTGACCCAGGCGCGAACTTTGCCGGGCTATCCGTGGCCCCACCAAAAGACCGAGTATCGCCAGACCGACTACCAGCAGGAGGTAAATGATCGCGATCGCCCACACTCGGCTGTGGACAAGCTTTTCCAGTCGTGCCACGGCGGGATTGATGAGGTAGGCGAAGAAAATAGCGAAGAGGAAGACGATCAGAGTCCGGCGCGCGGCATAGAGAAAGCCCAATCCCAGGGCGAACAGCAGGGCGGTCAGCAGTACACGCGAGGTGCGTGAATCAAGAATCGTCAAAGAGTTATTTCAACCGGTCCGGCGCGTGTGCTGTGGTCTGTTAGCTTTTCGGCGTCGGCTACTATCGTACATCCCGCAATGTCGGCAATCCAATTCCGAAAGGGGCAGACGTCGGCGAGCAGCCGATTACCCCGCTAATCGCGGACTACTTCTGTATTCTCGCCCACGACCAACATCCGCATTACTTTGAACTGGTCGTCGAGCCAAAGCTGCCAGGTGCCCGACTCATTCTTGAGTTCCAGTTTGAGCAGATCTTGTTGTCCGCTCTTCAGGTTGATTTTTTCACGGCCGAGAAATTCTACACTCATCGCCGCCGATGCATGCTGGTGCGGATTCAAGGTTCCCATTTGCGCGCGCTGTTTCAACGGGCATTGCAGTTGGCCCTTGTCCTGTTTGCAGGACGCACCCAGATATTTCCACGCCAGCACTTCGCGATGGATAAAGAAATAGTCGTCGAGAATCATGGTGGACGGCGGCAACAGGTAGGGCTGCTCATGTTCTTTCTCCCCGGCTCCGCTGCTCCATCTCTGATTCAAGAAATCTTCGTTCGGCAGAACCACTGATTGCGCCTGCTCCGGGCTAAGCTCTTTCCACTCGTAACGGTGCATATCGCCTGCGGCGGTCAGCTGCAGCTCAGAAGTTTGCACATCCGGCGGAGTGTTCTCCGTTTTAAACTCGGAGTGAATCACGCTGCCCGCGTTCGTTTGGTAAATCGAAAAGGTCTCCGTTCCGACGCGATGGCCATTCTGGTAAACGCTGAAAGAGCCAGAGTCGACATTCTTCTCCTCGTGCTCCCTGTCCTTCGGCATGGGAGCTGCAGTTGCCAGTGTTGGGGATGCGATCGACCCGACTAACAGAACGACGATCACGATGACGAGCAGCCGACCATACGACTTCACTGTATTTCTCCTGTTTCAGAGTTGGCGGAGGGATTTTGAGACAAGCCGGCGTCCACGGCCCTCCCCCAAAAGAGCAACTTACGCTTGATCTCGTCGCAAAGGGAGGCCGGATCCTTGCCTGAGGTTACAACAGTAACCGTCGCCTGACGGTAGAAGGGCAAGCGATCTTGATAAAGACGGGCAAATTCGATGCGCTCCTTCCGCAAAGGCCGGTCCTTGCCGTGCTCGAGACAACGGCGCCACAGTTCGTCGAGAGGAGCCTCTAGGAATACGGAAGGCCATGAGCGCAGGAGATCGCGGTTCTCCGGCTGGGCGAATGCCCCACCGCCCAGGGCAACTACGGTATCGCACTGAAGCGATTCGGTCAGATCGCGCAACGCGCTCGTCTCAGCGCGCCGAAAACCTTGCTCTCCCCGGTCGCGAAACATATCGGGTATGGTTTGCCCCTCCAGCGTTTCGATTCTCGAATCAAGATCCACAAAATCCCAGCGCAGCCGCCGGGCTAATTCCTGGCCGAGGCTGGACTTGCCGGATGCCATGAATCCCACCAAAAACACTGCACGCACTGCCATGGCGCTCCCGGGCCGACTAAAAAAGATGACGGCGACGTTCGAAGGTGAATGTCACCCCTGGTCGCGGTCTTCCGCAGCGACGTTCCGATTCAATTTTATTGATTCAGCGTTTTTAGCGCTGCTTGAGGCGGATTTTACCACTGAAAGAGCGCAGCACGACCTCCGACGCTGCCTGGCCGGAGTTGCCGACAAAGGAACGTCCCACTTCTTCGGAGTAACGGGAGTGCTTCGGTAGGAGAGGAAAATCATGTTGGACGCGGCCGAGCACCGAGTGAGCCCTGAAACCAGCCGATACATCCACCGGCACCAGCGCTTCGATATCGCCGCTATGGGTGGTGAATCGATAATCGCCGCCGGAGCCGAAATCACCATCGTAGAAAATCTTTCCGCTGCCGGAATTCACCTGCACCAGGGGACCAGTGACCGATTTCAAATGGACATCGCCACTGATTGAAGAGAGCTCCACGTGGCCGTTGCGAACCTCGGTCAGCGTAATTGTGCCTCGCATGGTGCGCACATGGACGTGTCCATTCTCTACATTGCGAACGTTGACCGCGGCATCGGCGCCTTCGAGCGTCAGGTCGCCATGCATGCGTTCCACCGACAGCGGCCCGGTCGATGAACGTAAATTTAAAGTCGCGTCGGCTGGAATCACGAGCTCATAATCCACCTGGCCTGTAGACTGGCCTGCGCCCTGCAAAAGGTGCGATGCGATTTCAATCCGATTGCCAGTCTGCTGCTGGTCGACTTCAACGTCGCCCGACTTAAGAGTGGCGGTCACAATCACCGCATTGCCAGCCCCCGACTTTACGGCGATTGCACCGTACTGAGTGTCGACGGAAATATTCGCGTTAGGGCCAACGGTGTAGCGATATTCCTTGATGTTTCCGGCAAATGCTGCCGCGGACAAACACGCCACCATCACCAGTGTCGCAACGCCGGACTGGTGAAAGTTTCGTGGCTGTAGAATCACCCTTTGCAGACTCGCCATAAAACGCCGCCCCTGTGCGACCGGCAAATGCCGGCCCGCCCCTTCTACTATTGAATACGATCTAACGCGATCTGATATAGAAGTGCTTTCTGCTGATAAGCATCCATCAGGTGTTGCCGCGCGTCCGCATCCCCAGGGTTCTGATCCAGGTAGGCCTGCGATTCGCGTATGTCCGCATTTACTGCGCGCAACTGGCTTTCATAGGTGGCGCGCATCGACGGAACCAAAGTCGATACCTCGCTCAGAAACTGCTGATCGTCCGCGCTTGCGGCCGGTTCGATCGAAGGCTTTTCGGCGGAGGATTTCGCAACCGGTGCCATCTCGGTCTCGGCTGCCTTCGCCAACTCTTGCTGCATCGCCGGGATGGAGTTCGAAGTGGTCGACGGCGGCGTGGCCGAAGGAGATGTAACCGAAGCTGGAGCAGGAGACGGTGCAACCGCGGGAGGCGCCGGAGCCTGCACTTCTGCCACCTGCGGAGCCGGCTTATGGTTGACGACGTACGAACCTGCCGCTATGAGCGCTGCTGCGACCGGAACCAGCCACCATGCGCTCCTGCGTGGAAATCGGAATTCCGACTGAGATCTCGATACCAGCGTGGGCCGAGGATCGGCAGCAAAAAAGCGCGAGCTTGATGCGCCGTTAGCAGATTCGCGAATCACGCCTTCCGCGCGCAACTGGGCTGCGATCTGTGCCCATACGTGCGGACCGGGCTCTTCGTTGGCGGCCAAGCGCGGAGCTTCGCTCGCGATCAAGTCCAGGTCTGACATCAGACCCGAACACTCCGGGCACGACCGTACGTGATCGTCAAATTCAATATGAAACGCACTATCCGGAGCACCATCCAGCATCTCCGGCAGAACTCGCCTTACATCGGAACACGTCATAGCAACTCTCTCCCAAATACCGCTAGTACCACCTCAGCCTGTCTTGGCCTTTTCGGCTCTCATGAACTTCAAATAGTCGCGCAGCTTCAATCGTGCCTTGTGCAACTGCGACTTGCTATTGCCAATCGAGCATCCCACGATTTCTGCAATCTCGTTGTGCTCGAAGCCCTCAATATCGTGCAACACAAAAACCGTTTTATACCCGGGCGGCAGCTTGTCAATGGCCCGTTGCAGTTGCAAGCGATCGATTGATCCCGTCAGCTTCACGTCCTGCGTGCCAAACTCTTTTCTCGGAGCCTCGTCGTCCGCTTCCAGCGTCTCTTCGAGCGAAACCAGCGGCAGTCCCTTCTTGCGCAACTGCATCAGTACGACATTGACCGTCATGCGATGCAACCAGGTCGAAAAGGCCGATTCGCCACGAAACGTCGCGATCTTGCGAAATAGCTGAAGAAATGCTTCCTGGGCCAGATCTTCGGCCTGCGCGGGATTGGAGACCATCCGCAAACATAAGGAATACACGCGTCGCTTATGCAGGTTGTAGAGGACCTCGAAAGCGCCTTCCTGGCCCTGCTTTGCCTGCTCGATCGCTTCTGCTTCAGTGATGCGTTGCTTCTGGTCGGTCAAGTCGCCTTTTCCGGCCGCTACCCGTTCAGATGCGGCTTCAAACTCTTTTCGTTGTACAAATTTGCCGAGCCCGTCGCGGAAGTGATCTCGACCTATCTCTTAGTCGAAAGAATACCAAAAACCGTAGCCATTAGATGATCCCAACCGCCAAGACGCCCAACGAATCAGCAGCGGGGATCACTTTCGTAACTCATGTGTGAAGCAGACACTCTTGTCCGCCAGTCTAAAGTGAAGCAACCGACGCAAGCGGACAAGAGCGTCCACTCCACACTAGCCCTTCGCGGTGATCGTCTCCAGGCCATGGCCATTCGGGCCCGTTTCACGAATCCGCAACAGGATGGCAAACGCCAGCCCTACAAATCCGAGGATGGAGAAAATCCACATTCCCAGGCCATAGCCCCCCGGATTATCGAGGCCCGCGTGAGTATAATCGTTGGCCTTCCCAATGAGCAGGTTCAAAATGAAAAAGCCAATCTGCTGAATCAGCGTCATCAGGGCGTACGCCGTCCCCAGGCGATTCTGATCCACGATATACGCGACCGATGGCCACATCACGGCCGGAATCAGCGAGAAGGCAATACCCATCATGCACACAGGCACATACAGCGAAATATTCGTGTAACCCATCAGTAGGTAGACGGGCATCAGCAGGATCGACCCGAACATCATGAGAAATGCCCGCTTGCCAATCTTGTCCGCCAACAATCCGAAAAGCGGCGTGGCGATCATGGCCGAAAGGGGCAGCAAGCTATTAAAGAATCCGGCGCGCTCGTGCGCCAATACACGGATCGCGTCGGAGGCGGTAACTCCGCCATGGATCGCCAGAATCTTGTTGGTGAAGAAGTCGATGGCGAACGTGCGGAACGGAAAAATGGCGGAGTAAAAAGTAAAGCAAAGTCCGACCACAAACCAATACGACGGATTGAAGCGAAAAATCTGGCTAAACTCCAGCTTGTCGATCGACCCTGCCTGTCCTAGTTCGTAGCGCCCTTCGGCGCGGCTTTCGAGCATCCAGTAAATGATCGAGCAGACGACCGCCAGCACTCCGGCTCCGACCGCGATGAACAACGGCCCTTGCCAGCTGGGTTCGCCGTTCGGACCGTGAGGATAGAAAGCCCGGTTGGCCCAGGTGGGAGAATTATCGGCCGCGACCGACGCGAGGCGTGAAATTGTGAGGTTGATGCCAAAGGCAAAGCTCAGTTCTTTACCCTTAAACCACTTGGCGAGCACCGTCGTGGCCGCCACGATCATCGATTCGGCGCCAAGCCCCAGCACTGTCCGCCCGGCGATCATCACTCCAGGTCGCCCGCGCGCAGCCGTCAGCGCCGCGCCCAACAGACAAAATCCAGCAAAAACCGTCATCGCCTTTTTGGTGCCAATCCGGTCAATGACGAGGCCGCCAATCAGCAAAGTCGCAACCGCGGCTACGCTATAAGAAGAATTCAGCCATCCAAACGCTGTCGCCGAAAAACCAAGCTTGTCGATGAAAATCCGTTCCAGCGGATTGATGCTGTCGTAGATGTAGTAATTACCGCCCATCGCCACGGCGACGAACAGCAGCACCGTCCAGCGATAAATCCGGGAAGGTTCCGGTCGCGAAATCTCAGCCATGAAGAGACGCATCCTCAGCGCGGCGCGGCGCCTGCATGATAGTTGTGTAGATGGCCAACCGCACGAAGATAGCAGATTGCCCGCCGCGTTGCAGAGGTGAAAAGGAAGCGGCAGCAGCAGTTTGAGGGCGGCAACCCACCAAACCATAACCACCAAGACCACCAAGGATCACGAAGGTTTTGTTCGCAGCTTCTGCTTCCTGAACCTTTAGTGGCCTGTGGTTAACGGTTTCATAAATTTCGATCTAGCTCTTAAGGGCGCTTACCGGCTCCCCACCACGCCGCGCACCGATTCGATCAGTTTGGACGAGTCATAGCCAATCCCATCCTTGAAAACGGTTTCGACCTTCTCGATGTCTTCGATCTGCTTCGACGGATCGCCCTTGATCACGACTAGATCCGCCTGCTTGCCCGGAGCGATCGTGCCGGTGCGCTCCAACTCTCCCATGAACTGCGCGCCAGTGGCGGTCGCAATGTGAATCGCCTCCAGCGGCGTGAAACCGGCCTCGACCAGCAACTCCACTTCGCGCTGATCGCCAAAACCGGCAATCACGCCTCCCATACCGGTCGGATCGAGACCGGCCAGGAGCAACCCTCCGGCTTGCGAAAAAGCGCGCTCGAATTCCATCTCTTTCTTAAACGCCGCAGTCCATGGCGATGAGTCAGAGTGGTAGCGCTGCCGGATCGCGTTTGTGTCGCTCGCCCGTACCTTGTTATTGAGCACCGCTATGCGGGCGTCGGGGGCTAGGGCATCGAGGATTCGCTGCTGAATCGTGGGGCGTCCCGGAACCGACATCTCGAATACCGGGAGCGTGGAAGTCACGGCGACGTGCCGCTGAACCAGATCGACAATCAGGTCGTGTACTGGCCCGGTGTTTACATCCAACTTGGAAATCAAATCGTAGTCAGTCTTCTCGGGGCATTCGCCCGGCTTTTTCCAGGGATAGAACTCGGTATCCACGAGCAGGCCGTGCTCGAGGTCATCAATGCCTAACGATGCTGCTTCGCGAAAGCCGACGGCACAAAGGTGTCCGGTAACTTTCGCGCCACGCTTGTGAGCCGCATCCGCCGCGGCCTTCAGCTCGGCCGGCGTGATGAACATGTAGGCCTTGAAATTGTCGACGCCCTGGTCCAGCCAGAAATTAACCGTCTTGGTTGCGTCATCCGGCCCGGAGAGCTGATGCATTTGCAGCGCCCAACTGCCCGCACCCTCGAGATAAGGTCCAGTAACGTGGATGTGCGGACCAGGCGTTTCGCCTCGATCAATCTGCTTCTTCAGCTCAAGGTCGGTGTAGGGTTCGAGCGCGCCAGTGGTGCGGATCGTCGTCACGCCGGCCGCGAGGTATAGACGCGGAAAGCTAAATGCCATTTCGCCGAAGATGCCATTGCCCATCGGGTAAAACATGTGATCATGCATGCCCACCAGACCTGGGATCACGCTATAGCCATGCAGGTCGAGCACCTGCGCATCTTTTGGCACACTCGCGGACGAGGCATCGGAAACGGCTTCGATTTTTCCTTTTGAGATCACGATGGTCTGATCGTCGCGAGCCGCGGCGCCGGTGCCATCGATCACACGCACATGGGTCAGCGCCACAGCGGGAGCGTCTACTTTGACAAAGCTCCGCACCAGAGGAGAAAGATTTTGGCTTAACAGAGAAACACAGCTGGCGGCCATCCAAAGAATGAAAACGATGATTTTGCGCAAGATTTCTGCCCTCCACATCCGCGGAGGATTCTATCGAAGAAAGCGCAAGTAAGAGTAGATGATGAGGATTGGCGGAAGAAAAAAGCTCCCGGCCGCAAACAGTTCGCGACCGGGAGCTGGTAACTGAGACCTGAGAAGCAATCTCATAATGAACCTGGGGAAGCAAACTAACTGCTCCCCCCAGGGGCTAAAGCCCTCACCTTTACTGACCCGCTTCGGCACGGCTAAAGCCGTGCCCTACCCAAAACCGATTGGCTTCTGAAAACTGATAACTGACCGCTGCTTTTAAATCTTCTCCGTCTTGTCGTCGTATTTCACCATGCCGTTCTTATCGTTCTGGCGGTTCACGTCGTCGTTGCCATAGACGCGTCCTGCCTTCTTGATTCCGTTCGCTTCAGGGGACGGATTGACCGGCCCATTGATGAAGGTCCAATCCACGCGCGCTTCTTCGGATGCGCGCTCGCCGCGCTCTTCAGGCGAGCGTTCCTCGCGCGGATGCATTTCCCGCACATGCTCTTCGCGAGCACGCGCTTCGAACGGATGCTCTTCCCGAAACTGTTCCGCGCGTATGCGATCTTCCAGCATTCCGTCATGGATAGGCCCGCGCATAATGTAACCTTCGCGCCCAACCGTTTCGGGCCAGAGCTGTATCTCCGGCGAGAGCACCGGAGCGCCGCCGCCCTGGTACCAGACGGCTACGGTAGAAACTGAACTGGTCGATCCTTGAATCTGCGAAAGGGTCGAATTGGTCGCGCCTGCAATCAATCCCGTGGTGGCGTTGCGCGCTCCCACCGGATTTGGCGAATACTGTTGCAGGGAAATCTCAGGCGTGGTCAGGCGCGGAACATACGGTCCGCATCCATAAAAGCACGAGCCGGAGTAGGGAAAAGGCGACTGCCCAAAAGCTGCCGCAGCCATCAAAACTACCGCCGCCAAAATCAAATAGGGTCGCATACTGCCTCCACAAGGAACTGACAAATCCAAGTCCTTGAGTGCAGTTTGCTGGCCAGTCGGCGCGACCGCGAAACAGGTAAGATACTCGGACCTGGACGGAGTTGTCGGCTGAATCACGGAGATTCCAGCCCACCGGCGGCAGCAGGTAGATGAAAACCAGTGCGCACATCCTGCAAGCGATTAGCCTAGAATCCGGCTTGCCGAAAGAGAGATTGGGAGCCCGACGAACAGAATATGAATGAATAGCTGCGTTCCCACCAGCGCCGCAGAAAGCGGCCTTTTCGGCATTGCCGAGAGGGGTAGAACGACCAGGTTCATCACCAGGAAAACCGCGATGCCAAAGACCGCGCCGGCAACCACCGGCGACCTGAGGAGTATGGGCAAGAACATCGACCCAACACAGAAAACGCACGCCGCCCCGAGTGCGATCACAAAATGCAGCGCTAAGCCGAGGGCGGCCGTCTTGCGGCCTCTCTGAAAAGCACTCGCGCCCAGTAGGCCGCTGGCCACGTTTTGCCAAACCCTGTGGGCGGGAACGCCGCGCATCCGAAACGAAACGGTCGCCGCCAAAGCGTCGAGAACACCGCAGAGCATTCCTCCGCAGAGAACAGCTTGAACCATTTGCTTCGTCGCCATTTGACCGGCTCTCAATCGCCCGCTATTCGCGCGCAGTTTCAACTCCCCACGTAGCGCGCATATAAACTTCGCGCTATCGCCGTGTCCGTCGTTCCCTTGATAATCGCGCGCCCGTCGGGAAACAGCGTCATCTCATACGGCTCGCGCCAGAATTTCAGCACGAATTCGTTGTGGCGCACGTTGCCGAGAGGCTGAAGCCGCGAACTGAGTTCCGCGAAATCAACCGGTCGCTGGCGCTCGTGAATCTGGACCGAATTCCTGCCGCACAGAGTGATATGCGGACGCCCCTCGCCCGCTAGATGAACAAACTCTCCCCGGCAAACGCGGCAGTCCGCCCGCGGACGATCCTCTGTCAACTCTGCTCGCTGGTTGCTCCATACATCCCACGAAAGCAAAGTTTTGCGCAGCTTCGACCGCGCCCCGACCAGGAATTTCAAGGCCTCGGTGGCTGCGAGCGACGCCACCAGGTTCACCGCCGAATTCAAGATGCCGGCCGTCTCGCAAGTCTCTACCGTTCCGCGCGGTGACTCCGGGAAGACGCAAGCCAGGCAAGCGGTTTCGCCGGGAATCACATTCATGGTGACCGCGTAGCTGCCGACGGCAGCGGCATAAATCCAGCTCACGGAATTTTTTACCGCGTAGTCGTTGATCAGATAGCGAGTTTCAAAATTGTCCGTGCCATCCAAAATCAACGCACAGCCGCCGAGCAGGGAAGCGACATTTCCCGGAGTCAGATCGGCAACCTGCGGTTCGACAACGATCTGCGAATTGAAGCGCGCAATCTGACGCGCAGCTGCGATCGCCTTGGGCACAGATTCGTGGGCGTCATTCTCGTCGAACAGCGTTTGCCGCTGCAGATTGCTCGGCTCGACATAATCTCGGTCAACAATCCGCAACGTTCCCACTCCCGAACGCGCCAGCAATGAGGCCAGCGCCGACCCAGTCGCTCCGCATCCGACGATGACCACGCGGCCCCGCGCGAGCTTTTTCTGACCGTCCGCTCCGATCTCCTTAAACAACACCTGCCGCGAGTAGCGATCGTCCCCCTGTCGATCATCGATTCCCAATGTGCTTACCTCAGCGATTACCTTTCCCCAGCTTTCAAACCAGTATTATAGGTTCCGGTCGTCAAACTTGTTCTTGAGAGCAACGCGTGGCGCTGAGCGATTCATCGAACCCGAAAGCCCTCATGATTGACGGACCTTTATTTCGAGAGGAAATGGCGCGGGTTAGGGCTCGAGGCAACTCCCATCGCCGGTCCGACATTTTTGCGGTTACCGACCGTTGCCAAGCGTTGCTCGGTTGGGCAGGTGGGGGCACCTTTCGACCAGCTCAGGGCAGGCTCTGCCCCTACGCGATCTATGCCGCCCGCATGGTGCTCATGCTCTTTTTGCTCCTATCAGAACGACCTGTCTGGGCCAATGATTCACCACACGCCGATGAACCAAGCGCGCCAACATCGTCTCAACAAACATCCCCGCCCGCGGCTCCGCCGCAGACTGCCTTCGGATCTATTACTCCCTACCTTGGCCTGACAGTCGATCAGATCGAATTGCCCGACGTCGCGCCTGAAGCAGCCACTTCACTGCTCGCCGCCGCGCCGCTAAAGATTGGCGCACCTCTGACCAGAGAAAATCTCCACGATGCCATTCAGGCGCTTTTTGCCACCGGGCGCTTCGCTGACATACAGGCAGAAGCCACGCGTACCGATACGGGCGGAGTTCGCGTTCGTTTTCTCACCGTCGCCAACTTTTTTGTCGGCATAGTGACCATGGAGGGAGTTTCCACCAACCCCTCACCGAACCAACTGGCGAGCGCCAGCCGTTTGCAACTGGGCGAACTCTACGCACCCGAGAAACTTGACCGCGCGCTCGCCGGCATTCAACGCGTGATGGAAGAGAACGGCTACCATCAATCGAAAGTCACGCACAACGAACAGCGCGATGAGGGCCAGCGCCAGATCAATCTCACCTTCCATATCGCGCGCGGCCCACACGCACTGGTGGGAGAAATTACAGTCGAAGGCGATGCTGGCTACTCGCCGGCTCAGATCGCGGGGATTGCCGGCCTGCGCACCGGCGATCGCGCCACCTCTGCCCGCATCACCCGCGCCTTGCAACGAATCCGTAGTCGTTATCAGAAGCAGGATCGCCTTCTAGCTCAAGTCGAAGTCGCGAGCCGCACGTACCGTCCCAGCCGCAACGCCGTTGATTATGTATTCAAAGTCGACCGCGGGCCGACGGTCTCGATTGGCACCGAAGGGTTCAAACTCGATCATCACGTCCTGCGCCGTCTCGTGCCCATCTACGAAGAGGGCGCGGTCGACGACGATCTGCTGAACGAAGGCCGTCGCAATATCCAGAACCATCTCGAGACCCTGGGCTACTTCGAGGCCACAGTGAGCGTGAGCCAGCACCGCACGGAGAATGAGAATAACTTGCAGGTCACCTACGTCATCCACCCGGGCGACCGCCACAAGCTTGCGGCCATTCGCATCTCGGGCAACCATTTCTTTTCCGATGAGCAGATTCGTTCGCGCATGCAAGACGAGGCCGCCGGACGAATCTTCAGCCACGGCCGCTACGCCGAGGCTTTGCTGGAAGAGGATGTGCTGGGCATTCAGAATCTCTATCGCGCCAGCGGTTTCCGTCAAGCCGAGGTGACCAGCAAGCTAATTGAGAGATACCAAGGCGAACCCTCGCGATTGGCGATCCAAATCACCATCAAGGAGGGTCCGCAGACACGAGTGGCGTGGGTCCGCATCGAAGGCAGCTACACGCTGCCCCAGGAACAGCTGCCCGAGATATCCACTGCAGAAGGGCAGGGCTTCGATGAATCCAGCCTGGCCGCCGACCGGGACACGATTCTCACCAAGTATTTCGACAACGGATTCTCGAACTCTAACGTCGACGTCGCCTATGTTTCAGTTCCATCGTCCGACAACCTACCCCGCGTCGGCGTCACCTTTACCATTCATGAAGGCGAGCAATTCTTCGTCAATCAGCTTTTTCTCGATGGCCTCGACCACACTCGTCCCGGTACCGCCCGCCGTGAGATTCGCGTGCAACCCGGCGCGCCCCTCAGTCAGCAGGATATGCTCGAGAGTCAGCGCCGTCTCTACGATCTCGGCCTCTTCAAACAAGTCGATACCGCCATCCAGAATCCTGACGGCACCGAGTCCCACAAGAACGTCGTGATCACGGTGAACGAGGCCGAGCGCTACACCTTCGATTACGGCGCCGGAATCGAGTTCCAGACCGGACAGCCCGCGGGAAGTGGCCAACCTCTTGGCGCCACAGGCGTCAGCCCTATGGTTTCGCTTGGAGTCAGCCGCATCAACGTCGGCGGTCGCCACCAAACCCTCACCTTGAGGGGAAACCTCGGCTACCTGCAGCAGCGAGCGCTCATCAGTTATGACATCCCCAAACTGCTCAACCTGGAAAAGTTTCGTTTCACGACGACCGCTCTCTACGACAACACTGTCGACGTATCCACTTTTACTTCCAAGCGTCTGGAGGGAACCTTTCAAGTTTTACAAGTGCTTTATAAAGTGCAGGATCGCGAGCTCAGCACTTTGGCCTACCGCTTCAGCTATCGCCGCGTGGAGGCCACCGACATACAAGTCAGCTCTAACCTCATTCCGTTGCTTTCTGAGCCCACGCGGGTGGGAACGCCAAATTTCATCTACATCCGTAACCGCCGGGATAACGACCTCGACACCACGCGCGGCAATTACACCACGGTCGAAGGCGGCGTCGCCTCGAGTTATTTCGGCTCCGAGGCTGATTTCAGCCGCTTCCTAACCAGAAACTCCTCTTATTACACGTTGTTTCGCAACCGGAGCACCGGCCAAGGCTTTGTCTTGGCCCGTTCTACCACGGTCGGCATCGAAAACGCTTTCGGCCACACCGTTGTGTTGGATCCGTCGCAAACGCCGAGTTCCACCGAAAGCCTCATCCCCCTACCGGAGAGGTTTTACAGCGGCGGAGGCAACTCTCATCGCGGTTTCGGGTTAAACCAGGCGGGGCCGCGCGATCCCTTCACCGGCTACCCCTTAGGGGGCAGCGCGGTGTTCCTGAATAACCTCGAGATGCGGTTTCCGAGCGTTACTGTGCCTTATCTCAACGACCAAATCGGCTTCACAATCTTTCACGATATGGGCAACGTGTTCGCACGCCCGCAGGAGATGCTGGCCAGTCTTGGACGTTTTCGCCAGCCCAACGAGCAAGCCTGCTTTCAGCCGGCTCCGGCCCCCATTTACTCACTGTGTAGCTACAATTACGCTTCTCACGCCGTCGGCGTCGGGGTACGCTATCAGACACCCATCGGGCCTTTAAACTTCGACTTCGGATACAATCTAAATCCGCCGTACTTTCCCAGCTACACGAACGTCACCAGCAACGGAGTAGCTCCGCCGGTGGGGCAATTTGCATATCAGCGGGCCGGGCATTTTAATTTTTCGTTTACCTTCGGGCAGTCTTTCTGATGAGCCGGCGGCGCATCCAATTCGATAGGATCGTATTTGAAGTCGTCCAGCACCGTCCGATGCCCCACAGACTATTACAAATCGTGAAATGTTGCTCGCTCGCGCTGGCCTTGAGTTTCGCGCTGCACACCTCAGCGTTCGCCGGCCAGATCGTAGATCGCGTAGTGTCGAACGTCAACGGCCACGTGCTTTTGCAAAGTGACTGGGAGGAGGAAGTAGCTTTCGAGGCTTTTTCGACTGGCCGCGATCCGGATTCCTTTACTACCGCCGAGCGTGCTGCCGCGCTCGATCGCCTGATCGATCAGGAGCTTCTGCGCGAACAAGTTCGTCCATCGCAACCTGCTCCCGCGGACGAAGTCGCGGCGCAGGTCGCGGAAGTGCGCAAAGAGGTCGGAAAGGTTCATCCCGAGGCCGTTACCGACGACGGATGGCGCGCCACTTTGCAACATTACGGCCTCAGTCCGAAGGCGCTGGAGAAACGTCTCGGCGACCAGATCCAACTGATGAAGCTGGTCGAAGACCGTTTGCGACCGTCGATCCAGATCGATCAGCAGGCGGTCGAGTCCTATTATCGCGATCAGTTGCTGCCTCAATTAAAAAAGGCTGGGGACCGCGCCACGCCGCTGACGGAAGTTTTCGGCCGCATCAAGAATCTGCTGGCTGAGAAAAAGATGAATGACCTTCTCACCGGGTGGCTGGCAAGTCTGCGCTCCGGGAGCCACATAGGAACGCCCCAAGCCAGCTCCGGAGAGCAGAACCGTTGAGCGAGCAAACGCCTGAATCGACGCCTGAATCGACCCCCGCCACCGTTGCTCCTGTCCGCCGCCGTCGCCTACTTCTCCGACTGTTTCTTTCACTCTGTCTTTTAGGCCTGATTGCGTTCTCTCTGCTCGCCTGGTACGTCACTACCGATTCCTTTCAGCAGTGGGTTCGCCGTCGGGTGGTCGCGTCGGTCGAGAAAATGACGGGCGGCCGCGTCGAACTCGGCGAACTGCATACCATCCCCTTCCGCCTCCGCGTCGACGCGCGCAACGTGACTATCCACGGTCACGAGGCTCCCGATCAGGCGCCGTTCCTGCATATTGAACGCCTCCAGGCGCAAATGAGGATTATTTCGCTACTCAGCACCACGGTCGGACTGCACTCCCTGGTGTTCGACCATCCTGTCATTCATGTCATTACTTATCCCGACGGCGTCACAAATGTCCCGGCGCCACGCGTCACCGCGTCCAATCAGAACCCGCTCGAACAACTTGTGGCGCTTTCGGTTTCACGTATCGCGGTCCAGCGCGGCGAACTTCTCTGGGAAGACAAGAAAGTTCCTTTCGAGGTCGATGCACGCGACCTGGCGCTCCTTTTAAATTATTCGTTACTGCGCCGCCGATACGAAGTGCACCTTGCCGCCGGCAGTGTAGCCACACGCGTGCGGGACAATCCCCCGTTCGTCTGGCGGGCCGATGCCTCGTTAATTCTGAGTCGCGAACATGCCGACATCAGCATCCTGACGCTAGCTTCCGGCAAATCAGAAATTCAGTTCACGGGCGGAGTTCGTGACTTTCACAATCCTCAACTCAGCGGCAACTATCACGGGCAAGCCGAGCTCGGCGAAATTGCAGCTCTGTTGCGCCAGCCTCAGATTCGCCAGGGCATAGTTCAATTCTCTGGCAAAGCTGACTGGAACCTACGGACGTTCTCAACTGACGGAAGGTTGCAAGCCAGCGCGATCGAGTGGTCGAATCCGAAGCTCTCGATGCGCGACGGACGGTTCACCGCTGAGTTCTCTCTGACACCCGAGCGTTTCCATTTATCCGCAATCAAAGCGAACATGCTCGGGGGCGATCTTCAGGGCGATGCTGACGTTACCAAGTGGCAGACTTCTCTCGTAAAGTCCCTTAAGAGTTCGGTGGAGAATTCCGTGGAGCGATCACTCGAGCCCACGCCGGCAAGGCGCCGCCATGGAGCCGCGAAAGTTCCTCCCGAAGCTCTTCAGCACGGGTCGGTGCACCTGCAACTCTCGGGCTTTCCGCTGGCGCCTGCACTGCAATTGCTCAGCTCGAAAAAACTTCCACTCAATCGCCTGAACCTCAGCGGAAGCACCAGCGGCAATGTTGACGTGCTCTGGGTCGGCACGATGGGTAACGCCGAGACTCGCCTCGGCCTGGGCATTGTCCCGCCCGCGCGGCCAGTCCCCGGCGAAATCCCGGTATTGGGTCAGATCTTCGCCATCTACCGTGGCTCGCGCGACGAACTGGAAATCTCGCAGCTTCACCTCGCCACGCCCTCTTCCGAAATCAGCGCCAGCGGTGATCTGGCCACGACCTCGTCCCTGCGCTTCTCCGTAACCAGCCACAATCTGAAGGAATGGACGCCCCTCTTAGAAGCCGCCTACGGCTCTTCTAATTTGCCTTTCGCGGTTCACGGCTGGGCCAGCTTATCCGGCAACGCCAGCGGCAAGCTGTCTGATTTCTTGATCAGCGGAAATCTCGAGGTCTACGATTTTGACACTGCTCTACCCGCGACCCAACGCGTCGCTGCTGGCGTCGTTCATTGGGACGCGCTCACCACGGCCATGCAATACTCCAGCCATCATTTTTCCGCGCGCAACGGATCGCTGCTGCATGGCCACACGCTCGCTCGCTTCGACGCCAGCGCCACCCTTACAAATTCGGAGTTGGAAGAGAACAATCCTTTCACTCTCCACGTTGATCTCCGCAACGCAGACGTAGCCGAGGTCGCGCAGCGGGCCGGCGCGACTCAGCCCATCGCCGGTACGCTCAACATCTCTGCCACGGTCTCCGGCACGCTCGCTCATCCCCACGGCGACGGGCATCTGGAAGTGCGCGACGGATCGGTCTATCGCGTCGCCATCCCGCTGCTGAAGAGCGACCTACGCATTGCCGATGATGAGCTCCAACTCAACAATATCGAGACGACTGTCTTCGACGCCCCGCTCTCCGGCAGCGGCGCTGTCAGTATGGCGAAACTTGCTCTCTCGAATCGCGACTCGTCCAAGAGTGCGTTGTCGCAGATCGAGTTTCGCCTCAATCTTTCCGGACGAAACTTCGACCTCGCCCACCTGCCGCGTTTGCAAACCAGTCGCTTTGCAACCGATGGCATCGCCGATTTCACGCTGCGCGCAAGCGGCACCGCCGAGCAGCCCTTGATTGAGGCCCATTTCCATCTCAAGGATCTCGCCTTCGACCAAGAGCGTGCCGGAGATTTTTACCTGGATGCCGTCACCCAGGGCCGGGAGTTGACTCTAAAGGCGCACTCGGACTTCGATAAAGCCGATCTAACCGTTCAAGGCAGTGTTGGCTTAGAGCATGATTTTCCGGCCGACCTCGATCTCGCCTTCCACAATCTCGACGTCAATTCGCTGCTGCGAATTTATCTGCCCGGTAAGATCACAGGGCAATCGCCGCTCGCAGGCGAGCTCCACTTGCGCGGCCCCCTGCGGTCGCCCCGCGACCTAAGAGCTAGTGCCGAGTTCCAATCCTTCAGTGTGGAAGTAGCGCACGTAAAGGTGCAGAGCGTCGGCCCCATCCGCTTCGAGGTCGCAGACCAATCCGTGCTTATCGAAAATCTTCACCTTGCCGGAAGCGGAACCGACTTCACTGCCCATGGCCGCGCCCATCTGAGCGGCCTTCAGGAACTTGACCTACGCGTCGACGGTTCCATCAACCTGACGCTCCTGCAATCCCTTAGCCCGAAAATTCTCGCGCGGGGCAATGTGGGTGTAAACCTGACGGCCACAGGCAACCTCTCTGACCCGACCCTGCAAGGCCGACTCGAGGTCAAAGATACTTACGTCAGTCACAATGATTTTCCGAGCGGCCTCAGCGATCTCAACGGCGTCCTCGTCTTCGATCGCAATCGCTTCCAGATTGAGAAACTCACCGGCAGTACCGGCGGCGGCGCCATCACCCTCACGGGCTCCGCCATTTATGAGAAGGGATTGCTTCAACTGGATTTCGGTGCGACTGCCCAGGGGGTTCGCCTCCGTTATCCTCCCGGAGTAAGTTCCACGGCTAACGCGGATCTCCGGCTCACGGGCACCACCAACGCCGCTCTACTGACTGGCGACGTGCTGGTCACCAAGCTAGCCGTCACTCCGGGATTCGATTTCGGCGCCTACATCGAAAAGAGCAAGCAGGCAATCGTCCTCACTGGCAGCGACAGTCTGCAAAGCCGCCTCAAACTCGACGTACACGTGACCACAACCTCCGAACTCCAGATGCAAACCGCCATCGCCCGCCTTTCGGGCAACGCCGACCTGAGGGTCAGAGGCACCGCCGACCGGCCAGCCATCCTCGGCCGGGTCGAAGTTCTGGAAGGAGAAGTGACCTTCAATGGCACGAAATACAAATTAGAGCGCGGCGATGTTACGTTCTCCAATCCTGCCCGAACGCAGCCCGTCATCGATTTGCAGGCCACCACGCGTGTGCGCGATTACGACATCACTGTGCAATTCCGCGGCGACGCCAGCGTCACCAACGGATTGAAAGTCACGTGGCAATCGGAGCCGCAACTTCCCGAAGCTGACGTCATCGCGCTCTTGGCTTTGGGCCGTACCCAAGAAGAATCCGCCGCCGCCAACAGTAGCGGAGGTTTCGGATTCGGCGGCGAAGCCTCTAACCTGCTGATCAATCAGGCGCTCAACAGTACGGTCAACAGCCGCCTGCAGCGGCTCTTCGGAGCCAGCCGCGTGAAAATCGATCCACAAGGATTAGCCAGTGACACCGCCGTGGTCCGCGGCCCGCAGGTCACCGTAGAGCAGCAGGTCGCCAACAACCTGACTCTTACTTACAGCACCAACGTAACCGTTTCGAATCAGCAGATCATTCAAGTCGAATACAACATCACGAGAAATATTTCGATCGTCGCTCTGCGGGATTGGAACGGAGTAGTAAGCTTCGACTTTAAAATCCGCCAGCGCAAGAAGTGATGAAGGGCCGGTTTTAAGGTTTCAGAGCTTCCCGGCGTTCCTTCTTTGAAACCCCGGAACTCCGAAATCCTGAAACTTTGCTCTTCTGCCCTTGACATAAATCCCCAAACCAGCAACCCTAGTTGTTTTTCACCACAAGCCGATAGAACCGGGAAGGGAAGCCATCTTGCGAGTGCGAGTCTTTTATCACGACAAGTGTTTTGACGGAGCGTGCTCCGCCGCCCTGTTCTCCCGCTTCTACCGCGAACGCATCCGCAGCGACGTGCAATTCGTCTACTCCGGCCTGCTGCATCGCGCGGGCTCGCTCTTCGATGAGAATCAATTCGACGGCGACGAAAATGCCATCGTGGATTTCAAATATTCCAATTCGCCCAAAATTACGTGGTGGTTCGATCATCACGAGAGCGCGTTTCTCTCGCCCGCCGACGCAGCTCATTTCGAGCAGGATCAAAGCAACCGGAAATTCTACGATCCTGATTTCAAATCCTGCACTAGTTTCATCGCCATGATCGCCCAAGAGCGCTTCGGCTTTGATCCGCGCCCGGTCGCGGAACTCGTCCACTGGACAGACATCGTCGACGGCGCCATGTACGACGATGCCCGATCCGCCGTCGAAATGCAGGCTCCCGCCATGAAACTCACCATGGCCATCGAAGCCTCGACCGACCGCAATTTCGTCAAGACCATGATCCCGCTTCTCGCCTACCAACCGCTGGCCAAGATTCTTGAGGAACCTTTCGTGACAGCCGTCCTTCCCCCGCTTCTCGAACGGCACCGCCGTTCCATCGACATACTGCGCCAGCGCACCGAAGAAAAAGACGGCACGATTTTCTTCGACATCACCGACCTCGATCTCGAAGGCTACAACAAATTCATCCCCTACTATCTCCATCCCGATTCGATCTATAGCATCGGCTTGAGTAAGAGTTCATTTCGCGTAAAAGTTTCAGTGGGGTCCAACCCATGGTCAAGGCGCGAACCGACCGTCAATCTCGCAAGAGTGTGCGAGCGCTACGGCGGCGGAGGGCATGCGAGAGTAGGCGCCATCTCTTTCGAAGTCAACCAGAGCGAGGAGGCTCGCAAAGCCGCGCAAGAAATAGTAGAAGAATTACGAGCCAGCGTCCGCCAACAGGCATGATTTTAGCTGGACGCAAAGATATTTTGTTGGGAAGGAGTGCGGGTTCACCCGTGCCATGAGCGCACAAAAAGCTGAAAACAGCTTCAGCGGCTGTCCTCAAGTGCCATCAGGAAATCGCTTTCCCCTTTAGAATTAAACCCGCGCCCATGCCCTGGCTACCAAAGTCCAATCTACACCTGATCCACCCGCACTTCCCGCATCCCAGAATCGACGATCCGGCGCACATCAAAGGCGTGCGCACCGTAGCCACTCTAGAGTTCTTTAAAGGAATCGTGGTCGTCCTCGCCGGTCTTGGCGTCTTCTCCATGCGCCACAAGGATATCTGGGGAGTGGCCGAAAGCTTCCTCGAATTCTTCCACGTTAACCCCTACCACCATTACGTAGGCGTCTTCATCAACCTCGTTTATCGCCTGAGCGATGTGCGGCTCTGGAAGATTGCTCTCGTCGCGTCCATCTATGTAATTCTGCGCTTCATCGAAGCTTATGGCCTCTGGTATACGCGCCCCTGGGCGGAATGGTTAGCCATCCTCTCCGGCTCTCTTTACATCCCCTTCGAAGTGGCCGATCTTCTGCGCTGGGGCCCGGACGTGCTTCGCTTGCTGGTAGTGACAATCAATGTAGGCATAGTCCTCTACATGCTGAAGCTCCGCCTGGAAGCCATCAAGAAGCACCACGCAGCAAGGCAGGCCGAGTCGGGCCAATCATTAACCTAGCGCAAGTCTCCCGTAGGACAGACAGACGTCCTCCTCTATCCAGGGGGGAAGCCCCCCGCCCAGGTGGCCGCCCAGTTAGTTCAGCGAGCAACTGCAATCCGCCGGCGGCACGTGCGCCTTGAGAAATTCCGACACCCGCCGGTAAGCGTCAATCTGATTTTCAACCTTGGAAAAGCCATGCCCCTCATTCTCATAAACTTTGTATTCGGCTACGCCGCCGCGCTTTTTGACGGCATCGACGACCTGCTGCGCTTCCGTCTTCGGGCACCGAGGATCGTTCCCGCCCGCCAGCAGATAAAGCGGCGCTTTGATGCGGTCAACGAAATTAATCGGCGAGCGATCTTCATACAGAGCCTTATTCTTTACCCGGTCGCCCATGGTAGCGAGGTCTGATTGCTGCAGCACCGGATCTTCATTTTGAATCTCAGTGAACCAGTTCACGAAAGGCACAATGGGAATGCCCGCCGCCCACACATCAGGAGCCTTTGTAACTCCCATCATGGTCAAGTAACCGCCATAACTGCCACCCATCAGAATCAGCTTCTTGGGATCGACATAGCCTGTTTGTTTTATAAAGTCGGCCGCGGCCAGCACGTCCTGCAGATCGCCGCCGCCCATATCGAAAAGATTCGCCTGCTGGAAATCTTTCCCATACCCCGTCGATCCACGATAGTTAGGCGCAATCACGATGTAGCCCTGATTCGCCATATATTGCACAAAGCGATTGAAAGTATTCATCGTCTGCGCCGTAGGGCCGCCATGAACGTATACGATCGCCGGATGCTCTGGGTTATGCGGTAAGTTGTAAGGCATATAGACGAACGCGGAGATTGTCCACTTAGCGTCCTTACTCGGATAGTGAACCAGATATGGTTCGACCATATCCTCGGAGCGCACTCCGCCCACGAGCGAATGAGTAAGTTGATGCGATTTCCCGTCGGCCAGGTTATAGACCCACAAATCGCCTGGAGCAGTTGGCCCGGTGTGGTTAATCAGCAGCTGCGAATTATCTGGAGCGAATGGCGAAGGCCGGCCTGCGACCTGATTCACTCCCTTGGGCACGGCCAGCGCACGCGCCTTTCCTGACGCAAGGTCATATAAATAAACGTCAGTATTGCCATCGACATTGGCGGAGTAAGTCAGATACTTGCCATCAGAAGAAAATTTCCCGCCAGAAATCTCCCACTTATCGTGCGTCAACCATCGGATTTTCTGGCTCGCGATATCAAGCAATCCCACATTCTCGTAGCCGTCGGCGGCATTCGAGGTAATCAACAAGCTCTTGCCGTCCGGCGAAACGTCATTCGCTGCGTACAGGTGCTCGCCCTCATGCGGAGTCAGCAACGTGCTTCGCGCACTCGCCACATCAAGCATAAACACATTCGAGTCCGTGCCCTTTGCTTGCTCCTGCGTATAGACGATGAAGGCAGCGTCCGCCGACCAGATGGGCGCAACGTTCATGCGGTCATTGGGAGTACCGGAGGTCAGATGTTTAACATCGCGCATCAGCGTGTCGTAAATGTCAATCTCAAACACCGACGAAGTTTTCGGCTTCACGATATAAGCCAGATAGCGACCATCGTGCGACCATGTTGGATTCTCTTCCGCGATCTCGCGCGTGTTCGTCAGGTTTACGGCTTGCCCGGTCTTCGGCGAAACGAGAAAAATATCCCATTGCTCGTCGCCGTCATAATCCGACATGTAGGCGATCCATTTGCCATCGGGCGACCAAGTCGGACTCGTCTGGCGCTCATTGCTCACCGTGAGTTGCATCGGCCATCCACCATCGGCGGCGACCGTCCAAATGTTATTGCGCCCACTCAGATTGCTGACGAAGGCGACGGTCTTCCCATCCGGGGACCAGGTGGCGCCGCCGACCTGGCGCGTCATGTAAAGCTTTTCGACAGAAAGATTCTTCTCCACTCGCGCATCAGGCCTGGAGACGATTTGCTTGGGGTCAGTGATGGCTTGGGGCACAGGAAGAGTTTGGGATGTTGCGAGGATACTCATCGTCGTCATCATCATCAGTTTCAGTACGACCATAACAAAGGGAGCAGGGACGCGCATATTGCTTCGAGGTCGATTCGCGAGCATGGCAAAGTTTAACAGGCACAGTTCTAAGATGAGATTGAGTCTCGTGCCTGCGGGGCAGGCATCGAACTCCGGGCCGGGAGGGTAAATCCTTTGGAGTAACACAACCTTTGGTTACGAGTCCAAGACCTTCGTGCGCTGGGGGGATAGGTTTTTCCCAGATAATCAGGCTCATGGGGCTACCAGCAGACCGAGACGGCGCATGCCCGGTCTGCTCCAACCGGCTTGAGCCCTACTTTAGCGGAATCTCGGACCCGGTAACCGGGCTGCAATTTGACGTGTTGAAGTGCGCGGTATGTGGAATCGGAGTCACAGATCCGGCCCCAGATCAACTGCAGTCTCACTACGCCGAATACTACGGGGCTCGCCACGGGATCACAGCCAGTTTCTGCGATCGTCGCCGGATTGCCCTTGTCACCAGGATGGCGGGGCCGGGGCGCGGCAGACAACTTCTCGATATCGGTTGTGGAGAAGGAACGTTTCTCCAGGCAGCTCGAAAGCGCGGCTGGGAGGCTACGGGGACGGAGTTGAATTCAGCGCCCGCGCAGCGACTGGGACTGGAAGTCTTCAGCAGCCTGGAGGAGTGCGCCGATCGAGGCCCATTCGACTGCGTTACCCTCTGGCACAGCCTGGAACATATGCCGGATCCCTGGGCGGTGATTGCTAACATTCGACGCCTGGTAGCGAAGGATGGGCTGATACTGATCGCCGTTCCAGATTTTGGGGGACTGCAGTCCGAGACTTTTGGATCGAGTTGGCTGCATTTGGATCTTCCCCGCCACCTCTATCACTTTACCACCGCATCCATTGACGGGATGCTTCATCAAACCGAGTTTGTTCCGGTGGCTCACTGGCACCAGGAATTTGAATACGACTTGATGGGCTGGTGGCAGAGCGCGCTCAACGCGTTGTTGCCGACCCCCAATGTACTCTTGGATTTTCTGACCGCGAAAAAGCCGCGGGGGACGCTGACCGAGAGGATCTTCAGCGGAATATCCGCTCCCTTCTTTTCTTTTTTCTTGCTGCCGCTAGTCTGGCTCGGGTCCTTCGCCGGGAGGGGAGGCACGTTGCTTGTGGCAGCACGAACTACAGGACGGATTGAACCTGGACAGCGTGCCCGAGCGGCCAGCGCGTCCGGCAATTGAAGGCGCTCGAAACCGCGCAGCGGGTGCGTCTCTCGATAAACGTTCTTCCACGCTACTCCACAGTCACCTCGTAATCTCGGCCTTCCCATCGCGCGTGGTTTGTCCAGTAGAACGTAAAAGCGATTCGGCGACCGGTGACGAGCATATCTGTTGACAAATCGACGTGCTGCATATCGCATCCGCTGTCGATGGAATCGCTATCCTGGCTGCTTTGCCACATATCGAAGCTCCAGCGGACCAATGCCGGTTCGATCGTCAGAATCCGAAGCTTCTTGCCGCAGGGCATGGCGCGCGGTTTGTTATTAAAGCGCCAATTGAAATACGTCGCCGCAACTTTCTTGACCAGGTAGCGTTCGACGGTCTGCGAGGGCTGATCAAAAATCTTGCCGTCAATGAGCGAGCGCCGCAACTTGATGTATTCCGAGTGCGCCCAGACCAGCGGGCATGCCGAACCTGAAGCTTTTCCCAGGAACAACTCGCGCTCGGGGATGTCGTGCGCATCCCACACTTGTTCGGGAATCAGACGGTTCGCATCCGTTGAATTCTCCATCACGCCGAGCAAAGCCTCAGCCACATCGATGCGCCCAGCAGCCAGTTCGTAGTGCGCTCGTTCCCCCGCCAGCAGCGGCCACGGACGGCCCGTCCCGCTCCCGTCGAAGGGCGATCCGTCCGCGTGCTCGCCGTAGCCGTCGGCGTTGTAGCGATACCACGCTGGCCCCTGCGGCAGTTTCACGCGCAAGAGTTCGTCGATGACCTTGATGGTGTTGAGCATGCGCGGATCGTCGTGCGCGCGCAACCCAAAGCGCACCAGCGCCAATGCGTCTGGGCTGACAATCTCTACCGCCGCGCGATCCGAACTCCCGGGCGCGCGATTCTTGATAGGAACGAATCCTTGCAGCGGGGAAGCGACTCCGTCTCCCGAGGGCGGCGGTGCGATGCGCACGTAATAGCCTTCGACGCCAATCTGCCGCGCGAGATCGGTATTCACCGCGTACGTTCGGCGCTCGATATTGAAGTTCCAGGTGTCGGCCATGTCCCGTAAAAATCCAGCAGCCTTGGACTGGCCGAGCGACTCCGCCATATCGGCAGCGATCAGCAAGGCAGAGATTTCCGCCGCCATAGTGAAAGTCGAATACCCGCCATCTTCCTCCCAGCGATCCTGTTGCGTAACCGGGCCATTGATCGCGATGAAGGTCGCCGCCTTGCGCACCATGGGCCACCAGCGACGTTCGTTGCCGAAGCAGCGCGGCGACTCGCGCCGCAGCAGATCGACGAGCAAAACGGGAAACGCGGTCTCATCCATCTGCAAGCCGTTCCAGTAGGGGCGGCCATCGAGCCACATATTTTGCGGCCAGTGTCCATCGGCTTCCTGCGTGGCCTCGAGATAGTGCAATACGCGGAGTGCGTCGTCCTCTGCGCCCGCCGCCAGCAGGCCGCCCGCGCTTTCGACCAAGTCGCGCGGCCATATCAGGTGATAGCCGCCGAGATCCTCGTCGCCCTTGTTGAAACCCCAAGGAATCGAAAGGCTGGCAATGATTCCGCCGAGAAAATCTTTTGATTCATGCGAGCGCAGAACCGCAACGCTCGTGCGATACAAATCTTTTTCCCGCGGCTTCTGGTCGAGCTTCTTGAGCGTTTGCTGCCAATTCCGCCAACGCGAAACATAATCTCTCTTGGTCTTCTGGTAGGGGGTCAGCAGGGAAGAGATGACCTGTTGTCCAGCTTCCGCCCACATTTCACCAAAGCCGAGCGCCAGGATAAATTCACCATTACAAGCGGCGAGATCGATTTCGCCAGTCAACGCGATGTTGCCGTCTTCGGCGCGGTCATACTCCCAATTCATCTGGAAATGTTTTTCGAGGTCTTGCCAGCCATCCGATACGCCGACAAATCCGACCGAACGTTTCAGCCATGGCGCGGAGCAGCCGAGCGCAAGGGCGGCCGAGGCGCGTTGCGCGAAGAGCATGTGCGTTCCCTTGTAGTCTCCTACCCAACCGGTATTGCCATAGCCGGCGTTGGCCAAATGCGGCGACAGCAACGCATACAGCCGATAATCGCCGAGCTTTCCCTGGAGCGGCACGAAACGGATTTTTTGCAAAACTACGTTTCGCCAGGGATCGGTTAGCACCTCCTTTTCGATCCTGTAACGGCCCTGCATTTCGGTGTTGGTGAGTTCATGGACGGGCACCCCGGGCTCAATCGGGAGATTCTTGAAGGTACAATGGCGTTTCTCCTCGGAGAAGAAGCCGTTACCGCCTGTCACAATCAGCCCAAAGTCCCGTAGACAGGCTTGGTCAACTCGCGGAAAATAAACCTCATTGAGAATGCCGTGGCTCAGCGTGAACCAAACCCGGCTGTGAAGATTCAACGCGGTGCCTATGCCGGTCTTGGCGCTCGAGGTCCAGCGCGGCTCGATCCCCGGCCAGCCGGGCGCAATTCGAAGGTCGTTTTTTACCGGATCATCGGCCACAGAATGTCGTCATTCTCTTCGTCAAGCAGTTTGCCAGAAGATCAAAAGTTCTGCTCGACTTCGGGCGGCCGCGAACTGGCGCGTCTGGGCAAAAACGAGAGCCCCTAGTTTCCCTTGGTGAACCCTCGAGCCGTTCGTGGTAAAAACCTTTGTCAGGGCCGCGGTCACGTCAGGTTCAGCGCGCCTGGCACGAAGCCGTAAGTGCTTGCAAAACAAAGTAGTTTCATCAGAAATTTACGGAGTTGTAATCTTCCATTAATATTGCCGCCATAAAATAAAATGGCATACTTAAATCTAAAGTCCAGAGGGGTCATCGAGTGAACCGTCGCATCGCGCTGCTGTTGGCAGGTCTTGCCTTCGCGCTGCCCGTCATGGGGCAGACTCAACTCAACGGAGCGGGCGCCACTTTTCCCTATCCCATCTATTCCAAATGGTTCAGCGAATATAACAAGTTGCACTCCGAGGTCCAGATCAACTACCAATCGATCGGGAGCGGCGGCGGCATCCGCCAGGTTCTGAACGGCACCGTCGATTTCGGAGCCGCCGACGTCCCCATGACCGATGAGCAATTAAAGGAAGCCAAAGGCAAAATCCTCCACATCCCGACCGTCCTCGGTGCGGTCGTGCCGGCCTACAATGTCCCGGGCGTCAGCGGCGAAATCAAATTCACGCCTGAAGCTTTGGCGGGAATTTTTCTCGGCAAGGTCCAGAAGTGGAACGACTCCGCCATTACGCAGGCCAACCCTGGTGTCAACTTTCCCGACAAATCGATCATCGTGATTCACCGATCGGAGGGCAGCGGCACCACTTTTATTTTCACCGACTATCTCTCGAAGGTCAGCCAAGAGTGGGAGTCGACGGTAGGGAAGGGGCCTTCGCCGAAATGGCCCGTCGGCTTGGGCGGCAAGGGCAATGAAGGCGTGGCGGGACAGCTTCGGCAGTTGGAAGGATCGATCGGCTATGTCGAGCTGATCTATGCCGTCGAAAATAAAATCACCTACGGATCGGTGAAGAACGCCGCCGGCAATTTTGTAAAGGCTTCGCTCGACGGAGTGACCGAAGCCGCCGCCTCAGCGTCCATGCCCGCGGATTTTCGCGTCTCCATCACCAACGCGCCCGGCAAAGCGGCGTATCCCATCTCCAGCTTTACCTGGCTGTTGATTCCAGAGCAAGCGAAGGATCCGAAAAAAGGTAAGATCATCGCCGATTTCTTGGCTTGGATGGTCAACGATGGCCAGAAGATGACAAACCAACTGAGCTACGCGCCACTACCAGCCAATGTTGCGGAGAAAGTTAAGGCGGCGATTAAGCAAGTTCACTAAAGCGTTGGAACGTCCGTGGTTTTGGCGGGCTAGCCATTGGCCACTACGATTCCGGTTTAGAATGCCGCCGAAGATTTAAAGTTAACACCGCCGGCCCGGAAAGGAGAGTAAGCCATAACCGAGCCAGCGGTGATTCTGAAGGGAAAATGCCCCTCAGAAAATTGAGCGGAGGTTACACGTCTTGGCAAAACCGGTTGCAAAAATCGGTCGCGAAAACCGATGGTCCCGCGTCAACCGCGGCGCGGGACCATTTTGATTCTTACGGCAAGTAGTAGCGGAACGAAGTGAAGATCATATTGTCAACCCCGTTCGGTTGCCGTCCATCTCCTACCCAGGTATTGCGCGTAACGTACGAGTACTGCGTGCCATACTGGAATCTGCCTTTGGGCCCGCTGTAAAAGCGGTACCAGAAGCCGATGGTGCCCTCCATGAGCGCGCGTGTATCCCCCGTGCAATTGGCCAGAGTGCCGGCTACAGGACCCGAAACAACACCGCTCGTCCCGGGCGGGACCTCAGTGTAACAACCTGTGTTGTTGAACCCGGGTGCGCCATAACCAACTGGCTTGCCGGTTATAGGGTCAACGCTCCACGTACGATCGGCGTACTCGACTCCACCGTAGCTGTAAAAGTCGATATGCTTGGTTTTCAATTCCAGCGTGCCGATTCCGTGAAGGTTTTTGACCAGGCGAAGCGTGCCGTCGGGATTGACGGTGGCATCCGGCAGGCCGCCCGGAGCATAGCGTCCGATTCCGCTGCCGCCGAAGCCCTTCAGACCAAAAGTAAGGTGCTTGGCGAAGAGCCAGCGCGCGCTGGCACCGACGCCGCCTCCATTTTTGGAATAGTTGTAAGCGTCCGAGGGATTCGGGCCCGGAGTCGTGCTGGTGCCGCACACGGTGGTTGAGGTTATGTCTTCGCAGGGGAATACGCGATCGGTAAAGCGATCATAAAGTCCGAAGATCTCGTAGTGCCCGAAACCGGGATCGAACGCGACCTTGGCGATGATGTCGGGCGAAGGATTGAAGGAGTAAGTTGTGAGGGTGTTATAGCTGTTGCTGGCACCCGCCTGGCTGAACAGGTAATTATTCGCATTGCCGTGGCTGGTCGCCGTGCCTTGCGAATTTTCCAATGCAACCGCGAACGCCACCTTGTCAAAGCTCTTGGTCAGGCGAAGTCCCCATTGGCGCACGTAATCGAAGCCGACATTGTAGGATGCATCAATCGTCTTAGGCCGGGCATCGTTCGTTTTCCCCATGTCATCGTCCGGGGAGATTCCGTAGCCATTCTCCGTCGCCAAGCTCCACGCCTGACCTGCGAGGAAGCTCCAGCCATTGTCAAATTTGGCTTGCGCCCATGCCTGGCGGAGACGAAGCGTGTAACTATTGGTTGAGGTGGGAGTAGAAGTAACGCCGGCCGAAAGGAAGTCCGTCGAGATATAGCTGGACAGATCCACATTGGCCAGTTTGCCGTTAACGAAAACGGTGGCCTTAGACTGGCGGCCTGAGCCGTAAAATTCTGAGAGCTCGCTCTGCGACGCGCCCGGCATGGTCAGAGAGTTAAAAGGAGTGGAGACGTCCGCACCCAGAGCCCTTGAACGGCGCACAAATTCACCGGCAGCATATCCGCCGGGCGTAATGTTGATCCCGCGGAAGCGGAGCGTTATGGGGCTCTCCATTTGCTTGTTATAAATCTGCGTCGGTTCCGAATTGCCACTCGGCATGGGTTCTTGTAAGGAATACAGAGCATTCCTCAACACAGGAGCGCCAGGGGTCCCGTCGTTTGACATGAAGTTGTTTGAGAGGGAACTGCTCACCGTCTTGAGATCGGCTACGTCGCTCTTTAGGTCGCTTACCGTTTGTTGCTCCTGGCGGGCCTGGGTTTGAGCGGCTGTGGCCTTGTTGGCAGCGTCCGTTGCCGCAGACTGCGCCTGTAGCCAGTTCTGTTGCGCCTGTTGCAGTTGCTGAGAGAGTTGCTGAATCTGCTGCTGCTGTGCGGCCAGCGCGTCTCTCAGTGATTGAACGTCGGCCGCGGTTATCGCTGCCGGCGCCGTCTTCGCCGCTGTGGGTTTGTTTTTCTTTTTTGGACTCGGTGTGGCAGAGTCCGAAGTTTGCGCCCAAGCGGCAACCGCAACTACCGCCAACATTAGGGCCGTGAAAAACCTGCGTTTGGTTGATTTCATAAATCTAAATCCTCTCCTTTTTTTCGTGAGTCGAACTCATAACGCAAAAAACACGCCGATACGCCGGCACATTCGCCACAGCTGAAAGAAAAACCTCTGGCACCGATGCGTCACTTTGTGCAGAGGTCCTAGGGGGACGGTCATTATGCCATAAAGCCTATTGTATTAATCGACTTTATTAACATTACAGACATAGCATCCTTTGGGCCAACCGGCCCGCTCGCCGTGGCGCCGCCTAGACCTTGTGTTTTGATTGAGTTATAGGATCAGCCAGAATCCCGCCGCACGAAAATATGTGCATCCACTTGCACATCGGTGAAGACGAATCCTTCCCGGCGCGACTGCTCACGGACGCACGCACGGCGAAATCTCGTTGCCGCCGGGTTGGTATACTATTTTGGGGTAAGTTGCCGCTCAAGTTGCCTCCGGACCGCAGCAAGACGTTCCCCCTCTTACGATATGGCTCGACAGATTCCGAACAACCGCGCCACTCTTCTCAACCGCGAGGCCTCGTGGCTTAAATTCAATTGGCGCGTGCTGGAAGAGGCTTTCGATCTCCACAATCCTTTGCTCGAGCGAGTGAAGTTTCTGGCCATCTCCGCCAGCAATCTTGACGAGTTTTTTGAAGTACGTGTCGGCGGCCTGTTGCAGCAACTCGAAGACGGCCACAACGCTATTACTCCCGACGGCATCACCATGATGGAGGAGCGGGGACTGATCAAGGACGCGACCCACGAATTCGTCGAAGAACAGTACGCTTGCTGGAACGAGCGCCTGCGGCCGGAGCTGAAAGAGCAGGGCATTCGCGTACTTGGGATTGACGAGCTCGATGAGGAAGCGTTGGCCTTCGCGAACAATTACTGCGCCCGCGAGCTCGACCCGCTGCTGACGCCCGTGACCGTCGATCCCGCGCATCCTTTTCCGCGCGTGATCAACAAAGCGACCTGCGTGGCGCTCTTGTTGCGTCGCCGTCGTCGCTCTTCACTCACTTACACGGGAGTCGTAACCGTGCCGCGGTCGTTGCCCCGGCTGGTCCGCGTGCCGTCGCAGGGGACCATTGATTTCATTTTTCTCGCGGATCTTGTAGTCCATCACGCCGTGCGCATGTATCAGGGCTATGACATCGTTTCGTCGGCAGCCTTTCGAGTCACTCGCAACAGCAATCTTTATCTCCAGGAGGAAGAATCGCGCAACCTCCTCGAATCCGTCCGCGCTGAATTGCACAATCGCCGTAAGGGCGATGCCGTGCGCATGGAGATTGAATCTGAAGCCGACCCCGAGATCATCGAGCGCCTGGGCACGGTTTTCGAGCTTGACCCCTGGCAGATATTTCCGGTCCACGGCCCGGTCAACCTTTCGCGGCTTTTCAATATTTACGACGAAGCGGCACGCCCCGATCTGAAATTTCACGGCTACGTGCCACGCGAGTTGCGCCTCACCGCGAAGTCACACGACCTCTTCGAAGAGTTGCGCCGCCACGACGTTCTGCTTCACCATCCGTATGACTCATACGATGCGGTCATGTCATTCATTCAGTCGGCAGCCGATGACGAGCGCGTTCTCTCCATCAAGCAGACTCTTTACAGAACCAGCGAACATTCGCTGATTGTCCCAGCGCTGATCGACGCTGCGGCCCACAAGGAAGTTACCGCGGTTGTGGAGTTGAAAGCGCGCTTCGATGAAGCCTCGAACATCCGCTGGGCGCGCGATATGGAAGATGCGGGCGTACAGGTGTTCCACGGATTGGTGGGTCTGAAGACACACTGCAAACTTTCGCTGCTGGTTCGTCGCGACCCCGATGGCGCCACCCGGCAGTACGCGCACCTTGGCACCGGAAACTACAACGCGACCACCGCCCGCATTTATACCGATCTGAGCTTGCTCACCGCCGACCCGGAAATTACCAGTTCAGTGCACGATGTTTTCAGTTTTCTGACCGCTTACGCCGAGCATCCCAATTATGGGCCGCTCCTGGTCGCGCCTCTCGACCTGGCGGAAAAGTGCATGAGCCTGATTGAACGTGAGGCCGAGCATGCCCGAATGGGCCGCCCGGCGCGCATCATCGCCAAGATGAATGCGCTTCTCGATATTGATATCATCCAGGCTCTGTATCGCGCCTCGCAGGATGGAGTCGACATTGAATTGCTGGTGCGGGGTATCTGCGCGCTGCGGCCGGGAATTCGCGGCCTCAGCGACCGCATTCGCGTGCGCAGCATTGTGGGCAGGTTTCTCGAACACAGCCGCATTTATTACTTCGAGAACGGTGGCGATACTGAAGTTTACCTGGGCAGCGCCGACTGGATGCCACGAAATTTGCATGAGCGCGTTGAAGTTCTGTTCCCATTGAAGAATCCGCTGCTGCGCGATCGCGTACGGCACGAGATTCTGGCCGCCTATCTCGCCGACAATGTGAAAGCAAGATTTCTGCAAAAGGATGGCCGTTACCTACGCTCCTGGCAATCGCCCAAGGGGCGCAGCAAGCGGCCTCCTCGAGGTGCGGCCGCTTTCAATGCTCAGGAGTTTCTTATCGGTGTGGCCGAAGGCACGAAGTCGCCCGAGGACATTCCGGCCTCCATTCCGCGTCAAACGGGCAGCCGCCGGCACGCCACGGGACGTGCGCCGGTCGGTCGGCTTATGGCCGACGAGGTATGATCGGTCAAGACGTGATCGGAAAGGAATAATCGCTTCGCAATGTTTCTATATTTTCTACGCCACGCGAGTGCCGGGCAAAGTTTGCTTTCTGCAAAGAAAGACGAAAAGCGCGGTCTCGATAAAGACGGCATCGAACAATGCGGATACATTGGCCGCGCTCTGGCGGCTCTCGGAGTGCAGGTCGAAATTATCGTTTCGAGCCCGCTGAAACGGGCCTCACAAACCGCCGCTCTCGTGGGCAACGAGATGGGGCACGAAGGCAAACTAGTGATGGAGAACGCGCTGCGCCCGGAGGCTACGTTCTCCGAATTTCAAAAGATGCTGGAAAAGTACGCCCGGCAGGATTCCGTTTTGCTGGTGGGTCACAATCCCAATCTCCGCGAATTCCTCGGCCGCGTGATCGGCGATAGTGGCTGCGAGGCGGTGGTGGAACTCAAGAAGGGCGCGGTGGCGAAAGTCGAAACGCGGCGCAATGCCGGATCGCTCAGTTGGTGTATTACACCGCGAATCCTGCGCGCGCTTTACGCAGCCGCTACAGAAAGTTCGCGCCCGAAGACTTCGCGGAAGTAAGAACGATCTTTCTCGATCGACCAAACCTCAAGGTCCACACTGGCCTTACCGCGCGGCATCAGTTTCATCGAAACCCGTCCATTGCGCGCTGCAACCGTAACTTTCGCCACCGACTGACTTCGACCCATATTCAGAGCACGCGCAATGCGGAGCAGCACCGACGCTTTCGTCACGTTCTCCTGCTCCTCCGGGCTCAGCGCGTTCATCGGACCGTCCCCCGCCGCCGGTCGCGACTTTCCCAGATAACGCGCGATGGAGCCAATGATCTTCCGTTGCTGCGGCGTGTAGCCGAGAATTTCCGAATTCGCGATGATGTAGTAAGTGTGGCGATGGTGTCCGTTGCGATTCACATAGTCGCCAACTTCGTAAAGCATGGCCGCGGCCGACAGCCATTCGCGATACTCCGGCGGCAGATGATGCACCGATTTCAAGGAAGAAAACAGCAACAAAGCGGCGTCGCGCACATGCAAAGCGTGATGCATGTCGACGCGGTAATGTTCCACCGCCCGTTTGATCGACTCCCACCGTTCCGATTCAATCGCCCGTCCCGATCGCGTGCTGCGATCGTAGTCCGCCGCCATTTGCGCCAGAATGCCATCGCGCAAGCCGAGCGCAGAATAGCGGAATCCCGGAAGATGGCAGCGCTCCAGCAACTCCGCATAGGCGATCGCACCGGCACAGATAATCTCAGCGCGCCGCGGACCAATTCCCGGAACCTTCTGCCTTTGATCGAGCGACAAATGCGAAATTTGTTTGGCGAGCCGCCGAATCATGTCGCGCGTGGCGTAACTCCGCTTGCCGTATGTTAGGGCATGATTCTTCTTTGGCCGAGTCATGCGGTTGGCCGCGCCCACCAGAGCGGCCGCCGTGCCGGAGGTGGCGATGACCGCACCCACTCGCGCCGCTTTGATTCGATCTTGAATGCGTGTAATCTCGCGCGCAACAAATTCCTGCATTCGCTTGAGTTCGCTTTTGCGAGGCGGATCGTGCTTCAGAAATTCACCCGTCAGTCGCACCGCGCCCAGCGGCAAACTCACGGTGTCCCGCAGGTGCCCACCGCGCGACAACGTAACCTCGCAGCTGCCGCCGCCGAGATCGAGCAACAGAACGCTCTGGGCTCCCAATCGCCCTGCCGAAACAATTCCCAGATGAATGAGGCGCGCTTCTTCCAGCCCGGAAATAATTTCAATGGTCCAGCCGGTTGTGGAACGCACCCATTCCACAAATGCGCGTGAATTGCGAGCGTCGCGCAGCGCCGCCGTCGCCACCACCTTGACCGAATCGGTTACGCATTCTTGGACGGCGCGATTGAAACGCCGCAGCACACGAACGGTTTCCGACATCGCCTCCGGCGAAAGCAATCCGCCGCTGAATACGCCCTCCCCCAATCGTGTGACTTCGCGGTCTTCGTGGATTTGTTTCAGCCGCCCACCTTGCAGCCGCGAAATTTTCAACCGCACCGAATTCGATCCGATATCAATGGCGGCAAAAGTAGGCATAGAGGGCGATCTGTTGTTGACAGTATTCTCACAAATAACCGGTACCGCGCAACCTGAACAGACCGTTATCATCTGGGCCACAAACAATCACGAAGTGAAAACTTGTCTTGATATTTCCTTTGCGCACCCTAGCGCCCTTTGTGGTAACGATTTCAGACACCACCCCTCGCCAGCTTTTAACCGATTTGTAACACGCCTCTGTTAACCTCAAAAGGAATGTCTAACCAAGCCCTGCCCCGGCCGCGTTTCAACGCTCCCGAACCGGAGCGGGGTCCCAAGGCTGCTCTGAAAATCGAAACCAGAACGACGCCGCTGTTGCAAGGGAGAGTCAGCGAAATCCCCGATGCCGTTTTTGGCTGGGTGATGCGCCTCTGCGGCTTGGCTGTAGTCGCTCTCCTCGGCTTGATCGTCTATCAGTTGATCGTCGGCTCCGAACTATCGTGGCACGCTTTTGGCTGGAAGTTCTTTTGGCATTCCGACTGGAATCCAGTCGAGGATCAATACGGCGCGCTGCCCTTCATGTTCGGGACGATCGTCTCATCCCTGCTCGCATTAGTGATCGCGGTGCCTTTATCCCTCGGCGTCGCCGTTTTCACGACCGAGATGTGTCCGATCAATCTGCGCGGGATGCTGTCCTTCACAACCGAACTTCTGGCCGCCATCCCTAGTGTGGTCTATGGGCTCTGGGCCATCTTCGTCCTGGTCCCTTTGCTGCGCGAATATGTACAACCGTTTCTAGCCCATACGCTCGGCTGGACCGGTCTTTTCAGCGGTCCGCCCTACGGCATCGGCATGCTGGCGGCAGGCGTGATTCTAGCCATCATGATCATTCCTATTATCTCGTCGATCACCCGCGAAGTGCTCACCGTCGTCCCTCAGCACCAGCGTGAAGCTGTGCTGGCGCTGGGTGCGACGCGTTGGGAGATGATTCGCATGGGCGTTCTGCGCAACGCGCGCGCCGGAATTGTGGGCGCCATCATCCTGGGCCTCGGTCGCGCGCTCGGCGAAACCATGGCCGTAACCATGGTCATCGGCAATCGTCCCGAGATTGCCAAGTCGCTCTTTGCTCCCGGATACACCATGGCTAGCGTTCTCGCCAACGAATTCACCGAAGCGACCGGCGATCTTTATCTTTCCGCACTGATCGAGATCGGCCTGGCGTTGTTCTTCGTCACCATCGTTGTGAACGCGCTGGCGCGCCTTCTCGTATGGAGCGTGACGCGAGGCCAACCGGCGAGAAGCCTTGCATAGACTCAGATGCCCGATACGAGCTCCAATTCGACCGCGGTACTGATTCCGCAAGTGAGCGTTCCGCCCATCAGTTTGCGCCGTCGCGTAACTGATCGCGCCATGACCGCCGTCGCCATACTTACCGTTGTTCTCGTACTTTTACCGCTCTTCGCCATTTTTGCTTATCTGGTGTACAAGGGCATCGGCTCCATCAATCTCGCATTCCTCACTCAGACTCCGAAGCCGGTAGGCGAAGCGGGCGGCGGCATGGCGAATGCCATTGTCGGCTCCATGGTCATTCTTGCCATCGCCAGTGTGCTCGGCGTTCCGTTCGGAATCGGCGCCGGAATCTTTCTCTCGGAGTACGGCCGCAACCGCTATGGCGATATCGTGCGCTTTGTCTCGGACGTGCTCAATGGCGTGCCTTCGATCGTGGTCGGCATCGTGGCTTATGGCCTGGTGGTGATGCGCCAAAAGCATTTCTCGGCCCTGGCCGGCGGGGTGGCGCTGGCGATCATGATGGTTCCGACGATCGCGCGCACCACCGAGCAGATGCTTCTCCTGGTGCCGCAAGCGATTCGTGAAGCGGCTTACGGCTTGGGCGTGTCGCGCTGGCGCACCACGCTCTCTATTACGCTGCGCACGGCCACCTCCGGCGTCATCACAGGAGTTATGCTGGCCTTCGCCCGCGTTGCGGGAGAAACCGCTCCGCTACTCTTTACCGCCTTTGGCAATCAATTCTGGAATTGGAGAACGGATCAGCCAACCGCAGCTTTATCGCTGCAAATTTTCACCTACGCCATCTCGCCTTTCGACGAATGGCATCGGCAGGCATGGGCGGGCGCTCTGGTTTTGATTATCCTGATCGTTGGCGCGGTAGCCGCCGTGCGCATCGCAGTACGGCACGGAACTTTGGCAGGAGCTTAGTTAGCTATGGGCGTGGGAATTACCGTCGAGCACCTGAATGCCTTCTACGGCAAGACGCAGGCCTTGTTCGACATTAACATCGCCGTGCTTGCCAACCACGCGACCGCGTTGATCGGCCCGTCAGGCTGCGGGAAGTCCACGTTCATTCGCTGCCTGAATCGCATGCACGAAACCATCCCCGAGGCGCGCGTCGATGGCGCGGTTCGAATCGGCGACCTCAGCGTTTATAACGGAACCTCCGCCACCCAACTCCGCCGCCGCGTAGGCATGGTATTCCAGAAGCCTAACCCGTTTCCTACCATGTCGATCTATGACAACGTGGCTGCTGGTCTGAAGCTGAATGGTTTTCGAAAGCGCAAGCAACTCGACGAAATTGTGCATAAATCTTTGAACGCGTCCGCATTGTGGGACGAAGTAAAGGACCATCTCCACAAAAAATCCGGCGCCAGCCTCTCTGGAGGTCAGCAGCAGCGCCTCTGCATCGCACGCGCTCTCGCCGTTCAGCCCGAAGTCCTCCTCATGGATGAACCCTGCTCCGCGCTCGATCCCATCTCTACCGGCAAGATCGAAGAACTTATTTTTCAATTAAAAGAGCAATACACCATCGTGATTGTGACGCATAATATGCAGCAGGCTGCCCGTGTCGCGGAATTCACCGGTTTTTTTCTTCTCGGCAAGATGATCGAATTTGATAAAACGGAAAAGATATTCACCAATCCCTCCGACAAACGGACGGAAGATTACGTCACTGGCAGATTCGGATAAAAGCTTCGGATAGAGGTTTCGGATAATGCGCACGCGCTTTCAGCAGCAGATGGAGGATCTCCGCGAAAAACTGCTCCGCATGGGCGGTCTGGCGGAAGTGGCAGTCGACCGCGCTACGCAAGCCTACACCCAGCGCGATCTCACCCGTTGTCAGCTGGTCCTCGAAAACGAAAGCCTCATCAACGCTGCCGAGCGCGAAATTGACGAGCTCGCGTTCGACATCCTCGCTACGCAGCAGCCGGCCGCCACCGACCTGCGCTTCATCCTTGCGGTCACCAAAATCAACGCCGACTTGGAACGCGTGGGCGATCAAGCCGTCAACATTGCCGAGCGCGTTATGGACATGATCGATTTGCCCGCTGTCGATTTGCCCGTAGACATCGCGCGCATGGCGACCGCTGTCAGCGCTATGGTGCGCCGCGCCCTCGAATCCTTTGTGGAAGGCAAAGCGGAACTCGCCCAAGCCGTTCTCGAAATGGATCACGTCGTCGACCGCATGCGCGACGAAGCCTTCATAGTGCTTGTGCGAAAGATGAACGAACAGCCGCAAATTACTCAGCAGGCACTGGATGCCCTCCTCGTCGCCCGCAATTTAGAGCGGGTAGCTGACCATGCCACGAACATTTCCGAAGACGTCATTTTTTGGGTCTTGGGCGCCGACGTCCGTCATCACGCGCAGGCCGCCTCCGTAGCCCCACGCCCCGAAAGACGCGAACAGTAAAAGCCGGCATTCCGCAAACTCAGGGTGCCCCCTCGTTCGCGTCCCTTGCGGGGGGTGGGAGGCGTGAATGCCAGCAGTACCGCCGCTAGCCCCCCTGCGTTAAACTGTTCGAGCCCATGAGCCAGAGAATCCGCGTTTTTGCCACCTGCGACATCGGAGAGGCCCTCAACATTGTTCGCCAGAAGGGATACGATCTCGAAGTCTATCCTCAGCCCGAAGCTCCGCCGAAAAGCCTCGTCGTCGAGAAAGTGAAATCGGGCATCGATGGCCTGATTACTACCCTTCGCGATCCGATCGACGCCGAGATTTTCGCCGCCGGAAAAGGCACGCTGAAAGTAGTCGCGCAGTATGCTGTGGGCTTCGACAACATCAACCGCGCCGACGCCAACAAGCACAAGATCCCATTCACGAATACCGCTGACGTTCTAACAGAAGCGACCGCCGAGTTCGCCTTCTTTCTGATGGGCACGCTGGCCCGGAAACTCTGGCCCGCCGAACATCTCACCCGCGAAAATCGCTGGGGGTACTGGCATCCCTACCTGCCCTTTCTCGGCGATGAGGTCACCGGCAAAACGGTAGCCGTCATCGGCACAGGCCGCATTGGCCAGGCCTTCATCAAGAAGTGCGCCGGATTCGACATGAACATTCTGTGCTTCGATCCAGCCTACGAAAATCACGATTACGTTAAAGCGATACAAGAAGTATTGGATCTCCGCTTCGAGCGTGGTATCAGCCGCGAGCGGGTGACGATTCGCTACACGCCATTGAACGAAGCCTTGAGCAACGCCGATTTCATCAGCCTGCACGCTCCGCTGCTGCGGCAAGGCGAGAGCCCCACGCCGACCTATCATCTAATCGACGAAACCACGCTGCGCATGATGAAACCAACAGCGATGCTCATTAATACCTCGCGAGGTCCGGTGGTGGACGAAGCGGCTTTGGCGCGTGCCTTGCGCGAAGACTGGATCGCCGGGGCCGCTCTGGATGTTTATGAGAAAGAACCTCTGCCCGCCGACTCGCCGCTGCGCGATCCCGCCATCGCCGATCGCTGCCGCCTTCTGCCCCACTTCGCCAGCGCCGCGCGTATCACCCGTCTGTCAGCCGATCCCAACCAAGGCATGGCTGGTCGCTGTGTCCAGGGATTAATCGACGTGCTGGAAGGGAACTACGACGGGGACATGACGCAAATGCCTTATGTGGTGAATAAGGAGGCGTTTCAGAAGTAGAGTTTATGCAAAACTTGTCGCCGCTCGATCTCACCTGCTACTCTCGCCATTCGCCCCGTCATGAAGACTATCAAATGGATTTTCGCCTGCCTTACCATCCTGCCGCTCGCCTCTCCGGCGCAAGTCACCGACGCCATTCGCGCCTTCAAGCTCTTGCCTGCACCCAAGGAAGTCCAGGTCGCCGAAGGCCGCCTGGTGATCAAGCCGTCGACGATCATCCTGATCAGCAATAGTGAAGACCGCCTCGCCGCCGAAACCCTGCAGAAAGAAATCCACGACCGCACCGGGATAAGGCTATCCATCGAATCCGCGACGGCCGCTCCGAAGTCGACGGGTCACATCTCGCTCGGCCGACTTACTGATCGCGGGCTTCGCTCCTATCTCGAATCGCAAGGAGTGAAAATCGACGACCTCGGAAGTCGCGAAGTCACCGACCAAGCCTACATAGTCCGCGCATCCGACTCCGGCGTTATTGTCGCCGGCAATACCGCGCAGGCACTGTTCTACGGCGTGCAGACTCTCCGCCAGTTGTTGCGCCCGGAAAGCGCTGGATCAAAGACGCTAGCTATCCCGGCGCTAGTCATCCGGGATTGGCCCAGCATGGAATGGCGCGGCGTCTCTGACGACATCAGCCGCGGCCCCATCCCGACGCTCGATTACTTGAAGACGCAGATTCGCACGCTGGCTGAGTACAAGATCAATCTGCTCGGCTTCAACATGGAACATGTTTTCGACTTCCAATCTCAAGCCTTAGTTGCGCCAAAAGAAGCGAAGCTTACTGCCACAGAAATAAAAGAACTCGTCGACTATGCCGCCCGCTACCACATCACCATCCTGCCCGAGCAGCAGGCCTTTGGCCATCTTCATCAATTCCTGAAATATGAAATCTATTCTGATCTCGCGGAAACTCCGCACGGGCACGTACTCACTCCCACCAATCCCAAAACCTACGATTTCATTCGCCGGGTCTATGGCGAGGTGGTTCCGTTGTTTCCCGGCCCCTTCTTTCATATAGGTGCCGACGAAACCTTCGAGCTCGGCCTCGGACAGACGAAAGCTCTCGCCGCTCAACAGGGCCTAGGCCGCGTCTATCTCGAACACCTGCAGAAAACGTTCGAGATTATGCAGCCCTTTCACAAGCAACTCATGTTTTGGGGAGACATCGCGGTCAAATATCCCGAACTGCTCACCATCCTCCCGAAAGATATGATCGCGGTTCCCTGGGAGTACGACCCGAAGCCAAGCTATGAAAACATCATTACCCCCTACACCAACGCTGGCCTCCGCGTCGTCGTGTCGCCCGGAGCCGGCAACTGGGGCGTGATCTGGCCCGACCTCGACAGCGCATTCGTCAACATCCGCAACTTTGTGCGCGACGGGCAAAAGCATCAGGCCCTGGGCGTGCTCAACACGACCTGGAACGATGACGGCGAATCTCTTGTCGACATGGCTTGGCCGGCGTTGATCTTCGGAGCGGCTGCCGGCTGGCAACCTGGCGAATCCAGTGTCGACGATTTCAAGAGCAGCTACGATTGGGCCTTCTACCGCAACAATGAAGGCGATGGCCGGACTTTCGCCAATGCAATCGAGAATCTAGATCGCGCCCACACGCTGCTGATCGCCGCGAAGCTGCACGGCGCCAGCAATGAACTCTTCTGGTCTGACCCATTCAGCGAATCCGGCGCCCAGATGTCTGCCCAGGCGTTGCCAACCACGCATGATCTGCGGCTTGGCGCGGAACACGCCGCCGAATCGCTCGTGCACAATCGTGCTCAGGCCCATCTTCACCTCGACACTTTAGATGACATTGTGCTCGCGGCTTTGCATTTGGACACGCTCGGCATGAAGATCCAGTTCACATCCGAAATCGGCCACTATTATTGGGACGCGTATCAGAACCAGACCGACTCCGTCCGGGTGCAAAACGACCTTGATGAAATCGTCGACATTAACGGAAGGTTAGAAAGCCTACGCGACGCCATCACCGAAATGCGAAAGCTCTACAAAGAAGGCTGGGCGCGCGAGAACAACTCCTACTGGCTGGATAATGTTTTGGTTCGCTACGATGACCTCGCGTCGGAGGTACAAGCAAAGATCGTCGCCGTGCAAGGCGCCGAACGTCAGTTTGAGGCGACAAAAACGCTGCCTGCTCCAGAGCAGTTAGGATTCTTTCTGAAGTAGATCTGTTTTGCGCTGAGACAAAAAGTGATCATGGCTGCGACAAGGAGTTCACGAAAGTTAGCGCCCCGGTGTTCCTTCGCGATACTTGGTGCCCTTAGTAGTGAAGCTTTCGCCAACTGAACAACGAATCTGCATCCTCTGAGGCTATGTTCTCGCGCCGCACAAATTGGCAGCTCACCCCAAACGCGCTCACTCGCGCGATCGAAGAGGCGCGCTCCTCTGGACGGAAGATTCTCGACCTCACCATCTCGAACCCCACCGAAGCCGGCATTCGCCCCGAGCCTGAAGCGGTACTGGCTGCCCTGGCCAACCCGACAGCGATGGACTACGACCCGCAGCCCCGCGGACTCCTCGCGGCGCGCCAAGCCGTTTGCCACTACTACCGCGAGTCGCACGAAGTCGACATCGGTCCCGAGCGCATCCTTCTGACCACCAGCACCAGCGAAGCCTATTCCTACGTGTTCCGCCTGCTCTGCAACGCCGGCGACGAGATTCTTGTTCCCAAACCAAGCTACCCACTGTTCGATTTCTTAGCCGAGCTGTCCGACGTTAAGCTTGTCCCTTATCCGCTGCTCTACGATCATGGCTGGCAGATCGATTTCGATTCACTCGAAAAGGCAGCGACGCCGAATGCGCGCGTGGTGATTCTGGTTCATCCCAACAACCCCACCGGCTCCTACGTCTCTGCGTCTGAGACCGCGGCGCTCAATGCTTTCTGCAGCGATCGCCGCCTGGCCTTGATCGCAGACGAAGTTTTTCTCGACTATGCGCGCGATGGCACGCCTCGCCGTAGTTTCATCAGCAATAAAGACGCACTAACGTTCACCCTCAGCGGAATCTCTAAAATCTCTGCGCTACCGCAAATGAAATTGGCCTGGGTCGCCACCAGCGGCCCGCCGGAAATAGTCGAGGACGCAGGTGCGCGCCTCGAAATCATCGCTGACACCTATCTCTCCATGAACGCTCCCATTCAACTGGCAGCGCGCGTGCTGCTAGATCAGCGCAAGAAAATTCAGCCTGTCCTTCTTGATCGCCTACGCAGAAATCTCACCGAACTCGATACTCAGCTCGTCGCCCACTCGTCATGTACGCGCCTACAAGTCGACGGCGGATGGTATGTAATCCTGCGCGTTCCCGCCATCGAGAGCGACGAAGATCTCGCAATCCGCTCGTTACGTGACGCGGCGGTGAGCGTCCACCCTGGCCACTTCTATGATTTTCCCAGCGAAGGTTTTCTCGTGCTCAGCCTCATCACAGGAGCTGCAGATTTTCGCGAAGGCGTAGCACGCTTGCTGAAGATAGTCGAATAGAAGCCCGCAAATCATCGGTCGCTAGCAGCCATCAATCGCAAATGGGTTTGGCGAACGGCTTCCGACGAGCGACCACCATTGCCAGACTCTGTTATCCTTCTGCCCGTTCCTGATAACGGAGATTTCATGTCCATCAGTCGTCGTGGGTTCCTGGGTTCCGCAATTGCTGCATCCGTGGCCACAGGCCTGAACGCGCACGATCTTAATGCGCAAGAGAAAGCTAGAGAGAATTCGTCAAGCCCCGCCAATCCCTTCGGCAGCGGCAAGCGCCCGATTATTATCTCCGCCCATAATGGTGTGGCTTATCTCGACGATGCATTTGCTTTCCTCACGAGCGGCGGCGACACACTCGACGCGGCCCTCCGCGTGGTGAAAGGCCCCGAAGACGATCCCAATGACGATTCCGTTGGCCTGGGCGGCCTGCCCAACGAAGAAGGAGTCGTCGAACTCGACGCCTGCTGCATGCACGGGCCGACGCGCCGCGCTGGCTCCGTCGGCGGTGTTCGCAACATCAAGAATGTCTCGCTGGTCTCCAAAGCTGTCATGGAGCACACCGGCCATGTGATGCTCGTCGGCGAGGGCGCCGAACGCTTCGCAGTCGCCGTAGGTTTTCCGCGCGAAAACCTCCTCACCGAACGCTCGCGCAAAATCTGGCTGCTGTGGAAAGAAAATAACTCCAGCGATGACTGGTGGGGACCAGGCATCGCCGATCCTCACTGGAAAGCACCGTCACTGCCAGGATCTCCCCAAGCCGAATTGTGGAAGGAGCGCATCCAGCGCCTCGAAGCCCATGCCGCCGACCTCGGCATCGAGCCGGAATTTCGCATGGCCGCGATCCGCCGCGTTCTCTCACCGCCCACCGGCACCATCCATTGCTCTGCGCTCAACGACAAAGGAGAAATCTCCGGCTGCACGACCACCAGCGGACTCGCCTTCAAACTCCCCGGCCGCTGCGGCGATTCGCCAATCATCGGCGCCGGATGCTACACCGATCAGGATGTGGGCTCGGCGGGCGCGACCGGCAGTGGCGAGGAAAA
>Ga0209008_1000088_pt1 | contig 46419 bp, 41 predicted proteins | sample JacPin_JW_Ref_O3_FD_187963 | JGI IMG/M metagenome (GOLD analysis project Ga0209008, IMG submission 187963) | Forest soil microbial communities from Algoma, Ontario, Canada - Jack Pine, Ontario site 1_JW_Ref_O3 (SPAdes) (version 2) | ecosystem: Environmental > Terrestrial > Soil > Boreal... | reverse complement strand
GGACTGCCGATTCGCCAGCGGCGTATCGATCGGACCCGGACTAACAACGTTTGAGCGGATACGACGATCCTTCAGATCCGTAGTCCAGGTTCGCGCGAAAGATCGGATTGCGGCCTTACTCGCGGCATAGACGCCGAACGCGGCTGTGCCCTTGATGCTCGCGACAGAGCCGTTGAGAATGATCGAGCCGCCATCATTCAGTAACGGTAAAGCCCTTTGCACCGTGAACAGCGTTCCCCTTACATTGATGTTGAATATCTTGTCGAAATGCTCTTCGGTAACGGCTCCAAACTTAACGAATTCGCCCACGCCGGCATTCGCGAAAATAATGTCGATTCGCCTCTTCACCTTGGAGACGGTTTCGTAAAGACGATCAAGGTCGGCCAACTTGGAGACGTCGCCCTGAACGCCAGAAACGTTGGTGCCGATTGCCTTCACAGCCTCGTCGAGTTCCTTCTGGCGACGGCCCGTTATGAAGACATAGGCACCCTCTTCGACGAAAAGTTTTGCCGTAGCGAACCCAATCCCTTCTGTTCCGCCGGTGATGACGGCGGTCTTGCCTTCGAGCTTTTTAGTCATCGCCTTTCTCCGTTGTTACTGAGCTGAAACTCTCCAGCTCCGATGCTTCACGTTCAATCACTTGAGTCCAAGCACCGCCTGGCCGAGGTGATAAGAGAGATGATTTGTGCGGCTGAGCAGGATGGAGAAGCGACTACGCGAGGGATCTTTCGCAAACTCTTCCTCCGACACGGCAGAGTGACGCTGGAGCCAGTCGGACGGCGACATTTTGTCGAACCCTTTCGACAATTCTCCGTTTACGGCAATCCATGCTCGGCGAATCTCTTCGTGCGAAGGAGTGAAGGTCTGCGACTTGTCAGGATTAATGACGAAGGCAACGTCAAACTCGGGATAAGTTCGTTTTCCCAGCCCCAGCAGCGGCAGCATCGCGTCGTGTATGGCTATCAGATGCCCCCACAAGTAGAGCAGCCTGTTTCTGCCAGGCGCTATTTCCTGCAGAATCTGCTCGGACGAGAGGGTTCCAAAAAGCTTGTCCGCCCGATCGACTTGCGCTTTCCATACTTTCAGCCCGAGAGCTGTATAAGAGCCTTCGTTTCCCATGGTTCCTTCTCCTCTCAACGATTGCCATCTTTTCCAGAAGGCACTCCGCACCCGCTCGTGGCGATTTGATTCGAGCCGTCGCAGTCAGCGATCATCTCTATCCGCTGGGGCACCAGTCACGACCCACCGAATACTTTTCAAAACAAGCCCGCGCTATCCTGTACATTGGCCCTGGCCACTTCGACAGTATTCAGAGCTTCTCTAAACAACTTGATCTTTCCATTCTCGGCAACCAGCCGCGAAAAGAAGAGTTGATGAACAGTTCGTCCCGTTTTGCTTGACACCGCAGTGGCTTCGAATTCTGCAAAGACTTGGTCAGGAGTATCGATCAGCACCTTGGTATTCTCGAACTGGAAACCGGGATAGATGTCGAGCACAGATTGGAAAAAGCCGGAGATCGCGTCTCGGCCCGTGTACTGGGTAGGAAGTCCGAACGTCGCAAGATACGGCAGCTCAAAGGCGCCATCTTCCGCAAACATCTCCGCCGCCTTTTTCGGATCTCTGAACGAGTAGGCGGTGTATTCAAGCATCAGTTCCTTGGCGTTTTTCATAGGTATTCTCCTTTTCTGACGATCAGTTAATCCGCATTGTTATCGGGTGCCCGGAACGCTCGCCTGCAAATGGACTCAACCGGTACCTCATTTAGGGGCTGAGCCCATCCACGCTTGGTTTGCGGCGTGATCTGTGAAGCACATACACCGCGAAGAATTGGAGGACGGCGATAAGGAGCGGCCCAGCGGATTTCCCGAGATCATGCTCAAACAGACCGATTCCGGCATCAAGCAGTTGCATGGCGCCGGCGAGCGCACCCATGAGCACCAACGCAGGTGCCGCCTGCTTGTAGATCGCCCACAACGCGAACAAAGCCAGAGGAATTGTGCGCGCCGCCGCGTACATCGCCAATATCAACGACGCCTGCGTTCGAACGGATTCGGCAGGGACCAGATATTGCGGACGGATGATCCCCACGATCGAAAAGCCGCTGGCGACCACGACATCGATTGCCGTGACCACCGAAGCCAGCCGCATCGCCTTTATCGTTGTCATTGATTCCTCCAGAACCCTCGCCTGCAAACAGGCGCAACCGGTGCCGCCTCGGGCTTAAACGCTTTGAGCATTCCCGTGATACGCAGGCGCAAAAACATCCTGCACAAATCTTTCGAAGGAAGTAGGCGTCGTGTTCTCCGGCGAACGCGGCTCCAACGGAACGAGGACTCCTGCGTTGATGGATTTGTACATCTCGATGTACATGGCAGCTCCCTTAGGCGGAACACCCAATTGCGTCAATGCTTGCTGCACCTGTTCATATGGGAACTGTTGGTAACGCAGATCCGGTTTACCGATGCCGCGAGCAATCACTGCGGTAGCTTCCGTCATCGAGAGGTCTCGCTCCCCAAGCAGTTCGCGAGTTTGTTTGCCAGAGAAATCCAGGTGCAGGAGGCGCTGCGCGGCGTAATCACCAACGTCGCGCGTCGCGGCCATGGGAAGCTTCAGGTCAGGTAGTAGGGCATTACCGAAGATTCCCATCCCATGAATCATGCCGATAGCCGCCAGATTGTTTTCCATGAAATACGCGGCGCGCAGGTGCAGAACGTTTAGACCGTCGATAGCGCTTAGTTTTTGTTCCGAAGAATGCAGTCCCGAGACCGGTCCGGCACCTTTCGCAACCTGCGCGCCGTAGCTGCTCAAATGCACCGCGTAGCGCAGGCCGGATTCCTTCACGGCCTTCGCGATCCCATCGCTATCTCGCTCCTGCTCCTCCCGGGATTTCGCCGGCGGCAACATCAAATATGCAGCGCGCCCACCGCTGAAAGCTTTGGTGAGAGCAGCCGCATCGCTCAGAGTGGCTGTGAACGCTTCAGCGCCTTTGTCCACAAACCGCTGCAGTCGCCCGGAGTCGCGTCCCACGACGCGTACCTTTTTGCCCGCTGACAGCAGAAAATTGGCGATGATCGAGCCGGTGTTCCCGGTCGCTCCTAAAATCACATACATTTCATTCGAAACAACGGATGACGTCATAGTCACTACCTCCTTGGTCTTTTAAAAAAGGGTGTCGAACGCCTTCAGGGCGATGCGTTGTCTTTAGTCCTCACTTCGGAAATGTGTCGCCGAACATGGGAAGGCCGCTCACAGATTCGGCCTTGGTCGCCTCATCTTGCAAAACGTCCCAATGTTCTCTAAGAAGACCGTCTTCGAACCGGATAACGTCGGCGGCGATCCAGGCGGCGGGTCTGCCCATCCCCGTAAAACGACCATGCGCAATGACATAATCGCCTTCTGCGATGATGAGCTGGTTCTGGTAATGCAAAGTCTCCGGCGCTGAGCGGACGAGATTGAATAGACCTTCGCGACCTGGTGGTATGTGTGCGCTGTGCTGTATGTAGTTCGGTGACCAGAAGCGTTCCGCCGCCGCATAATCACGCTTGTTGAACAGTGTCTCGAATGCTTCGAGCACGATTGCTTTATTCCGCTCTAGGGACGAGTTGTTCATTGCTTCTCCTGTGCTTGGAACAGGTGTATCTGCGCCTTCACCACAGTAGAGTATGACCATAATCCAGAAGTTGCAAACTATTTGTGTGGAAAAGCCTTCCGGCTTAATTTGTCTCAAGATTTCATCGGCAGTCTATTATTTACGCAATGAGCTTCTTGCACCAAGGAAGATACGGTTTGCATCCAATCGATGAGGAGTACGATGATGCTCTAGTGGATTTTCCTGACTGGAGCGGTCCATGCGGACTCGGGAAGAGAGGGTGAGGCCAAAATGGGTTATTCGAAGAGTGACAAGGCGGAGACGCACGCTCGGATCGTGAAGGTCGCTGCCAAGAGGTTTCGCGAGCTCGGTCTTGAGGGCATCGGCGTTGCCGATGTGATGAAGGAGGCTGGTACCACGGTTGGTGGGTTCTACAAGCATTTCGATTCACGCGATGAACTGGTGGTTGAGGCTCTAGCCACCGCATTCCAGGACCTTGACCGCTGGGAGGAACACACTGACACGCTAACGAAAGCTTTAGAGAACTATTTGTCCGAAGAACACCGGGACGCGCCGGGAGCAGGCTGCGCGTTGGGTGCGTTGCTGGGGGACATGTCTCGGGCGAGTCGATCGGCGAAGGCCGTATATACCGAACGACTCAAACGCACCTTGGCGTACTCGACGGGCCTTGTTCCTCCAAAAGGCAACTCTGATCGGCGCGCCCGTGCGATCCTCACGATTAGTGCAATGCTGGGAGCGATCAACCTCTCTCGTGCTGTGTCTGACCCGAACCTTTCACGAGAGATTCTCCAGCAGACACGGGATCAGTTAATCAGTTTGAACAAACCCGCGAAACCGCACTAGGCGGCTGATTCATCTCGGACAAAGGTCCAGCTACGGTCAGGAAACTTCTACGGGGCCGCCCGCGTTCCATCGCCCGTGGCAGAAACTCCGAACAATCTCGGCAACTGTACTGATCTGAATTCGCTCTGCTACAATTCAATCACAGAGCAGGGACAGATGTTCTGGATCGCGGCTGTACGAGGGCGGTATGGAAGCCAGTTTGACGTGCTGTCCATGCTGTCCATTTCTCCCGGAATTTCGATAGATCCGGTGGAAACAGTTGAAACCGGCGAAACGGTTGACAGCGAGAATAGACAGCAAACATGCGGGTTTGACGCTAACCGTATGAAAAGCAAGTGGGGACGTAGTTCAGTTGGTTAGAACGCTGCCCTGTCACGGCAGAGGTCGCGAGTTCGAGTCTCGTCGTCCCCGCCATTCTTTTCAAGCACTTGCAACCCCAACCTCCAGCAAATCAGGGGATGTTAGGGGACGATAAGCGCCGAACGAGAGTGGTTTCATCCGAGAACGGTTCCAAACAGCGCTCATTGGATTAGGTTTGTCTTCGGCAAAATGCCTGTCGGCAAGATAGCGTCGACCAATTTGTCCTGTGCCAAGCGCTTGGTCTTTGACGTTGCCTGCAGGTATCTGTTCGTGAAAATGCAGGCTGTTACCCAAGCGGACGGGGCCGGATCGCAGGGCACAAAGTAACCGCACTCTCCACTTACTTTGGAATAGCACGGCAACCGCGATCGTCCATTTCCAGGCATCAGTTGGGTATCGTTCGCCTATCGATCTGAATAGGGTGCTCTAACTGGGAAAGCCTGCCTGACGAAGCTCGCGGCGCACCGTGCGGAAGACCTCATCATACTGAGGCAACGCTTCCATCTGATGCCCGAGACGGCCGTTCCACAGCGCCTTCAGACGAGCTTCTTTTGCGAGGATGCGGTCTTCGATGCCCGTGGTGTCTTTCTTCCTAAAGCGCAGTTTTTCTGTGATGGCTCCGATGAGATGGCCGATATCTACACCCGCGTGAGAGGTCAGGAACCATAGATCGTAGAGGTCGCGCGGCTCGTTGCGAGCCCGGTCCTGGAGAGCCACGATCTTTTCAGTGGCGATTTCGTTCAGGCTGTACACGGAGATGGGGCGATCTTCCGGTATATCTTCAAATTCTGGATAGGTGCGTAGGACGGGACGTTGCTCCACGGGAAAGAGCAGAATCTCCGAAACCGTGATGTCCACCTTGACCGTGTTTGATGTTGGCAACGGCCCTTGATAACGGAGATACAAGGTGTAGCTGTTGACGTGCGTCTGGCGGTCCTCGGCCTCGAAAGAGAAGCGAATGCCGGAGGCTTGGGCCACCAACTCATAGACCTCTTCCAGCCCCTCACGGATTTCTGCGAACTCCACTTTTCTTGCAAGCGTGAAGTCCAGGTCTTCGGAAAAACGATAGTCTCCGAAGTGACAGCGTTTGAGCGCGGTGCCACCTTTGAAGATGAGGAGGTCGCGGAGCTTGCTTTGGCTCAGCCCGGCCAGGAACCAGGCAAGGCAATAGTCCCGCTCCAGAACGGCCTCGGGGATACGCCGTCCTCCATGCTCCTTGTACAACCTGTTTGCGAGAAGCGAGATGTTGCGTTGCGGGATCATGTATGCGGAATAGCCTCCAGTTCGTCGATACCGATGTTGAGTTGAAGACGCCAGCGCGATTGAAACGAACCGGACTTTGGAAGTGTCGGATCCAGTCGGTCATAGGTCGAAGTCAGCTCTATGCGCAGCGGCTCGAGCTGTTCCGGCGACGCCATCCTGTAGAGTTCGAGCAGAAACCCGAGTCGCCGTCGCAGAGCGCCACTCGAAAAATGCTGTACGTATTCGAGGAGCCGCGGGAGTTTGATGTCTGCCCGACTCATCCAGAGAGCCTTTGCCACCTCCGGGATGCCGCCCGCATATTGAGGCTGGCGCAGGGCATCGAGGATGGTTCGTTCCTTGTCGCTGACCATCACGGACTGCTGCTTCGTAATCCACACTTGCATCAGGCCGAAGAAATCCGCCGGCTTGACGGTGACGAAGCGGTACTCGTGTCCATGAACAGAGCGCGGCGGCGTCCGCACCGTCGAGCTGACATAGATGGTGAACTGCGGTTGCGTGACCATGCGGTGCAGCTCCATCGCGGAGGCGTGCGAGAGGAAGTAAGAGTGCCCCTCGCACATCTCTCTGGCGATGACGTATGGATTGCCGATATACTCCGTCGCCCGGCCCAGCTCAAACGGAACCAATGTGTAGAGGCCGGAGCGCAGCCGGGTGACGAGTCCCCGTCGCTCCGCTTTGTGGATGAGCGTTCGGGCCGAGGAGCCGCGCAGCCCGGTGATCTCTTCCACATCGCGCAGGCCAAACGTGGTCTTGCCGCGTTCATTGAGTTCCACCCATAGGGCTGAGGAGCGCGGTCCCAACGTCTTCGACCCATAGGCAGAAGTCTCCAGCCCAGGGTTCGAGTGCCCAGATTTGCGTGCGGAAGTTTTTGGTCTGGGTCCGGCAGTCTTCGGGTTGTATTCTGTGCTCATATTGTTCCCCCAAAAGGAACGAAACAAGAACACAGTATCATAATTTAATGCTATTGTTTGCATTAAACGTTCCCCTTCAGGGAACAATTCGTGATTAGGGTATCACTGGACCCACGACCTCTGTCCAAAAGCAAAGGTCTGACCACAGGTCTGAGCGACACATGGGCAAAGGTTTAGAGGGCAAAGGTCGCGGGTCCAATAGGGGACCAATAACCATGTGTCTGGGCACTCAGGTAGCCATCCGCTACGCCTGGGATCAACAAGTTACGCGTCTGTCACGGCAGAGGCCGCGGGTTCGAGTCCCGTCGTCCCCGCCATTCTTTTGAATGGTTTACAAAGGACCCCTAAAACCAATCTGGGTCCGTTTGGGTCCAATAAGCGTTTCCCATTTGCCGATTGGCTGTTGCGCCCCATCCAATAACCCGAAGAAATGAACTTCTCGGGCTAGTGGATCAAGGTTGATTCGCTTCCCGACAGTACGCCCCCCGGCAGAATAGCATCCACAAGATTTGAATCTGCCGGAGGGGGCTCCGGTTCCGTTAACGAAAAAAACGCAATGATCACGGAGCCAGCGGATTCCGCGGGTGCGCATGATTGGATTGACCAGTAAAACCTAAGCGGTCGCTTCCACTCCGCTCTCTGTCGTGTGGAGCGCCGCTTGGCCGCGGCTCGGACGGTCGTTTCGGACTGCGCCGGTTTCGCGCCAAACTGCGGATCATCAGTTGGTCTTCGCCCATGCTTGTCGCATGTGACTCTGCACCTGGACGAAAGGCGACTCACAATCAGAGCGCTGATCTCAAATGACGCTAGGGCCAGCCAGTTCTGAGGATCCTAAACATGAAAGCCGTGGATGGGCGGGGCAAAGAAATAATCCAAGCGTGCGATGCCAGCCACTGGGCCACTTGCCGAGGTTGCAGGTTACGCTAAGCGCAGCTAAATTAGGTGCGAGAGTTGGAAGGTGTACATGAAAAGGCCTGTCCCGGTGGAATCTGCCTCTGAATTGATCGACGAGATGATCGCGGAACTCACAGACTGGCGTGGCAAAACGTTTGCCGGCATGCGCAAGAGCATCCTTGCGGCCGACCGGGAGATCGTCGAAGAATGGAAGTGGATGGGAAGCCCAGTGTGGTCTCGCGACGGAATGATCGCGGTCGGCAATGCCCACAAAGATAAGGTGAAGCTTACCTTTTCCCACGGGGCGAGCCTGCCAGATCCTGACAAGCTCTTTAACGCGGGCCTCGGAGGCAACGCATGGCGAGCGATCGATTTTTTCGAGGGCGATAAGATTAATGAGCGAGCTCTAAAAAGTCTCGTCCGTGCCGCCATTGATTACAATCAGATCAAATTGAAGAGGAAAACGTCTGCGGCCACTCGCGCGAAAGTACATAAAAATAGAAAGTGATGAAACATTAGACAAACTTGGGTACGACCCTCGGGAATTGCCACTCTCAATTCTGGCCACTAGTTCATCGTTTCCTCGCCGGCAGGTATTGGTTACTGGAGGCAGAGGGTGAACGAGGTCGTATCCTCATTTAGAGGAATTCCTTGGCCGACCTATGCGGCCTCGTGCGCAAACACTTCGACCGGCTGATCGGCAATTCCATGCTGGCGCCGCGGGATTTTAGGGGTACAGAATGTGTTTGAAGATTCGTGCCACCTGTTCTGCGCGCAGGCAGAATCCTCCGCGAGCCGAGTTGCGCAGCAAAAGGGCAAAAACCCTTGGAACCATAATTGACAAGAATCAGGCTAGTCTGTGACCGCCGTCACAGCATCGGTAAAAAAAACCAAATAGCTTTGTGCTCCATGTTCTGTGCCCCGGCTTGAGCCGCGCCCGAACAAGGAGGACACCTTCCATGTTGAAGCTGAAGAGTTGGTTGTTGGCTGTGCTGGCGCTGGCCATAACGGCCGTTCCGGTAATAGCTGAAAACAACAACGCTAAGACGTCCAATGACAGTACAGCGAAAACTGCGAGCGCCGAAGGCAGCCCGGCGGCAAGCCCCAACCCGGGCGCCAGTCCCAATCCTGGTCCGAGCCCTAGTCCCAATCCAAGTCCGAGCATCAATCCCAGCGTAGGCCTGGCCGCAACTGATTCGAACGTCACGGCATTACTCGGCGTTTTGGTGATGAAAGGTGTTCTGGCGCCGACCGAGGCCAATGCTATTCAAAATGCTGTTCCCAGCGCTCAATTTCAAATTCTGCTTGAGGCTCTCAGCCGCAAAGGTGTGTTGAACGCCGCCGATCTGTCGGCGGCGACGAAAGCGGCAACTCCACCGGCTGTCGCGGCCGCTGCAGTTTCGGCGCCGGAAAATGAAACGATGTCGTCCTCGCTGACCGCTGGGGAAGCCTCGCCGCAAACCCAAACCCAGCCGCAGCCTCCTTATCCGTCGCGGGTAGCCGGCGAGCTGGCCCCTCCTCCAGTTGCGGTGGTAACGGCGGTGACTCCGATCCGCGTGTTCCCGGTTGATGCCCCCAAACCCGGTGGACTCGCTGGCATAAAGGCGGGTCCGATCACGCTTGCGCCTTACGGTTTCGTCAAGGCTACAATCATCCATGACAGCAGCGACCCCGATGGCGACGACTTCCCGTTCCCCGGCATATGGTTGAATGCCGGACCTAACTCGACCTTCAATACCGGCCCAACTCAGGATCCCGAGGTCCACGTCAAGGCGCGCTCCACGCGCTTTGGTATCAACTTTGAATGGCCGGACATCTCGCCCAAGCTGACGCTGACCGGCAAGATCGAGGGCGACTTCGAAGGTAACTTCACCGAAGTCGATAACGCCGACGTTACCTCGGTACGCAACAGTCAACCGAGACTGCGCTTGGCCAATGTTCGCCTGGATTACCACGCCAGCGATAGCACCGATCTCTTCTTCGTCGGTGGACAGGACTGGACGCTTTTCGGCTCCGGCGCTCTGATGAACATAGTGGAGACGACGTTCAATGGCGCGTTTTGGGGCAACATTTACACCCGTTCGCCACAACTGCGAGTCGGCTTCATCCAGACGCTGGCAAAGCAGCAGCATGTCAACCTCGAGGGTCAATTCGGGCTCATGATGCCGAGCAGCGGCGAAATCCTGAAGCTCGGGAACGCGGCTGGCAACGGCCTCGCTGCCCAGCTCGGGCAAGGCGAGCGCGAAGGCGCAGACGCCGACCGTCCAGAGTACGAGGGCAGAGTAGCCTTAAGTTATCAGATTGATCCAGCCAGGGGTGTCGCTCCGGCGCAGATCGCTTTCGCCGGATTCCATTCGAGGCGCACGTCGATCGTTCCCAACTCCTCATACTGCACTGCGACACCTTGCGCCACGGACACAACTTTTATCCCGGCAAATTACCAAGCTGCCTTTCCGAACGGCTTTCAAACTTCCAGCACCCAGTGGGGTGGCCAATTCGTGGTGCAAGTGCCCACGCGATGGTTTACCTTGACGGCGACCGCCTATAAGGGAGGCGACTTGCGCTTCTACTTGGGCGGCCAACTCAGCACTTTCGCCACTGATACGGGCGGCCTGACGGGCATTATAGGTCCATTCGAGACCGCCGATGGTGGTCCGCTGGCTGCTGCCGGCGGCGCCGTCCTCGGAACGAACGGATCGGGTCAGGTCGTGGTTGCTCCGCAACGGCCCATCCGGGCGTTTGGTGGATTCGTCCAGCTCGGCCTGCCGCTTTCGCGTTGGTTCAACGCCGACCCGAAAGGGCATAACGCGGGCTGGCAGCTTCACTTCACCGTTGGCAAGGATCAGCTCGTGGATCGTGATGTGAATAATCCTGGCTTCGCTGCCAATGGCGGCGTTGCCAACGTTTTGTCACCGCTGCCCCTTTTGATGGGCAAGAGTGCCATTGGAACCCTGTACTACAAAGTTAATAACTGGGCCACTTTCGGCTTGGAGCAGTCGATCTACGCCACACGTGCAATCGACCACATCGCTCTCTACACAATTGCCGGAGCTCCATCCAACGAATGGCAAGATCACCGGACGGAGTTCGGGCCGATCTTTACTTTCTAAACCTACCCTCTACCCCAGCGGGCCAAATTCCGGCTCGCTGGGGTCCTGCTGTATGACGGAAACGCCGGTGCGGAGTGGGCATTGGCAAGAACAAACTCGGGACGGCTGCACTCGGACTTTGGCCGGCAGGTTAGCCCGTCTGCTCCAACCTTCTCCTGCGCGGAACGCTATTGTGCGGAATACGCCCTGGGAGCACAATGTACCGAAATCCGCGAGACCGGCTTCGAGAGTTATTCGGAAAACGGTTTGCGGCAGATGCATCGCAGTCTTTGGAGGAGTTGGTTTGATGAGTATCTGTAGAATAGCGGCCCTTCTGGCCGGTCTCCTGTTGGTAGCCATGTTAGCGAACGCCGCTTCGCTGAAAAACACGATAAGGATTACGGTGCTGGATTCCGAGACTCGAGCGTTGAGCCTCAATGACAACGGCGTTCCGACAAATTGCGAGCAGATCACTTTCGACGCATATTGCCGCTCTACGAGTACCGCTCCTCTTATGAACACCGTGTGGGTGCAGGTAGGCAACGAGGCGCCGTTCCGCATTCAATGCACTATTGAGTCGAGATTTTCGAAGTGCACACCATTGCAGAAGGGCGAAAGCTTTGAGGCGAGAAGAGAGAAGAAGGGCATCACCGTCTATTACATTGACGACAAAGGCAAGGCGCGAAAGCAGTTTTACACGCTGGTAAATGATGGTGGAAAGGGCGGTCCGCTTCCGCCTGCGGTCGCAGTCGCAACTCTGCCGAGCACGGCCCCGGCTGGGAATGTAACGCGGCCAATGTCAAATGCGCCATCGGTCGTACCCGCGCCGGTGCAGAGTTCATCGGTACAAATGCCGGCAGTAGCTGCATCATCGGTACCCGTGGTGAAAGTAAAGTGTGATTTCACGTCAACGCCTCGCGGCGCGGAGATCAGCGTCGATTGGCGATATGTCGGCAATACGCCTTCTGAAATCGGTCTGAGCGCTGGCACGCATATCGTCGTGATCTCCATGCCGGGCTTTGTCGAATGGAAGCGGGAGCTAACGGTGGGGGCGGATTCGCAGGTGAATGTGGCGGCGACGTTAGAGAAAGCTCAGTAATGATGGGGTGGTCGCGCGGGCGATGGGTCGCCGCGCGCCATAAATATAAGCTTCTGCAACACGCCGGACCGGCGTATGATATCGCGCGAAACGAAGTCATGGGTCGCCCCGTTATGGGTCGCGCCGTTATCCGGCAGATAGGCAAAGCAGATTAGCGGAAGATTTCAACGATTACCTCAATCATTAAGCACAGCGCAGACACAAGAAAATTCGACCAACAAAGGGGAGGAAGATATGGCGGATGCCGTGCAAGTGGTGGGAACGAGCAAGGCTGAGTACAGTATCTGGCGAGTGATCATGGCTTCCTCGGTCGGTACCATGATCGAGTGGTACGACTTTTATATCTTCGGCAGTCTCGCGGCCATTCTCGGCCCCAAGTTTTATCCGCCCGGCAACGACACCTTCGCATATATCGCATATCTCGCAACCTTCGCGGTCGGTTTCCTGGTGCGGCCATTTGGCGCATTGTTTTTTGGTCGCATCGGCGATTTGGTCGGGCGCAAGTACGCTTTCCTGGTGACTCTCTCGATCATGGGCTTTTCCACCTTCGCCATCGGCCTGTTGCCGTCTTTCAAGACTGCGGGATGGTTCGCGCCGGTCGTCCTGCTCTTGATCCGTGTGCTGCAAGGACTAGCTCTTGGCGGCGAATACGGCGGTGCCGCTGTTTATGTGGGCGAACACGTTCCCGACAACAAGCGCGGCTTCTACACCAGCTTCATCCAGATCACGGCTACGCTCGGTCTTTTCGTATCGCTCATCGTGATTCTGGTCACGCAAAATTCCATGTCGAAGGAAGACTTCGCCAACTACGGCTGGCGCATTCCGTTCCTCATCTCCATCATCCTGGTGATTATCTCGCTCTACATTCGCCTGAAGATGAAAGAGTCGCCGATTTTCGCGCAGCTCAAGAGCGCGGGGATGACCTCCACCCAGCCGCTGAAGGATGCTTTTACCAAGTGGACGAATCTGAAGCTCGTTCTGATTTCACTTTTTGGAGCGACCGCCGGACAGGGCGTGGTCTGGTATACCGGCCAGTTCTACGCGCTGTTTTACATGCAGACAATCCTCAAGGTGAATGTCAAGACCGCGAATATCGTGGTCGCCGTCGCGCTCCTCCTCGGCATGCCATTCTTCACCGTAGTCGGAGCGCTTTCCGATCGTATCGGCCGCAAGAAGCTCATGATGCTCGGTTGCTTGCTTGCCGTCGTCACTTACATTCCCATCTACAAAGCCATGCAACGCGCGGCCGGCAATAACGTGGTCACCGTCAAATCCGCGCGGAACAAAGTTACTGGCGCTATTTCGCTCACCGCAATGACCACTGACGCGACCGGCGCCTTGATTCCTGCTAAGGAAGCTCCCAGTCCAGACACCACCATGTTGGTTCTGCTGATATTCGTGCAGGTTCTCTACGTTTGCCTAGTCTACGGACCCATCGCCGCTTACCTGATTGAGGCTTTTCCGGCGAAGATCCGCTACACGTCGCTGTCGCTGCCTTATCACATAGGCAACGGCGTGTTTGGAGGGTTATTGCCTTTAATCGGCCTGTCGTCCGTCGCCGCTACCGGCAATATTTATGCCGGCCTCTATTACCCGATGATTGTCGCCGGCATTACCTTTATCGTAGGCAGTCTGCTGCTGAAGGAGACCCACGGCGTGCATATCTGGGCTGAAACCGCCGGTGAGCCCTCGGCCGCGGATTGACGAGCATTGTGCTGAACGCGCATTGTTTTGCAGCATCGCCTCACAACGATTGTTGAACCTAGCGCGCTTCCGGGACTCAGGCAGGCCGCCTTGCATGGCCTCGCAGAGTCACTCCTTCCCAGGGTTCCGGAAGCACCGCAGCGCCCGCGACTCCGCCACTTTCTGGCGGGCACAGGTTGGGTACATAATACAATCGGAAAGATTAAGGAGTATTCCTAATGGCAGAAATACGTCCGAAAACAACGGTAGTCACCGAGACCACCGAAGCTCAGATCTCGGTTCATTGGCGAGAAGAGGAATACTACTATCCGCCAGCAAAATTTGTCGGCCAGGCGAATCTCACCGATCCCGAAATCATGGATCGCTTCGGCGAGAAAAATTTCCCTGAGTGTTTTCGCGAATATGCCGACCTGCTCGATTGGGATCAATATTGGCACACCACGCTTGACACCAGCAACCCGCCATTCTGGAAGTGGTTTGTCGGCGGCAAAATCAACGCTTCCTATAACTGCGTGGACCGTCACCTCGCAAAGTATAAAAATAAAGCCGCGCTCATTTTCGTCCCTGAGCCTGAATCTGAAGCGCCCGTCTCGGTCACCTATCGCGAACTGTATGTGAGAGTGAATGAATTCGCCGCGCTGCTGCGCGATTATTGCGGCTTAAAGAGCGGAGATCGCGTCACCATACACATGCCCATGGTGCCCGAGTTGCCCATCACCATGCTGGCCTGCGCTCGCCTCGGCGTGATTCACTCTGTGGTTTTCGGCGGCTTCAGCGGTGAGGCTTGCGGCCTGCGCGCTGCCGATTCAGGCAGCCGTGTTCTGATCACCATGGATGGTTACTATCGCAACGGCAAACTGCTCGATCACAAAGCCTCCGCCGACATCGCGCTCAATCTGGCCAAGCAAGAGGGACAAGCGGTAGACAAAGTCCTGGTATGGCGGAGGCACGCCGGGCAGAGTGCTTCTGCCTCGCCGTTTGTGAAAGGCCGCGACGTATTCGTTGACGAAATTCTCCCCAACTACGCCGGCCAGCTGGTGGCTCCCATCCCCATGGATGCAGAGGCTCCGCTTTTCCTCATGTACACCAGCGGCAGCACCGGAAAGCCTAAAGGCTGCCAGCACCGCACTGGCGGCTATCTTTCCTACGTTGCCGGCACTTCGAAATATATTCAGGATATTCATCCTACCGACGTTTACTGGTGTATGGCGGACATCGGCTGGATCACTGGCCACTCTTACATCGTTTATGGTCCGCTCTCCTTAGCCGCCACCAGCGTTCTCTACGAAGGAGTGCCCACCTATCCCGACGCTGGCCGCGTGTGGAGAATCGCTGAACGGCTCGACGTCAACATCTTCCACACCTCGCCCACGGCGATTCGCATGTTGCGCAAGTCCGGTCCCGACGAGCCCATCAAATACAACTACCATTTCAAGCATATGACCACCGTCGGCGAACCGATCGAGCCCGAAGTCTGGCGCTGGTATCACGATGTGGTCGGCAAAGGTAAGGCAGTGGTTGTGGACACCTGGTGGCAAACCGAAAACGGAGGGTTTCTCTGTAGCACGAAGCCGGCGATCGATCCCATGAAGCCGGGCAGCGCGGGGCCGGGTATGCCCGGAATCTATCCCACGATCATCGACGAAAACGGGCAGGAGGTCTCCGCTGGTTCAGGGAAGGCGGGCAACATCTGCATACGCAATCCGTGGCCCGGAATCATGCAAACCATTTGGGGAGATCGCGACCGCTTCGTTAGCCAGTATTACGCGAAATACTGCAAAGATCGTAGCAGCAAGAGATGGCAGGATTGGCCGTACTTCGCTGCCGACGGAGCTGTACTCGCGGCCGATGGCTATTTTCGTATCCTTGGACGAGTCGATGATGTCATCAACGTCGCCGGTCATCGCCTGGGCACGAAGGAAATTGAATCTGCCTGCCTGACCGTTTCCGAGGTCGCCGAGGCTGCGGTAGTGCCGGTAGTCGACGAGATCAAGGGTCGTGTGCCCGAGGTCTATATCGCACTCAAGCCTGGCATACAGGCGAGTGCGGAAATCGTGGAAAAGGTCAACAAAGCAATCGAAACCATGATTGGCAAAATCGCCCGTCCCAAGCACGTCCACATCGTTCCGGATATGCCGAAGACGCGCTCCGGCAAGCTTATGCGCCGCATCCTGGCGGCAATCTCGAACAACATGAACACCGGAGACATCACGACTTTGGCCAATCCCGACGTGGTCGAAAAAGTGAGGGAGTTGGTTCAAGGCAAAGCGCTGGTGGTGTTAACCGACGGCCCCGAAGACCTGAAGAAATTCGGGACGGTGGATTAAGAAAAAGAAATAGCGATCCCTCTGTGTATCGGAGCCTGCCCTGAGCGTAGTCGAAGGGTGCCCCGTGTGGTTAGCGCTCTTTGTAAACCAGCACAGCGGCCCGAGTTCACCGCAAGCACCGCTCCAAAATTCCGTGTATCATGCCGCTACTCCGGCTATAAGAAGTAGAGTGCATCCTCAGAATAATGATTGGCTCCGCTCGCGTCGAGTAGCAAGCCCAATGCGGAAAGGCACAAATTAATGGTGTGGTATTTTCTGTTTTTTTTCGTATCCGGATTTTGCAGCGTTTTATGCGAACTCATCTGGTTGCGATTATCGATGGCGCAGTTTGGTGTAACCACCGCGCTCACTTCGATCGTTCTCTCCGTCTTCATGGCGGGGCTGGGCGTGGGCTCCTGGCTGGCCGGCGCGCTGGTGCGACGCTATGGAGAACGCATCAGCTTTTCTGCGCTTCGCCTCTATGCCGTGCTCGAGTTCATGATTGGAGTGTCCGCGCTCGCGGTTCCCGCGGAACTGATCTGGGGCCATCGCCTGCTCGAAGCGCTGGCTGATCGGGCTGCCATATCCTCGGCCGCCTATTACGTGCTCTCCGGCTTGTGGCTGTCGCTGACCATGGTGCCGTGGTGCGCCTGCATGGGAGCGACGATTCCGGTGGCCATGTTCGCAATCCGCAACAGCCAGCAAAGAAGCGATGGCCGTTCGTTTAGTTTTCTCTATCTCGCGAATGTCCTCGGCGCGATGCTTGGTTCGTTTCTCCCGCTGCTCCTCATCGAGCCCTATGGTTTTCATAAAACTCTCCACATCGGCGCGGCTCTGAATGTGGCGATTGCTATATCAGCATTCTTGGTCTCATTCAGATCGAGCCAGGATCAAGCGCACGCGCCAACTTCCACTAGAACCAAATCCGCCCCGGGCATCGCGAGCGCTACCATCGACAATCACCGCGGCATATTGCTCCTGCTCTTCACCACCGGCCTAGCCACCATGGGGATGGAGTTAATTTGGATTCGCCTTTTCACTCCGTATATAGGCCCTGTGGTTTATTCCTTCGGAATGATCCTGGTGGCTTATCTGCTCGCCACATTTTTGGGCTCGCGAATCTATCGCCGCTGGAGCCGCAAACACAGCCAGGAAAGCCGCCTCACCTGGATTTCTCTGGCGTTGCTCGGAATTTTGCCACTGCTCACTGCGGACACGCGCGTCCCCTTGAACCTGGTCGTGAGAGTCTTTCTCGGAGTCATGCCCTTCGCCGCGATGATCGGATTCCTTACCCCGATGCTCGTCGACCGCAGGTCGGGCGGAGATCCCGACCGGGCCGGTCGCGCCTACGCCGTCAATGTAGTGGGATGTATTGTTGGTCCGCTTGTTGCCGGATTCCTGCTTCTGCCTCTTTTAGGCGAACGTTGGTCGGTGCTCTTGCTTTCCTTGCCATGGTTCGCCATGGCCTTTCCCGTTCCGCGGGTTTCGCGCGTCAGAGATTTCAGCCGTGCGTCAGCCTATGTCATCGTCGTGCTGGCACTCTCGGTTTTCCTGGCGACCCAGAATTTCGAAAACCAGTTTCCATCTCGAAGAGTAATGCGCGATTCGACCGCGACCGTCATCGCTTACGGAGAAGGCGTGCAGCGGCGCCTTCTGGTGAACGGCATGGGGATGACTTCACTTACCCCGATCACGAAAATGATGGCCCACTTGACCCTGGCTTCTCTCGACCACACTCCCCATAGCGCCTTAGTCATCTGCTTCGGAATGGGCACTACATTCCGTTCGTTAGAGTCGTGGAATATTACCGGGACGGCGGTCGAGCTTGTGCCGAGCGTGCCAAAGCTCTTCAGTTATTACCACGCAGATGCAGCCACGGTTCTGTCGTCGCCGCGAGCGCATGTGGTCATCGACGACGGCCGCCGTTTCCTCGAACGCTCGCCCGCGAAATACGATGCCATCATTCTCGACCCGCCGCCGCCGGTGCAGACAGCGGGTTCGAGTTTGCTCTATTCCCAAGATTTCTACACCGTCGCTAAGACGAGATTAGAACCGGGTGGAATTCTGCAGCAGTGGCTGCCCGAGGCTGATGACGCGACGCAAGCGGCAGTCGCTAGATCGATCAAGAATTCGTTTCCTTATATTCGCGTATTTCAAGGCATGGACGGCTGGGGCTGGCATTTCCTCGCGAGCGATCGTCCCATTCCCATTCGGACCGCTGCCGAATTGGTGGCGCGCATGCCTCCGAGCGCCATCGCAGACATGATGGAATGGGGGCCAGCGAAATCTCCAGAAGTGGAGATGCAACTGCTTCTCGCTCACGAATCGTCGACCGACGAAATAATCGTGCTCTCGCCGCAGACTGCGCCACTGACCGACGATCGCCCAATCAATGAATATTTTCTGCTGCGGACTCCATTGGATCGGCTGTCTGACTTGGATTAAAAGGCGAAGCGAAAAGACCGCAACCGCCACGAAATAAAAGAAAAAGCATTTAGCGACCGTGCTCCCCAGTTTGTCATCTAACCAAAGCCTAAGGAACCTGTTCGCGGGCGTCGCGTTATCCAAATCCCGCGCGCCGTCCGGGGAGTACCGAATGCTTGCTGCACAAAAAGATCTCTCGGTCGCGAATGAGATTTTGTTCGAACTCATCGAGCGTTTCTCCGCCGAGAGACGCCAAAGTGATGCCTTGTTCGGGCTGGTGCGCGACGAGTCGTTATATGAACGCCCGATTCCTGAGCGTCATCGCATCATCTTTTATGTGGGGCACCTCGAAGCCTTCGATTGGAACCTACTCAATGAATATGCGGGTGGCTTCGGCTTAAAAAGCGTCAACCCCGCACTGGATCGCCTGTTTGCCTTCGGCATCGACCCGGTTGGCGGAGGGCTACCGTCGGATGTGCCCGCAGATTGGCCTGCTCTCGATATTGTGCGCGATTATGTAAGCAGTGTTCGTAATGCTCTCGACGGAGGTCTCGAAAAAGCGGTTCTCGATTACGACCCGCATGCGCGCGGCGCTTTTCCCCTCCCCACTTTCCTCAACGTAGCGATTGAGCATCGGCTGATGCATGTCGAAACTTTAGCCTATATGCTGCATCAATTGTCGCTCGGCATGAAAGTGCGGCCAAATGTGCTGCCGATCACCTCGCCGCGCGAAGTCAGTGCCCTCAGCGGCGCGCACATGACCTCGGTCCCCGCCGGTGCCGTAACCTTGGGCCTGTCGCGCGACGCCGCGAAGTTCGGCTGGGACAACGAATACGAAGCCCACACCGTCGAAGTCCCCGCCTTTGAGATCGATCGATATAAGGTAAGCAATCGGCAATATCTTGAGTTCATCGTCGCTGGGGGCTATGATACGCGGGTTCTCTGGACCGAAGATGATTGGAACTGGAAGACGGCTAACAGCATTTCTCATCCGAAGTTCTGGGAGAAACAGGACGGTTCTTCAGCGGGCCGAAGCTCGAGCCGGAGCACCTGGGTTTACCGAACGATGTTCGACAGAGTTCCATTCGACGAAGCCCCGCAAGTGCTCGACTGGCCCGTCTACGTCAGTCAGGCTGAGGCATCGGCGTATGCGCGCTGGGCAGGGAAGTCGCTTCCCACCGAAGCAGAGTGGCAGCGCGCCGCATACGGCACTCCGGAAGGAAGCACGAGGCCGTACCCCTGGGGCGCTGAACCGCCCAACGCCAGCCTCGGCAATTTCGGTCTGCACTACTGGGACCCGATGCCTGTGAATTCATTTCCGCAGAGCCAGAGCGCCTTCCGCGTTCACGATATGTTGGGCAACGGATGGGAGTGGACATCGACTCCGTTCGCTCCTTTTCCTGGTTTCGAGCCATTTCCGTTTTATCGTGGCTACTCCGCTGATTTTTTTGATGGCAAACATTTCGTGATGAAGGGTGGTTCATCTCGTACCGCCGCCTGCATGCTGCGGCCGACATTTCGCAACTGGTTTCAACCGCACTACCAAAACGTCTATGTTGGATTTCGATGTGCGAGGCGTTGATATTTAAGGGACTGCAGCGAGTGGTTGAACAACGATCGGACCGACGATTAAGCCGCCGATCTGAGGGGATTTAGAGATGCTGGTTCACGCAATCAATAACGCCGCGAATAACGCTACCTACCAGTTCCCGTCCGGATTCGCTTCTGGTTTCGCTGCTGACGTACGCGCCGGGCTCACGCGAAAACAGAAGGAACTGCCGTCCAAGTACCTTTATGACGATGTGGGTTCCGCGCTCTTTGAGGTGATAAGTCATCTGCCTGAATATGGGCTCACCCGAGCCGATGAGCGGCTCTTGCAGCGGCATGCTGGCGAAATCGTCGCACGCCTCGATGCCCCGGTCGCCGTCGCCGAACTGGGCAGCGGCAGTGGCAAGAAAACGCGCTGGATTCTTGAAGCACTCAGCCAATGGCAGCGGACTTTTTATTATCCCGTCGAGATCTCCCGCTCTGCTTTAGTCATGTGCGAGCGTGAGCTCAGCGATATTGATTCCATCAGCATTGTGGGATTCGAGCGCGAGTATCTTGATGGCTTGGTGGAAGTGGCGGCGCACCGCCAGCGCCACCAGCACTTATTTGTGCTCTTTCTCGGAAGTACTATCGGCAATTTCGATCGTCCCGCGGCCGTAAAATTCCTGGCCGAACTGCGCCGCATTCTCGAACCGGGCGACTCGCTTCTTCTGGGGACCGACTTAGAGAAATCGAGCGCGCAATTGCTCAGCGCCTATGATGATCCAGTCGGCGTGACTGCCGCTTTCAATCTCAATCTTCTGGCTCGCATCAACCGAGAACTCGACGCGGACTTCGACCTCAGTCAATTTGCCCACGTCGCCCGAATTAATCGTGAGGCTCGTAGCATCGAAATGCACCTCCAGTCTAAACGCCGCCAGACAGTGTGCGTTCCGGCCGCGGATCTACGTGCCGACTTTTTGGAAGGAGAAACCATCTGGACGGAGAGCAGCCACAAATACTCGGCCGAAGAAGTCTTCCAGATGGCTAGCACCGCCGGTTTTCGCTGCGATGCCCAGTGGATCGACGATCAGTGGCCCTTTGCCGAGAATTTGCTCACTGCGGTGTGAAATTAATTTCACTGTCGTTGTTACTTCGAGTTCCAGATATTAAAACCGTTGCCGCCGCGCCCCGCCACGTCCGCAAATTATTGACGCTGAGTACAATGCAGAATATGTTGGCTGGAATAAAACCGAGTTGTCCGGTTCTGATGCCGATGACGCACATGATGAGGCTATTGACCGTTGCCAGCAGCCAGCCTTCCCAGCACCGCCGTCCGACCAGAATTGTAGAGGCGACTGTTAGCACGCAAGAGAAATAATCGAGACGCAACACAAATGAAATACCCCCGTGTAATCATTGTCAGGGGAGTTGGGTCTATTTTCTGTGATCCTGTTTGATCACTCACGTAACGAAAGTCATAGAACTGCGGAGTGCAGCCAAGAAAGCACAGGAGAAAATTGATGCCACAAGAATGCACGCATCTGAATCAGATCAAAGTTACAGAGACCGCCACGCATGTCTGTGAGGATTGCATAAAGACCGGGGACACCTGGGTTCACCTGCGCATGTGCCTTATCTGCGGTCATGTTGCATGTTGCGACTCGTCAAAGAACAAGCACGCGACCAAACATTTTCACAAAACAAAACATCCGCTCATGCGTTCGGTCGAACCCGGCGAGGCCTGGGTCTGGTGTTATGTCGACGAGATCGTGGCCGACGAACTGGCGGCCTGAACGGTTGAACTAAGTCTCGGTTTTGCTCTTGAGTGGCGGGCCGGTCATCGCTGCGATGAGAGGTTGAAGTTGCGAAGCTGCGGGTGAGCGCACCAAACGATTCCGCGACCAAAATACATTCTCTCGTATCTAATTTGTTTAATCATGCCGAAGCCAATTTTGCTGAGTGTCGATGATGACTCGGATGTCTTGCGGGCGATCGAACGCGATTTGCGCTCGCAATACGGCGCGGAGTATCGCGTCATAGGCAGCGATTCCCCCGAAAGCGCATTGCAACTGTTGAAGCAGCTCAAGGTGCGCAATGATAGCGTTGCCTTGCTCCTGGCCGATCAGCGTATGCCGCGCATGGACGGAGTCGCCTTTCTCCAGGAAGCGACACAGATTTTTCCTGACGCGAAACGCGCTCTGCTCACTGCCTATGCCGACACGAATGCCGCCATCAGCGCCATCAATCAAGCCAGCATCAATTATTTCTTCTTGAAGCCGTGGGATCCTCCAACGGAGCATTTATATCCTCAACTCAATGACCTTCTCGATGACTGGCAAGCAAGCTACCATCCCGCCTTTCAGGGAATCCGCGTTCTCGGCACCAGGTGGTCTCCCCGCTCGTATGAACTGCGCGATTTTCTCGCGCGCAATCGCGTCCCGTACCAGTGGATCGACGTTGAATTTTCCGCCAATGACCCGGAGACAAAGCGTCTCGTCGATGCTCTTGGCCCCGAGGCCAGTAGCCTTCCGGTCGTGCTCTTTCCTGACGGAACGAAACTTTTGGAGAGTTTGCCTGCCGACGTTGCGCAAAGAGTCGGCTTGCGAACTCGCGCCCAAACCGATTTCTACGACTTGGCAATTGTAGGAGGAGGCCCGGCGGGCCTCGCCGCCGCCGTATACGGTGCGTCAGAAGGCTTGCACACAGTGATGATTGAACGCGAAGCGCCTGGCGGCCAAGCCGGTATGAGTTCGCGGATTGAGAACTATCTCGGATTTCCGTCTGGTCTGAGCGGCAACGACCTCGCGCGCCGAGCCGTGGCGCAGGCGCAACGCTTCGGAGTAGAAATTCTTTCTCCGCAGGAAGCGGTCGGCATTCGCACCGAAGGATCATATCGCATCATCAAGCTGGCCGATGATAGCGAATTTTCCTGTCACGCGCTCATGATCGCCAGCGGCGTGCAGTGGCGCAAGCTTGATGCGCCCGGAATCGACCGCTTACAGGGTGCTGGCGTTTACTATGGCGGCGGCGCGACGGAAGCATTGTCCTGCAAGGGCGAAATTATCTATGTGGTCGGCGGGGCGAATTCGGCGGGCCAGGCAGCGATGAATTTTGCCAAGTATGCTGATCGCGTTATAATGCTTATCCGCGGCGCCTCTCTGGCCAGCACCATGTCGCAGTATCTGATCGACCAGATCAAAGAAACCCCCAACATCCAATTGTGGGCGCAAGCCAGTGTCGTCGAAGCCCACGGCGAAAGCCGTCTCGAAGAAATCTCAGTCCTCTGCTCTGACACCAACAAAGTGGAACGTGTATCGGCGAGTGCAATTTTCATTTTTATTGGAGCGCTGCCGCGCACCGACTGGCTCGGAGACCTCGTGGAGCGTGATGAGCGCGGTTTTCTGCTGACCGGTCCCGATCTGATTCGTGACGGAAAGCATCCCAAAGGTTGGACGCTCGAGCGCGATCCCTTCCTGCTCGAAACCAACATTCCCGGTATCTTTGCAGTCGGGGATGTGCGCCACGGATCGGTGAAGCGAGTTGCATCTGGAGTTGGCGAAGGATCGGTCGCGGTCCAATTCATCCATCAGTATTTGAGCAAGGTATAAATGGCCGATAAATCTGAACTACTTCGCATTCCCTCGTTTGCGGATTTGCCCGACGATCAGCTCGATTGGTTCCTCAGTCAGGCGCAGGAACTTGACTACAAGGCGGGCGACACCTACTTGCGCCAAGGCACGCCGGCGGATGCCATGTTTGTGATTCTTCAAGGAGAACTTGAAGTCCACGGCGACATGGGGGGCGACGCAATCTCATTTGCCCTGAAGGCCGGAGACGTCACTGGAGCTCTTCCTTTTTCCAGGATGACGCACTTTAAGGTGAATGGGCTCTCAGTCACGGACAGTCGTGTGCTGCGATTTCCCGCAACCCTGTTTCCAGATCTTGTCCAGAAGATGCCGGAGTTGGCCAAGCGACTGGTGGGCCTGATGGCCGACCGCATCCGCGAAACTACCCGGATCGAGCAGCAGCGCGACCGGTTGGCAGCTTTAGGAAAACTTTCCGCGGGGTTGGCGCACGAGCTCAATAACCCCGCTTCCGCTGCGAAACGCGCCACCGGCCAATTGCGTGAAGTCCTTAAGAAAATCAAGAACGCGAGTCTTGAACTCGGCAGGCGCGAGCTCACTTCGGCGCAGAGAGCGGAAATCGAAAAACTAGAGACATCATTCATTCAACGCGACGAGCCTCCTCCCGATCCACTGGCGGCCAGCGATCTGGAAGAGCAGGTTGATTCTTTGTTGCGCAGTCACGGGCAAAACGACTTGTGGCAACTGGCAGCCGATTTGGCCAAGAAAAACATCAAGCCAGAAGCGCTGGAATCGTTATTCGCTGCGCTGGACGCGGATACTGCCCGGGCTGCGCTGGTTCGGATTGCCGCCTCGGTCGAGATAGCGAACCTGCTGAACGAGATCGAAAACAGCACGTCAAGAATTTCCGACCTGGTAGGTGCGATTAAGGAATATACGCACATGGATCAGGCCCCGGTGCAAAATGTCGATATCGTGAAAAGCCTGGAAAGCACGCTCACCATCCTGAACCACAAGCTTAAACGCGGCGTAACCGTGCACCGCGATTACCAGCAGACGCCGTTCCTGGTGAACTCATTTGGCAGCGAACTCAATCAGGTGTGGACCAACATTATTGACAATGCCATCGATGCCATGGGCGGTACAGGCGAACTGCGAATCCGAACTTATCGCAACGATAATTGTGTTGTCGTCGAGATTGGCGACAACGGTCCTGGAATCTCACCCGAGGTCGAGCCCCACATCTTCGAACCTTTTTTTACGACCAAAGGAGTCGGCGAGGGAACTGGCTTGGGCCTCGATACAGTGCAACGCATCGTGAAGAAACACCGAGGCAATATCCAGGTTACTTCGGAGCCGGGTGACACTCGTTTTCAAGTGTGGCTGCCGCTCTCACAACCGGCGACTTAAGGTTCAAGCTTTTCCGAATTGTGAAAGCGCCAAACTGCTAAGGCAAGAGCCCTAACACTCCTACGCCGCTCGTCGTGCCTACATACACTTTGCCATTGGCAATCATCGGCGTGATGAATTTATTCCCATTCCCAAAGTTGTCGCGCCCGCCCGCCGCCTGATTCGAGTTATATAACTCCATGGCGAGGTTGTTACCGTTATAAGCATGTAGCACCGCGGGCGAAGTATTTTCCGTAGCCCACAAAATCAGATTTTTCTCCGAACTTCCCGAGATGCTGGGCGTAGCGCCCGGGTAGGCGAATTGGGTGCTCGTCTGCGAAGCCGGAGTAGCATTCAGAAGCCCGCTGCCATTGAAGGAAAACGCCTTGATCGCGTCTCCCACAGCGCCGTAATAAATTCGCTTGCCGTCAAATGCTGGCGCGGAATACACCGATCCTGCAAGCGCTCCCGTTACCTCCTGGTAAATCTGATCATTATTGTTTGGATTGAATTTGCCCATGTTAGTTCGATTCACCAGATAGATGTTCGAATCCTTTCCCGCGCCCACTACCAGTTCGTGAAGCACCCCGTTGGAATCTTTGAAATTCGGAACGATCATCGCGCCGCCCGATCCCAGATCCTCGTCCGCATCCGACTCACTGACCGTGTTGTACATATTGAAATAGTCCGATACCGCCAGTTGTTCCTTCCTGGTGGATAGCTTCATGATCGCATTTCCATAATCTCCATTCGCTGGGAACCCGCCGCCATTGAGCGAAGTGTCGAATGTTCCGTTGGCGTCGAGAAAATAAATATTCCCGCTTGAGTCCGCGGCGGGCCCGTCCCCAGCAGCCCATATCGCGCCTTCATTGCCATTCGGAGTTACATTGAGCACCGACTGCTGCGCCAACGTTGCTTCGTTGTAACTGATGATCCAGCCCGTATAAGGTCGGTCATCGCAATGAGAAGCCCACGTCGTATAAACGATATGGTTTACCAGCAACAACGCTGCGCGCTCCTTATACTGCTTGGGATCGAAAACGACGTAACCGTTCTGGCTGTTATCGCCCGTCCCCGGGTACTGGGCAACAATTTCCGCCGGGCCGCCAAACTCTTCCGCCCCGGTAGTAATGTCCAGCGCGTGTAATCGTTGATGATAGTTGGAACTGGCATCCTTACTCATAGCGACCACATAGATCGTTCCATGCGGTCCTTCGCTAGGATCGATTACTGGTGTGGATGTAACCCCTATCTCCGGAGTAACCTGCGAGCACCCGCGGTTATCCGACGGAACCTCGCCGCTCGCCAGCATAGTTACTTGCCAGAGGCTAGTTCCGCTATCTGCGTCAAACCCATAGACCGTGTCGTTCTCTGTCGCCACAAACAGCACATTGTGCGTGCCGTTTTCCGGAATGCTGATATTCGGCGCATACAAAGGTTCCGCATCCACCAATCCGTCCGTCGGGATCACGAAAAGTTTCCCGAACGTGTTGTAATTCACGTTCTTGAGCGTGAGCGTAGCCTCATTCGAATTGCGTCCCGTCCGCAAGTTGTCGTTGTGATAAGTCAGAGCGCCCTTGAACGCCACCGCCGCGCCCACCAACATTCCGTAGCGGAGGATCAAGATCGATGTAACCAACAGAGCAATAGAAAGCAGAACGATTCGCGCAGGGAGAGTTCGTCGCATGACAGCACCTCGGGGATTTCGAACCGGAACTGCAGATCCGGGTTTCAAATTGGAGTTGCCAAATGTCAGGACGAAGCCGCTCAGCCAGTTTACTCTAAACTGGGCGAAACCGCGGACTGCCGGGCACGCCGGGCACGATCCGGCAACAGCGGCACAGCCCAGGGGCACGCATCGTCGGCGATAAGGTATGCTTGACGTTCAAGAGAATTGTCCATCGATTGAAGGGGCCGGATCGTTCCGAATTCCACACTTGGCGTGACGAGGTGCTCGAAGCATGACGGTTAAGAAGAATGCGGTCCGCAAAACAGCGCTCCGCCAAAAGGCACAGTTGATGTCCGGGTCCGAGATTGAACGCACGCTGGTGCGTCTGGCGCACGAGATCCTGGAAAAAAATGGAGGCGTGGACGGCCTTGGTCTCGTCGGAATCCGCCGACGTGGTGTTCCCATCGCCGAGCGCCTCGGCAAAATGATTCAGCAGGTCGAGAAGAAAAAAGTTCCCGTCGGCACGCTCGATATCACCTTCTATCGCGATGACCTATCCACGCTAGGACCCAAGCCGGTTGTGCAGGAAACCGAAATTGGTTTTTCCATCGAGGGCAAGAAAATTGTTTTGATCGACGACGTGCTCTACACCGGGCGCACGACGCGGGCAGCTCTCGACGCTCTTTTTTCGCACGGCCGTCCAAGCCTCGTGCAACTTCTTGTGCTTATCGATCGCGGCCATCGGGAGCTGCCAGTCGAGGCTACCTTCATCGGTCGAACTGTCCAGACCACCGACAACGAAGTGATTGAGGTCAAGCTAGCTGAAATCGACGATGCAGAAAAAGTTCTGCTGATGGAGAAGTAATCTACGTCTTGGATCTTACCGCCCACTCCGCATCAAAGCGGGTGCGATCGTAAAATGATTTCTGCGTTCCTACGCCGGTGGTGGAAAGACCGGCGTAAAGGTTTGCGCGCTTAACCGCCTCGCGTTCCGGGACGCCCTCCCCAAGAAAGGTCGCGAAGCTGCCAATAAAAGCATCGCCCGCTCCCGTGCTGTCGATGCTTTTCACGCTGAATGCGGGTAGATGCTCCATGCCGTCAGTACCGGCCAGCAGCGCGCCATTTGCACCGAGCGTAATGATCACTCGACGAATGCCACCCGCCAGAAGCTTCTCCGCACAGCGCCGGGCTTCATTGACGTCGCGCACCGGCAGTCTAGAAATCGCGAACGCCTCGCTTTCATTGGGGACGAAATAATCAAGTCCCGCGATCGCCTCGGCGTCGATAGGTTGTGCCGGCGCGGGATTCAAGATACACGGTATGCCGTTTTGCCGTGCGAACTTAATTGTGTAGTACACGGTCTCCAGCGGGATTTCGAACTGTAGCACGATGCAGTCAGCGCTCTTTAGCATCTCGGCTGCAGCATCTACATCCGCCGGTTTCAATTCGTCGTTCGCGCCTTTGACAACGATGATCCGATTCTGACCGGATGGATCGACGAAAATTGGCGCCACTCCGCTCGACACGCCAGCCACCTGCCTGACATGCGTGGCATCGATGCCGAGCTTTTCAAGGTTCTTGATTGTCGACGGACCAAAGAGATCATCCCCAACTCGCGCCACCATGAAAACGTCAGCCCCGCAAAGCCGCGCCGCCACTGCCTGGTTCGCGCCTTTTCCGCCAAATCCCAGATCGAATTTCTGCCCAAAGATGGTCTCCCCAGGTGCGGGAAACCGATCGGAGAATGTGGTTAGATCGACATTGGCGCTGCCGACTACTGCGATGCGAGGGTGCTTTCCCATAATTTTCCCGCTGTACTCGTCATATTCAACTCACGAAACAAAAAGTCGGAGCGAAGAAGGGCGAGTGTAGTCAGCCGATCGAGACGTGTCAACCGCCGCATCGGCGTTTCAACCTCAAGTCTTACGTAGTTGCCCGGGTTTCGTTTTCGTATTCCAAGCCCGATAATACGTGCTTGCTCAATCGGATATCCGGAGTGGAATAATTCTGTATGGTGGCGCAGAAATCGCAATCGCTCGAAGTCCGCTGCTGCGTTGCTGGTGGCGGCCCCGCGGGCATGATGATTGGCTTCCTCTTGGCGCGCGCGGGAGTCGACGTAGTTGTCCTCGAAAAGCATGCAGATTTCCTGCGTGACTTTCGCGGCGACACGGTCCACCCCTCGACTCTCGAACTCATGTACGAACTGGGAATTGTCGACGACTTCTTGCGCCGGCCCCATCAGGAGCTTCCCCAGGTGGGAGCCCTGATCGGCGACTTCTCTGTGACCGTAGCCGACTTTTCTCATCTGCCCACGCACTGCAAATTCGTCGCACTCATGCCGCAGTGGGACTTCCTCAACTTCATCGCGGAAAAGGCCAATCTTTATCCGGAATTCAAGTTGCGCGCGGAAGCCGAGGTTAGTGATCTTCTGATTGAAAACGGCCGTGTGAGGGGCGTCCGGGCGATGACGCCGCAGGGTACGCTCGAAGTTCGCGCTCAGCTGACCATTGGCGCGGATGGCCGCCATTCCCAGGTTCGTGAGATCGCTCAATTGGAAGTCATCGACCTGGGCGCCCCGATCGACGTGCTATGGATGCGGGTGACAAGAAAGCCTGGCGATCCGAGTCAGGCCCTGGGAAGATTCCGCGAAGGGAAAATTCTCGTGACCCTCGATCGAGACGATTATTGGCAATGCGCTTACGTGATCCAAAAAGGGGAGTTCGATTCGATCCAGCGCAAAGGCCTGCCAGCATTTCGCGAAACCATCGAGAGCGTCGCTCCTTTTTTGCGCGACCGCACCGACGAATTGAGGTCGTGGGACGATATCAAGCTGTTGTCGGTTGCCGTCGACCGGCTCCGTCACTGGTCGCGTGCCGGTCTTTTGTGCATCGGTGATGCCGCGCATGCCATGTCTCCGGTCGGCGGCGTCGGCATCAATCTGGCCATTCAAGACGCGGTTGCAGCCGCAAACATTCTTGCGCAACCGCTGCTGCAATCGAGAGTCTCTGAGCAAACACTTCAAGCAGTTCAGGCACGGCGCGAATTTCCGGCCCGCATGACCCAAAGACTCCAGGTTTTCGTGCACAAGCACTTCCTTGGATCCGCCATGAGTAAGCGTGGACCTCTCCGCAGCCTTCCACTTCCGCTCAAACTTTTGCAACACTTTCCCGTCTTGCGGCGAATTCCGGCGCGAATGCTGGGATTGGGATTTCGTCCGGAGCATATCCACTCTGCCGCGAAAGGTGCCTGATCTTTCGGATTGAGAACCCAGCGTCATTATTCTGGCGTCTGCGCTCTCTCTTGAGTATTCTCTTCACCATGGCCACCGTCTCGCTCAGCGAATTGTTGGGCTCGATCGTTTATGACGCCTCCGGCACCGCCAGCGGCCGTGTGCGCGAGGTGGCTCTCGCTCCGCAGGAGGATAGGTCGCGGGTCGCTCTCCTCATCGTTAAAACGTCCGCTGGAAATCGCGTCCTGCCCTTGACGGCCGTTTCCGATATCAATGGCGGCGTTCGTGCTTCTTCCGCCGCCGCCGAATGGGTCTCTGCCGACGGCTCCGAAGGGTTGCTGCTGCTGAGTCGAGACTTGCTCGATCAGCAGGTGATTGACGTGCACGGCCGCAAAGTTGTGCGCGTGAACGACGTAGATTTTAATCACGAAACCGTGCAGAGCCGCCCCATTCTTAAGGTGGGTGGCGTCGATGTGGGCGCGCGTGGCGCTGTGCGCCGCCTGCTCAAGGGAGTGATCCCAGCGGCTGCGCTTCGCGCCCTGCTCGTCCGCATTCCTCCCCGTGACATTCCGTGGGATTTCGTGGATATCGTCGAGACGGACCCGGCCCGTCGCGTCAAGCTGAAAATTTCGAACGAACGGCTGGGCAAACTCCATCCCGCCGACATCGCCGACATCGTCGAAAATCTCGCTCCCGACGAGCGCGAAGCCGTCTTCGAAACCCTCGACGAAGGCGTTGCCGCCGGGGCGCTGGAGGAACTCGAACCCAAGGTGCAGAGAGCGGTACTCGAATCGCTCGATTCGGATCGCGCCGCGGATATTGTCGAGGAGATGCAGCCCGACGCAGCCGCCGACCTTCTGGCTGATCTGCCCGATGAACGAACCGAGGAAATCCTGGTGCAGATGCAGCCCGAAGAACGCCAGGAAGTCACCGAATTGCTGGAGTTCAAAGAGAATACTGCTGCCGGCCGCATGACCACCGAATTTATCGCTCTACCGGTGGCCGCGACTGCTCATGATGCCATCGAAGCCATGCGTGCCTTCGAGGGGCGTATGGAAAACATGAGCACCATTTACCTGACGGACTCTCACGGAACTCTGGCGGGCGCTGTGCCGCTGGTGAAAATCGTTCTCGCTCCTGCCTCGACCCCGCTTCTGGCTTTGGCGCAAGAGCCCCTCATTTCCTGCAGAGAAAGAGCGAAAGAGAGGGAATTCGCCGAACTCTTCGACAAATACAATCTGCTGACTTTGCCTATCGTCGACGAGCAAAGCCATCTCACGGGCGTGATCACGCCAGACGACGTAATCGCGATGCTGCGAGCCAAGCTGTAGCCACGCTTCTCGGTCGCGGCGGAGAAAATTCCCAAGAAAACTAGCGACTCTCTGCAGATTGACCTATCCAGATAACGGCTTGTACGTTTATTCTGGTCGTTCGATTTCGCCAAATTGACAGTTCCCGTATCCCTTGCGCATGAAATTCCTGAGAAGTTGGAAATTCCGGCTCCTGCTGTTCTTTGCGGTCGTAGGGCCGGGCTTCATCACCGCCAATGTCGACAACGACGCGAACGGCATCCTCACGTATTCGCAGGCCGGTGCGCAGTTTGGCTACATGCTCTTGTGGACGATGATTCCAACCACCATCGCGCTAATCGTCGTCCAGGAAATGTGCGCGCGCATGGGAGCGGTTACCGGCAAGGGGCTGAGCGATCTGATCCGCGAAGAATTCGGCCTGCGCATTACCTTTCTCATGATGCTGGGCATTCTGATCACGAATTTCGGCAACGTGGTTGGCGAGTTTATCGGCATTGTCGGAAGCATGGGCCTGTTCGGGGTCTCCAAGTACATTTCCGTGCCCATTTGCGCTGTGATCGTCTGGTTGATCGCGGTCAAGGGGCAGTACAAAAGCGTTGAGAAGATTTTCCTCGCAGCTTCATTCTTCTACATCACTTACATATTTGCCGGAGCGCTGGCCAAGCCCGCATGGATAGAGGCCATGAAGGCTACGATCAAACCCCCAGAGTGGGCCGCCTTCAGACAAGGCCCTTATCTCTACATGGTGATTGGCGTTGTCGGAACTACGATCGCGCCCTGGATGCAGTTCTATCTGCAGTCGTCGATCGTCGAAAAAGGAGTCACCCGACGACAGTACAAGACCTCGCGGCTCGATGTGATTGTGGGCTGCATTTTCACCGACATTGTTGCCTGGTTCATCATTGTCGCCTGCGCCGCGACGCTCTACCTCCACGGTAATCGTGACATTCGCGACGCCGCCGACGCTGCTCAGGCGCTGCGTCCTCTGGCGGGCGACTGGGCCTACATATTGTTTGCGCTCGGGCTGTTCAATGCGTCGCTCTTTGCAGCGTCCATTCTGCCGCTTTCGACTGCCTACACCGTTTGTGAAGGGTTAGGCCTTGAATCTGGCGTAGAGCGTAAGTTTTCTGAAGCTCCTGCCTTTTACTGGCTTTATACCGTGCTGATCGTGGCCGGTGCATCCGTCGTCCTGATCCCTGGCCTTCCGCTGATCAAGATCGCGGTATTTTCGCAGGTGGTCAACGGAGCGGTGCTGCCCTTCGTGCTCATCTTCATGTTGCTGCTGATCAACAAACAAGAATTGATGGGCGAATTCGTCAACAAACTTACCTTCAACATTATTGCCTGGGCGACCACGGCGATCATGATTGGATTAACCGTTGTCTATGTGTACGGACTGATGCGCGGGGGCGGTTGAAAGGCGGGAGAAGCTGGCGGTGAAATCACAGCGCCACAAGATCTCCGCCTCCATCCTTCTTGGCTCTCCGAAAAGCCATGTTGGCCGCTACCATATCCTCCATCGCCACGCCCATCGCCTTGTAGACGGTGATTTGCTGGTCGCGTTGACGAGCTTGCTTCCGGCCGAGAATTACCGCTCCGAGAGTCGAGGCGTTTGAGCTGTCAAGATTCGCGAGTTCGCTGCATCCTACCGGAGCGGGCTGAAAAGCGTCGAGGGTTTCGACGAAGAGGCTATGGTTTCTCGCCAGATCTTTCGGCAGCTCTCCATTCGGAGGGTGAAATCCAACCGAGGTGACGTGCGTTCCAGCCTTTACCCACGCGGATTCGATGACAGGCTCGGGCGAGTGCGTCGCCAGGCACACGACGTCCGACTCGCGTATCGCTCCTTCGCGGTTCGCAGTAGCGCATGCGATTTCGCTCTGAGCCGCAAGCTTCTGAGCTTCCTCGAAGCGCAATGAGCAAATGTTGATGCGCTCGAAATTCCTGACCAAAGGGAGCAAGCGCAAGTGTTGACGTCCCTGCACGCCAGCGCCGATCACCGTGGCGATCCGGGAATCGGCTCGACTCAGCAGACGAACGGAAAGGGCTGCAGCGGCTGCGGTGCGGACAGCGGTAACGTAAGTGCCGTCCATGATGCAGGAAGTCGCGCCCGTTTCAGGATCGAAGAGAGTAATCAGCGCCAAGTGATTGGGCAAGCCGATTTGCAGATTGCCATCGAAGACGTTGACGATCTTGACGGTCAACTGCATGCCGGGCTGCCACGCGGGCATTGTCAGCGAGAAGCCTTTTGCAGCAACCGACAGCCGTGACCGAGGAGGAGACTGAACTTCTCCCAACTCGAGGTCACTGAAACCGCTTTCCAGAGCGTCGAGTAGCTCGCGCGGATCAAGATACTTCTCCACGTCTTTCTCGCTGAGAATCATCACCCGTCTTGCGTCCTTCGCGATTTTGAAGGCAGCTAGCGGAGTTCGTTTGCCGGCATCACTCATCGCGCTTGAGTTCTCAGTTCCGGGTTCTCGGTGGAAGCCGTGCCATCTTTATTCGGCTGTGGCATCGCGTCGACCTTACAGAATCTTCCCAGCCGCCAGATCCCTGACCAAACTCAAGTCGGCCTCCAGAAAATCCAGAGTCAGCAACTCCTTTCGCGTTACCCAACGTATTTCGCGAAAGATTCGGTTCTCAACGTCGCCCTGATAATGCCGTACTTCGAAAAAGCGCAACTCCACAGATCCGCCGCCGGGATATTCGTGGATGAGGCGCGCGGCCTCGACGCCTACGTCCGCCACAATGCCGAGCTCTTCCTCGAGTTCGCGCCGCATGGCATCGCGGGGCTGTTCGCCTTCTTCGATCTTGCCTCCAGGAAATTCCCACTTCAGCGGCATGGGCTGGTGCCGCGTCCTCTGGCAGGCAAGAATCAGCTCATCTTTTACAATCAACGCGGCTACGACGCGTTTCATGATTTGCCAGCGCGAGTTGATGCCGATGAAGAGGTGGCTTTTTCTTTCTCTAGGCGCTTGCCCACGAGCTGAGCAATGTATTCAATCAGGGCGCGGTCTTCGGCACCGAATGCCGCGGGAAAGTGACTGTCGATATCGAGTTCGCCGACCACTGCGCCATACACAAAAACCGGCACCACGATTTCGGACTTGGTCTCGAGCGAGCATGCGAGATAGCGCGGATCCTGCTTAACGTCATCCACCACTACCGTCTTTCCCGACGATGCAGCCGCACCGCAGATTCCCTGATTCAAGGGAATGCGTGTATGCGGAGTCATCGCTCCGCGATAATGTCCCAGCGCGAGTACAGGCGGATTCGCGCCCGGTTCCAGCATGTAGAAGCCAACCCAGTTGTACTTGAGCATTTGTTCGTTGAGCAAAGCCGTGATGCCGCCCATAAGTTCATCGGCCGTGAGCGCCTTGTCATTCAAGCGGTCCGCATTTTTGCGCGCCTCGCTTAGCTTGTCAGTTCTCGAGACAGTTACCATGAGATTAATCCTAAATCAAGCTGCCGCGGTTCGACAGGTTCGACAGGTTCGACATACAGTCACCCTCGCTGTGGTACTTGTCTTTGCGGTACTTCCGTAATCGGCCGAAGTCCGCGTTGGGCACCGAATTCCGCCGGGTGAATTGCACCTGCCAGCGCACGCAGTCCCGCGACCAGCGTGGGAGCGGGAGTATTCAACAGTTCGTCGGTGATGCAATAGACCTGCGAGGTTCGCACAGCCGTCGTTTCCGACCATCCTCGCTCATGGGCGATTTTCGCGAGAGGAACGCGATCTCCAGCTCCGCACCAAGCCGCGACAATGACCTCGGGGTCCAATTGCGCCACTTCTTCCGCCGAGCATTGCTTACCTGGTTGGCCGATAAACTCGCCGCCCGCCGCATCCACCAGTTCAGCGACCCAAGGTTGTGAGGTGATGATCGGCTTTCCCCATTCTTCGGCGAATACGCGCTTTCTGGGAAGATGAGCGGTCTGGCGTCTCACGTCTTCGATCGCGGCTTGCATATCGCTAATTACTTGCTCGCCCCGCTCGCCCGCGGCAACTGAGGAAGAGATGAGCGCTATGTCGCCGTAAATGTTGTCGAGCGTTTGCGGAGCAAGACCGAGGAAGCTGATACCGGCCTTGAGAATTTCAACGACCGCTGCTTCCTGATAAGGGACGGAGGCAATGACGAGGTCAGGCTTGGCGGCGAGAATCTCGCTCGCTTTCGACGTCCAGGAATCGGCGATGATCAGACGCGATCCATTGCGCGAGTTGGTTTTTACTTCGGGAACCACGTCGGCACAATACTTTGTGCAAGCGACTACGCGCTCCAATTCGCCGACGCTGGCCAGAATTACGGTCGCGCTCGGCTGGAGACAAGCGATTCGACGAGGGTGATGCGAATCGGGCATCCGTCTATTGTAGGAGACATATTCCCGTTCGTGCTCTCTGCTGTCGCATCCCGGAAATTCGGGGCGTAGCAACCGGAGCCATGGATCACTCATATGGAACGCGCTGGTACTGCGGGCAAAACACCCAGGTCCTTCGCTGCGCTCAGGATGACGACGAGAATGAGGTCCATCGCTTGGTTCATCCCAGTGGCCGCAAAGTGAATTCACGCACGACAAATTACAATCGCTCCTGTGTATTCGGCAGAACTCTTAGACCATTTCGAGCGTCCGCGCAACACGGGTGAAGTCCAGTCTCCCGACCGTAGCGCGCGCCTGGAGAACCCGGTCTGCGGAGACATTCTCGAACTTACTCTTCGCCTCGAAAGTGGGAGCAAGCGCATCGCGGATATTCGGTTTCGCGCCAAGGGTTGTGTCCCAGTGATGGCTTGCGGGTCGGCGATCACCGAGTTGGCCAAAGGAAAAAGTGTGGACGAAGCGCGGAAGATCAGCAGGGAAGAACTGGTCAGCAAAGTTGGAGGATTGCCGCAAGCCTCGGCGCACGCTAGTCATCTGGCGATGGACACGCTCGCCGCGCTGTTGCGCGACGTCTGAGAATGACCGGATTCTGGCGGGGAACCTTAGGCTGAAATCCGATAAGAAATTTTAAGAGTTAGTTGCCGCCTCCCGACGCCCTTAACATTTCGTGGCCGCATCCGTCTAGATTGCCAGATGCTCAACGGTGGCGGAACTCTATAAAGTCTGGAGGCTAACAATGGGAGCGAACCTGAAGATTATGGGATGGAAGAAGACGATTCTTGCGAGCGCCCTGTCAATCGGTGTCCTATCAAGCACTGCGGCAGCTGAAGACAAGCCTACGGAACCCACGAAGGAAGTGCACAATAGACTCTTCCACGCCGCGCGAGCGGCAGATCGAACTGGCCTTGAGCGCGGCTCCAACCGAGGTATCGAGTAAGGCCACAGTTTATATTTTGGGGTCCAAAGGCTACGAGAAAGTTCGCGAAGGCACGAACGGCTTCAGTTGTTTGGTGGAGCGGGCGTTCAAAGGAACGACGGAAACTGCGGCAGCGCCGGCGTGCTTCGACGCCGAAGGCAGCCGAACTCTTGTGCATACTTACCTACGCCGGGAAGAACCACGGGCAGGGGGCAAGTCAGAGGCAGAGATCAAGGATGACATCGCGAAGGGATATAAGGATGGCCGCTTCAAAGCGCCTGGGCCGGGTTTCCTTTACATGATGTCGACCGAAAACTATGTCTACGATCCTGACGCCAAGCAGAGCGGTTTCGTGCCCCCGCACTTGATGTTCTATACGGCCTATATGACCGTAAAAGACCTGGGATATGAATCGATATCGCCCACGATGGTGCCTTATCTGGTGCAGCCCGGGGAGCCGGAAGCACTGATTCCGATAGCGGTGCGAAGGCCGGCCCAGGATAGCTCCTCCGGCGATTCTCATAAGCACTAAGGGAGAGCTTGGTGCTGCGGGTGGATGTCCGGCTGATACACCGTCCAGCCGTTGGCGACGGCTGTTTCTTTTAGATCGGGATTAGGATTGATGGCGTAGGGGTGCTTGGATAGGGCTAGCATTTCGCGGTCCCAGATGGCATTGCCGAAGGCGCAATCGGGGCGGGTTTCGGAGGAGGATTTTAGGGCGGCGAGGATGGCTTGGGGCTTGCCGGGGCCGCTGGGGATGCGAATGAGGTGGTCGGTGATCATGCGGCCGTTCGGAGTAATCTCTACGGCTACTTCGGCGGCGAGGATGCGATTTTCTGGGATGCCGAAGGAGCGCATGCCACTGCGGATGATCCACTGGTTGGAAGAGGAGACGGCCCAGACATCGCATGGCGTTGGTTGCGCGGTGGCGCGCAGGCGGACAATTAATTCGCGCATCTCGGGAAAAATGTTGGGAGCGATGCTCTTCGCGAAATAGGTGTCGCAGGCTTGCTGAACTACTTCTTCTCGCAGGCCGCGATGCATGGCGACCATTTCTCCGCACATGACATCTTCGCGGACCTTGCCGGCTTTGTAGTCGGCGTAGCGGACGCGCATCGAGCGCGCGATGTCGGGCGAGACCAGGCCATGGTCCAGTTCCCAGGCAAAGAATCCTTCTCCGGCGTCGCCTGACCAGAGGGTGCCGTCGCAGTCGAAGGTGGCGACTCGCGGGCGGAGTGTGAGAACGCTTTCGATGAATTCGGTTTGGCGGGAGGTTAGGTGGGGCATGGATATCAATATAAATAGAGAGGGTTCGGGCAATGGCGGATTCTCGATGGGCGCGAGGGGAGCTTGAACCACGAAGGACACTAAGGAACACGAAGGAGGCGGCTAGTGCCGTGTTAGTGAAATAGGCGAATCGGGCGGACTTGGCTGCCAGACCGAAGAACCTCCTGGCACGAACACAGTACCTAGGTCCTTCGCTTCGCTCAGGATGACAAGACAGTTATGCTGCGAATTTATCTGCGAGCTTATTGGTGGATCTCGGTGGCCGGTGGCTACAGGTTTCGCAGAAGCGGCGGACGATCGGGGTTTAGGCTCAAGGCCGCGTATTGTTCGGGGGTGTCGACGTTGAGGGACACGTGCGGATCGTCTATCGGAACGTATTCGATCGCGGACTGGTTGGCATGCTCGACATCGCGAGCGTTGGATGAGTCTGGTGCGCTGAGGAAGGCGGTGAGCATTTCGCGGCCGAGGAGAATGGGATGGCCGTGCTTGCCTTCGTATTCGGGAATCACGGCCCACTTTCTTTTTGCGGTTGCGCAGTCGAACGCTGCTTCCAACTTTTCGAGCGTCTCGGGTCGGACGGGTGGACGATCGACCAGGGTGACCATGGCGGCGTCGCGGCCGCGATTCAGAACTTCTTGCAAACCGACTTGAAGCGAACTGAACTGGCCGCGCTCGGGGTCGGGATTGACGACGAGGGCTGCTCCGTTGGCGTAGATGATGGGGGCGAGCCCGGCTTGATTCTTGCCCGCGACTACTAGGACCTCGTCGACGTGGGAGAAGAAGAGGCGGATGGCAGCAGACAGGAAGGTGTCTCCGGCGGTGCTGGTTGGCTGCGGGGGCCAGGGGAGCAAGGCTTTGTCGCGGCCCATACGCGAAGATTCGCCGGCGGCGAGGATTAGTCCGCAGAATGCAGCGGCGCGTGCCATGTGGGCACGATAGCGCTGGTGCAGCAGGAAAAGCAACAGGCGGGAAAAACAGGGGCAGGAAATGTAAGGGCGGAAAAAGCAAAGACAGGATCCGCGGTTGGTTAATTGAAAGTTGGGAGCTTGATCAGGTCGTCGTGGGGGACGCGTTCTACGGGATTGCCGGCTTTGCGCCAGGCGCGGAGGCCGCCGGCGATTACGAATACTTTGAATCCTAGATCTTGTAGTTGACGCGCCACACGGGCGCTGGTGGCTTCGCGCGCTCAAGTACAGTAGAGATAAATCTCGCGATCCTTGGGGAGATTTTTGACTTCTTCGATGAGATTGTTGGGCTCGATGCGGATGGATCCGGCGATGCGCTCAGTGTCGGCGTCGTAGTAGCCGTGGCTGCGGACGTCGGCGATGAGCATGATATGAGCGGCGTCGGCCATCAATCGGCGAGCGAGTTCTTCGGCGGGCACGCGGGGGACGATGTCGAGGATGCGGTATTTGCGGTAGATGTAGATGCGGTAGACGACGTAGACGGCGAGGCCAACTCCAAAGACGACTTCGGCGGCGAAGCCAGCGGAGCGGAGTCCGCGAGTGATGTCGCGCAGTAGGTCGCTGAAGAGGTATCCGACGGTGGAGTACGCGCCCACGTAGAAAATTGCGCCGAGCGTGTCGAATTGCAGAAAATCGCCGAGACTCATTTTCATGCTGCCCGCGAGCGGCGGAGACATGGTGTTGATGCCAGGAATGAACTTGGCGAAGAGGAGCGTCTGTTTGCCGCGGCGGTAGAAGTATTCGGCCGAGCGCAGGATGCAGGTTTCGGGATTGGCGGAAAGACGGCAGAGGATGCCGAGCAGGGCCCATCCGCTGAAGCGCCCCATGAAGTAGAGAATGACGTCGCCGACAACCATCGACACCAGGGCAATTCCGAACACGAGGTAAAAATGGAGATGGCCGTAGGCGGCGACGGCTCCGGCGGTGAGGATGGCGAGGGCGGCAGGCAGCGGAAGGCCAATGGCTTCTGCGAGGCACACGATTGCGAGGAAGAGGTAACCGTGGCGCGAGATTATGGAGAGCAGGTCAGTCATTGGGGAAACGGGTGGCTCTAGTATAGCAACCGGGGTGGCAGTGATCAGTTCGCGGACTCGGGGCGCGGTGCGGCGACGGGATTAGATTGTCGTGATGCGCTGATTAGGTTCTTCGCTTCGCTCAGGATGACAGTCGTTTGGATTTGATGACAAATGCCTTCTTCAGATTTAAATCGACTCGCTCTTGAGCCGTAGGCTGCCGTTCACGGTGTCGACAACCAGTTCTCTGCCGCCGCTGCCGATGCGGCCTTCGATGCGCTTGCCGCCGAACTTGCCGCTCATGGTTAGCGGAAAGTCGGAGGTAAGGCGGCCGTTAACTGAGCTGAAGCGGACGTCGGCGTTGAGCTCGCTCGGCATTCGGAGTTCAATCGAGCCGTTCACGGTGCTGATTTTCAGGGTGCCGGCCCAGTCGGCGGTGCCCATGCTGGCGTCGATCGAGCCATTGACGGAAGATAGCTGCGCCCACTGTTTGGTGGAAACGCGCACCGATCCGTTGACCGAATCTGCGCGCACGAAGCGGCCCATATTTTCGGCGGTGACGCTGCCGTTGATGGAGGTAGCGGCGAAGCGCAGATTCATTGGAATGCGGACGGTGAAGTCGACTCTGGCTTTGTTGTTGTGGTCATTGACATGCCATTTGTCTCCGGGCTCGCATGGGCCGGTCGCTCCGTGGGGGTAGATGGCGCAGATGGTGACTCCGTCGCCGCTGGGGACGACATCGATTTTGACTTCGTCGGCGTCGGGGCCTGACTTCTCGGCGGTGACTTCGACTTGATCGATGCTGCTGTCCCCGCGAGCCTCGATCTTGCCGTTGAGGTTCTTGATCTCTACGATCTGGTCAGCGGAGAGTTTGCCCGTCCAGTGGAAGTCGCGGGTCTGGTCTTGCGCGAGGGCGACGGAGGTCGCCGCCACTACCAGCACGATGGTGAGTACGGGGAATGAATAATATCGAGTCTTGTACGCCATTTGAACAGCCCCCTCGGTTTTCGATGCAGACGCTCTCAATGTCAGACGCGGGTAGAGGCTGTAGGTTAGCGAGCTTTGTTTAGGAAGAGAATTGCCCGCGGCCGACTTCCAGTCTGTACTTGCAGTTGCCGAGCTTCGCTCGGCTGGGCAGGCGAGGGCACCTGCCCCTGCGTGAGTGTGAGGGACGCTCCTACACTCGTTCCTGATACATTGGGAGGACTTCAGGAGGAGTCTTTGACAGCCGAAAACCGACGCTACATTAATCTTCCCAATCGTCCAGCAGGGCTACCTTTCAGCGACGCGGTGCTGGTGGGCGATACTCTTTATATCGCTGGGCGGATCGGCGTTGATCCGGCGACGGGCGAAGCGCCGGCGAGCGTCGATGCCGAGCTGGAGCTTTTATTTGACGGGTTTCAAACAGTGCTGCGCGAAGCGGGCATGACGATGGATGATCTGGTGTGGGTGCAGGTGTATTCGCCTGATGTTTCGTTGTGGCAGAAGTTTAACGCGGCTTATGTGAAGCTGTTCTCGCGGGATTTTCCGGCGCAGCATTTTTTGGGGTCGGGAACGCTGTTGCTTAACGGGCGGTTCGAGATGATTGGGATTGCGGTGAAGGGGTAGGGGGCGTCTCCATTTAATCTGAGATCTTCGCGATTTGCGGCGAACAGCAGGTCCTTTCGCTTCGCTCAGGATGACAAACTTTTTTCGGTTATTGGTTGCTGAAGAACTACTTCTCTCTTGCCACTACGTATTCGGGAGCCCAGAGGAGGGCGCGTTTGATTGCGGAGTCGGGAAAAATGCAGATGGCTTTGCGGGCGGATTCGGCGTAGCGAGTCGCTTCCTGCGAGGCGTATTCGAGAGAGCCGTAGCGTTTTAGGATGGTCAGGATATCGGCGTGAGTCACGCCGTTGAAGGCGCGATCGCGGAGGATGGTTTCGATCTGCTGACGCTCGCTGTTCGTGCAACGTTCTAGCGCATGTATGACGGCCATGGTGGCTTTGCCTTCACGCAGGTCGCTGGCTACGGGCTTTCCCAGAACACTTTCTGAGGCGGTTAGATCGAGTACGTCGTCGACGATCTGAAAGGCGATGCCGAGGTCGCGTCCGTATTGCCCTAGACGGTCTTCCTGATCGGTGGTGGCGCCGCCGAGAATCGCGCCTACGCGCATGCAGACGGAGAACAGGCACGCCGTTTTGCGATAAATGAGATCGAGATGCTCTTGCGGAGAGATGAGCTGGCCGAGCTTCTCCATTTGGAGCAGTTCACCTTCGACCAATTGTTGCGTGAGTTCGACGAGCACATCGAGAATGCGGAAATTGCGCTCTTGCACGGCAACCTTGAAGGCCTGCATGTAGAGCCAGTCTCCGGCTAGCACGCACATGGAATTGCCCCAGCGCGTGTTGGCGGCGGGACGGCCGCGGCGGGTTTGAGCCTCGTCGATGATGTCGTCGTGGACGAGCGTCGCGGTGTGGATGATCTCGACGACGGAGGCGAGTTTGACTGCGCCCGTTCCCTCGTAGCCTAGAAGTTTGGCGGCGAGCAGCAGGAGAGCGGGACGAATTCGCTTGCCCCCGCCGGCGCGCAGGTACTCGCCGATCTCGGTGATCGCCGCCACATCGGAGACGGTGTCGCGCCCGAACTGTTCTTCGATCGCGGCAATATCATCGCGCAGAAGATCGAAGATTTCTTTCCCGTGGCTGGAGGTGGTCGTGCTCAATTTCCCGGTCTCTCCGGAGATCAGTTGCTCCGATAATTTGTGAACTGGAGATCGACGCCAAAATCCTGCTGCTTAACCAGGGCAATGATTTCCTGAAGCGTGTCGCGATCTTTGCTGCTGACGCGCACGACATCGGCCTGAATAGAGGCTTGCGCTTTCTTCTTTGAATTCTTGATCAACTTCACGATCTCTCGCGCCTTCTCGATCGGAATGCCCTGTTGAATCGTGATCTTTTGCTTCACGGTACTGCCGGCGGCGGACTCCAACGCGGCGTAGGTCAAACCTTTCAGCGGGACTCCTCGCTTTACGAGTTTGGCTTGGAAGACGTCGTTCACTGCCTTCATTTTGAATTCGTCGGCGGAGTGCAGCATGATGGCGTCGGTGCCCTCCATCGCGATCTGGGACTTCGAGTCTTTGAGGTCGAAGCGCGTGCTGACTTCTTTCATCGCCTGCTGGATGGCGTTGTTCACCTCCGCGAGGTCGACTTTGCTGACGATATCGAAACTGTTATCGGGCATGGTTGATCACCGTCGAGAGCCGATGTCAGGTGTTAGGCGTCAGGAAAGGCAGGGGCTTTTCCTGGCACCTAACGCCTAAAAGCTGAGACCTATTTTCATGAATTGCCGCCCCACAATGTGTACTCATGAGGGTAACAGAAGAGGCATGGTCTGCGAAGGCTGAGCGGGCCGAAGTGAGGGGGCATGCCACGGAGAGCAGATCCTTCGCTCCGCTCAGGTCGACAAATTCTTTTGAGAGTTATGGGGTGTCGGTATGAGTTTGAAAAAATCGTAGAAATTCTGCGTGGTGCGGGCGCCGATTTCTTCCTGGGACAAGTGGCGCAGTTCGGCGATCTGGCGGGCTACCTCGGTGACGAAGGCGGGTTCGTTGCGCTTCCCGCGATGCGGAATCGGCGCCAGGTAGGGGGAATCGGTCTCGATCAGCATGCGCTCGAGGGGAACGGTTTGCGCGGCGTCACGGATGGGCTGTGCTTTGGGGAAGGTGATGTTGCCTGCGAAAGAAATCAGGAAACCCATCTCGAGCGCCCGCTGGGCGTGGGCTACGGTGCCGGTGAAACAGTGAAGAATGCCGCCTAGGCCGGTGGGCGTCCAATGATTGGCAATCATAGTGAGGCAATCGTCCCAGGCGTTTTCGCTGTTGTCGGAGGGGCGGCAGTGGATGATGATGGGGAGCTTTGCCGACTCCGCAAGCTCCATCTGTTTCAGAAAAACTATCTTTTGTGTATCGCGCGGGGAGTTGTCGTAGAAGTAGTCGAGACCGATTTCTCCCCAGGCGATCACTTTTGGATGGCGCGCCCATTGCAGTAGTTGGGCATCAGCGGCTTCGGTCGCCAGGTGGGCTTCGTGGGGGTGAATTCCTACGGTTGCCCAGATTCGGGGATACTGCGGGTGGCCGTCGTATTTTTCTGCGAGCTGAACTCCGCAGTTGGCGGTATCGGGCCCTTCGCCGTTGCCGATGGCGAGATAGGCTTCGATTCCGTTTTGTTTGGCGCGCGCCAGGACGGCGTCACGATCAGCGTCGTAGCGTTCGCCTTCGAGGTGGGCGTGAGAGTCAATGAACATTGGGCTGGTGGATATTCGCTGGTCGTTCGTCGTTCGCGGAGAGCGGGTTATTTCAGCCGCGTGCCGATTGGGACATCTTCTAGAAACCCGGCTAGCACGGCTTTGCCGCCTTCGGGCGAGGCGGCTACGATCATTCCGTTGGATTCGAGGCCGCGCAGTTTACGGGGGGCCAGGTTGGCTACGACCACGACTTTGCGACCGATCAGCGTTGCTGGTTCATAGGACTCGGCGATGCCGGCTACCAGTTGGCGGATTTCGGTTCCGAGATCGACTTCGAGGCGGAGCAACTTGTCGGCGCCTTTTACGCGCTCGGCGTTCTTTACCTGGGCTACGCGCAATTCGACTTTGGCGAAATCGTCGATGCTAATCTTGCCATCGGGAATGGCGGCGGGTGGCTTGACCGGCGGCTTGGTGTCGGTCGTTGTTGCCGGCGGCTGGTTTGCTTCGCTCGGCGGGGCGGGCGAGGTGCTCGTGGCTCCACTCTCTTCCATTTTCTGCATCCTCTCTACTGCGGATTTATCGGCGCGTGGGAAGACGGCTTGGACTTCGCCCAATTTTGTGCCGAGGCCGAGCTGCCCCCACTGCAATTGTTGCAGATCGAATTGCTTGATGTCGCCCAAGCCCATTTGCGCCCAGATTTTCGCGGTCGCGTCGGGAATCACGGGATGCGCCAGGGCAGTGACAATGCGCAGGGCTTCGGCGCTGGTGTAGAGGACGGTGGCGAGGCGCGCACGACTTTCTTCGTCCTTCTTTTCGTCTAAGGACCAGGGCTCGTTTTCGACGATGTATTTGTCTACGGCGGCGACCAATCCCCATGCGGCTTCGAGCGCGCGCGAGAATTGGTATTGGTCAAAGAGCGTGCCAAAGTCCGCGATCACTTTTTTTGCGGCGTCGGCGATGGCGGCGTCCGCCGGGGTTTGCGCGGAGAGGGACGGGTAGGGGATTTCTCCCTTGAAGTAGCGCGTGATCATGGTGAGCGTGCGGCTGGCGAGATTGCCGAGGCCGTTGGCGAGGTCGGAGTTGTAGCGCTGGACGAGCGCGTCGAAACTGAATGATCCGTCGCTGCCGAAGACGACTTCGCGCAGCAGGAAATATCGGAGCGCGTCGGTGCCGAGGGTGTCAACGATGGTTTCGGCACGGACGATATTGCCGCGCGACTTCGACATTTTGCTTTCTTCAAAGAGTAGCCAGCCGTGAGCGGTGATGCCTTTGGGTAGAGGTAATCCGGCGGCGAGAAGAAATGCGGGCCAGTAGACGCAATGGAAGCGCACGATTTCTTTGCCGATCATGTGCACGTCAGCGGGCCAATATTTTTCGTATTTGCTGGTGTCAGCCGAGCCGTAGCCTAACGCGGTGATGTAGTTTGCTAGCGCGTCGAGCCAGACATAGACGACGTGCTTGGGGTCGTCGGGCACGGGAATGCCCCAGGAAAAAGTCGAGCGGCTGATGGATAGATCGCGCAGGCCGCTGCGGACGAAGGAGAGAACTTCGTTGCGGCGCGTCTCGGGGCGTATGAAATCGGGATGCTCGATGTAGAGGCGGATGAGCTGATCCTGAAACGCCGAGAGCTTGAAGTAATAATTTTCTTCGTGGACGGTCTCGGTGGGGCGGCCGCAATCGGGGCAGGGCGCGCCAGGTTCGGCGTCAACGTAGAGTTCATCGGAGACGCAGTATTGGCCGGTGTAGGTTCCTTTGTAGATGTAGCCATTGTCGCGAATTTTGCGCCATAGGGCTTGGACGCCTTTCTTGTGGCGGTCGGAGGTGGTGCGGATGAAATCGTCCGGCGTGAGGCCCATGCGCTTCCAAAGGGCGCTGAATTGGGCGGAGACTTCATCGGCGAACTGCTGCGGAGTTTTTCCGGCGGCCTGAGCGGCGCGCTCGATTTTTTGTCCGTGCTCGTCGGTGCCGGTGAGGAACCAGGTGTCGTCTCCGAGCATGCGGTGACGGCGCGCGATGGTGTCGCAGGCGATGGTGGTGTAGGCGTGCCCGATGTGAGGGCGCGCGTTGACGTAGTAGATAGGGGTCGTGATGTAAAACTTCTTGGGCATTCGGTCCTTGGAGTGAAATCTTACCTCAGCGGCTAAAGCCGCGATTCAAATAGGCCACTTATCGCAGCGGTAAGCCGCTGCGCCGCCCAAAAGCGACGGCAGCGCCGCCGGCCAAGCCGATGCAGCGCTTGCCTTCAAACTGCCTGATAGAAAAGAATATCTGAACCTGTCAATTCAGGCGGCGTTGGTGGTGTTTGATTTGATGTCGCTCACATCGATTCCGATGTGCTGGAGGTGGTGCAACATGTGGGCGACGTAATCGTCGAATACGAACTCAAGCGTCATCGGCTGGGAAGCGGCTACGGTCAGGGTATTCGACCAGGC
>Ga0209008_1000087_pt1 | contig 46731 bp, 35 predicted proteins | sample JacPin_JW_Ref_O3_FD_187963 | JGI IMG/M metagenome (GOLD analysis project Ga0209008, IMG submission 187963) | Forest soil microbial communities from Algoma, Ontario, Canada - Jack Pine, Ontario site 1_JW_Ref_O3 (SPAdes) (version 2) | ecosystem: Environmental > Terrestrial > Soil > Boreal... | reverse complement strand
CTGGTAACGAGCTGAGTCACAAAGTCGTCCCAATCTTGCAGATTGGCGACGGTGCTGGTGCAATAAGTACCGAAAGGTGGTTGCGGAGTACAGGTGGACGGATCGGCTGCAGCCCACGGCGGAACCCCCTCACTGCTATACATCAGACCAACGCCGTTAGCGTTCGCCACACCGACAAACTGGTCCAGGCGAGCCCAATTGTATTGTCCTTTCGTGGGCTCGACATACGGCCACAGCACACCAGTCACTTTACCCAAAGAGCCGATAGAGACCGTCGGCCAATCGGTTGGCTGGAGGATGTGCATTGCAAAATAGGTTGAAGGTACGGGACCCGCGTACCCTTCTGGGATGACGGTCGATATATTTGCTAACAGCGATGCCGTTGTTGAGCCAGTGGCGTTGGCAGCCGTGCAGGTGATGGTGACCTGACCACCTTCTGGTAGGACGTTTGGTGCGGAGTAGCTGACGGTCGAACCTGAAAGTTGCACAATACCAGCACCGTTAGCTTCGCAGGTGACGCTCGGAGTCGGACTGCCGGCAACGGTAAGAGAGGCATTCGCTATCCCACCAGTCGGGACGTCCACGGTGGTTGGCGAAACGGAGAGCTGCGGCGCCTGCGGCGTGCTCGACTGAATTTGGGCACTCAACGGACTCGACGTCATGGACCCCGGATTCGGGTTTGTGACCGAAATCTGTACGCTGCCATCGCCAGGGGATGCCAACGTGCCGCTTGCGGTCACCTCGGAGGAGGAAACAAAGTTCGTAGCGAGAGCGGTAGAACCGAAATTCACTACCGCCCCGTTCACGAAGGACGCGCCGGAAAGAGTGAGTGTAAATGCGCCGACATTCAACTTCGACGGAGAAACCGAAGAGAGTTGCGGAATGGGATTCAGCAAATTTGCCGTGGTCGAGACGGTCAGAGAAGCGTTTGATGCGGCAGCGGCCTGGATCGTGACTGCGGCAGGTGCAGGAACACTGGCGGGTGCGGTGTATGCCGCACCGAGTGTACCGCTATTGCTGATCACGCCCACTTCTGAATTTCCTCCTGCTATTCCATTTACCGACCACGTGAGTTGAGGGTTGCTGACCCCTGCCACGACCGCGGTGAATTGCTGTGTGCCACCGGCGCGGACGCCAGGCGTTAAGGGAGAAAGGGATATGGTCTGACTAGCTGGGTTTGGCGAAGAATTCGGCGTGCCAACTACACCTGCGCAGCTCGCGGTAATAATGGTGAGCGCGAAAACCGACGTCCATTGTGCGATGCGTCGCAAGATTGCCCCCATTTATGCGAACGGAACTCCGGTGAGGCGTCGCCTCACGCTGCTCTCACGGTTCGTCAGTTGGCGGGCGACGCAGTGCTCATCGGCTAAGCTGTTTACACCGTGTTATTAAGGTAGCGAGACCCATCTGTTTTTGATACTAGGCGGACGGACAGTTTTGGTACCTGTACGCGCGTACCAAAGCTGTGTCCTGAAGCCTTGTGGAGGTGAATTGAACGAAAGTTCGGAGGCAGACCCGTATTCCGAGGCAGGGACGTGGTTTCCAGGCAGGGACGACAGTCGATGAAAAGGAAAACGAGAATGCAGGTTGCGAACCAAGCTCCTGCAGAAGGGACGGCGGCTTAGGTTTTATACGGGCGGGGCGCGCTTGGCCCAATCACACGCGCGAAATAATAACAATTTCAGGAGCTACCGCTTCATCTAAACAGCCGGTACACATCGGGATGGCATTGTGCAGCGCGGCAGACTTTGCCCGAGGTGACCACGGGGACCACGAATTTATGAGAAGGACCCGGTTTGCCGCGATGTCGCTCGGTCGCTCTTTTGCTGACGCGCTGGGTTCCTATTCAGGAGCGACGACGACCCGCGTGGGAAACCACGAGAGTATTTTTCGCAAGTACCGATCGATCTCATCGACACCAAGCAACTTTGCCAGAAGAATGATGGATGGGAACCCAACAGCGGTAACAATCACCAGCAACTCGAGAGCACCGAGCGTATTTTGCCACGCAAGACGCGCTTCGAGCCACGCCGTCAGTTTGTAGCAAAGCAGTGCTACCAGTACAGAAGAAGCCAGAACTTTCGCGAGGCACAACAGCAGTCCTCGAGCTTCCCGATTGTGCGTACGCCGGACGAGTAAGACGAACAAGACAGCTGCAAACGCAATCGCGATCGCGGAACTGGCGATCGCCAAGCCCAAGAAGTGCCAATGCCGAGCGCAATACCAGTACAGCGGCAAGCTGAGAAACGTCACGCTCGTGCCCACGACCGCGGGTGTGATCGTGTCGTGTACGGCATAAAAGCCGCGGGCCATGAAATTCTGAGCCGCTCTGGCAAAAATTCCAATTGAGAAAAGGCCGAGGGCTGCTCCGGTGGCCTGGAAATCCGCCGCGTTCAGGCGCGTGTGAGAAAACGCGAAATAGACTACCGGTTTGCTCAGTACCATGGCCAGAGCTGAAAGCGGAACAAGAAAAAGGATGAGGCCCTTTAAAGTTGTGTTCAGCGTTCGGTTGAGAGTTTCCGATTCGCCTTTCGAGTGCAATTGCGCCAGAAGTGGGAAGGATGCGATTCCAATGGCACTGCCGATCATGATCTGCGGGAACCGCATGAGTGTGCGCGCGTAGGTGAGCCATGTGATTGATGCAGACGTGAGATACGAGCCGAACCAGCGGATGATCCATTCGTCGGTTACATCAAAGGAAAGAGCGAGCATGATCGGAATGCCAAGCCTCAGAAACATGCGAAAGCCTGGATGATTCAGATCCAGATTGGGCGTGAAACGCGCTCCAACATCGCGAAGCCCAAACAGTTGCAGCACGAAAAATCCGAGGAACGAGCCCGCCAGTACTCCGACCGCGAATCCGGCTACTCCTATCCTCGGAGTGAGCAACCATCCCCCGAGAATGATTCCGAGGTTGTAGACGACGGGCCCCAACGCAGGCACGAGGAACTTTGATTTTACGTTCTGGACGGAACTCGCGACGCCGGCAATGAACAAGAAAAGCTGCGAGGGCAGCATTAAACGGGTGAGGAAGACGGCACGGGCTTGTTGCGCTGGGTCAAATCCTGGCGCGATCAACCGGACCAGTGGATGCGCAAAGATTTCACCAAGCGAGATGAGGCCGATGAGGACCAGGGTCATGCAGGTAGTGATCGTGGAATATACGTGCCAGCCTTCGTCCTCGCGTTTCTCCGTAATATATTTCGTGAACACGGGAATGAAAAACATGCCGATCGTACCACCAGCAACGAGGTAACTAAGGAGATCGGGGAGGGTGAACGCCGCGTAGTAGGTGTCCGTGACGGCGCTGGAACCAAGTTGATGGGCCACCGTCCACTCGCGCAGGAAACCAAAAACCCTGCTGAGCAGCATTACAACGAACAAGATGCCGGTGGTTTGGAGCAGATCGTGATTGCGAGTAGAAGGTTTCGTCACGTAAGGCATCTTAACGAAGAAGTCGAGCTTTTCGAAGCGAACGGTTTCCTGGCCGACGAATGGGTTTATTCGAACTTCCTGAAGTGAAAAAGCTCCAACGAAATGCTCCACACCGATTGCGGAATTGTTACGAGATACCGTCTCCACAAGCGGCGAGGCTCGCTGAGGAGGCGGTAAAACCATTCCAGCCCGCTCTCACGCATCCACGCGGGAGCCCTCTTGAGCCTGCCGGAGTTCATGTCGAATGCCGCACCCACTCCCAAAATGACGGGAACGTTTAGTTTTAAATGGTGGTCGGACATCCAGCGCTCCTGTTTCGGAGTACTGAGGCCCACCCAGAGAACATCGGGAGCCGCGGCCTGAACCTGGGATGTGAGATCTGCTTCTTCGGCTTGCGAGAGCGGACGAAACGGAGGCGTGTAGGTGCCTGCCACGGTAATGTTGAATTGTTCGTGAAGCTGGCGCGCCAGGTCCTCCGCGACACCGGGAGCGCCGCCGTAGAAGAAATGACGCGGCTGCGGACCTGTCTCACGACAAAATGCCAGCATCAGCTCTGATCCCGTTACGCGCCGGCGCAGAGAATGTCCGTGCCACCGCCCTAGCCAAACGAGGGGCATGCCGTCGGGAACCACCAGCGCAGCCTGATTCAGGATTTCGCGAAAGCGCGGATCCTGCCGCGATTCGGCCACGCCGTGCATGCCGGTGACCGCAACATACTTGCCGTTCTCGTGATTGTCGATCCAGCGTTTGATTCGCGCCACAGCTTCAGGCAGCTGAACCGCATCAACGCGCACGCCAACGACGCGGAATCCAGGCGGGATCGCACTCATTGCAGTGGCGCTGGATTCAAGCATAGGCGGCCACCGTTTGCTCGTAAATGGTCATCAATTGAGTGTAGGCCTTCTCTGAGGTGTAGCGATCTTCGTACTCTTGGCGCGCCGCTCGGCCCATTGCCGCCAGTTCGGATGGATGTGCGAAAGCCCACTCGAGTTTTCGCGCGAGATCCTCGGAGTCGCGCGGCGTAAAGTGCAGGCCGGTGCGGGAGTCATCAACGATCTCTTCCATCGCACCAAGTTTCGAGCAAATGATCGGAGTTCCGCACGCGAAGGACTCAGCGATCGTCATGGGAAAGCCCTCGTACCATTCACTGGGCAAGATCAAGAAACTGGCGCTCTTCATCGCGGCGAGCGACTCTTGGTGCGACAGCCGGCCGCGAAACCGAATCGAAGACAGGCCATATCGCCGCGCTTCCGCTTCGAGTTCTTCCCTTTCAGGACCATCGCCGATAATTTGGAGCGAACAACTCTTCGAGAGCCGTTTCCAGGCGTCAAGCAGGGTGTGCAAGCCTTTTTCTTTGGAGAGGCGCCCGATGTAGAGCGCGCTTGTGCCGGGGCTCTGTTTCGCACCCGGGTCGGGGTCGAGAAAATTCGGCTTGACGACAATCTTTTCTGGAGCAAATCCGGAAGCGATAAACTTGTTGCGCGCAAAATCGGTGAGCGCGATGTAACGGTCCACCAGTTCGTCCCAGGTACCCGCCCGCCGGTGCCAGGCGAGCATGAGCGCTACTGAAGCCGTGGCCGGACGCGAATCGCGATAGCAGCCATGCCAGACACCGCGCAGGAGGCTATGCTCGACGCAATCCTCGCAGATATTTCCGTCGCGTAGGAACTGCGCGCCGGGACAGAGAAGGCGGAAATTGTGAAGCGTCTGCACCACCGGGATGCCTTGCTTGCGGCAGGCGCTGTATATGGACGGCGAAATCATGACAAAGGTATTGTGGACGTGGACGACATCTGGTTTTTCGCGCTCAAGAAGCGCAGCGAAGTCGTGGTGCGTGTCGCCGGCCCAGACGGTTCGCACCACCAGGGCGCCGCGGCCAATCGCGGAAAGTTCCTCGATCTCGTGATTGCTCCGCTTGTAGGTGACCACCTGATGTCCGGCACGCTCCAGGATTCGCTTTTCCTGCTCGAAGACAATGTCTTCGCCGCCTGGCTGCTGATATTCGTTATGGACCAGCGCTATTTTCATCAACGCGTCTCTAGCCAAATGCTGTTAGGGGAATGCTTCCTTTCGTTGTAGGAGGAGCATAGCCCCTCGACATTGGCCTCCGGATCGTAATCCGGAAGCAAGTGTTTGAGTTCCCGTGTCTGGTCGTAATGCAGCGCAGAGAGCGACGCCAGCACCGACAGATGTGCGTTGCCCGTCAGCAGCGCGGCCAGCAGCGCGGTCTCCTGCGTATTTTGCATGAAGAACGGCGTGAGCGTGCTCCGGTTGTACAGATACGGAAGATTGATGTCGTGAATGTGAACGAATACGCCGCCTGGCAGGTTGGGGATAATTTCCAAGTAGATTCGGATCACATCCGATCCGACTTTTACGGCATGGCTCGAATCGATGAACAGCAAATCGCCCGCGCGCAGTTCCGAAAAAACGCTTGCGGGCACCGCCTGGCACATCTGCTTCAAAAGGCTTACGCCTTTCAATTCCCGAAGCGCCTTGCGCGGATATGGCTCGATGCAGGTGATCTGCGAAACCGTGCGGCCTTCTTTCGCGTTCAGATCGGACGCCCGCAGCATGCAAACCGTAGATTGCCCGCTCCCGATTTCGATTATTCGCTCCGGCGCTTTGCTCCGGACGAAGCAATGCAGCACCTGTGATTCAATCGGCCCGAAGCCTGGTCCCCATCCCCGCACCGCGGACTCGGCGTGGAATCCGAGGCCCTGCACCTCGCGGTGGTAAGGCCCGCAGATCTGTTTCGCCCACTCCATTTGCCGTTCCACGTTCCAGTCCACGCCGCTAAGTCCGCACCGTCCGATCCAGAATTCCTTGTTCGCGTTCAGCCAGTGATAATCCTGGATGGGCGAGTAAAAACTCTTCGGCAGCACGTGCACGCCCAGCCTTTCAAACACGCGGAATGCCTGGAACCAGAGATCCCGGACGAGTTTGCGCACTTTCCGGCGCATTCCGACGGGCACGATTACCTTGGACTCTGTAGATGCGGAGGACGCGAATTGGCTGTTTTTAGTCACTGTCGATGGTGCCAGCATGTGGTGTCCGAAAACCTTATGCTCGGCTGGGAAAAGCCGCGCGATCGGCCGTTTCCCGGAGCTTTATGCTAATTACGACTAACGCAAGAAACATCGTAAAGCAAATGTCGGGAGAACCCCCAAAGGTGACCTTAAGCATCCCGTTTATGAACAGAGAAACGTAGATCGCAAACCCGCCCACGCCTAAGAAATAGGCCTCCCGGCTTGCGGGGTGCCTTATGATCAGGAGGAGATTCCTCGCAATTATGAAATTCATAATCAGCACCAGAAGAAGCCCCGGAACTCCATTGTTGTATAGCGGCTCCAAGAAAGAATTGTGCGTATGCGGGGGCTCCCATCCCAAGTCTTCACCTAAATCGAAGGTCAAAAACCGCGAAGCCACATAACCGTGGCCCAGTATCGGTCGTTCCAGAATAGCGGGCCAAATAGCGGTCCACAGGTCCGTCCGGCCGGTAATTGTGGAAGCTTCTCCGGACCGGCCGTAGTCCTCCAGGTATTTCGCAAGCGGGGTTGTGGCAAGTAGTACCGCACCAATGACAAGAAAAACTAAGAGCGAGCCGATTGCGTAACGGATTCGCTTTTGCAACACGAAGAACAACAATGCGGAGAACACGCCGGCCACGATGCCCGTCTTCCCACCTGCGAGCAACATTACCAACATTGCGAAGCCGGCAATGAACAAGAGCCAGCCCTGGCGGCGAATAGCAAAAAGAGTCATCGATAGCAGGAGAAGAATACCGGCGAGAGTGGAAAGTCCAGTGGGTGAAGCGATCTCATTCATCCTGCCGCCTTGAAATACCGACTCGGGTCCCGTAAAGGTCTCTACGAGGCGAAGCAGAATCACCGCGGAAAAGCCCGCCAGGAAGGTATACAAGAACGAGATCAGGTCCTCACTTCCTTCCATTGAGCTGGCACAAGCCCGCAGCAAGAGGATGGTGAGTACGAGTTTGAAAGCCCATGCGAAGGAATACTTTGGATTTGAAGACAAAGGTACCGATGCCACTGCGAGAAGCGCAAACAACGAAACCCACTTGAAGGCTCCCGAGAATATTTCTCTTAGATACTGCGGTCGAGCGAAGGTCATCAAAAGAAGTACAAAACCGGCAAGCAGCCACGCCGCAACTTGCTGGAACGCTTCTACGCCGAAGCTCCCCTTGGATGCGCTTGCGGCCGAGTTGAAGTGATGGACGAAAACCTGCTCGGAAATCAGCAAGAACCAGAGCAGCGTCATTGCCGACATCAAGAAGGTTTTCCTCGCATCGATTCCCTGGGCTCTCGCCCGAGATAAGACGATGAAAAGAGCGACGGAAAGAATTGCGGCCGCGACGAGCAAGGTAGAGTCGTTCCAGAAGAGATCACTGCCGGTTGCGAGTTGAGCGAACACAAGGAAAAGCAGCGCTAAGCCTACAAGCCAGAGAACCGTGCGCATCCAGGTTCCTCGATTCGAAGGCAGCGAAACTTGCAACTCATTACTCGGCATGGCTCACCTCTTTGCTTCCAATTGAATTCCTGTTGGCACGACTGTTACCGGAGCGTTGACCAACCGCTCGTATAGACGAGCCAACTGCTCGCCTTTTCGCTCCCAGTTGAAATCCTGATCAACGCGCAGGCGTCCTGCTTCACCCAACTTTGCGCGGCGTGATGGATCCGTGGCGAGTTGCTCAATGGCTGACGCTAGATCCGTCACCGCTTGCTCGGCGGAAATCGCGGAAACTTTGATGCCCGTAGCTTCGTTCACTTGCAACGCCGGACCGCCGAGATCAAGACAAATTACCGGGCGTCCCGCAGCCATAGCTTCGATGCTGACGCAGCCGCCGGATTCGTGGAGGGCGGGAAATAGCAAGATGTCGCACTGGGTCGAAGTGGCGATCGCCCGTTCACGGGGCATCATTCCCCAAAATACTGTCGCTTGGGCCACACCCAACTGAATTGCCAATTGCTCCAGGCGTTTGCGTTCGGGGCCGTCGCCGATCAGCCAATACTCACTTTTCGGGAAGCGAGCGTGAAATCGCGCGAAGGCGCGCAGACCCAAATCGAATCCCTTGAGATGCACGAGCCGGCCCACGCTGAATACGCGAAACGGAGGGTCGTGGCGCGGAGGGATTTCAGCAAACTGCTGAATCTCTTCCGCGGGCAAACTCGCCTGGGTGAATACGGAGACATTTTTGCATCCCAGATCGCGAAGCCGCCGTTCGGTCTCATGCGTTGTCGCCAGTGCCATCGCGGCGCGGCGGGCAGTGAAACGGATGAATGGATTCAGTTCGCCGATAGCGCGCGCGAGCTCGCGCGTCGTCTCATACATCCTTCCCCGCAGACTTAGGAAGCTGCGAAAACTGCGCGGTGTCGATTCGCCTCCCCCCACGGGGCCCCAAACGAAGGGAATCGGGAGCAGCGGCAGAAATATAGGAAGCCAGTAGTTCACGAAAGTGACGTGATGCGCCAGATCAAAACCAACTTCGCGGTGAAGCTTTCGTGCTTTCCGGTAGGCGAGAATCTGCCAGAGCGAATAGTAGGAGCGGACGCCACGCTGACCTTTTTTCCAAAATCTCGCCCAGCGGGGAAAATCCAAGTAGATCCAGTGCACGTTCGGCATGGGCTCCACAGCGAGCGCATCCTCGATCAACGCGCGATTGTTGGAGCGAGTCAGCACCCAGACGTCATGGAAACGGGCTGCCTGCCGGACGTTGTTCCACCCGACCCCTGGCTCGGAACCCTTGTCGGGCTCGCACGAGTACGCCGAAATGAGAATTCGCAGCGGGCGATCGCGCTGAGCCATCTCCTCCGATGAATTCACTACGTGGTCGCGGAGATGGGCTAACTCTCCGCCTCTTCGCTCCCAATTGAATTCCTGCTCGATACGCAGGCGGCCTGCCTGAGCGAGCGACGCAAGGTGAGCGTGATCGGTTGCCAGCCGCTCGAGTGCCGCGGTGATATCCGCTGTCGCCTGCTCAGGATTGATTGCTGCAATCTTGATGCCTGTGGCTTCGGTGACTCGGATTGCCGGCCCCCCGAGATCGAGGCAAATCACGGGTCGCCCCGCAGCCATCGCTTCAAGAGTTACCCAGCCGCCCGAGTCATGCAGACTGGGAAAAAGCAGCACGTCGCAAGCCGCCAATTTCTCAAGAACGCGATCCCGCGAAAGGAATCCCCAAAAAATGACTTTATCGTGGATTCCCAATTCACGCGACAACCGCTCGAGAGCGCGCCCCTCCGGACCTTCACCAATGAACCAGTACTCCGCGTTCGGAACGTGGGCCTGGAAGCGGGCAAATGCGCGCAGGCCCAGCTCGAAGGCCTTCCAGTGCAAGAATCTCCCTAGACTCAATACGCGGAACGTGTCACTCCCGCAGGAAGGAATCGCTCGAAGTTCATTGATTTCGCTAATCGGTAACGCTGCTTCGGGCAGAATAGAAACTCTCGTGCAACCGAGAGCTTCCAGGCGGGCCGCGGTCTCTTTGGTCGTCGCCAATGCGATTGCAGCGCGCCGCGCAGCAATGCGCAAAAATGGGCTCAGTTCGGCCAGAGTCCGTGCCAGCTCGCGCGCAGCCTCATAGATCCTTCCGCGTAAACCGAAAAAGCCGCGAAAACTGCGCGGCGTCGATTCCCCTCCGCCCACCGGCCCCCAAATGAATGGAATCGGGAGAAGCGGCAGAAATATAGGAAGCCAGTAGTTCACGAAAGTGACGTGATGCGCCAGATCAAAACCAACTTCGCAGTGAAGCTTTCGTGCTTTCCGATACGCGAGAATCTGCCAGAGCGAATAGTAGAGGTGAATGCCGCGCTGGCCTTTCTTCCAAAAACTCGCCCAGCGGGGAAGATCCAGGTAGATCCACCGCACGTTCGGCATGGGCTCCGCAGCGAGCGCTTCCTCGATCAACGCGCGGTTGTTGGAGCGAGTCAGCACCCAGACGTCATGGAAACGGGCTGCCTGCTGGACGTTGTTCCACCCGACGCCCGGCTCGGAACCCTTGCCGGGTTCGCACGCGTATGCAGAAAGAAGAATCTTCAGCGGGCGGCCCAAGTGATCCCCCCGCGCAATTCCCAGTTTTTGGGCAACTCGATCATAAATGGCGATCTAGGCAACCCTTTCCAGCCACATAGCGGCGCCGGTGGCGGCCGTCAATTCCGGATGACCGAGACGTTCGGCAACAGCTTTAAATTGACCCATCGAAGAGAGGAAATAAATGGGACAGAGAATGCGAAAGGAATTATTTAAAGCAAGGAACGATTCCAGAATGTACTGTTCGTTCCAGAAACGCTTCGCTTGTACCATCCATTGCTTCGGGTAATCGAACGGCGTGAAAATGTCATGCACATGGACCAGCGTGTGCACAGGAACGTACGGAATCCAAGCTTCAAACAGATGGAGAACGTCGCTTCCCCATTTCAACACGTGACTTGAATCGATGAACAAGATATCGGCACTCAGCAGCGCGAGGCGCTGTTCGACATCAAGTTTTTGAAGTTCGCTGGTGATGATCCGAGCGAAGCTTGTGGAACTGTTACCTCGAAAGTAGGGATCGATGGAAACGATCTCGCCAGCGGCTCCCTCGCGAGCATTCTGCCGTAACGCGTCTCCTGCAATCGAGGTTGAGAATCCACGGCCGATCTCGGTGATGCTGCGAGGTTTTCTCGATCGAATTAAGCAGTAGTAGTAAGCGGCATCCCATCCGCAATAAAACCAGTTCTTCTTGCCGTATTTCAGGTAGGTCTGGCTGGAAAGGTACTCCGGCAGAAATGTTGAAAGGACGTTGGTCGCGTCGTTCGCCCAAGCAGGTTCGGGGCAAAACCCTCGCAGCGTTCTGGTCCGCGCAACGTAGGTCGTTCGAATAAGATCGACATTGGGGATGGGTTCGTAAAAGTGATCGCCGCAAACACTGAACCCTAAGGTTTGGGTCAGGGGAAGCACCTTGCGTGCAACCCAGCGTTGCACAGAATTCCGCTCCTGAAGCTTCTCCTTTGCACGAGCCCAAGTTCTCCGGAGTTTTCGGATTCGGGGGGTCAAAGCTCGATTTTTCGGTTGCTCAATCATGGATGGCGATGCAATCAAGTGTTTCGTCTCTGCCGGTCCCGGATTCTCCCTGGATCGTGACATTGAGCGAATCGGGCGATTTGCTGGAAATTCTGACGGCTCGCGCTCTTCCGCTGAGACCTTCCAGCGTACACGTCGCCGTGTAGTTCGTGTCCACAAACGGCTGGTCCCAGGTCACACGCGTGTCGCACGAATCGTTCCTTTCGGTTGAACAAGCCGGAATTCGGCCGTGCTTAAGGTTGGATTCGTTCCCCGGATGGTTCGTCTGCGCCGTGCCCGAGGCCGGGAAAATATCAGCGCCATAAAGGCCCGCGGCCGAGTTGGGGAGCAATCGATGCGTTACGGTATCATTTATTGTATACGTCCAATTCTTGTCGTGGCTCAACCCGAAGTAGAATAGCCGCGCCGGACTTCCGTCAACTCGCACAATCGCATCCGCTTCTTCGCTGGAGGTATTCTGCGCCCCCACTCCCAAAATCACCACGGGACTGCCGTTCATGTTCTCGAGCAGGATTACATCATTTTGCTTTCCGGGCGTGTGCTTCTCCGCCTTCACTCCTTCGATCAAATACGACTCGGCGTTCAGCATGCCGCCCGACGCTCCGATGTGAATCAAAGCGATGCCGTTATCGTCGCCGGAAATCATCGAGAGCTTCACGAGCTGGTTTGGGTCGCGAGACGTGCGGGTGATGTCGATTCCGTATCTGCCGTTTCGAAAAAGGTGTATGTCGTCTGCATAGAAAGGGACTGCGCCGTGGGAAAGCGAGACTCCGGACTCCGGGAACGCAATAATCGACAGGTGTTCGAGTTTTGTGCCTTCTCCGGTGCGCGAATTGAAATGAATCCCGCTGCCGCGCGTGTTGCTGCCATCCTCGTTTCCCTTGATTCGCACGTTTGAAATCACCGACCAGTGTTGGTTATCGAATGGGCCAAGGTTCGTGTCGGTTACAATGAAGTCAGTGTTCGCCCCGGACGCTTGCTCGAGCGTCGTGCCTTCGCCGTGCGGCGCCCCATTCATTCCCAAACCCTTGAGGCTGACCCCGTATCGAAGGACAATTTGGCGAACGATGTACCTGCCAGAGGGCACGAGGACCACGCCCCCGCCTTTGGTTGACGCCAAATCGATCGCCTCCTGAATCGACGGGTATCCACCCGCACTGTTAACCACGATTTGCCCTTTGATGTTGCCTGACTGAGAGTCTTGCAGGTTGCTGGTGGATTGGAAGCCGCTGGCTGCCGGAAACGAGAAAAAAAGTATCCCGGCCGGTAAGAGACATAGCAGGCGTCTTATTAGTCTAGGAGGAGTCTTGCTCGGCGGTCTCTGCATTCAGTCCGCCACGGCTGCCTGAGAGGGCTCGGAGAGGTGCCTCCGGAGCTGTCTTTCGCGGTAGCGAAGCGTGAACCCAATGGATTTCTCATCCGTCAGCTGCGCCACGGAGTGCAGCAAATAGAGCAGGTACAGTGCGCGATTCTCTGCGCGCGCGTCGGCCGATTCGTCGTGCCGTTGGTTCAGGTGGCACTCCGTCTGTGCCAAGAAATGGAACCGGTCCCAAAGCGTGGGGGCTTCCCACGCGGCCGATTCCCAGTCGAAAAGGATCAAGCCCTTGGGTTGAACGCGCATATTCCATGGAACAAAGTCGCCATGTTGCACGCCGCACTCAATCGAGACGGAATCCACCTCGCGCGAGGCAACTCGGAGCGCTTCGCGCCCCAATCCCTGCCAGCTCGACTCGAGCCGGGGCGCAGTTTTCTCCCACCGCTGTGCGATTCGCTGCACCAGCTTTCGTCCGGGCACCATCACTGGCTCGCAGTCTTGCAGAATCTTGAGGAACTCCTCGTGGCGCTCCGTCATGCGCACCGGGCCTGCCTCGCCCTCAATCGCGGACTGGAAGACAACGAAACGACCTTCCCATGAACCTGCAAAAAGCAGCCGGGGAATATGGGCGCGTAATTTCGCGAAGCGCTGAAGCTTTTCGATGGTGTCCGCTTCATGGCGCAGGCGCTGCTCCGCGCCAGATTTAAGCGGCATTTTCAGGTAGCCCAGAATTTTGCCGTCGGAGCGCATCACCTGGACAGTTACTTTCTGGACCGGGCCCGGAGTGCCGAGGGAAACCGCGAACGACAAATGTTTTTCGCCGGTGACTTCCGTCGCGAGTCTTTCGATTGGCAGAGGAGACCGCGCCGCCATCAGCACGCTGTGCCGCACCCACCCTTCCCATCCAATCGCCCGGACTCGAACCACAAGCGCTTTCATCAGCCGCGTGGCCCGCGAATATGGTGTGTACAGCTCGAAGCCATCGATCGCTCTGCGAGCATCCGTGAGAGGCAGAAGCCAGCGAGGCTGGGTTCGCGAAGGGAGTATGGCAAAGCGGTGCTGGCGCGTGTAACCCTGGCGAGCCAATTGTTTGCAGACGCTGGACGCTTGGCTGCGGGACACCACCACGTCCGGGAGCGCGGCTCCATTGTTGGGAAGGTCCTCAGCCTCTGGCAGTGGATCTGCCCGCTCCCAGCCGAGAAACAACCTCAATACCTCGTCGAGCGTGTCCGCGGACCCGCGGAAGCGGGAAGCTGCCTCGATCGCAATGGCTGCACTCCTCACGAGACCACCTTCGTCCAATGTTCGATCCTCTTGTCGAATCGCTGCTTCATGAATTCCGCCACGGCTGTGGCGGATGCCTCGAGCGTTGACTCAATTCCAGCATCCGTCCGGACGCAAACTTCCTTCGCCCGCTGGAATCGCAATTCGGCATAAGCCTGGCGCTGGCGTTGAATCTCGGCGCGCGTCAGTTCGGTTTTTCGCGACAGGATCAAATCCTCGTTAGCGTCCAGAAGAATCACTAAGTCCGGCTCCGGAAGCAGCCGGCAAAGAAGCTCCGCGAACCATTTGGGACCGCCATAGCGGTAGCGTCGCGGATCCACCAGCACATCATGAAAGTAGCGATCGAACTGCACGAAGCCGGCTTTCACTAGCCGAGGCTTAATTACAAACAGGTAGCCTGCCCAGCAATCCGCGAAGAACACGGAGAGATAGGCCATCGAAGCCAAGGATCCGCGCGGCGACTGGCCGTGCGGATCGGTGACCGGACGATTGTCTCTGCGCTTGGCAAGCACTTGTGGACGCCAGTGAAAAAGAGAGCGGCGGCGCAGGGGAACGCTGAATGCCGTGGCGAGACCCTCCAGCACTGTGCTCTTTCCCACTCCGTCGGGACCTAGCACCGAGACCAGGATTCCAATTGGATAAGACGTTCGCCAGATGGCTCGCCGGAATTGACCCGCCGAATATCGGATCGTTTTCAGCAGACGCTTGGACGGCGGCGTCTGCCAAGCTTCCCCGTTCAAGGCGCTGAAAACCTGGTCAATCGATCCGTCGAGACAGGCCCCGACGATCCGATGCTTCAAGTCTTCCCGAAACACCTTTCCGACAATCTTTTCAGCCGACTGGCGCCCCAGGCTCTGGGCGAGACGCTGCAGTCTGAGTGTTTGAGAAGACGACACTTTCCCCTTGTTCGCCTTCTTTACTAACAGGTAGGAAAACTCCATCGCGGGCGACGCGATCCAGAACTCCCCGTGCTGGACGCGCCCGGCAACGAACTCGTCGCCGGACGCCATGATCATTCCCGATCGTCGGTCTTCAAAAATAATGTCGACGGGGACAGTATTCACCTTACCGCCAGCAACCCAGTAAAAGTAGAAACTATGACCGTTCGTGATGTAATTACTCCACTGATAAGCGAGGTAATTAGAGCGCTTTAATGCTTCGACAATCGATGGAATTCGCGGCTTGTCGTCCGGGTGGACCGCCAGATCCAAATCGCTACCGAGGTGCTCTGGAAGCCTCTCCCACGAATGAATCACGCAATATCGCACGCCATGCTCGTGCAACAACCGAAACAGTTTACGCAAAAAATCCGCCGTACTCTGTGCCCCGGTTTCCACGGATTCCGCCGTGTCCGCAACGGCACAATCTCTCTCGTGCATTGTCATCGAGGCATCCACCAGGGGGTGTGGTACTTCGCGCAATGGGCGGGCGGGGGGAATCGTCGCCGTGCGATGTTATTCCTCATGCGGCACCCGATCCCCTAAGCACTGCTGGAATGGTGCGGGCGAGGATCTTCACATCGAGCCAGAGCGACCACTTATCGATATATTCGATATCCATTTGCATCCACTGCTCGAAAGGGATCGAATTTCTGCCGTTCACTTGCCAGAGGCAGGTGATGCCAGGCCGGACACTGAAGCGGCGGCGCTGCCAATCTTCACTGAACAACTGGTAGTCGCGCACGGACATGGCGCGTGGCCCGACGAGGCTCATGTCACCCTTTAAGACGTTCCAAAGCTGGGGCAACTCGTCGAGGCTCGCTCTTCGCAGGAAACGTCCAATCGGCGTGACGCGCGGATCGTTCTTGATTTTGAATACGGGTCCCGTCATCTCGTTGAGGGCGAGTAATTGCTCCTGCGCCATCTCGGCGTTTGGAATCATGGTCCGAAACTTGTACATGACAAACTGCCGCTTGTTCAGTCCCACTCTCCTTTGCCCAAAGAAAGCTGAACCCGGCGAGGTCCACCGGATCAAGAGGGCGATGACGAGAAAGAGTGGTGCGAGAAGGGCGAGCAGAGTGAAAGAAATACTGATATCCAGCACACGTTTAACCACAAGAGGCCAACCCTGCTGGCCGATTGCCGTGGCCGTGAACTGCGCTTGACCGTCGAAGTCGTTGGCCGAAGATTTTGCGATCTTCAAATTGAAGATATCGGAGTTGATCCGCATGATGATTCCATGCATTTCACACAGCGCTGCCACCTGAGCGGAGTGCTCATAGAAGGATCTCAGCGGAAGGTAAATAGCAACCTCATCCACGACATTGTGGCGGAGGAATTCCGAGAGGCCCGCGAAGTCGCAACAAACTTGGCGTCCGGTTTCAAGAAATGCCGCTCTGCCGGGCCAATCGTCGTCCACGAAACCCACCGCGCGATATCCGAACTCGGGTTTGGCCTCGATTCTGGTAGCGAACTCAATCGCGCGAGCATTGGTACCAAGAATCAGCATGAAATGGGAGTTCAGGCCGTGACGGCGCATGACTCCGAGCAGATAGCGAACGACCAGACGCACCGCCATTAATAGGGTTGCACCGAGAATCCAAAAGAGAACGAGGAAAACAAACGTGATGGTTCGTTTGGCTAAGAAGGCCCGGGGCACCAGCAGACACAAAGTCGCGAGCGTCACTGCCTTGAGCACATCGATCAGTTCCGACCGGCGCGTCGAGAGCCGCTTCGATTCATACAAGCCGCACATGGCTAAAATCAAGTGCCAGATGAAGACCAAGACAGTGAAAAGTACGAAGTTTCCTAGTTGGATCCGGAGCGCGAGGAATTCGGTAACCGATAGAGTTCCGTGCTCAGAAACAACGAGAATCGTCGTCAGACCAAGGGAAAGCACCAGAATGCCCAGGTCGATCAACTTAGCTGTGCCGTTTATTAGTCGCCGCTTGGCCTGGTTCACGAAACCACCCCGTTGTTTGGGCTGCCTTGATGCCGGTGCTTATGCCCAATTCGATTGCAAGTGCAGGACATCACTTACAGTTGAACTGCGCGTCGGCGAGCTGGGCACTCGAACCGCCGCAGTCCGTCACTTCAACCGCCCGGGAGATAGACAAAATCAACGTACGCGAACGTAGCTCCGCTAGGTTGAGTCACAATGCAAAGTGACCCCACGCCCCTGAGAAATTGTGGGCCGCGTCATCTATTCGTCCAACGCCCCGGCAGCGATCTTAGTGCCGTTACGTTTCTGCAATGGCGCAGCAAGCGAATATAGAAAATCGCAACACATGCCGTTCGCAGCCTTCTCCGCCTTAAAGTCGGTGATAGAGCGATTCTGGAATAGGAAAAGTACGCTGGTTCAGGACCGCGCCCAGAATTCGAACGTTCGCGGCGCGCAGATTCTCGGCCACCTGTAAGGCCGCTTCACGCCGCGTAGCATTCGCTTCCACGACCAGAATGAATCCGTCCGTCAATTGGCCAAAAGCAAGCGCGTCCGAATAGGGAGTAAGCGGCGGCGCGTCAATGAGCACGAAATCGAATTCCTTGCGTAGTTCAGCGAAGCGCGTCTTTATGCGTTCGGAGTTCAGGAGTTTCGGAGAGTCTGCCGCCAATGCGCCGCTGGAAAGCAGCCACAGATTGTCTCCACGGACCGGCTTTGCGAAAGAGCGGATCGGGCCATCATGAAGCAGGGCGTCCGTCAATCCATGATGATTGGTGGTGCCAAACATTCCCGGCAATGCGGGCGAGCGCAAATTCGCTTCGACCAGACAGACCGTTCCGCGAACATTCTTCGCGAGAGTCTCTGCTACGCTGACGCAGATCCGGCTGCAGCCGTTTCCATGGTCAATACCGGCGAATACAACCATGTGCGGCGGCTCTTGCGCTTGCAGCAAAAACACGCGCTGCACTAGGCGCAGAGCTTCTTCGCCAGCCAGCAGGTCGAGATCGAGGCCGTCCGCCTCGCGATGCCGTTTTCCATTGCCGTTGCCATGACCGTTGCCAAAATTGACGCTCGGCGCGGGCTCCTGCGTGGGATTCGGACGCAGGGAATGCTCGTTGCCTGCTTGCTGCATCAACTCAAAGTTCTTGCTCATGGTTTTCCTGCCTCTGTGGGTGCAGCATTTGGAGCCTGCTGGCCCGCGTGCTGACCATCTGTAGATAGTGGTGCCGCTGCTGGGATACGGATTTTCTGGCCGGTGCGAATGCGATCGGGATTATTGAGCGAAGGGTTCAGTCCGCGTAATTGTTCGAGGACCTTGCCGTCGTACTTGCCAAGTTTGTTCAGGCTGATCTGATAGAGAGTTTGTCCGGGCGCCACGCGAACGTCCTCGGTTGCTTGTCTTACGGTGGCCCTAGCTTCTTGCGCGGGCATCAGTGAAACCTCTGAAACGACAACCGGAGCCGGAGCAGGATCCAGAGCTGGAGCAGAAGGGAGAACAGCAACCGGAGCCGGGGCAGGTTGCAGAGCAGGAACTGGAGGCGGCGCGGCTGAGACGGTGCCCACGGCGTCCGGCAAGGCGGAGGAGCGGCCTGCTCCGTGGTTCAGATTGACAACGAGCCCACCCGCCGCCAGCAGTAGAGCGCTGGTTATCGCGAGCTTGGGGATCCAACCGCCAGAAGGTGACTGCTTTTTTGCGGCGGCCAACAGCATGGGCGGAACGCGCACCGATTTCTTCTCGCGCTTCGGCGCGACAATGTTCTTCTCGCGCAACGGTTCGAGATCCAGGTCCGCAATCACGTCGCGGATGATGTCGCGATCGATCGTTTTGCGCTGCAGGGCGCATGCCAGCGACATAGCGTTGAAGCACAGATTGTTGATATTGCGCGGAATGCCTTCGCTGTGATCGGCGATGAGTTTGCGGGCGCCGACCGTCAAGAATGCGGGTTTTTCGCAGCCCGCAATCCAGAGGCGATGATCAATGTAGGCGTTCACTTCATCCGGCGTGAACGGCTCGATGCGGATCACCATGGAAACACGCTGACGGAGTTGCGCCATGGATGGACTGGCCAGGCGATCGGCGAGCTGAGGCTGGCCGGCCAGCACGATCTGCATCAATTTTGTCCAGGGAGTTTCGAAATTGGAGAGCAGGCGGATGGACTCGAGAACTTTTTCGTCCAAATTTTGCGCTTCGTCAATTACCAGCACGAAGCGGCGCCCCGCCTGCATTTCCTCGGTGAGCAGGCGATTCAAGGCGTCGTGCATGGCGGGAAGATCCATGCCCGCGACATCAATGCCGAGATCCAGCAGAAGGTGACGAATGAACTCGCGCGAATCGCAATCGGTGCGAAACACAAAAGCGGTGCGAGCTTTGTCACGGAGGTAGGAAAGGTAATGGTAAAGCAAGGAAGTCTTGCCCATTCCCGGCTTGGCGATCAGCGCCAGGAATCCACGATTGCTTTCCGTGCCGTACACGAGCGAAGCGAGCGCTTCCCGGTGCTTCGGTCCCAGGTACAGGAAGCGTGAGTCCGGCGTGACGCCGAACGGTTGCTCAGCGAGTTTGTAATAATCTAAAAGCATCGGTGCTAAGCGACCTTCTTCGGCATCGAGGCCAGCACCGGCATTTTCAGAATATCGTTCAGCTCTGCAGGTGTACGGAACGAAGGGTCGAGATATTCCGCAACAAACGCCGCGCCCACGCTCACGAACACAGCAACCAACAGACCAATCAAGAGCACGAGCAGTGCACTGTAGGCAGGCAATATTGGCACGCTCGGTGGAGCGGCAATCGCCACATTGGCAATCCGTTTCAGATCGAGCGCGTCCGAAGTCTTTTCTTGTTCGCGCTTCGACAGGTAAAGCAAATAATTCGCCTCATTCGCCTTGGTATCGCGAAGCAGGTCTGACTGCTTGACAGTCTTGCGATCCAAATCGACGAGTTCAGTCTTCATGGAGTCGATGCTGCGACCGACGGCCGCCGCAGTCGCGTGCTGAGAAGCAAGATCTGCCTTCGTCTTGGCAACATCCTCCCGCAGAAACTCGTAGGTAGGATCCCGGTCCGTGGTCTGGTTCAAGTACTGAGCTTTTTGCGCGTCGGCGATTGCAGCTTGCGTCTGGGCAACTTCCTGATCAGCTTCCTGCACGAGCGGATAGCTCGGATCGTATTTCATGGCGAGCTGAGTGCGCTTGAGCTGTGCGGCCAGCAAATCGGCCTGAAGCGTCTGGAGAAGCACCTCAGCGGAGTTCGATACCTGCAAGGTGGTTGATCTTGCAGGCGTCACCTTGAGTTGCGATTCTTCGTCGTGAATGCGCTGTTCGTCTGCGGAGATGGCTTGGTGAGCTTGGTCAAGAGCTGCAATGGAGATCGAAACTTGTTGAGCTAGATCCGTGCGGACGACGTCTGGAGCAGCTATCCCTTCGTCATGCCCGAAATTCGCCAACCGAGCCTCTGAATCCTGTAACGCTTTCTGGTACCTGTCCGTTTCCTTGGCGAAGAAATCGTAAGCCCCCACCGGCCGGTGAACGGTGACGTGCTTCTCGAGATACGCGGTGGAGAGCGTGTTCAATACTCCGTAAGCCGTCTGGGGATCCGACGATTGGTAAGTGACTTCAATCATGTTCGTTTTCTTCACCGCATCTACTTTCAACTTTTTCCCCAGGTGCTTCACAGCTTCGGAAACGTAGTACGCTTCGTCTTTTTTGGGCATCAGCTTCGCCAAGATCGAGTCCTTCTCTTTATCCTGAAGCTTGTTGGCGAGCACGACCTGCTGGAGCAAGTCTGCGCTTTGCAGCAACTCGACTTCGGAATTGATGTCTTCTTCTGTCAGGGCAGGCGCGACGGGGGTCGTCTGCGAAAACTGTTCCGCAGTCACGACTGGGTCCATGCGATCGCGATTGACGAGGATCTCCATGGAGGCCTCGTACTGGCTCGACAGGAGAAAAGCCGCGACTATCGCGCCCAGAAAAATTCCACAAAAGGTAAGAATCAAGAGACGGCGACGACGGAACAGAGGCGTAAGGATGTCGCGCATCGTAGCTTCCTGCCTCGTATTCCCAGGTGTATTCCGATAATCCAACTCACTCATTTTGTTTCTCCCTCTCGCCGTGGTGGCAGACACTTATTGGAATCTTTTCGGATTGCCCATCAGACTGCCTCTCACCTATAGCGCTGCTGGATTGAACGAGGAATAGAGTCCCAGAGTATAAGGAACGTATTTTCGGAAATTTGTGATGAATTTCTCTGGCACAAAAATCATGTCGCCAGGCTTAAGCACCGCGTCTTCGTTTACATTCTTTCCGTTCAGGATGTCTTTCAAATTGAACTTCTTTACTTCCATCCAGCCGGACGACACGCGATGAAAAATGAGAACTTGCGTCTTGGCGGTCGGCATGAGGCCACCGGCGACCGCGATCGCTTCGGAGGCAGTGGTATCGTAGCGCAAGTCATATTGGCCGGGCTTTGCCACCTGTCCCGAGACAACGAAGAAGGGCTTCTGGAAGTCCTTCAAGTCCACGTTAATGATGGGATCGTGGAGAGTATTCGCGTACGCTTTCTTTATCGCCTCGGTAACCTGCGGCACCGTCATCCCCTGCACAAACACACTCCCGACGTTAAGCAGAGTGATATATCCGTCTGGCTGGATCGTGACCGTCTGGTTCAACTCCGGCGACAGCGGGAATGAGACATTGAGGATGTCGTCTCTCATCACCTGGTAGCGCGGATTGCGCTGTTGCAGGGCCGGCCGGTCGTCGTCGGCATGGGCGTTGCCGGCAGCCGACGCTGCGACAGGCTGCGCCACGGCAGAGACTGCATCGTTCTGTTGCGCCCACAGCGTGAGGGGTGCTGCTGTAAGAAGAATCGCCAATCCCAACGCTTTCATCGTAACCATTCGTTTTCCTCTCCAACAGAAGTCAACTCTTCCTGACATTTCGGACACCAGTACAAAAGTACTCGGGCGGGTGGGGAATAGTTCGCAAGTGGCGGGCCATTTTGGGACAAATCTAAGTGCTTATTTATCAGCGGAATGCGAAAGGAGGCACAATGCCAAGGAACAGTATTTCCACAAATACTCCAACGATTTTCACTAGTTCGTCCATCCGTGTTAATACTGCAGTAATGGTACTTTGGTCGGGAAATTCCGGCATGTACGCCTATGCATGAACTCTGGGCGATAACCGTCTCAACGCGAGACGATATACCACATGAGTTAACACGTCCGCATGACCCGAACCGATGAAGTCGAATGGCGTAGGTTTTCGCTTGCGTTTTCGCCTCATGGCTCCAGCTGCGAGCGGGCTTGCACGCGTCGGCGAGTGAAAATCGAAGACCGAAGCGATCCGCTGCGAACATTTTCGTTCCTCTTGCCACGACGTACACCCGTTCTCCGAGCGTGGCCTGCCCTCTAGATAAATGTGGAGAACTCCTTCCTGGAGCCGCACTCGGAGCTCTGCTTTGCGAAGCTGCGACGTTCAGAAGCGCCCGCCTAAAAAAGTTTGGGCGCTGCCGCGCGACTTTATTAATGGCGGGATAATACAGGATGAATGATTCTTTACTTCATCGAATGTTTGATGTAACTGCATCGAAAAATCGGATGGGGCGAGAGAGGCGAATCGAAAGATCCATGATTGCGTTAGCGTACATATGCAATCGAGCGTGAGGGAGCGCCTGAATTGGACGCCGGGCGGAAAGCAGCCAGGTGGTGGACGAGATACGACGCCTGAAGGCACGCAAACAGGAGAAGCGGAAGCTCAAGCCACTAGCGGGATTCGAGTCTGGACAAGTTGATGTTGCAGGATATGTTTTCAAGAAAACTGCAAGGCCTAAGGGTCAACGGGAGTTTGTGTAGCGGCTATAGCGGAAGGAAGGGCCGAGTATTCGCAGGAAGCGGACGCGACGAGACGCGTGTGCGGCGAAGCAGGTTACACGAATCTAGGCGGGCGCTGCGAACAGATGCAGGTCGAGGGATTTCGTATCGGATACTTTGTGTGACGATGGGCGCTTGCGAGGTCTGATGGTCGTGGATAACTACGCTGCTCTTTGACTTGGCCTACGAACTTCTCACACTACTGGCGTAACTAGACAATCGAGCAATCATGTTCGACGGCTTCAACTGGCCGCAGACACCACCTTCACGCTGGAAGCTCCATTGCCTTGCTTTGAAAGAAGCGCCGGGGAGCTATGGCCGTTCATCGTGCGCAACACCGCATAGGAAAGCGCCATGCGAAATTCGCAGCTCAGCAGGTTAAAGTCCACGAGCAGCGGACTGTCGACGCCTATGCGGAGCAATGAAAAGCGACCCAATCGATGATCGGGACCTGCGCTGAGTTGCAATCTCAACTCCCAGATGGATTCGCTTCTTCCCTCGTCATCCCAGAATATTTGCAATTCGCCTTCTTGGGTGCGTTGCAGCGGCATCAGCGGGAAATCCGCGAATCTCTCCGCTAGGTGGCGTTCCAGACGGAATCCATCGAAGCCGATCGAGTGCAAAGAGTTCCGCAGAATCCCGCACAACATCTGCACATCCGCGCAATGATTCAGCGCTTCGACGGCGCGGCGCAATTCCACGTTGTTGGCGATCACCCGCTTGCGCTCGGCGGTTCTGCGCCAGACGTACTGCAATTCCGAAAACTCCACGTAACCGAGGTATTGCACGCCGAGCGCGATGCCGATTCCTATCATCGCGAGAACCAGCGCGATCATCGCTGCGTCGTGCAGCAGCACCAGGCTTAGGAGCGCGAAGCACGCCGTAACTCCGTAGAGCACGAGCACCGCATTGCGTTGCGAGAGGCCGCGATTCAGAAGCTTGTGGTGAATGTGATCGCGGTCGCCGCGGAACAGAGGCTTGCCGCTGAGAAATCGGCGCGAGACCGCCAGCGCCACGTCCAATATCGGCAAACCAAAGGAAACCACCGGGATCGCCACGGCAATCATCGTCGGAGCTTTTTCCGAACCGGCCAGCGCCAGCACCGCCAGCATAAATCCGATGAACATGCTTCCGGAATCACCCAGGAAAATGGACGCGGGGTGAAAATTGAAGTGCAAGAAACCGAGAATCACGCCGGCCAACGCGATCGCCAGCAGCGTGGTGGCCGCGTTCGGAGCCACAAGCGATGTGACGAACACGACAAAAGTCGAAAACAATGCGGAGCCCGCCGCCAATCCATCAAGCCCATCGATCAGGTTGAACGCGTTGGTGATCAGCAGCACCCAAATCACCGTTAGCGGCAGGCCGATGGCTGTTCGCAGCGCGTGCCCAGCGGAAAGCAGGTCCAGGCGATGAATCCCCACGCCACCCTCGTACAGCATCACAGCGGCAAGCGCTTGAATTCCAAATTTCCAGTAAGGACCTACGAAGCGAACGTCATCATAAAGACCCAGCAAGAAAATGACGAACGCAGATCCCAGGATGCTGAGCATCGCCCGGGCGGGCATGGCCAGGGTAATTCCCGTCCACTGGGGAAGCAGCATCGCCAGGCCGGCCACCACCATAAACGAAACAAAAATCGCCACCCCGCCGATCCGTGGCACCGAATTCGTGTGCACGTGGCGGTCTAATTCTGGTGCTGCCACCCATCCGTGGGCGGTGGCGAAGTTTCGCACCCAACGGGTACATAGCAGAGACAGTACAATGCTGCTCACAAACACCAGCAGGTAGCAGCTGACGATCACAATTGCCTCCCGACCGGTTCTCTGCACAATTGCGAGCAGTAACCGGTGAAGATGCGCCGCGTGGAGCCGGCGCGCGATTTATGATTTAGAGTTTTCTGCGAGTTCTGGTGGGTGCATCCGAAAATCGGCTGCGACTCTTGATTTTGATCTGCTCGACGAAGCGACAGGATCTGCCTCGCCGAGATGGCCGAAGATTTGATTAACGGCGTGTTCGACCGAGAATCCCCGCTCCAGGAGTTGGCGCGCGTTCCTTCCCAAGCAAGCTCTAAGATTCGCGTCCTGTGCGAGTCGCAGCGCAGCCTGGGCGAAGCTTTCATCGTCTCCATTCAACACGCACAAGCCCGCACTATTCTTTTCGAGTATTTCGAAGAGGTCATTTCCGGGATTGATGCTCGCGAGCGTGGGCTTGCACCAGTACATGTACCCGAGTAGCTTTCCGGGGACGTTATGGGTATTCAGACGCCGATCCAGTGAGAGCAAGCCTATGTCGAACTCCGCGACCATCGCGAGATATTCCCGATGGCTGACGGCGGGCAGAACCTGGACTGTCTGAAGGCCATTCTCAGCGAGGGCCGCTCGGAGTCGCGCCGCCTCGCTGCCATCGCCGACGAGGAGAAACCGAATGTGGTCTTCGGGGGAAAGCCGCGCCGCCAGACGGACGATGTTGTCAACATCGTTTGCCACACCGAAGTTGCCGCCGTAGAAGAAGACCACTTTGCCTTCTAACCCAAGCTGCTTTCGATAATTCGTGACCGGCAAGTCTTGCTCGTGCAGGCTCGCCCAGTTGTAAAGCACTTCCACAGGGTATCGTCGCGACGCGAACTCTTGGTTGAAGTAGCTGAGGTTCGCGGGCGACTGAACCGCGATTCGATCCGCGACTTCATACTGTTGAATTTCTTTTCGCCGAAAGAAGCGATAGACCAGCCCTTTTCGCAGCAAGCCGGCATCTACAGCCCATGCGGGGAAAATATCCCTCAGAATCAGATACGCGGCGCATCCCCAGAGCGATTTCAGGCGTTTCACCAACGCGCCCCAAAAGATCGTCGGGGAATAGAACACGATCAAATCCGCGGGATGCGTGAGCAAGAACCGTCTGGCGCGGCGCCAGGTCAGGCTCGAAAGCCTCATCTCTTCCGTGGCGCGGAATACCTTGGATGCGCCTTTTATTTTTCTGCTCCTTACGCGGACGACCTGGAGCCCATCTTCCGTTACGATTTCGAGATCTGCCGAAATCCTGTCGCTGGGAGTAAGCACCGTGACTTCGTGATCTCGCCGACGGAACTCCAGGGCCAGGTCATGCATTTGCGTGGCGCTCGATTTCGTATTTGGCAAATAGCAATCGACGAGGAGTAGGATTCGCATTTCGCAGGTTTAGCCAATCGTAATGACGGTATTAGTTTCCAGATGCGGCTTGAGCTAATGAACAAGCCTCGCGGCCGTAGGCTTCGCGAACAAACTGGCTTTCTCTGAGCGCGTCGAAGCTGCGCGACTTTGTAAAGTAGCCGGATCGAATCCGGCTTAGCAGATCTCCGTAAATTCGCTCGCTCGGACTGCCGCCCATCGGGTTCAAGATATTGCGGTCCCAATCGGGCGCCATTTGCATGGCTCGCCGCACGTTCGCGCACAGGGAGTCCTCAGCGAGAATGCTGGCGCCCGCCGCGATCGTTTCCGGCCGCTCCGTAGAGCGCCGCGTCACTACGCAGGGCACACCAAGGATTAACGCCTCTTCCTGCACCGTGCCGCTATCCGTAACAATCACGCGCGCCTCTTTCTCTAGCTTGAGGAACTCGAGAAAGCCGAGCGGTTCCGTCACGATAATTTTCGGACTCTTCAGAATTCCGCCAAATTTAAATTTCCGGATGTGCGCCTTCAGTCGCGGCATCATCGGAAGAACGACCGGAAGAATCCCGGAGAGTTCCCGAAGACCTGTCAATTTCTCGAGCAACACCTCTGGGCTATCAATATTTTCTTCGCGATGCAGCGTGCACAGAGCATATTCCCTGACGCCGAGTCCCAGACGATTCAACACGGGGCTCTTGTCTGCGGCAGGAAGGAAACTTCCCAGCGCGTCCGCAATAATATTGCCTACAGTGACTACGCGAAATTCGGGAATTCCTTCGCTGAGCAGAAGCTGCTTATAGCGATCGAGGTAGCAGTAGATCAGGTCCGAGATGTGATCAACGACGATCCGATTTTTCTCTTCCGGCATGCGCCAGTCGAAGCTGCGGCCTCCGCCTTCGATGTGAATGACAGGAATATTGCGCTTGGCAACGATGATTGCAGAAAGAACCGTGTTCGTGTCGCCCAGGAAGAGCATGGCGTCGGGCTGCAGCCGCTCGAGCATCTCCGCAGTCTTTTGAAAAAGCAGAGCACTTTGGTGTACGTGGCTCGTTTTCCGGGCTTTCTTTAAGGTTCGCCCCGTTCGGAGATTCACCTTAGGAAGCTTGACCTTCAGCTGCCGGTGAAACACGCCATCCAGTTCGTAATCAAAGTGCTGGCCGGAATGCACGTAGGTGTGCCGATAACCGTGCCGCGCCTGGCCTTGATCCAGAAGCGCCAGGAGCTTGTGCATTCGAATGATGTCGGGTCGAATCCCCAGAAACGTGACCAGATTGAAGGGTCTTTTCATTTGTTTTTCAGCTTGCGATTGCGTCCAGCATCTCGTCAAAGGAGGGCGTACGTAACATTGGATTCAGCTCTTTCACCGTCGTCATTGTGCGGTTGAGCTTATTTTCAGTGTCCGCTTTGATCGTGCAGGGAACGTGGAATTTGCGCTGAAAAGCCAACAGCATCTCGTATTTCGACACGACGGTCGAATAAACATGGTAGACACCGCGTCGCGGGTATATTTCCGGCGACTCCATGATTTGATCGCAGAGTTTTCCGAACTGCTGGGTGGTGATGCCGTTCCAATAATGTTCTGCGAACCCAGTGATTGTCTTTCCGCGTTGCTGTAAAAACCACTCCAGTAAACCGGTGTAACCATCCAGTTCACGCCCGATGATCGAAGTGCGAATGGTCAGGCAGCTTGCGGGCTCACCCATGCTTTTCGACAGGCCATAGAGGTCGGTGGGAGACTTGGGAGAATTTTCGTCATACGGGAAGCTGTCTTTGCCGTTGTAAACGCAGTCGGTGGTGATATGGATCAGCTTCTCTCCAAAACGCTCCGCCAAAATATGAGGTAGCGCGCCATTCACGAAGAAGGTGATCGCAGGATCACGCAGCGCGAACGGAATGGTCACACCGATCGCGTTGATTACATGATCCACCTCACCGACCCGCTGCAGGAACTGGGCCAGGTATTCGCTTGGGAAACCCTTTTTGGCGGCGTGCTCTTGATAGATCTGTGCTGCGTCAAAAGGCACAATCTTAGCCCCGCCTGCCTCGCCGAAGCGCTTCTTGAGCAGAGCCGCTTTCTCAACGTTCCTGATTCCAAGCACGAGATCGTACTTGTTATTGAGTACGCCGTACACGGCGCTCCCGAGCATGCCGGTGGCGCCCAGCAATAGAACTTTTTTCATTGGTTTATCCATTCCTTAATTGAACGAAAGGGCCGGTTGGAGATGAGTGTAAGCGCGAGTTTGCGTAAGCAACGCACTCTCACGTGGAAGAAAACTCAGAACGGATTTCGGCTTTTTCGGGGTAGTAACTCCAGTAGCCGGAAAAGCTCCGCCTGGTGTACGCCCCCGTGCTCGCGTGTTGCAGTGGATGATCTTGGTACTCGGAATACGGCCCGACGTAGTATTCGCCAAGAGGAAGTCCGGTTCCCGCTCCGATTAATCCAGGCGGCTTCTGGTCAAAGGTTTCCTGCCACCATTTCTCGGAAAAGAATAGCGCGCAGTAGTTCAGGCCCACGCATTCATCGGTGAAGATATACCCATGCGGCACCAGAAGCGGCCAGATGTTCCGCACACATGTTTCAAGGCTCGCTTCAAGGTCCACATCCAGGAATGCGAGAAGTATCGGGCGATTCAGCTTGGGAAGAGTGTCTGAGAACCATCCGCGATTAAACTCGCAACACTCAATGGCGCCATAGCGCGTGAGATTCGCCTGAACCTCCTCCAGAGTGCCGCTGTAATCGCCCTTCTTATAGAACTTGGCTTCGTTGTCCCGGGGATCTCCTTCGGGAAGCCCTTCAAACGAATCGCAGATCACAAGTTTTCGCCCCACCAGCTTGCAAACTAACGACAAATTTGCGGCGGACCCGCCTTTCCAAGTGCCGCACTCGACGACGTCCCCTTCCGTTTCCGGAGGTGTTTCCAGGATCTTGAGCGCCATCGCAAGATGCGCCTTGAACGACGTGCCGGTTGGAATACGCAGGTTATTGAACAGCATTTTCAGCCCTAGCTTCAGCCTTCTTATGAGCGTCATGCGGTAGGCAGGATGGATCTTCGCCGAGCTAAGAATAAAAAGGATGCTGATAGGAGCCACCGCAATCGCGTGTAGCTTCATTCGGAATCGCATTTTAGCTCCTCATGCGGTCACAACACGCCATGCAGCCACCGCCGATGAATCATCGACAGGGCCGGGCACGACGGATCATGGTTTCTGGTGAGTGCGGTCAGCGATGCTCGACTTCCCATATGTCTTTTCCCCAGTGGTCATAAGCGAATCGGAAATCGTCTTTGCCGGATTCCTCCAGCGTCGCGCTGGAGAAAAAAATGATCCTCGTTCCGGGTTCGATTGCGCGGAAACCGTTTGCGTAACCTGCTGGCACATGCAGAATTCGCGGTTGCCGGTCGGAGAGCACAAAACGATATGGCTTCGCGTTTCGATTCGGATTCGCAGGATCGCCGAACTGCACAGCGGCTGCGATGATTGCGCCCTGCACCACCAAAATGAACTTTTCTTCCTTCATGTGCCCGTGAAATGCCCGAACGACTTCGGTTGTGAAGTTCTCCACCATATAGAATCGCCGGATGGCTTCGAACGCGAAGTCATTCACGAAGGAAAGCTGGCCGCGGTCGTCCACCGCGAATCCACCGGGGATCAGCGTGGGTTCTTTATGCGAACTGGCCATCAGCCTTGAGCCTCTCTGCGTGCCGCACGTTGAAGTAGATTTCATTTTCGGTCTGCTTGATTCGCCCCAACCCTACCAGTTCAGCGATTTCCCGCACGCCATCTTGCACGGTGCGCATCGTGTTCGGGTTGTAGACCCCATCGCGCAGCGCTTTCTTGGTGCCCACGTGATAATTGCGCTGGTCCTGAAATCGCTGATCCGTGTACTTCACTCTGCAACCGGTCATTTTGCCGACGATGGCCGCCAGATCCTTGATCTGCAGATTTTCCGCGGCGAGGTTGTAGATTCCACGAACCGGCCGCTCCAGGTTGGCCACAATTGCCTGCGCAATGTCCTTCACGTGCACCAACGGCCGCCACTGTGTGCCGCCGAAAACGGTCAGTTCGCCTTTGGTCAAGGCATTCGTGGTCATGTAGTTCACCACCAGATCCATGCGCGGACGCGAGTAGGTGTCGGAGACGCCGAATGCCGTTCCCAATCGGAAGATTAGGCTGTTCTCCGCCGGGAGCAGGGCTTCCGCAGCCAATTTCGTCTTGGCATAGAGAGAGAGCGGCAGCACCGGAGCAGCCTCGTCAACCTCGCTGTCATACTGCCCGTACACCGAACATGTCGAGGTGAATACGACTCTTCCGTGATAGTTCTCCGCCAGCCATCCGACGGCGCTCTGATTCACATCCACCGTCAGTTCCGGACTCACTTCGCAGGCGCCGTCGCCCACGATGGCGGCAAGCCAGATCACGTGCGTATAGTTCGCGAGTAGCGGCTTCAGCCTCGCCGTGTCGCGCACATCGCCACACACGAAATCCACTTTCTTCAGGTAATGCGGCTCGTACACGAGGCTGTCGTACACGGAAAAAGGAATTTTCTCCGCGATCAGCAGCTCTGTGACCGCCCCGCCGATATACCCCGCCCCACCCACCACCAGTACTTTTGCCACGACGTGCCTCCGGAGAATGCGTAACTTCGAACTGCAATGGGTCGGCCGATGCCCGTTTATGCGCGTGCTCGGGTCGCTGGCCGCTCCCTTGCGCTGCTGGTTTTTTGGGAAATTACGACTGGGTGTTTCTACGCGCGCCTAAATTCACTAGCGCTTGTCGATCCATCCCGCAAGCTTTCAGTCCCCCGCTCTCGCAGATTTTTCCAGCGCGGGTGAGGTTCTGGGGGGCACAGCCGCGCCGAGCGCGTGGTGAAAGAGCTCCATAGCGCGCTGCCGGTATGCGGAAGTGGCCATCTGTTCCTCAAAGTAAGTTCTTGCGCCAAGGGAAAGTGATTCGTACGTGCTCTGGTCCATATCCACGCAGCCCTGAATCGTCTCTCGCCATTGCGCGCGATCTTGCAGTGGCAAATCCCATCCGGCTCTGCTTTTTGGCAGCGCCCGCCAAGGTGTCTGGTCGCTGGTCAAGACGGGGCACCCGGCCGCAAACCCCTCCATGATCGTGTAGCCGAAGTTTTCTCCGAGCGTCGAAAGGAGCTGGAAGTGGTAGCTGCCGAAGACCTGCAACACTTGTTCTGGCGCCAGCGGTCCCTTATAGCTGACGCGAACCGAGTCCGGCAGCCGCCGAATCTGTTCTTCACACCGTCTCCAATAGGCCGGGTCTTCGATGGGACCATAAATGTCCAGTCCAATTTCTCCAACCGTCGCGCCCAGCAGTTCGAGCACGAACTCGAGATTCTTCTTCCGCGAGACCCGGGAAAGAAAAACGAATCGCACGGCTCCGGGCTCTTTTGCAGGTCTTGACCCCGGTGGTGGCACAGACAAGAGGCTGGGATTCGGTACATCCGGAGCGACTAGCATGTTGCCGTCGCCCCCGGAGCCGCCGTGCACCACCATGGAACGAATGTGCTCCTCCTCCATCTTCGAGGATGCTTGCCACCTCACGTCGCGATACAGCCCTGCGGCAAACGCCAACTTGCGGTAAGGCCACTTGCGAAAGCGCTTCAACTCCAGCGCCCCGGGTGAAAACTCGCCGCGTGGAGCCAGGACGATGCTTGCTGGCGGCAGAAGACCGAGCCTGCGAAGCAGCAACGTTCGAAAGGTAAACCGCGAAAAAAAGCTGTTCAGGTAAATGATGTCTGGATGGATCTCCCGCACTTTCCGCAGTAGGCTTCGCAGCGAGATCTCGCACGTGTAAAACACCTGAGCCTTGCCGACCGTGACCCAGTGGTTCAACGGCACGCTCGTATAAGGCACTCGATCCGTCAGATCGCGGTCACGAGTGAAAACCCAAAATTCAAACTCATCTCCCACCAACTCGATCAGGTTGGAAATCGCGGACACCGCGCCACCCGCTTTATAGCCGGGCAAGTACCAATCGGCGAAAACGAGAACGCGCGGCTTCATGTGCGATTAGTGGTTCCTACCCCGAGAGCAGGCTACTCGCTCAACTGCGTTTCGAGGATCAACAAGACCGAATCTTCGCTGCGGATCGAGCAGGCGCTGGGAGGAGCGCTCCTGCATCTTTACTCAGCCTACTGTGGAATCAGCCGGGGTCGTCGCTCGTGGGCGTTGCGACAACCCCACAATCGTCGCGAGCGGATACAAAGTCCAAAAGACGGTCGAGGCGCGATTAATCGTAAACGATGGCGCGCCTAATGCGGCAACCACCGTCAGCACCAGCATCATTAATGGAAACACTAACTCGGCGTTGTGCCGAAGTAACCTGCGGCCACGAGCGAGGGCTCGATAGATCATGGAGACGAAGACGCCCAGCCCAAGAATGCCCCCGCTGGCGAATGCCCACAAGAATCCGTTGTCAATCACCTGATACGGCGCAAAACCAAAACCAAAGATCGGGGATATCCTCCATACTTCAGAGAAATATTCCGTTACCTGCGTTGGATCTCCCCCAAAACGATTCGCAGTATAAAGATCAACAAGATCGGCCCCTTTTTCAGGCGCAAGGAATCCCATAAGAAACGTGAATCCGTTCCAAAGCTCGCTAACGGAGATGGCGTAAAGCATGACTCCACTCATGACCACGGCGCTTTTCAGATTGAAGATATGGGTCCGGCGAGGTTTGGACATCAATGAGAAAATGAAAGCAAGCGGAATGCCTCCGAAGATGAATACCTTCGAAACAGAAATGAGGCCACCGAACAACAAAGGAAGCAATCGGCCCAGCTCCCAGAACGCTGCCTGCTTTCGTTCGCCCTGCAGCCAACACCACGCCAACAATCCAAGAGAATAGCAAAGGCCTGCTTCGAAGGGCTGGTTGAAGATGCCTCCAAGGCGTCCGTTCTCCACGGAGAGAACCCAGACCGAGTCGGATTCCGCACCGTTAGGAGGAATCCATGGAAGAAATAGGCCCAAGCTGCCTGTTCGCATACACCAGAGAATCAAAATGGAATTCAGACACAACGCCCAAACGAGCACGTTCGCAGCCCGACGCAGGACCGTCTCTAACTCGTCAGCGGAAAGTGTATGCGCCAATGCGCACACCAGAGCCACCAGCACCAGCGGTTGAACCTGATGCTCGACGGCAGCTAGCAATCTTCCGGTGGAAGGAACTTCGCGCGCCAGGCTCGACGACCAGAACAGACCCATCAACTGACAGATCCCGAGGCCGAGCCAAAGATACATCATCGTGGAAAAATAGTCCCAAGGAGGAAAGCGAAAAAGGTTCGAGTGCAGAACCAGAAAAACACAAAAAATTCCGTAAATCACGAGGTGCTCAAGTTTCAAACCAGAGCTACCCAAATAGGGGCCAAGCGCCGAGAGGATCAACGCGGATGGCAGCCATAGCCGTGCCTTAATCGGGGAAGATTGCATTTGGGAGTTGCTCAAATTCGCTTCACTTCGATCTAAGTTTATTCCCGTGACTTGGAATGCGGCTCTTCATCGAACCATTACGCGATTCCAGGGCGCTCTATCGCGGAAGGCACTCGACACAAATTCTGAGGCGGAGCGAATATCCTGATAACCGCTATATTCCCGGGAATAACCCCGCGGCGTAGGTCTCATGCCCCGCCTTAGGTAGTACCAGCCCCTCGCTCCGAGTATTCTGAAAATTCGCGAGGCGATAGATAGCCATAAAGATGCTGTGGATATCCCCGGAACGGAAGCTCGGCCGGAAACGGCGCTCCGGATTTCGTGAGAGTATTCCGCATGTCGAACAAGACACAGTGCGTATAAATATGCGAAGTCAAACGCGGACTGCATTTCCTCCCAATTCGTTCGTCTCGCCGCTTCCAGCGCCGCCTGCGCCCAAACGGTTTCGATACTAAAAAACTTCGGATTACCTTCCAGCCAGACCACGTCGCCAAAAGCCGCCATGTGCGGATCGTTCTTTAAATCTCCGTGATGCTGGTTTTTCGCAGCTCTTCCGGAATTGCTGCCCCCGGAGTTGCCGGGAATTGTTAAGGGTATGTCCGTGCATGCTTGCCGACACACCTTGCGCGCGAGGGCCATGGCCAGATAGACATCCGGGCTGACGCCAAAACAATATGCTCCCGTTTCCGTCTTCAGTTCCTCCAGTAGTGATCTTCGAACAACCCCGTGGTAAACCTTGGGAAGCCACCCGGCTCCCTGCCCTGCACGCCGCATGCATGCGAAAGCCTCGCGTCGCGGATCTCCATCCCATACACGCCCTTCCCACTTGTCCGCATATAGCTTTCCGGCGTGCCGCTTTCCCCAATACCAATGCACCAAATCAGGCCAACAATAACGAATCGGTGTGTCCGGCGTCAGCGCATCCAGTTTCTGTTCATGAGCCCAGCGGCAGCCGTTCAGCAGGGACGCCAGAACCGTATCGTCGTCACCTATCAAGCACACGAACTCGCCACTGGCCATTGCGAAGGCGTGGTTGTGGTTGGCTGTCATAGATAGAACCCCGTTGACGCGCTCGTACACCAGTCGCCGGTCGTTGCCTCGATGCGCGACCCAATCATCCACGGAGCTATCGTCGCTATTGTCACAAACCACGAGTTCGAAATCGTCGCCCGACAGTTCCAGGATCGATTCGATCATCGAGATCGCGTATCGTCCTCGATTTCTAGTTGGGACGACGATACTCAAAAGTGGCTGGGGCTCGACCATAGGTTTTTGTCTCGAAGTTCAACGCCGCATATCATCTGAAGGGAATGAGTTCACCACTTGACAGCGACCCGCGCGCGCAGCTGGCCACCCATTCCTACAACGGTTCACATCTACTCCCACAGCACCAACCCTGTGCCTGCGAAATGTCCAAAACTTGTCAAGTCCAGCTTAGGACGTTCAATTTCTCTCCAGAATGCCAGCATCGTCCAGTAGCGTATGTCGTCGAAAATCACCAAACACGACCTCTTGAGTCCAAATCGTTCGAAGTTGCGAAGCAAATTCTTCTCGAACGATCCGTCTTTGGGACCATCGACGAAGATCAGGTCTGCATTGCCAAATATCTCGCTATATTCACGATAGGTTGCAACGCATCCCGGATCTCCGATTACTTGTCGGAGTCGACCATCCTCAAAATCGGCATCGCGAAGGAAGCTACCCTGTTCACGCCCCATTCCATCGCGAAGTTGATCCCAGCGGACGATATCAAAAGTGCAAAGTCGCGCATCTGGCGCCATTGGCGGGCACATCGCCAAGGCACTGAGCCCAGTATTTGTGCCAATCTCCACAATAGACATCGGTTGCATCAGCGATACGAGGCTGGCCAGCAAACGGTAGTGTTCGCCCGGCCAGCAAAATACCCAATCCGGTGCATTACGCTCACGCATCAGCGGGAGTTCCTCCCTCCTGCACCGGTCAATGAGCCTGGCTCCCAACTCCAGAAGGACGTCACTCGATTTGCCTGGCGAATCATGCACACTGCTGACCGCGCTAATCAATATGTGCTGCGCCGCCATCTGGCTGTGAAGTCTGCGCATTTGCAGCCGCATACCCAAGTCGCGATACTGAAAGATCGCATCCAACGGCGGCCCGATGATCTTCTTGGCAATGTTCGATATCATTTTGTCGAACCTGAACTGATCCGCCTTCGTGGATGCGCGTGAGCTTTTTGCGCCTCGGCGCTCATGCCCGGCCCTGACCGCCGTCAAGCCGGTTTCCTTGTCCTCGGGACGATACGCGTCGTCCGCACTCGACGACTGCATGCGATTCTTGGGAATTGATAGCATGACCGGCTCGGTGTCCTGCCTAACGTCTCTTCTTCGCCCGGGTCAATTAGCTGGCCCTGGAATTGGTCAGACCATTCCATCCGGCCTTGAGTGAAACCAACAGGATCGATAGAGAATCCATGTCATACGCCCAGAAGCTCCTCGCTGACATTTTCAGACGAGACACGCAGAACCCGATCAGAACGGCAAGGTTCAGGCATTGGGCAGCCAGCGCGGCGGACGCGATACCTACGATGCCATATCGCGCGCAAGCCGGAATACCAAACCCAACCAGCACGACAAGCCCGAGCAGATTTGAAATGATCCCCGGTCGAGGATGACCCGCGGCACGCAAGCCCTGCTCGAGCACCTGTTCCATACCCCACACCACCGTCGAGCCGATTAACAGATACGTTGCGGGTACCGCGCCGCTAAATTGCGCCCCAAACATCAAACGAATTAGCCAAGGAGTTACGACAAGGGCGAGCAGCCCGACGCCACTGACCGCCAGTTGCGCCACTCGGAAATGCTGCCCCAACGTCTGCAATGCTTTTTGCGCGTCCGTTTCTCCCGCCACGGCAGAAAAGCCTACCTGGAGGAATGGATTGACGGCGCCAATCTGTCCAAGTGCGATGGCCTGCGCCACCGCGTACAGCCCAATCGCGTCGGTGGAAGCCATTCGCACAAGAATGAACATATCCGCTCGGTATAACGCGATACTGACCACCGTCGGAAGATAAAAGCTGACGCCGCGCTTCAACAGTCGCTGCGCCGTTGTCCAGTCCGGCAGCGTGTGAGAGATGGACGCCCAGTCCATCTGTGCGCGCCACGCTGCAACAATCAGCGCCCCTGTCAGGATGCATGCTGCGAACGTCGCCGGCGTGACGTGGCCGCTGGCCCACGCTATCGCAAGTGCAGCGACATAAAATAATCCCGGGAGCGCAAGAAGCAGGCTGAAGCGGCCAAACTTGCCCCTTCCCTGATCACTGCCCATCAAAGTGTGCGTAACGTAAACCATGGGAAGATAAATCATGAACCAGCGCGAAGCAGAAAGCAGGTGCAACTTGTCCGCGGGCAAATACAATGGAAGCAGCTCCGCCAGCAGCAACGCTTGGATGGCGCCGAGCCCCACCGCCAACCAGAAGCTCGTAGCGATCACAGCGCCGGAGACTTCATCTACTCGGCTGACTTCATAGGCGACGCTCCGCGGTAGCTCCAATAGACCTAACGGTTCCAGCAACATCGGCAAAAAGATGATGACCGCCAGCTCTCCACGTCCTTCGGGACCGAGCAACCGCGCCGCCAAGACGCCGGAAACAACACCCAGTATCCGTATGGCGACTGTCGCAGCAAACGTCTGCGCATAGGCGCGCCGATTCGAAAAGCGCGCGCGAGGAAGTTCGGCTACTGTCGGTTGTTCCTCCGCGAGAACGGCTAACTCATTCGGCGAAGCCATCATGACCTCGTTTTGGCTGCAATCATTGGTCAACGTGAGCTTGACGCATTGATGGATGAGCTCAAATCGCTGCCACATCGGCGGAATCCAATTCGATCATCGCGGATCGGCGAATCAGGGCAATGGACAGCACCAAGCGCACGCGGCCTTTCTTGCGCACCAGGACGCCTTCCATTCCTGCCAGTGCTCCGCGCGCGATGCGCACCCGCCGGCCCACGGTGAGATAGGCATGCGGTTCCGAGCGTAGCCCGCGCCCCAGCACGCTGCGCAGCCCCTCGATTTCAACGTCGGGCAGCGCTGCCGGGTGATTGTCGAATCCCACCAAACGAACCACGCCCGGCACCACCAATACGCGCAAACGCTCTTGCAGCAGGATGCGCACGAAAATGTAGCCAGGGAAAAGCGGCAGTTCCATTCGCTTGCGACGGTCTTTCCAGCGGCGCACGGTTTCATACAGCGGCAGAAAATGTTCCACTGTGCGCGTCTGCAATTGCTCTGCCACGCATTTCTCGTGGTGGGATCGGGTGTACGCGGCATACCACTGCGGCGTGGCCTGCGCGTATTGCACTCCGCCGTCGAATGTTGCGGCGAGCGATTCCTGAGAATGTAATTGCGACTGCAGCTGCAATGAAGCCGCGTCCGTGTCTGTCAGCATACCGTTCTGTCCTTATACAGCTCCGCCCTGTCACTTACAGGGAAAATGTGACCTAACCCAAATAGCCTCTATAGCTTAGACAGGCTCCGCAATCAGGCGGACGCTGCCTTTTTCCGCTCGTCAGCTTGCTTGCCGTTGCTGCCTGAATTCCCGTTCGTGCCGGCATTCCCGTTCGAACCGTTAGCGTTCACCCACGGCATTCCCGCTTTCACGGTTCCGAAAATCTCCTGCGCGAATTGCATCCCAGGGTCCTGCGGGTCAATCTGCCGCCAACGTGCCGTACCAAGCACCCAAGCCGCTCCCAGCAGCATGGCGCACGCGGTTCCCGCCAAGATGATCATCAATCGCGGCGGAAAGGACTTCCGTTCCGGTACTTCCGGTTGATCGAGCACCTTCACGGAAGGGATTTCTTTTGCTTCTTGCACTTTTGCCAATTCAAACTGCTTTGTGAGGGTCTCGTAAACAGCTTCCTCCACCTTCAGTTGTCGGAATTTATCCGCGTACGGGACTCCCAAAACCGGCAATTGACGCAAAGTTGGATACGCGTTGTCTGTTGTGCTTTGGTCACTGGGGGCTGTTCCGCCGGACGTGCCGCCCATCTTTTGCAACTGATTGCGCAGCTCGGCAATGCGAGCCTGCGTCGAGCGCACTCGAATATTGTTGTCGGAATAGATCTGCCTTAGACCTTCGAGTTGCGATTCCGCACCAATCAGTTGGCCTTGTAGTGACGCGGCGCCTTCTAGCATGGCCCTGCCCTGCGCAGAGATGTCGATCGTCGCGTTCTTGCTCGCAAACTGGCTGAAGTCCTTTTCCGCCGCTTCCAGGTCAACCTTGATTTTGTCCAGGCGCTCTTCCAGGAATACACGCTCGCGATGCGCGGACGATGTATTGAGCTGTGCAATAAGCGTATCGAGTTCCTCGATATACGCGCCGGTGATAGCCGCCGCGCGCTTCGGGTCATGATCGGAAGTGGTAACAGTAATCACTCCACTTTTGCGGTCCTCGGTTATCGCTGTGTTTTCTTCCAGATGTTTTCTCGCGGAGTCCTGCAGTCGCTTCGAATACACTTTCTTCAAATCGAATCGTTGGACAATGCGATCTTCCGCCGTGCGGCTGTGCATCACCGCAACGAATACCGCCCCGGTGGTCTTCGCTCCCAGAAGATCGCTTGCGAGGGTTCCCAGCCCACCAGAACCTCCGTTCTGGCCGCCGCCGAGCATCGCCATAAGAGCCAGTCCGCCGCCTTGCTGCGATTCGGGTGGCATCAGGCGCGCGGTCGATTCGTACTCGCTCGGAATCAGAAACGCGACAAGCGTCGCGACGAGAACCCCGGCCAGCACACAGTGCCAAACAAATCGCCGCTCCGCCCACACCAGGCGCAGTTTTTCCAGGATGCGTTCGCGCGAGATTCCACCATTCCACTCCGAAGTGAGCATCTCCCGCGCGTCCGGTGTCGGCGTCATTACCTCGCGTGATTCGGATGATGTCGGCGTCAATTTGAACTCTTCCTGATTCCGGTGACATTCATGGTGCCGAACTCCCACTGCTCTGCGCTGCTCCGCTCCGCGGCCACGTCAGGTGCGCCGGCCACTCCAAATTCCGCGGCTGATAACTGATCCCTACCGACGATGTCCAATTCGTCTGGCGGGTGGATGCCAGCACCGGAGCAAGCCATGTCTCGTGTTGCACAGATGCGGAAATGTTTAAAACCTCTCGCATCCAAAAATTTGCTTTTACCCACTCGTCGTTGACGCTCTCACCATGTGGAATGAAGTCTGGCGCGACCGTCGCGTGCCGGTAACCGAATTGCAGCGAGCTCTTCGGGGTAAACCAGTAGTTGCTCCAGGCCTGAATGCCGGTTCCCTCTCTGCCGATCCAGCTGCCGAGTATGTTGCCTTTGTTGGTATACATATCGCGGTAGAAACCGTCGTAGTAGATGTACTGTCCATTGCGGGCCGACGACACGGAATTCGTGTTGGTGCTCTCCACCCTCAGGTCCAGCTTCGATATCTTCGGGAAATGCGTCAGATAGATACCTGTATCAATCCCGGCGCGGCGCGGGGAAGCGAGCGGCGAAGGGTCGTCATCCGAAATCGAATCGGAATAAATGGACAGCCAATCGCGCACGAATGGCAGCCGGTAACTAAAATAAAATCCGCCGTAACGTTTTCCGGGATTATCATTCGGCCCGTACAGCACTGACGATTTAAAATAATCAAAGTAGCTGTTAAAAACAGCCGCAGGAGTGACCGCGCGCCCGACCCCTCCGAATTCAGCGGTCCTGGAAAATCCCAGCTCCAAATTTGGTGTCGGTTTCAGCGTGATAACCTCGCCGTGGACCAGAGGCCGCGGTGGAAAGTCGTTCCCCGATAGTTTGCCAACAAAGAAATCTGTTTTGATCGGCCCCAGCCAGTGAAAAATCCAGGGAAGGACGAAGGGCTTGGTCCGGCTCGCCCGAAACATATAAATAGGCTCCGCGTTGTCGCTGAAAATCAGAACGCTGCCCTCTCCAGGTCCCCACCACAAGCTCTGTTTGCCGAAAGCGAAATTCCAATCCGCAACCTTCGCGGCGATGTAGGTGTCCAGCAGCCGAAATTGATTGGTCGCGGGAATCGGGGCGGCCTGCTGCACCGGAGTGGCATCCAGCGTGGCGATCAGGTTCTGCGTGGCCTGGGAAAATCCCGGCGCCGACGGCGCATGCTGATATTCACCACGCACATAGAGTGTGAAGCGCCCCCAACTGCCATACCCGGAGAATCCGTCATAGGAGTTAATCCCCTCTTGGTACGGGCGCCCGTAGTTGTTAATGATGGTCTGTCCGAAATGGCGGCTATCGTTCAGAGGCGGGCCGTTGATGCCGGTCGTGATCGAATAGAGCGATTCCAAGCGAGCTGTCTTCTCGCCAGCGCCTCCGCTTGCTGTTTCGAGATCTGCTGCGAACTCCCTTTCCAGCGCGTAGTACAGCTGTGCCGCTTCTTCCGAACCTGAACCACCGTCGAATGCCACTCGGTCACTGGCCTCTTCCACCAGATGCGCGCACTCAATGCGTGTCCAGGGCCGCTGTCCGAGAAATGCGGTGCGGATGTAACCTAACGCCGCGAGCCGTTCGATAGCGGGATAAACCCAGCTATCAAGTTCCACGAAGGGCGACCCACTCGGAGTCGGTCGTCGCGCAGGACTCACATCGCTCGATTCCGCGAAGGTTTCCCAATCTCCGCCTCCAACTTCAGGATCGTGATGGTGACGGTACACTTGTTGCCCCACAAACCATCCGATCGTGCTTCCGATCAGCACGTCCGTCGGGAAATGTTGCTTGCCATCCACGCGCGCCGCGCCTATTGCCGCCGCCATTCCGTAACTCACAAGACTCACGTATGGGCTCGGGTATTCGTGCGCGATCACGCTGGCAATGGCCCATGCCGCCGTGGAATGCTCGGAGGGAAATGAATCGCCACCTTTCCAGAAGGATCCGTGATAGTTGTCGTTCAGCGGTCGTTCCCGCCCAAACGCGTATTTCAGCGCGTACGTTACTGCCAGGCTGTTCACCGCCGCTTCAACCGCGAGAAACCCGGTCTCGCGCTTGTGATCGTCGTGCGTAAAGTGGCCCCAAAGATAGAGTCCCCCGGCGGCCGCAGCCATCGAGCCGATTCCATAGTTCGAAAAATCATTAGCGTGCTTTAGCCGGCTCGGGGAATTCGACAAATGCTTGCTGACTTCTGTGTCCGTCGCGAGCGTCACGCCGGTCGCAACGCCAAGCGGCAACAGCCAATCCACATCCACCAATCGCAGGTGCGCAGGCGCCGTCCAAATCGCTTCTTGGTCCTTCGCAAACCGGCGGAAGAGGTGCGGACCTATAGTGGTGTCATAATCCTGGGTGGAGTCCGCCGAGAAATTCTTCGAATAGTCTGAGGTCGAATCCGTTCCCGCGTTCGACGTGCTTGACGGATTCGACGCGTTTTCTGCGTTCACCGTGACTCCCGGCGTAATACTGGACGCCGCGACCGGCGCAGCGTCCGCCGCATCCACCTGCGAATCGGCGGAGCTTTCTTGCGGCTTGACCTCTGGAACTGGCTGCGCGACCGCGGCCTTCGCTGGTTTGCTCGCAGCGGCTTCCTGCGGCGCAGAGTGCGCAAAACAAATCGTGCTAGCCATCGGTGTGATCAGTAAGAAGGAACTCAACACGTATCTGCACCATCCTCGCCTCATTCCTGGATCTCGCTAATAGTGCGCGGCGATGAACGCCGTGGAGGCGATCGACGACGCCACCTGCGCCGCCAGAAACACCGTCTGCCACTGTATGCCGCCGCCCACGGCCTTCTCCGGAACGACTACCGTGTCGCCAGGACGCAACTCCGCACTCAGAGATTCTCCGCTCCATATTCCTTGGCTGGAACTCAGGACCGAGCCATCTGCACGAATCACAAAAATTGCTTTCTTGTTGGCTAATTGCGTGGGCCCGCCGGATTGCCCCAGATACCACTGCGCACTTTTTCCGGGCCGATAGGAAACAGCCGTCGGGTTGTAAACTTGGCCGGTGACCATCACGTAGCTGGGCTTTTTAGGAATTTCGATCGAATCTCCCGCTCTCACTTCCACATCCGAGATAGTGTTTTGCCATTGGTGGATGTCTGGCGAAATCCTTATGGCCACCCGGCCCGAAGGTGGATTCGAACTCAATTGTTCCAGCGCGGTCTGCCACTGCTGCAACGCCAGGTCCTTCGCTCTTTTCTTATCCGGATCGGATTCCGGTAGCAGTTGCAGATTGGACTGTTCATCTTTCACGCGCAGAATCATCTGGTCCTGATCCTTAGCCTCGATTTCGCGCACTTGTACCCGTCGCAGCACCGCGCCATAAGGGTAAGAGTCTGGCTGGAAACCTCCGGCCCTCTCGAGAATCGAACTCAGCCTTTCGCCGGGACGAATTCCGTACTTTCCCGGGTTTTTCACTTCGCCCTTTACGCTGATCGAGGCTCCCAGGTCATTCCAACCGGGTAATTGACGAACGGTAAGCACATCTCCGTTGTGAATAGGAATCGCCGCTTCTGCTGCCCCCTTGGAAAGCGCGCTGGATATCGAAATCGATTCGTGCTGCGCAGTCAGTCCCGCTTGATCGGCATACTGAAAATGTGTCAGGTCTGCGGTGTTCGTGTCCGCGCCGGGTTTTAGCCCGCCGCCCACCAGGAGCAAGTCCGCGACGGTCATGTTCGTAGTTAGCGGATAGCGCCCCGGCCGGGCTACTTCGCCTTGAACGTAAACGGTCGCCGGGTCCGCTGCATTGGTATTGCGATGGATCAGCAACCGATCGCGTGGCTGCAGCACAATGTTTTCTGTCGGGTCCCCCGCAAGCGCCTCGCTGAGATTCACGCTGAAAATTTTGAATTTGCCATCGGGCATATACCTGAAAACCTGCGCATCTTCTTTCTGCGCGTCAGGGCTTAGTCCACCGGCCAGATGAATCGCATCCCCCAACCGGATTTGACCGGATGTCCGGTAAGTTCCGGGCGCTCGCACATCTCCCCACACCGAGACAATTGGAGGATTCTCGAAATCAAAACGGCTGTAAATGCGTACGGTGTCCATCGGATGCAACAGCGGCGCCTGCGCGGGATTTGCCAGCGAATCCGCCAGATCAAAACTCTCAACCGTGGGATGAAAATCCGGCGGGTTCAGGCGAATAATCTCCGCGTAGTTCATGGAAGGCTCGGGGAGCAGATCCTTGTAGGTTGCGATCACATCCGTCACGCGCATATTTTCGCGATACGAATAACGGCCCGGACGAAGCACGTGGCCATCCAGATAAATCGCGTCCTGGTTGTACGAAGCGATCGGAAAAATCCTGATGCGATCTCCGTCTTTAATTTCAAACGCCTCCAGCTTCTTGGTCACTTCCGCGGAGTCGCCGGCATCAGGAATATCCAGGCTCAGCATGGTTTGTTTCTCGTGGGCCACCAGCCGTTGCACTTCGATGTGGCGAAGCGCAGCCGTCGGCAGCAGCCCACCAGAGAGTTCCAGCACCGCCGCCAGATCTTTTTCATCCTTCAATTCGTAAACAGCAGGCCGCCGCACCATCCCTTCCACCGTCACCTGCGGACCCACCGGCGGCACCAGCACCGTATCGCCGTTATCCAGCCGGGCCATGTCGCTCTTCACGCCGTGCAGGAGCAGGTCGTAAAGATCCACCTCCTCCACCAATTGTTTGCCGCGATAATGTTTGACGATTCGCAGCGAACCCTTCGGGGTCGGTCCACCCGCGGCGAAAAGCGCGTTCAACGGCGTCGAAAGCGAACTGATGTCGTACGCACCGGGGTTCGCTACATCTCCAACTTCATAGATACGAATCGTTCGCAGCCGTGCCAGCGAAACCTCGGCAGACACGTCGCGATACTCCGTTCGCAAAATCCGTTGCAAGTCTTGCTGCACGTCCGCCAAATTTCTGCCGCTTACCAGCACGGGCCCCGCTTCGGGCAGACTGATCCGGCCTTCCCGATCCACGGTTCGGAAAAATCGCTGCGAGACGCTGCCCCACAAATCAACTGAAAGTCCATCACCTGGTCCCACCACATAATCGGGACCCACCGGAAGATCCATGGGAATCATCTGCGGATCGCGAGTTCCGTTGTCGAAGACTTCGGAACCGAAGCGCCGCGGCGTAGTTGGCCGAGGCACCGCCTGAAGGTACATGTCATAAAGTGACGGAATATCTGTATAAGGACTCTGCTTGCGCGCCATTTCAGCTGGTTGTATGAGTGCGTTCTGCCGGGCCCTTCGCACCGACGGTTGCACCGGAACAACCGGTGACATGCCCATGCCCGAAGACGGCGGACCCATCAGGTCGCGGCCGGAAGAAGAACCCAGGCTTGCCATCGCGAGCGCCGCAGCTGCGGAGTCCATTCCCATTCCGCCTGCCATCATTCCGCCGGTCCCCATCTCCCCGCCATTCCTGTTTGTCAGCGATCCTCCGCCGAAGTCAGAGCCGCCCTGTTGGTTATCGCCGCCGGCCAATAGCTGCGCCAAAGAACTTCCCGATGCGGATTCGGATCCAGTTTCAGATTGATTCGAACCCATTCCAGGAAACAATTGCATCCCGTCGGAGCGATCTCCCAACTGGTCCGTCGGATAATTGTTTAATGGATCTCCGTTTGTCTGCATCAGCAGCCCGCGCTGTAGCGGGTTTTCGCTGCCGCTCGGGAAGTTGGGAGGAATTGCTTGCTGAGGACCAATTTGCTGAGGCGACTGCACTGCCGGGCCCTGCCGTCCCTGCGATCCTTGATTATCAGCGGGCGAATTGGGCTGTGGGGTCGCACAGTCCACGTCCAACTGCGGGTCGCAAGCACTCGTGGTCTGCAATTGCTGTTGTAAGTTTTTTTGGTGCGCCGTTGCACGTTCCTCTTCTGAATGTTGGGCCAGCCATTTGGTGCGCTCTTGAACCAAAAGTTCTTGCTGCCTGCCAAGATCCGATTCAGGGTTAAGTCTCGGCACAAGAAATCCGTATTTCTGCACGATCGCTGTGGCAATCGCCCGGAACTGGCTATCCGTCTCCAAGCGCTCAAAGATGGCGTCGTTCGTCAGGTCCGAATCGCTGATGATTTGTCCGTGGTCTGTGGCGTCCTTGGCCACCCAGCGCTTCAGTTCCACCATCAGTCCAACTTCTGTGAGCAGAACCGACTTCAGATCGGCTGCTGACGCCGCCACGCGGCTCAAATTGTCACGCCCGAGATCTGAGCCAACCGTCGGAGACGGACGCTGATTTTGCGCACTCGCCGCGTGACAGCCTAGTGCGCAAGCGATCAACATGCAGGCAACAAGTACCTGGTGTCTTCCCAGCATTCGATTGGTCGCGGGGTTCACGGCTGTGGGTGCGTGGTTCATCGCAATCACTGGACCCTATTGCTATTGAAAGTCTGCAGCTTTCCGCGGATGGCGCTGAGCACGCCCGCTTCGGAAGCCTCGATTGGGTTCGACTCGATGCGCAGGGACGTCCAATAGAACATTGAACTGTTCCGGTCAGAGGCGATCGCAATCACTCGTAGCTGGGGATGATTTCGCAATATCGATTGGCAAATAGCCGGCAGAGAGTTGGATCTTTCCAGCGCAACAATCAGGAAGTCCGGGCGTGTTTCTTCAATGGCTCGTTCCAATTCGGTCTCCTGCTGAACCTCGCCGACAACCTCAATGTCTGGCTCATCGGAAATCGTGGCGGTCACCAGTTCACGGATCAGCCGTGGTCGATTCGCAACGAGCACTCGGATGGGGCTCATAAAGATCCTCCGCAAAGCCGGGAATATTTACGGAGCAGTATGGGGATGGATGCTGACAAACGTAAGATTCAATTAGGGTTCACGCCAGCGTACCAAATGAAGTTCACGAGAAAGTCGGCGGATGCTGGCATGGTACCAAGGCGCAATCGACCGCGTACCGGGTCGGTACCTAATTGGAGTGGTCAATCATTTGGTACTGGAAACGATGCAGCTGTCTCGCAAGTCATTGAGCTCTTTTGGCCAAACCTATCAAACCTACAAGGAAATCTGTACGTACCTGTAGGCTCGAGATTTTCCCGTCCACTGGGAGGTCCCGAAACCCACAGTTCGAGTTTGAGCTTGGCGCTCGGTGGATCGTTATTCGACTTCCGTTGAGTTGGCGCCTGCCGGGAAAAGGCAATTGTCGGGTAACGCGACGCCGCTCGATCGAAAGCCGATGCGAACAGGCCAATTACAAAAGTCAACGCCCACAGCCATAGCGCTCAGTCGCGACAAAATACTCAGGTTGGATTACCGCAACTTGTCGTATCCTTCGTGACCTAAAACTACGGGTGCTGAAGGGCCAGCAGCGATGAATCGGGAGGCTCGATGCTCACACGACGAAA